>ERZ827168.4429-NODE-4429-length-12876-cov-2.418610_pt1 | contig 12876 bp, 12 predicted proteins | sample MGYA00519868_ERZ827168 | MGnify/ENA primary metagenome ERZ827168 (study PRJEB31778, sample SAMEA3449271) | human gut metagenome | biome: human gut; feature: human-associated habitat; material: faeces | place: United Kingdom | collected 2010/2012 ...
AAGTGGCAGTAAGACCAGAAGTAGAACTTGGCGAGTACAAGGGCGTTGAAGTAACTAAGGCTGATGCAGAAGTTACAGATGCTGATGTAGAAGCAGAAGTCGAAAAGATGGCTGCAGCTTATGGTATGGAAGTTGATAAGATCAAAGACTATATCCAGGATGCAGAGAAAGAATCTATGAAGAAGGATATTGCGATTGAGAAGGCAGTAAGCTTCATCATGGACAATGTAAAAGAAAGAGCAAAGAGAACTACAAAGAAGGCTGCTGCTGACGACACAAAAGAGACAGCAAAGAAGCCAGCTGCAAAGAAGACTACAGCAAAGAAGACAACAAAGAAGGCTGACGAGACAAAAGACGCAGAATAATAAAGCGTGCTATAGTTAGGAAACGGAGGTTCATAATATGGCAACAATACCTTATGTCATTGAGCAGAATAGCAGAGGAGAGCGCTCCTATGATATCTATTCCAGATTGTTGAAGGATAGAATTATCTTTCTTGGAGAGGAAGTAAACGAGACAACGGCAAGTCTTGTCGTTGCACAGTTATTGTTCTTAGAGTCAGAAGACCCTGGAAAGGACATTCACCTTTACATCAATTCTCCAGGCGGAATGGTGACTGCAGGCATGGCCATCTATGACACCATGCAGTATATTAAGTGTGATGTATCAACGATTTGTATTGGTATGGCAGCAAGTATGGGAGCATTCTTATTAGCTGGTGGTGCCAAAGGCAAACGTTTTGCACTTCCAAATGCGGAAGTTATGATTCACCAGCCATCCGGTGGTGCCAAGGGTCAGGCAACAGAGATCCAGATTGTGGCAGATCATATCGCACAGACAAAGAGAACTTTAAATGAGTTATTGGCTGCAAATACCGGTCAGCCGATAGAAGTTGTTGAGCGTGATACAGACCGGGACAACTATATGACTGCTGAAGAAGCAAAGGCATACGGACTGATCGATGGTGTTGTCGAGCATAAATAAAGCAGACAGAAGGGACCTCTTTTCAGGGGGTTCCTTTTGTGCCATATCAAACTGAAAGGAAACGAGAACTATTTATGGCAGAAAAAATGAGAGAAGGAAAAGTCAGATGCTCTTTTTGTCACAAGTCAGAAGACCAGGTCCGCAAGCTGATCGCCGGACCGGAAGGTGTTTTTATCTGTGATGAATGTATTGGTATCTGCTCAGAGATTATGGAGGAGGAACTGGCTCAGTATGATACAGAAGATGTTTATGATTCAGACATCAATCTGCTGAAACCGGAAGAAATCCATAAGATTCTGGATGACTATGTCATTGGACAGGACGAGGCAAAAAAAGTGCTGTCGGTAGCAGTATACAACCATTATAAGCGTATTACCTCCGGCAAAGATATTGATGTAGAGTTACAGAAGAGTAATGTCTTAATGCTTGGACCAACAGGTAGTGGAAAGACATTGCTGGCACAGACATTGGCGCGTGTACTTGGTGTACCATTTGCCATTGCAGATGCTACAACACTGACAGAAGCAGGTTATGTAGGTGAAGACGTAGAAAATATCTTATTGAAACTGATTCAGGCAGCCGATTATGATATTCAGGCAGCAGAGATGGGCATCATCTACATTGATGAGATTGATAAAATCACAAAGAAATCAGAAAATGTTTCTATTACAAGGGATGTATCTGGTGAAGGTGTACAGCAGGCTTTGCTGAAAATTATTGAAGGAACTGTGGCAAATGTTCCACCACAGGGTGGTAGAAAACATCCACAACAGGAAACAATCGCCATTGATACCAAGAATATCTTATTTATTTGTGGTGGTGCGTTTGAAGGACTAGAAAAGATCATTTCAAATCGTTTGGATAGTAAATCTATCGGATTCCAGGCAGATATTAAGGAACGCAACCAGGATGATTTGTCAGAACTTCTAAAGCAGGTATTGCCACAGGATTTTATCAAGTTTGGCTTGATTCCGGAATTTATCGGACGTGTGCCAATCAATGTTTCTTTAGAGGAATTAGATGAAAATGCTATGGTTCGCGTATTGACAGAGCCAAAGAACAGCCTTGTGAAGCAATATCAGGCACTCTTTAGTATGGATGATGTGGATTTGGAATTTGACCGTGATGCATTGGTTGAAATTGCAAAGAAATCCATCGAGCGTAAGACAGGAGCCAGAGGACTGCGTGCCATTATGGAAAATGTCATGATGGATTACATGTATAACGTTCCTTCTGACAAGTCCATTAAGATTGTACAGGTGACCAAGGATATGGTAGATGAGAATCTTTTGTTAGATGACAAAAAAGAGCAGGTAACAGCCATTGAAGGCGAACAGGAGAAGAGTGCATAATGGTCATTAAAAATGTAGAACTTGAGACAGTCTGCGGTGTGACAAGCACTTTGCCGGAGAATACTTTGCCGGAAGTAGCTTTTGCCGGAAAATCAAACGTTGGCAAATCGTCACTGATCAATGCGCTTATGATGCGTAAATCTTTGGCGAGAACATCAGCACAGCCGGGAAAGACACAGACGATCAATTTTTATAACATTAACAAAGAAATTTATCTGGTGGATCTGCCGGGGTATGGATATGCAAAAGCTTCGGAAAAGGAGCGTGAAGCATGGGGACAGATGATAGAACGTTACCTGAATACCTCGGAAAAATTGCGTGCCGTATTTTTGCTGGTAGACATACGTCACGCACCATCTGCAAATGATAAGCAGATGTTTGAATGGATGGCTTATGTGGGATACGATCCGATTGTGATTGTAACGAAATTGGATAAAATCAAACGAAGCCAGATTGACAAACAGATCAAGCTGATTCGTCAGGGACTGGGTGCAGATAAAGATACCATCATCGTCCCTTTTTCAGCGGAAACAAAGCAGGGACGGGATATAATCTGGGATTTTATGGATCAGGTGATTGAGAATGAAGAAGAGGCATAAAGGATTATTTGTAAGTACATTACTTGCCACCATTTTTTTGGTGGCATTTAGCTGTACTTTTTTTATTTATCAAAAGCAGGAAAAAAAGGAGAAGGATACAAGTCTGACGGTAGTAACCTCCTTTTATCCGATGTATATTGCAGCTGCAAACATCTGTGAAGATGTTGATGGTGTGGTGCTTAAGAATTTGAGTGAGCCGGAGACGGGGTGTTTGCATGACTATCAGTTGACACCGGAAGATATGAAGCTATTACAAACGGCAGATGTGTTTATTGTCAATGGTGGCGGAATTGAAGTGTTTTTGGCAGATGTGGCAAAAAGTTGTCCAAATCTGACCATCATCAATGCCTGTGATGGTCTGGAGCTGCTGGAAGATAATGCACATGCCTGGATGAGCATTGCGCTGCATGAAAAGCAGGTAGAAAATATTGCAAAAGGATTGGCAGATGTGGATGCATCGCATGGCAAGGACTATTTGCACAATGCAAAGCATTACCAGGAAAAACTAGAAGTTCTGGAAGAACAGGAAACAGAGATCGCACAATATACGAAAGGCCGCTCTGTCGTACTTTTCCAGGAGGCATATGCATATCTTGCACAGGATTTAGACCTAAACGTATCTTATATTTTAGATCTGGATGAAGAACGTCAGGTGAGTGCCGGTGAAGTATCAGAGGTTATGGGAGCGATTGCCAAAAATCGCGTTGCTGTGGTATTTGCAGATGATGTGTACGGAAAAGAAATGGGCGATATGGTAGATGTAGAGACTGCGGCCAATACCGTTTATGTAGATACAATGGTGCGTGGGGATTATGATAAGGACAGTTATATACAGCATATGCAGGACAATCTGGATGCAATTCAGATGGCATTTGCTGCCAGATAAGGAGTGATATTACATGCATAAGATCAAGAAACCCTGTGGTTTTCACTGTATCAAGATGAAAGATATCGGTGTACAGTTCGGCGATCAGGTCGTGTTAGAACATATTAATCTGCATATCCATTGTGGAAGTCTGACAGCGCTGATTGGACGCAATGGTGCGGGAAAATCCACATTGATTAAAGCTATTTTAGGAGATATTCCGCATACAGGAACGATTACTTTTACCGATACAGAAAATGGGAAAATAAAAAAATTAAAGATTGGTTATGTGCCGCAGTCACTGAATCTGGAGCCGAATACACCGATGAATGTGTATGATCTGATTACCAGTTTTCGTTATAGTGAGCCGGTGTTTTTTAAGAGTAAAAAGCGTTATGCCCAGATCAAAGAAGCTTTGGCAGAGTTCGAGGCAGATTATCTGATTGATCAGCCGGTGGGAAAGCTTTCGGGTGGTGAATTGCAAAGGGTTTTACTTTCTTTAGCGGTGATGGATGAACCAAATCTGTTGCTTTTGGATGAGCCGGTATCCGGGATTGATAAAAACGGTATGGATCTTTTTTACGAAAAAATGGATTATCTGCGAAAAAATTATGATATGTCGATTATTTTGATTTCGCACGATCTGGATTATGTGGCAAAATATGCAGATAAAGTGGTGCTCATTGATAAAACGGTGATGGCAGATGGAAATCCCAAAGAAGTCTATGAAAGTGAAGCCTTTCATAAGGTGTTTGGTGATGTGACTTATGCATATGGAAACAATGTGGGACATGTGCGTAAAGTAGAAGCAAAGGAAGCACCATATGAGGCTGGTTATAAAGGAAAGAAGGAGGACGTATAATGGCTGGTTATTTTACAGAGTTATTTCAATATGACTTTATGCGGCGCGCCTTTTTGGCAATCCTGATCATTACGCCACTTCTTGGTATTTTAGGAACGATGATTGTGCATAAAAAGATGGCATATTTTTCTGATGCACTCGGACATTCCGCTTTGACCGGAATTGCGATAGGCGTTGTTTGTGGTATCGGTGATACGAATCTATCCATGGTGTTGTTTGCAGTGGTATTCGCCTTTCTTTTGAACCAGATCAACCGGAAAAACCTGGCAGCAACGGACACCATTATCTCTGTTTTTGCGAGCTGTAGTACAGCAGTCGGACTGGCTATTTTGTCCAAGGGTGGTAATTTTAGCAAGTATTCCGCGATTCTTGTGGGAGATATCCTAAGCATTTCAAAGCGGGAGATTTTGTATTTAATTCTGATTTTTGTTGTTACGCTGTTGTTTTGGTGTTTTGCAATCAATAAGTTAAATGCGATCAGCATACATGCATCATTGGCAAAAAGCCGTAATATATCGGTGCGTCTGGTAGAGGATATTTTTGCGATCATCATTGCGTTGATTGTTACATTGTCGATTAAGTGGATTGGCATTTTGCTCATCAATGCACTTTTGATTTTGCCGGCGGCATCGAGCCGTAACATTTCTGATAATATGCAGGAATATCATGGCTATGCAGTTGCATTCAGCCTGTTTTCCGGTATTGTGGGACTTGTAATCTCTTACTTTACCAATGTGGCAACCGGACCGATGATTGTCATTGTGGCATCTGTCATATATTTTGCAACTTATTTATATGGGAAAAATAAATAAAAACAATAAGAAGTCTGCTGGTAAAACGGCAGGCTTTTTTGTTGCATAAATTATGGAAGAAAAGGAAAGAATAGAAAACGTGTAAGTTTTGCAAAGCGATTGTGATAGAAATGAGGAGAGGATGGTGTAAAAAATGACAGGCTGTGATGGAAAAGATATGGTGTTGTATCTGTGTATGGATCGCTCTGTCGTACGATATGAGGATACATTCTGCATCAAAGATCTAGGAAGTATGACATGCAGCGACATGGCGATTTTAGCGCATGTAAAGGCACATAAGCTCTATCGCTTCAGACATCCGGGAAATATGGTTATTAATGTGACGAAGGTGATTGAGGAGATTCATCGCATATATCCTGCCTTAGAAGTGGTAAATTTGGGAGAAACCGATGTGATTATGGAATATCGTAGTGGTAAACCAAGGCAGGCAGAGCAGATGGCAAAAACAGTATTGCTCTGCGTTCTGCTTTTTATAGGCGCAGGATTTGCAATCATGGCATTTCACAATGATATCAGTATTACAGATGTGTTTGAGCGCTTTTACCTGCAGGTGATGGGAAGAAAAAAGCCAACGGTTAGTGTGATTGAAATCAGCTATTCCATTGGTCTTGCTGTGGGGATTTTGTTTTTTTACAATCATTTTGGAAATAAGAAATTTACGCATGATCCAACTCCAATGCAAGTTGAAATGCGAAAATATGAGCAGGATGTTGATACCACAATCATTGAAAATAGTGCAAGAAGAGGAGAAAATCTAGATGTTTCTTAACTATGTGATTTTGCTTGTGGGGAGTGCTGTTTTTGGTGGTGCAACGGCAGCGGGTGTCATTGCACTTCTTACAACGTTAGGATTTGTTCCGCGCATGATTGCGGGATTACATCTGGCAAAAGATGCGATCCGGTGGGAAAGCGTGATTACGCTTGGCAGTATTGTTGGTTGTCTATTATCTGTGTTTACGCCGACCAAAGTACTTTTTTCTTTTTGGCAGACATGGATTGGAAGCGTGGGAGCCCAGGTGATGGGAACCGTGGGACTTCTGATTGCAGGGCTTTGCAGTGGCATTTATGTGGGATGTCAGGCAATGGCACTGGCAGAGGTATTGAATATGTTTCCGATTTTGCTGCGCAGGATTAAATTACAGACGGGACTGCGCGCAGCGATTACTGCCATAGCACTTGGAAAGCTGACAGGAAGTTTGTGGTATTTTGTATTTGGTTACGCAAGTTAATATTGCGTATTATGGAAGGGGATGAAGAAGTGAAACAGCAGGAAAAAGAAAAATTAGATGAAGTGTATAATGCATATGTGGATAGTGTGACACCGAAAGCAAATCTTTTGCTGCGTATGGCAAAAGCATTTTTGGTAGGTGGCATCATATGTACGATTGGTCAGGGAATCATCAACGTAGGACTTTATTATGGTCTGGACGAAAAGAGTGCAGCAGGATATTGTAGTATGATTCTTGTATTGATCAGTGCCGTATTGACAGGATTGGGAATCTATCCATTACTTGCCAGCTTTGGCGGTGCAGGAGCATTGGTGCCCATCACAGGATTTGCAAATAGTGTGGCTGCCACGGCTCATGGATTTAAGGTGGAAGGCCATGTATTTGGTATCGGTGCAAAGATTTTTCAAATTGCCGGACCAGTTATTTTATATGGTGTATTTAGCAGCTGGGTACTAGGTGTCATTTACTGGATTTTGCTGTGTCTTGGCTCTTAAAGGATAAAAGTACCATAAATTGTTATTATATTACCATAAAAAACACTAGATATTGTGGTATGCTTCGTGTATAATGAATACGCGCAAGCGAAAGTAACTAAGATAACGTTTACCAGATAGGAGGCAAACACGATGGTAGAAATGAAAGAATGGGACGGATTTGAAGGACGTCTTTGGAAGGAAGAAATCAATGTCCGTCAGTTTATCCAGGATAACTACACACCATATGATGGAAATGAGGAGTTCCTGGTAGGCCCAACAGCAAACACAAATAAGTTATGGGATGCACTGCAGAAATTACAAAAAGAAGAGCGTGCAAAGGGCGGTGTATTAGATATGTAGACAAAGGTTGTTTCCGGTCTTACAGCATATGGCCCAGGATATATTGATGAGAATTTGAAAGATTTAGAAACTGTTGTGGGTATTCAGACAGATAAGCCATTGAAACGTGCTTTTATGCCATATGGTGGTATCAAGATGGCTGTGCAGGCATGTGAGACATATGGTTACGAAGTAGATCCACAGCTGAAAGAGATTTTCACAAAGTATCATAAGACACATAATACAGCTGTTTTTGATGCATATACACCAGAGATGTTAAAAGCTCGCCACAACAAGATTATGACAGGTTTGCCAGATACGTATGGTCGTGGTCGTATTGTGGGCGATTATCGTAGAATTGCGCTTTATGGTATTGATTTTCTGATTGAGCAGAAAAAAGAGGATAAAGCAAAATGCGGCAGTGGAAGCATGAAGGGCGAAGTGATTCGTCTGCGTGAAGAAATTGCAGAGCAGATTCGTTCTTTAGAAGGAATGAAGGAAATGGCTTCTATTTATGGTTTTGATATTTCCAGACCTGCAAAAGATGCAAGAGAAGCAATCCAGTGGGTATATTTTGGTTACTTGGCAGCAATCAAGACACAGAATGGTGCTGCAATGTCCGTAGGTCGTGTTTCTACTTTCCTTGATATTTATTTCCAGAGAGATTTGGAGAAGGGTATCATCACCGAGGAAGAGGTACAGGAATTGGTAGATCATTTTACCATGAAACTTCGTATGGTAAAATTTGCAAGAATTCCATCTTACAACCAGTTGTTCTCCGGAGATCCGGTATGGGCAACACTCGATGTGGCAGGAACTGGCGTGGATGGACGTTCCATGGTAACAAAGACAGACTATCGTTTCCTGCATACATTAGAAAACATGGGACCAGCACCGGAGCCAAACTTAACCGTACTTTATTCTTCTCGTTTGCCAGAGAATTTCAAAAAGTATGCGTCTAAGATTTCTATTTTGACAAGTTCTGTACAGTATGAAAATGATGATGCCATGAAGCCTGTATGGGGAGATGACTATGCAATCTGCTGTTGTGTATCTGCAACACAGACAGGTAAGGAAATGCAGTTCTTTGGTGCAAGAGCCAACCTTGCAAAATGTCTGTTATATGCAATCAACGGTGGCGTAGATGAAAAGACCGGAGATCAGGTTGGACCGAAATATCGCCCAATCACAGCAGAATATCTTGATTATGACGAAGTCATGGAACGTTATGATGATATGATGGAATGGTTGGCTGATTTGTATGTAAATACATTGAATTTGATTCAGTATATGCATGATAAATATTACTATGAAGCAGCAGAATTAGCGCTCATGGATACAAACTTAGAGAGAACTTTTGCAACCGGTATTGCAGGATTTTCACATGTTATTGATTCCCTTTCTGCAATCAAATATGCGAAAGTAAAAGTGATTCGTGATGAAAATGGTCTTGCAAAGGACTATGAAATTGAGGGAGATTTCCCAAGATACGGAAATGATGATGATCGCGCAGATGAAATTGGTGTATGGCTTCTTAAGACCTTTATGGATAAGATTAAGAGACATCATACGTATCGTAGAAGTGTGCCAACAACATCTATTCTTACCATTACATCCAATGTTGTTTATGGTAAGGCAACTGGTTCTATGCCAGATGGACGTAAGGCTGGAGAACCACTTTCACCGGGAGCAAACCCAAGTTATGGAGCAGAACAAAATGGATTGCTTGCTTCTTTGAATTCTTTGACAAAGCTTCCTTATGAATGGGCATTAGATGGTATTTCAAATACCCAGACTATTAACCCGGGAGCACTTGGTAATGAAGAAGGGGAAAGAATTGACAATTTAGTACAGGTAATGGATGGCTACTTTGATCAGGGTGCACATCATTTGAATGTCAATGTCTTTGGTAAGGAAAAGCTGATTGATGCTATGGAGCATCCGGAGAAAGAAGAGTATGCAAACTTCACAATCCGTGTATCTGGTTATGCAGTCAAGTTTATTGATCTGACAAAGGAACAGCAGTTAGACGTTATAGCAAGAACCTGCCACGAGCATATGTAGAAGGCATCTTGATTTTACAAGAATTGACAGTATTAAAAATGTGATGTCTTGTCTGGTATCGAGGATATCGACGGGCGAATGGGAAAAGCCACGGGAGAAGATCTCGTGGCTTCCTTTGCTATTGCGATGAGAAAAATACACTGAGCCTGCTTGAATGTATGTGGCAATCGCTATAGAAAACAGGAAACAATTGGGAGCATAGGACATGGAACAGAAAATATTAGGAAATATTCATTCAGTGGAAAGCTTTGGATCAGCGGATGGACCGGGTGTGCGTTATATTATCTTTTTAAAAGGGTGCCAGATGCGCTGTAAATATTGTCATAACCCGGATACATGGGCAAAACCATGTGGAAGTATGGATAGTCCAAAAGAAGGAGAACAGTGGCTGTCTGCAGAGGAAGTACTAAAAAAAGCAAAACGCTATCAGGCATATTGGAAGAACAATGGCGGTATCACAGTCAGTGGAGGAGAAGCTTTACTTCAGATAGATTTTCTGCTGGAATTATTTACATTGGCAAAAAAAGAAGGGATTCATACCTGCCTTGACACGTCGGGAAACCCTTTTACAAAAAAAGAGCCGTTTTTCTCAAAGTTTGAGCAACTGATGGCGGTGACCGACCTTGTGATGTTAGATATCAAGGAGATGGATGAGGAGAAGCATAAACGTCTGACGGGACAAAGCAATGCGAATATTTTGGAGATGGCAAGATATTTGTCAGATCATGGAAAAGCGATGTGGATCCGACATGTCTTAGTACCGGGGGTAACCGATGACGAAGCAGATTTGCTTGCGCTGCGTGACTTTGTGAAAACGCTGAAAACGGTAGAACGTGTAGAGGTGCTGCCATATCACACACTGGGTGTTTTTAAATGGAAGGAACTGGGATTGTCCTACGGCTTAGAAGGAATCGCGCCACCAACGGAAAAAGAAGTGAAACGTGCGAGAAAATTACTGGGACAATTGGAAACTTAATTACTGGGACAATTGGAAACTTGAGGTTGCAAAGGACCGCCTGGGATGGTATATTTTTGTATATTGAGTACAAAAAATGTACAATATTGAGAGGTGGGGTATCATTTATGAACAAAGAAATTAAGACAGAGGCGAGATTGACCTTTTTTGAGGCAACAAGTATCATCGTTGGACATGGCGTGGGATCCGGCATTTTGTCGGTTCCTTTTTTGGCGTCCAGAAACGATTGGAAGGATATGATCTGGATTGTTGTAGTGGCATATCTGATCAATCTGGTAATGCATTTTATGATTGCGGAGCTTTCTTATAATAACGGCGGTGCGCAGTTTATCAAATGCTTTGAAAATGAGTTGTTTGTAGGAAAATTAAAGACATTTGCAACATGGCTGGCATTTGGTTTGCTTGGCTTATCGGTTGTGTTAAATGTTAGCGGATTTATTGCAGGAGCAGCAGCTGTATTCCATGCATGGCTTGGGGTGCCAACATGGATTGGTATGATTATCTACTATGTGCTTGCGGCAAGCGTTATTTATGCCGGCATGAAATTAGTAGGAATCTGCGAAAAAATTTCCGTAGGTTCTATGGTGGCAGTGATTGGTGTTTTGTTTGTAGCAACAATGATGTCTGAAATCAGTCCTTTGCCTACAAAGTTTATTGCAGCAACCAATGTAGTTGCATTGTATAGTATGATTTCATTCTCCTTATCAGCGGTTATGTCAGTACCGCAGGTAGTAAAAGGTCTGCAGGGAGATATCAAAAGAATCCGTGGGGCAATTGCAGCCGGAACTGGAATTAACACAGGATTGATTCTTTTGATTACATTTATGACGTTGCTTGGTGCAGGTACTAATGTATCAGAAAATGGAGCATTGGTTGATTTGTCAGCACATCTTGGTGGATGGGTAAGTATCATTGGTTATATCTTCTCATTGCTTGCGCTTTCTACTTCATTCTGGGCAAATACATTGAATCTTCGTGATATTGTGTTTGAACAGACCAAATGGAACATCAAAGTCTGCTGGCTGGCATCTAGTTTACCATGTCTTTTGATTGCACTTGTAGGAGTTTCAAGCTTTGTAGGATTTACACGTCTTGCAAGTGTGGTACAGGTGCTTACAGGTGTAGGTATTATCATTTCATATAACCGTTCCAGAAGAAGGGAAGGCTGCGCGCCGATTTGCGGGGTATGGGGAACGCTGCCGTTTCAGATTATTGTCGTTGTCAGTACATTATTTGCAACGGTGGGAGCTTTGGCAAAAGTGTACTAAAAATAACATAAAAATTTGTAAATGTTTTTGACACCATCCCGGATTCGTGCTATTATTTTTTCGAATGTGAAATGAATAATTATACACAGAGATAAAGGAGAACGATATGGCTAAAACACCTTTTGTCACAAAGGAAAAAATAGAAGAGATTGCAAATACAATTCCAACACCATTTCATTTGTATGATGAGAAAGGAATCCGTGCTAATGCACAGGCGGTAAAAGAGGCTTTCGCATGGAATCCGGGATTTCGTGAGTATTTTGCGGTAAAAGCCAATCCAAACCCATTTCTGATTAAAATATTGCAGGAGTATGGTTGTGGTACAGATTGCTCTTCCATGACGGAGCTGATGCTTAGCAATGAACTCGGTTTCCATGGAGAGGAGATTATGTTCTCATCCAATGATACACCAGCAGAAGAGTTTGTATATGCAGATCAGATTGGTGCAACCATCAATTTAGATGATTTTACACATATTCAATTCTTAGAGGATACGATTGGACATATTCCGGAAACGATCAGTTTGCGTTACAATCCGGGGGGTGTTTATCAGATTTCCAATGGCATTATGGATAATCCGGGAGATGCCAAATATGGAATGACAAAGGAGCAGTTATTTGAGGGATATCAAATCCTTCGTGATAAGGGGGCAAAAAGATTTGGGCTTCATGCTTTCCTTGTTAGCAATACAGTTACAAATGACTATTATCCAAGCCTTGCAAAGACATTGTTTGAACTTGTCGTAGAATTGAAAGAAAAGACAGGTATCGAGATTTCATTTATTAACTTGTCTGGTGGAGTAGGTATTGCATATAAGCCGGATCAGAAACCAAATGATATCGGTGTGATTGGCGCAGGTGTTCATCGTGTATATGATGAAATTTTAGTGCCTGCAGGACTTGGGAATGTGGCTATTTATACCGAAATGGGACGTTTTATGATGGGACCATATGGTGCGCTTGTCACAAAGGCGATTCATGAGAAACATACCTACAAGGAATATATTGGTGTAGATGCCTGTGCTGTCAATTTGATGCGCCCGGCAATGTA
>ERZ827168.4432-NODE-4432-length-12871-cov-3.236111_pt1 | contig 12871 bp, 7 predicted proteins | sample MGYA00519868_ERZ827168 | MGnify/ENA primary metagenome ERZ827168 (study PRJEB31778, sample SAMEA3449271) | human gut metagenome | biome: human gut; feature: human-associated habitat; material: faeces | place: United Kingdom | collected 2010/2012 ...
GGTCAGGATCTCCGACGCGTCGTGGAACAGCGCCGCCGACGCGCAGCGATCCGGGTCCGCCGGCTGTCCCAGGATATCGCGCTGGATCACGGCAAGGCCGTGCGCCAGCACGGCGACCATGTGGCTGTGTTCCTGAATGTTTTCCTCAAATGTGTTGCGCATCAGTCCCCAGCGGCCAATGTAGCGCATGCGGGAAATGAGCGCGAAAAAGCGGTGCTGCATATGCTCCTCCTTATGCGATCAATGATTTTTCCTTCCACTTGCCGCGGAAGAAATGCGCGTAGCAGACGATGAGCGTCAGCGTCCACGCCATTGCCTGACTCCACCAGATCGCCGTATAGCCGAAAGCCGCCGTTTTGTGCAGGCTGTAGGCGAATACGACGCGAAGTCCCAGCGCCATGAGCGCGTAGAACGTGGCATGGAAGCCCTCACCGACACCCTGGAACATGCCGTTGGCCGGGAAATAGACGGCAAAGATTGGGATGGCCACCGCGGACGCGAACAGATGCTGACGGCAGATCTCCGCCGCCGCTTCATCCAGCCGGAACGCACCGATGATGAGGGAGATCCCCACGATCTGCCCCGCGCACAAAACAAGCGTCATGAAAAGCGATACCAGAACGCCCTGCCCAAGACCGCGCGAGACGCGCTCCGGCAGCTTTGCGCCCATGTTCTGCCCGGCATAGGTCGTCATGGCCGTGCCGAAGGTGAAGTTCGGCATCATGGCAAAGCCGTCCACACGCATGACCACCGTCGTGCACGCGATGACCGCCGTGCCCATCGAGTTGGTCAGCGATTGCACCACGATCATGGCCAGCGAGAAAATCGCCTGCGTGATGCCGGAGGGCAGGCCGAGCTTGGCAAGCTGCACGGCATAGAACTTGTGCAGATGCAGAGTCTTGCGGTTGATCTGCACCACCTTGCGCATCATCAAAAGGCGGATCAGGCAAAGACCGCCGGAGACGAACTGCGCCAGAATCGTCGCCCAGGCGGCGCCCGCGACGCCCATGCGCAGACCTGCGACAAACCAGATGTCCAGCACCGTGTTCAGCGCACAGGCGATCAGCAGGAAGATCAGCGGCGTGACCGAATCGCCCAGACCGCGCAGAATGCCGGAGAAAATGTTGTAATAGGCGGATCCTAAAATACCCACGAAGATAATGGTCATGTAATCGCATGCCATGTCGTAGATTTCAGCCGGCGTATGGAGCAGGCTCATCAGCGGGCGGGTGATCAATGCGCCCAGCGCCATGATGATCAGCGCAGAGATCAGCGTCAGGGTTACGCAGTTCCCCACCGTTGTGGACAGGTGCTCTTTTTGTTTTGCACCGAAATACTGCGAAACCATGATGCCCGCGCCGGTGGAAATGCCGACGAACAGCACGATCAGCAGGTTGATGACCGGGCCGCTCGCGCCGACGGCGGCCAGCGCCGTATCGCCGACATAGCGGCCGACCACAATGCTGTCCACTGTGGAGTAGAGCTGCTGAGCCAGATTGCCGATCAGCAGCGGGACGGAAAATTGCACAATGTTGCGCATGGGGCTGCCCGTCGTCATGTCTTGCACGTCGAACAGTGCTCGGAATTTGGATGTCATTCTGTGTTTCACTCCCCTTGAATTCTTCTGTATATTTCAAGAAATCATTTTACAGGATTATCGCCGGAATTGCAATTGCTTTTGCTCGGAAAAGCCTTTGCGCTGCGGGCAAACATTTGATATACTGTGTAAAGGAAGAGAAGAGCGCGTTCTCCCAAACGCGAATCCGGTCCGAAAAAAGGAGAAAAAGCAATGTTGACTGATGCAAAGAGAGAGTTTATTGAATTCATGATGTCCTGCGATGTGCTGCGTTTTGGCGATTTTGTCACGAAGAGCGGCCGCCGCACGCCGTATTTTGTCAACACCGGCCTTTACCGCACCGGCGCGCAGATTGCCAAGCTCGGTGATTTCTACGCGGCGCGCGTCAACGAGGTCTGCGGTGACGGGTTTGACGCGATGTTCGGCCCGGCCTACAAGGGCATTCCGTTGGTGACGACCACTTCTGCGTCCCTGGCGCGCAACTACGGCCTGGATAAGCCCTTTTTCTTCAACCGCAAGGAAGAAAAGGATCATGGCGAGGGCGGCAGCTTGGTCGGCTATAAACCCAAGGACGGCGACAAGGTCATCATCATCGAGGACGTGATCACCGCCGGCACCGCCGTGCGCGAAACCATGCCCGTGCTCACCGGCGCAGCTAAGGTCGAGGTGCCGCACATGTTCATCTCCGTCAACCGCTGCGAGGTGGGCAAGACCCCCGGCAAGACCGCAGTGATGGAGGTCATGGAGACCTACGGCATCCAGGTGCATTCCATCGTCGATGCGCAGGATATCCACGATTATCTCAAGACCCGTCCCGAGTACGCCGATGTACTCAAACTCATGGAAGCCTATATGGATCAGTATTGCGTGTTCTGATCCCGTTTCAAGCGCTGAACGTGGGAGGATAACGGCATGTTTTATCCCGAAAATCAGAAAAAAAGGCTGGACGAAAAGACCTTTCGCAATCCGCTCTGCGAATACCGCGCGGCGCCCTTTTGGGCATGGAATTGCGATTTGAACAAGGACCTGCTGCTGCGCGAGATCGACCAGATGAAGCGCATGGGTATGGGCGGATTCCATATGCACGTGCGCACCGGCATGAGCACGACGTATCTCTCCGACGGGTTTATGCAGCTCATTCGTGACTGCGTGGATAAGGCCAAAGAGGAGCGGATGCGCGCCTATCTCTATGATGAGGATCGATGGGCTTCCGGCGCGGCGGGCGGCTATGTGACCAGGGAGGAGCGCTACCGCGCAAGATATCTGCTCTTTACGACGGTTTCCTACGAGCAGGCGGAGGAGCATCCCGCTTCCGTCCCCGTAGATTCCCCGCGCACTGGAAAAGGAAGGCTGCTCGCGCGCTATGCGGTGCGGCTCAACGATGAGGGAGAGCTTGCGGAGTACCGTCTCCTCAAGGATGGACAGCAGGCAGATGCTGCGGAAACCGCGTGGTACGCCTATTTGGAGATCGAAAAGGAATCGCCTTGGTTCAACAACCAGACCTATGTCAACACGCTGGACAAAAAGGCCATCGAGCGCTTTGTGGAAATCACGCATGAGCGCTATAAAGAGGTGGTGGGCAATGAGTTCGGCGGCGCGGTGCAGTCGATTTTCTCGGACGAGCCGCAGTTCTCCCGAAAGACCACGCTGGGCTTTGCCGGGGAGAAAAAGGATGTTGTGCTGCCCTGGACGGACGATCTGCCCGATACCTTCCGCGCCGCTTACGGGGAAGAGCTGCTGGCCGGCCTGCCGGAGCTTTATTGGGAATTGCCGGGCGGTGCGGTTTCGCTGATTCGTTATCACTACCATGATCACATTGCTGAACGGTTCGCAGAGGGCTTTGCCGACACCGTTGGGACTTGGTGCGCCCGAAACGGCCTGTTGCTCACCGGCCATATGATGGAGGAGCCGACGCTGAAATCCCAGACCGCTGCGTTGGGCGAGGCGATGCGCTCCTATCGTTCTTTCCAGCTGCCCGGCATTGACATGCTCTGCGACTGGCGCGAATACACGACCGCCAAACAGGCGCAGTCCGCCGCGCATCAATTCGGCTGCCCCGGCGTGATGAGCGAGCTTTACGGTGTGACCAACTGGGATTTTGATTTCCGCGGGCATAAGCTGGCGGGAGATTGGCAGGCAGCGCTGGGCGTGACGCTTCGCGTGCCGCACCTGACCTGGGTGTCCATGGAGGGCGAGGCCAAGCGCGACTATCCCGCATCCATCGGCTATCAAAGCCCGTGGTACACCGAATATCCCATGGTGGAAGATCATTTTGCCCGCCTCAACACCGTCCTGACGCGCGGCAAAGCGCAGGTGCGGCTGGGTGTGATTCACCCGGTGGAGAGCTATTGGCTGCACTGGGGGCCGTCCGAGGCCACCGCGCTGGTGCGCGACGAGATGGACGAGCATTTCCAGTCATTGGCTCAATGGCTGCTTTACGGCTTGATCGATTTTGACTACATCAGCGAATCCCTGCTGCCGCAGCAATGCGAAGCGGGGAATGCGCCGCTTTCCGTGGGTGAGATGGCCTACGATGTGGTGCTTGTTCCCGACTGCCAGACCCTGCGCGCTACCACTGTGGACCGGCTGGAGAGTTTTGTTGCGGCGGGCGGCCGGCTGGTTTTCGCCGGGCGCATTCCGGAGCTGGTGGACGCGAAGCCGAGCGGCCGCGTCAAAGAGCTGGCGCAGCGCGCGGAGTGCATCTCCTTTTCCAAGGGGGCGATCCTTTCCGCGCTGGACGGCGTGCGCTTTGTGGACATCCGTGACGACAAGGGGATGCGCACGACGAATCTGCTGCATCAGGTTCGTGCGGAGGGCGATACCCGCTACGTGTTCCTGTGCCACGGCGAAAAACCTGAAAACCCCGACGTTTGCCCGCGCGAGGACATCGTCCTGCGCATCCACGGGGAGTGGAAAGTGCGCAGAATGGACACGGCGACCGGTGAAATCGCGCCGCTGCATGTTGCCTACGAAAAAGGCCGCACGGTGTTGCGGTATGCGTTTTATGCCTATGACAGCCTGTTGATCGAGCTGACGCCGGGCAGGGCAGAAGCGGGAGAAGACGCGCCCGCAGAGAAGAAATTCGATTATTATGCACTTTGGCATCCGGTAGAGATCGCATTGTCTGAACCCAATGTGCTGCTGCTCGATACCGCGCAGTATGCCTTTGACGACGAGGAAAACTGGCGCGATGAGGAAGAGCTGCTGCGCGCAGATGACGCTTTCCGCGAAGAGCTGGGCTATCCACTCCGCAAAAAGGAGGTTGCGCAGCCCTGGGTCGTGCCCGATGAGCCGATCACCCATCATCTGCGTTTGAAGTTCACTGTGCATAGCGAGATGGAGATCAAGGCGCCCCAGCTGGCACTGGAAAAGGCGGAGAGCGTCGAGATCGCGGTCAACGGCTGCCCGGTGGACAACGCGTCCGTCGGCTGGTTCGTGGACGAATCCATCAAAAAGGTTCAGCTGCCCGACCTGCCCGCAGGGGACAGTGTGATCGAGCTTACCCTGCCCTTCGGCAGGCGCTCCAACGTAGAGTGGTGTTATCTGCTGGGCGATTTCGGCGTGCGCGTGCAGGGAGCGGAAAAGACCGTCATCCCGCCGGTGCGCAGACTCGGCTTCGGCGACTGGACCACGCAGGGCCTTCCGTTCTATTGCGGAAACGTCACCTATAAGATCCCGGTGCGGGTGGAAAAAGACACGCTGACAATCCGCGTGCCGCAGTACCGCGGCTCCGTGCTCGGCATGGAGATGGACGGCGTGCGGCAGGGAGATATGGCCTATGCGCCCTATGAATATACCTTCACCAACCTTCAGCCCGGCGAACATGAGGTGGGCATCACGGTCTACGGCAACCGCGTCAACGGCTTTGGCTGCGTGCACAACTGCGACGATTCCACCAGCTGGTTCGGCCCGGATTGTTGGAGAAGCGAGGGCGTTCGCTGGTGCTATGAGTACCGTCTGCGCAAGAGCGGCCTGCTCGTCAGCCCGCAGATCGAGAAGTAATGGCAAAGAGAGGAAGAGACAGCTATGAAAACCATACTCGGCATCGATATCGGCACATCCGGCACCAAGACCATTCTGGTGGACGATCAGGGCCGCGTCATCGCCGCCAAGACCATTGAATATCCGATGGAAACGCCTAAGCCCGGTTGGACGCAGCAGAATCCGCAGGATTGGTGGGCTGCTTCGGTGGAATCCATCCGCGCGGTGCTGGCAAAGGCCAATGTGCCCGCACAGGACATCGCTGCCATCGGATTGTCCGGCCAGATGCACGGCATGGTAGCGCTGGACGAGCATGACCAGGTTGTTCGCCCCGCCATTCTCTGGAACGACCAGCGCACCGAAAAGCAGTGCGAGGAGATCACCGAAGCGGCGGGCGGTCTGGAGGAGCTGCTCAAGCTCACCAACAACCGCATGCTCACCGGCTATACCGGCGGCAAGATCCTCTGGATGAAGGAAAACGAGCCGGAAAACTTTGCAAAGACCCGCGTGATTCTCAACCCCAAGGACTACATCCGCTTCATGCTCACGGGAGAAAAGGCCACGGAGGTGGCGGATGCTTCCGGCACCGGCTTCTTTGACGTGAAGAACCGCGTTTTCAGCGACGAGCTGATCGCCAAGCTCGGCCTGCCGCGTTCGCTCTTCCCCAGGTGCTATGAATCCTATGAGGTTGCAGGCACCGTGACCGAAGAGGTCGCCAAACTCACCGGCCTGCGCGCAGGGCTGCCCGTGACAGCCGGCGGCGGCGATGCGGTGATTCAAACCACCGGCACCGGCCTGGTTCGTCAGGGCGTGCTCGGCGTGGTCATCGGCACTTCCGGCGTGGTGGCGATGGGTCTGGACGGTTTCAAGGAAAACAAGGGCGGCCAATTGCAGGTGTTCTGCAACAACGCCAAGCATCTATGGCACGCCATGGGCGTGACGCTGGCGGCGGGCGGTTCCTATCGCTGGTACCGCGATACGCTGTGCAAGGCCGAGATGGAGGAGGCGGCGCGCACCGGCCGCAACGTCTACGACATCATGGGCGAGGAGGCTGAAAAGGTCGCGCCCGGCTGCGGCGGGCTGATCTTCCTGCCGTATCTTTCCGGCGAGCGCTGCCCGCACTTTGATTCCGATGCGCGCGGTGTGTTCTATGGGCTGGGCCTGGAGCACGGCAAGGGCGCAATGACCCGCGCCGTGATGGAGGGCGTCACCTTCTCGCTGCGCGACGTTTCCGAGCGCATCTATGCGATGGATGCTTCCATCAAGCCCGAAAAGGTGATCCTCTCCGGCGGCGGTGCGATGAGTCCGCTCTGGCGGCAGATCGTGGCGGATGTGTTCAACCTGGTCGTGGTGACGGTCTCCGGCAGCGGCGAGGGCGGCGCTTACGGCGCAGCGCTGGTTGCGGGCGTGGGCGTCGGCATCTGGAAGGATCTGATCGAAGCCAGCTCTGTGCTGCGCGAGGAAACCCGCACCCTGCCCATCCCCGAAAACGTCGCGGTCTATGACAAGACCTTCGCGCTCTACGATAAGGTCTATCTGGCGCTCAAGGATTCTTTTAAGGAGCTTACCGCCGTTCGGTGATTCTGTGAAAATTTGACAAAGCGGCTCACTGTGTTGTAAAATTAAATTTCGGACCACGGTTATCGGCTGTGATACGAAATTCATCAGCGCAGTGCGCCGCTTTTTTGCGCACAAAAATGAATTGCAGCGGAGGAGACGCGAATGAGCAATTACAACGCGGGCGACCTGCAGGTGCTCAAGGGCCTGGACGCGGTGCGGATGCGCCCCGGAATGTACATCGGTACCACGGGCACAAAGGGTTTGCATCACCTGCTGTGGGAGATTGTGGATAACTCCATCGACGAGGCGGCAAACGGCTACGGCGACACAGTCCGTGTGACGCTCTATAAGGACGGAAGCGCCTCGGTGGAGGATAACGGCAGAGGCATTCCTGTCGATATCCACCCGCAGCTGGGCATCTCCGGCGTGGAGGTCGTCTATACGCAGCTGCACGCCGGCGGAAAGTTCTCCGGCAAAAACTATAATTATTCCGGCGGGCTGCACGGCGTGGGCGCGTCGGTCGTCAACGCCCTGAGCGAGTGGCTGGTCTGCGAATCCTACATCGGCTATACCGCTTACCGGCAGGAGTTTGCCTCCGTCTGGGATGAAAAGGAGAAAAAGATCATCTCCGGCAAGCCCATGACCCCGCTGGTCAAGATCGGCAACACCCGCAAAAAGGGCAGCAAGACCACCTTTTTGCCCGATAAGCGTGTGTTTGAGGATACGGTGTTCAATCACGACACTGTGGATCGCCGTCTGCGCGAACTGGCGTATCTCAACAAGGGCGTGAGCATCGTGTTTACCGATGAGCGCCTGCCCGTCGCCGAGCGCGAGGTGACGTATTGCTATGAGGGCGGAATTGTGGATTACGTCCGTTATCTCAACGCGGAAAAGAATCCGCTGCACGAAGATGTGATCTATCTGGAAGGCGGAAAGGACGATTTTTATTATCGCTGTGCTTTTCAGTTGACCGACAGCTATACCGAGAGCATGTTTTCCTATGTCAATTCCATTCCCACCGGCGAGGGCGGCACGCATGAAACGGGCTTCAAGGCCGCCTATACCCGCGCCATGAACGAATACGCCCGCCGCGTCGGCATTCTGAAGGAAAAGGATGCGAACCTCACCGGCGACGATTACCGCGAGGGCATGACCGTGGTGCTGACCTGCTTTGTCAAAAATCCGCAGTTTGAGGGACAAACCAAGGGCAGACTCGGCAACAGCGAGGTGCGCCCTCTCATCGAGGGTCTGGTTTACGATCAGCTCAATGAATATTTGGAACATCTGAACCATCAGGAGACTGCGGCTAAGCTGATGGAGAAGGCCTGCGCCGCCGCTTCCGTGCGCGAAGCTGCGCGCAAGGCCAAGGATATTGCCCGGCAAAAGTCCTCGCTGGAAGCAGCACCCCTGGTGGGCAAGCTGTCCTCCTGCACAGGACGGCGTCCGGAGGAAAACGAGCTGTTCATCGTCGAGGGTGATTCCGCAGGCGGTTCCGCTAAGCAGGGCCGCGACCGCCGCTTCCAGGCGATCCTGCCGCTGCGCGGAAAACCCCTCAATGCCGAAAAGAAGCGTCTGGATCAGGTGCTGATGAACGAGGAATTCCGCTCGCTGATCACCGCGTTGGGCACGGGCATCGGGGAGGATTTCAAGCTCAGTGCGCTCAAATATCACCGCATCATCATCTTGGCCGATGCGGATCAGGACGGCGCGCACATCCGCGCCATTTTGCTGACTTTCTTCTTCCGGTACATGAAGGAGCTGATCCTAAACGGCCATGTCTATATTGGCACCCCGCCGCTTTATCTGGTCAAGAAGGGGCAGATGAGCGAATATGTCTACGACGATAAGGCACTTCCTGCGGCGGTCAAGCGCATGGGCAAGGGCTATGCCATTCAGCGCTACAAGGGTTTGGGTGAGATGAACCCGGAACAGCTCTGGGACACCACGATGAACCCTGCGCATCGCACGCTAGTGCAGGTGACGCTGGAGGACGCCGCGATGGCGGAGCGCATGGTCACGATCCTGATGGGCGACAAGGTGGAGCCCCGCCGCGTCTACATCAGCGAACACGCGGATTTTAATAAGGAAGATCATTTCGAAGGGTGGGTGACGGGCTGATATGGCGCGCAAGAAAAAGGACGATACCATCGAGCGCAACGAGATTATCCTGCAAAAGCCGATGGAGGACATCATGCGCGACAGCATGATTCCCTATGCGGAACACGTCATTCTCGAGCGCGCACTGCCGCGCGTGGAGGACGGCTTAAAGCCTGTGCAGCGCCGTATCCTCTACTCGATGCTGGAACTGGGCAACACGCCGGATAAGCCCTACCGCAAATGTGCCCGCATCGTGGGCGACTGCCTGGGTAAATATCACCCCCACGGCGATACCTCGGTCTACGATGCGCTGGTGCGTATGGCGCAGGGGTTCAATATGCGCGGCGTGCTGATCGACGGTCATGGCAACTTCGGCTCCGTGGACGGCGATACCGCCGCCGCCATGCGATACACCGAGGCGCGCATGGCGCCGCTGGCAATGGAGCTGCTGCGCGACTTGGAAAAAGACACGGTTTCCTTCTCTCTGAACTTTGACGATACCTTGAAGGAGCCTGATATGCTTCCCGGCAGATTTCCCAATCTGCTGGTCAACGGCGCGTCGGGCATTGCGGTGGGTCTTGCCACCAATATTCCCACGCATAACCTGGGCGAGGCCATCGACGCGGTGATCGCCGTGATGGATAATCCCAAGATCACGCTAGGCGAGGTCATGCAGGTGCTGCCCGCGCCGGATTTCCCCACCGGCGGCCTGCTGCTCAACACCGAGGAAATCCGTAAGGCTTACGAAACCGGCCGCGGCCGGCTGTTGCTGCGCGCCAAGGTCGAAATCGAGGAGGCCAATGCGGGCAAGAAGAATCTGGTCATCACGGAGCTGCCCTATCAAGTCAATAAATCCGCGCTGCTGGAGAAGATTCTCAAGCTGTCGGAGGAGAAAAAGGGCATTCTTTCAGGCATTTCCGACATCCGCGACGAATCCGACCGCACCGGTATGCGCGCGGTGATCGAGCTCAAACGCGACGTCGATGCGCAGAAGGTGCTGGCGCATCTCTACCGCGTGTCCGACCTGCAAATCACTTTCGGCGTGAACATGGTCGCCATTGCGGACGGCAAGCCCATGCAGCTGTCGCTGCTGGAGCTGATCCGCCGCTATATTGCGCACCAGAAGAACGTCGTCACCCGCCGCACGCAGTACGAGCTCAAGCAGGCGCAGGCCAGAGAGCATATCTTGAAGGGCCTGATGATCGCGGTGGATAACCTTGACGCGGTCATCAAGCTCATCCGCGCCTCCAAGAACCCCAAGGAAGCGCGTGAGGGGCTGATGAAGAACTTCGGCCTGACCGAGATTCAGGCGCAGGCGATCCTCGATATGCGTTTGCAGCGCCTGACCGGACTGGAAATCGAGGCGCTGCGCAAGGAATACGCCGAAATCCTCAAGACCATCGCGCGTCTGGAAGGCATTTTGGGCAGCGAAAAGAAGCTGCTGCGCGTCATCCGCCAGGAAATGACGGATATCCGCGACCGCTTTGCCGATCCGCGCCGTACACAGCTGATCGAGGACGTGCCGCTGGTGCAGGAGACGCCGGAGGACAATGTCGTGATCGAGCCTTGTGTGCTCATCCGCACGTGCATGGGCTATCTTAAACGCCTGCAGCCCAAGGTGTACGCCAAAAAGGAGGAGACGGAGGACGCACCCGATCAGATTTTTGAAACCATTACGGAGGAAAAGTTCCTGTTCTTCACCAATTTCGGCAACTGCTTTACGCTGACCGCCGAACAGATTCCGGAGTGTAAATGGAAGGATCGCGGCCTTGCACCGACGGGTCTTCTGGCCGGATTGGAACATGGGGAAGAGGTCGTTGCGCTTCTGCCCCGCAGCGGCGCAGGGGAGAGCCTGCTCTTCGTCACGGCGCGCGGACTGGTCAAGCGCACGCTTTCCTCCGAATACGGCGCACGCAAGGGGCGTGTGGCCGCCATCGGCCTGAAAGAGGGAGATGCACTGCTGCGCGTGCTGCCCTTCAACGCGGAAGAAAACCTGATGCTGCTGACCGAGCGCGCCATGGCGATTCGTATCGACGGGACGGAAATCCCTGTCAACGGCCGCGCGGCTGCTGGGGTTCGCGGCATGGCGCTGGAGCCGGGGGACAAGGTCTGTTTTGCGGATTTTGTGCCCGATGCGGGCGAACTGGTGATGATGAGTGAGCGCGGCTACGCCAAGCGCTGTCTGCTGGTGGATTTCGAGGTGCAGCGCCGCGCGGGCAAGGGCGTCAAGGCCTTCTCGTTCAACAAAAACGGAGCGAACGGCAGCGGCGTGGTGTTTGCTTCCGTCGTCACGGAACCCTATACGCTGCACGTCCAACAGGCCGACCGCACCGTGACTGATTTGGGCACAGAGGAAATTCTGATCGAGAGCAAGGCAGGGCGCGGCAAGCCCTATCTGGTCGCGCTGATGGATAACGTTGTGACCAAGTGCTGGAGGGATTGAGTATGGATATTCAAACCTATCTGAACCGCCCGATTCCCCGTTCGGACGATCGGGGATTGGGAAATCCTGTTCCCGATGCGGCAGAATGCGGCGAAGCAATTGTGGACATCACGAATGCGAACCCGCGCATTGCCTACGCTGCCAGCTATGCGGCGCGCGCTGTGCAGGGAGGGCTCACGCACTGCTATGTGCGCGCGGGCGTTTACGAGCGGCTGAAAGCGGCGCTGGATTTGCTGCCGGAGGAATATTCCTTTCTGATTTACGATACGCTTCGCCCTCTGCGCGTGCAGGAAGCGCTGTTCGAGGAATACATCGAGGTGCTGAAAAAGGAACATCCGCAGGCGAACCGAGAGGAACTGGAGGAGATCTGCGACGAATTTGTAGCAAAACCCAGCAAAAATCAGCTGCGCCCGTCTTCCCATCAATCGGGCGGGGCAGTGGATCTGACGCTGTGCCGGGACGGAGCGCCTCTGGACATGGGCACGGCGTTTGACGAATTTGCGCCGATTGCCTATGCCGACGCCTTTGAAAAGCCCGGCATGGATGAAACCGTCCGCCAAAACCGCCGCCTGCTGCACAACGTGATGTGCGACGTCGGATTCACCTTCTACGAATCGGAATGGTGGCATTTCAATTACGGAAACGAGAGCTGGGCACGGCGGAACTTCTGCGCGCCGATCTATTCCTTCTGCGCCGATGTGCCCAATTTGATCTGAAAAAGCGCGATTTCGCATCATTATACATTCAGGACTGCAATCCGAATCTAATTTGGGTGCAGTCCTGCATTTTTTACTTGAAAAAAGAAGAGAGCAAAATAAGTAAAGAGAGAACGAATTAACAATGAAAAAGAAGAATATAGCATGTAAAAAGCATGATATGAGCAATAAAAAAGAAAAACAAGCATAGAAAAATAGAATGAATCTAAAAATCGATCATCAAATTCAATAAATCCATAAAAATAAAAGAAATAAATGGAAAGGATGTGATGTGAGACTTTTGCATACTTAACAAAATTGCAGTTGCAAATTGAAAAAGACTGTGGTAAGGTATGCACTGTACTTAGCCAGACGGTGAACAAAGGGGTTCATCGCCGCAGAGAGTGCTCTGTGCGCGGTGTAGCTGCAAATAGCCCGAAGGGAAGTCCTTTTTTTTAAGAAAACGGGCTTAGTCGTCTGAGACAGGTACATGAAATCGTCCGACTGGGCGCAGGGACT
>ERZ827168.4433-NODE-4433-length-12867-cov-7.901499_pt1 | contig 12867 bp, 15 predicted proteins | sample MGYA00519868_ERZ827168 | MGnify/ENA primary metagenome ERZ827168 (study PRJEB31778, sample SAMEA3449271) | human gut metagenome | biome: human gut; feature: human-associated habitat; material: faeces | place: United Kingdom | collected 2010/2012 ...
CTCTTTTTAATAACCCTCTTTTTTATTAATGTCTACTATTTGGGGTTCACATCAAGATTATACTTTCTTTTTTCTTACAAAATTGTAATATACTTAGGAACATAAATTTATTTAAATAGTGTTATAATATAAGCAATTAAAAGTAATTAGAAATATTGTGGTGGTTAGTATGAAGAAGATATTAATTGTAGAAGATGAAGAAGTAATTAGAAATGAACTTAAGACATTACTTGAAAATTCTGGGTATCAAGTTTTTGTAATTGATAAGTTTAATAATACTAAGAATGATATTATGAATATTAAGTGTGATTTAATTTTACTTGACATTAATCTACCTAATATAAATGGAGAATTAATATTAAAAGAAGTTAGAAAAGAATCTAATATTCCTATTATTATGGTTACTAGTAGAGCGCTTGAAGTAGATGAGGTTTTATCTATGTCATATGGAGCTGATGACTATATTATTAAGCCATATAATCCAACTATTTTATTACTTAGAATACAAAATGTATTTAAGAGAATGGAAAATAATAGAGATGATTTATTTTATGATGATATTGTTGTGAACGCAAAGAAAGGTTATTTAGAAAGTGATGGTAAAATATTAGAACTTACAAAGAATGAGATGATAATATTTACTTATCTTTTAAGTAATAGAGGGAGAATTGTTACTCGTGATGACTTAATGACTGATTTGTGGAATAACGATGAATATATAAATGATAATGCTTTAACAGTAAATATAAGTAGATTAAGAAATAAACTACAAGAATTTGGTCTTTCTGAGAGAATTGAAACTAAGAAAGGGTTAGGATATAAGTTATTATGAGTTTTAAAAAATATTTATTAGATAAAAGTATGCAAATATTTATTACTATTTCTGGATTTATAATTACTATATTACTATTAAATGCTTTTAAAGTAGAAAGAGATTTAATATTAGTTATATCAATTATTTTTATAATAGTAATAGTTTTAAATATATTTTTTGATTATTATAAGAGAAATAGTTTTTATAGGAAAATATTAAATATACTTAGTAGTTTAGATAAGAAGTATTTGGTTCTTGAGATGATTAATAAACCTAATTTTTATGAAGGAGAATTATTTTATCAAATGCTTTATGATATTAATAAATCTATGTGTGAGAATGTTAAAGAATATAGTTTAAATATTAATGACTTTAAAGAATTTGTGGAGATGTGGATACATGAAGTGAAAATTCCTATTTCTAGTTTAATACTTCTTAATCATAATCATTCTAATGAGATTGATAGAAAGTACGTTGAACAGATTAGAAGACTTGATAATTATGTTGATCAAATATTATATTATGTACGTAGTGAAAATGCTGAGAAGGATTATATTATAAAAGAAAATAGTCTAAGTGAGATTGTTAAAAATGTGGCATTAAAGAATAAAGATGATTTATTGGAAAATGATGTAAGATTAGAAGTTTCTATTCATAATGAATTTGTTTTAACTGATGCTAAATGGTTAGAGTTTATTTTGAATCAGATTATTAATAATAGTATTAAATATAAAAGAGATGAAGTAGATTCATTTATAAAGATTGAAGCGGAAACTAAGAGGAATAAGGTGTTTTTAAGTATTACTGATAATGGTATTGGTATTCCTGATAGTGATATTTCTAGAGTCTTTGAGAAGTCTTTTACTGGTATTAATGGAAGAATTAAGGCAAAATCTACGGGAATGGGACTTTATATTGTTTACAATTTATGTAAAAAAATGGGTCATAAAATAATGATTGAGTCATGTGTTTCTTCTTATACTAAAATTACTATTGTATTTTCTTTAGGAGGATTTTATAAGTTTAATGATTGATTATTAATTATTTTAATGTTACGAAATTGTAATAATTTGTAATATTAGAAGTGGGATTAATATTTTTTCTTGTACTACAATGTATAAAGAAAGGAGATATTATATTATGAGTGAGATTTTAAAGATTGATAAGATAGAGAAATATTATGGAAATAAGTCTAGTCTTACAAAGGCAATTGATAATTTATCGTTTAATGTAGAAGAAGGAGAATTTGTTGCGATAATGGGAGCAAGTGGCTCAGGAAAGACTACTCTTTTAAATTGTATATCTACAATTGATAAAGTTACATCTGGACATATTTATGTAGCAGGTAATGATATCACAAAATTAAGAGGAAATAGTCTAAATAAGTTTAGAAGGGAAGAGTTAGGTTTTATATTTCAAGATTTTAATTTACTTGATACTTTAACTGCTTATGAAAATATTGCTCTTGCTCTTTCTATTCAAAATATTAAAGAAAAAGAGATATCTGATAGGATTAAAAGAGTTGCTGAGGAGTTAGATATTAATAGTGTTTTAGGTAAATATCCATATCAAATGAGTGGAGGCCAAAAACAAAGAGTTGCGAGTGCTAGAGCAATTATTACTAATCCAAAATTAATACTTGCAGATGAGCCGACTGGAGCACTTGATTCAAAGTCTTCTAAAATGTTACTTGAAAAATTTAATTATTTAAATAAAGAGAATAAGGCAACTATTCTTATGGTTACACATGATGCTTTTACGGCTAGTTATTCATCTAGAGTTATCTTTATTAAAGATGGAAAAATTTTTAATGAGATTAGAAGAGGTAATGATTCAAGACGAGATTTTTTTGATAAGATAATTAATGTTGTGACAATGCTTGGTGGTGATTTAAGTGATGCTCTTTAAATTATCATTAAAGAATATAAGAAAAAGTATAAAAGACTATGCAATTTACTTTTTTACTTTAATTCTTGGTATTGCTATATTTTATGTATTTAATGCAATTGATGATCAAACTGTTATGTTGGATGTTTCAAATTCAATTTTTTCAATAATAAAATTATTAACAAACATGCTTTCTGGAGTTAGTATTTTTGTTTCATTTATATTAGCATTTTTAATTATTTATGCAAGCAGATTTTTGATGAAAAGAAGAAATAAAGAATTTGGAATATATTTAACTCTTGGAATGAGTAAGAGAAAAATATCTTTAATTTTATTTTTTGAAACATTAATTATTGGTGTTTTTTCACTTGTAATTGGACTGGGTGTTGGATTTTTATTATCACAATTAATGAGTATTTTGGTAGCGAATATGTTTGAAGCAAATTTAAATAAATTTACTTTTATATTTTCTAAAGGAGCATTTTTTAAAACACTTTTATATTTTGGTATTATGTATTTAGTTGTGATGATTTTTAATACAATAAATATTAGTAAATGTAAATTAATTGATTTAATACAATCAAATAAAAAGTCTGAAAAAATAAAACTTAAGACGCCATATATTTGTATAATAATTTTTATTTTGGCTTGTATTATGTTGGGTTATGCATATTATTTAGTAATTGGAGATACGTCGTCTTTAAGCAATCGTAAGATATTTAGTGCTATTGGTTTAGGAGCAATATCAACATTCTTAATATTTTGGTCATTGTCAGGTTTTCTTTTACGTATTTTTATGAATATGAAGAAAGTGTATTATAAAGGATTAAATAGTTTTATCTTAAGACAATTTTCAAGTAAAATTAATACAACAGTTTTTTCTACAACAATAATTTGTTTGATGCTTTTTATTACTATTTGTGTTTTATCAACGGCTTTATCAATGAAAAATTCTCTAAATCAAAGTTTAATTACTTTTTTTCCAAGAGATGTTGAATTAATTCAGATTTATCATGATTCTAAAGATGATAATCTGACTGAGATACAGAAGGAAAATGCTAATTTGAATTTTGATGAATTATTAATTAAATATGGGTTTGATATTAAAAAAGAATTTAAAAACATTACTTATTTTTCACTTTATTATGATGATAATATTACATTAAAATCAACTTTAGGTTCTTATTATAAAATTGCTAAAGAAAAGTATCCTTTATTAAGGTTTGATGAGAATATTATTTTAATGAAGAATAGTGATTATAATAGAGTTGCGAAAAGTTTTGGATTAGAAAAAATTAAATTAAATAGTAATCAATATGTTGTTGTGGGTAATTATAAGGAAATGATTAATATAAAAAATGAAGCTTTAAAAAGAAATGCTAAAGTTATTATTAATGATAATGCTTATTTTCCAAAATATAAAAAAGCTGTTAATGGTTTTTATGGAATGGGTAGTCAAGAGAGTGAATTAGGGTTTATTGTTTTACCTGATGAGGCATTAAGTGGCAAACAAATAAGTTATAATCGAATGATTGCTGATTATAGAGGAGAAGCTAATAAAGTTGAGGAAAAACTTAATTCAATAATGAAAGATTCAAATTTTTTCTCTGATTGTTATGTTACATGTAATACAAAAAAAGATATTCGTGAAGCTAGTGTAGGGATAGGTGCTTTAGTTACTTTTTTAGGATTATATTTAGGAATTGTTTTTTTAATATCATGTGCTGCGATACTTGCCTTAAAAGAGTTGTCTGAATCAAGTGATAATGTTTTGAAGTTTAATATGCTTAGAAGGCTTGGTGTCGATGAGAAGATGATTAATAAAACTTTATTTATTCAGATAGGAATATTTTTTATGTTTCCGTTAATACTTGCTATTATTCATTCTATATTTGGTATTATTTTTTGTAATGTTATTTTAGAAACTATGGGTATAAGTTTTAATTTAATGTCTATTATATTTACTGCTATTTTGATAGTTATTATTTATGGGGGATATTTCTTAGTAACTTATTTATGTAGTAAAAATATTATTAAGGAAAAGTAATTTTTAATATTAGAGGATTAGTTTATAGGACTAGTCCTTTAATTTTTTTTGTTGAAGGGTGAGTGGAAGGTATTAGATAGTAAATTTATTATAGTTAAAGGAAATAATTTTACTATTTATTATGTTTTATTGGTAAAAATATCTTTATAAAATATTTATAATTAATAAAAAATGATAAAATTAAGGTCTATTATAATATTGTAAGAAAAATTTTTTTTAGAGTATGATTAAGTTTCAAAATAGAAATTTAATTATATAGACATTTATATTGTTTAGTGTGAATTTTATTTTTTAATATCTTTTTTTTTATATTTTTTGTATAATTTATAGTAGGTGATAATATGTAAATAAATAATAATGGTTTTTCATTAGTTGATTTATTGGCTGTTGTTGCAATTCTTGCTGTTTTAGCAACTGTTGGTATTTCTGCATATTCAAAGTATGTCGAAGATTCTAAAATAACAATGTATGCAAAAATGGCAAAAGATTATATTAATGAAGCTAGAGTTCAAATTTCTAGTAAAGAAATTAAAAAGATTTCTAATCCAACATATTCATATTATATTTCTATTGAGAAACTTTCGGATAATGATCCGTTAGAACCATCTCCATTTGGTAAGTGGAATGAAGCTTATGTTATTTTTGTTCCTGGTAAAAATGGACAAGACAGATATTATTTTGCTAGTATCGATGAAGTTGGTTGGATGATTAATGGGGTAGTATTAGACTTAATTATTATAAACTTGCATGTGGTAAAGATGTTACTATACCAACTCAAGTAGGTGGTAAAAAAGTAACTGAAATTTATACATCTACGTTTGATAGTATGGGTATTACTAGTGTTAAAATACCTAGCAGTGTTTCAACTATTGGACAAAGAGCATTCTATAATAATAAAATAAATGGGTATATATATAAGATTGTTCTAAATAAAAATGCAAGTATCGGTTCATGTGCTTTCTGTAGGAATAGTGTATATGGTGCTGGATTTACATTTAATGGTCAAGCAGTAAAAGGATATATTGGAGATTTTTCTGAATTTACTGATAAAAGGTTTATAATTCCAACTGAAACCCCAGATGGAAAACCGGTAACTGGAATTAGTGATTCTGCATTTTATAAAGCAAAGACATGGGCATCATTCAATTATTATATGACGAAGATAGTAAGCAAAACTAATCGTGCATTTGATTGGAAAAGTATAACAGGTGGTCCAAGTGCTGCAAATTTTGTGACTGGTACTGTAGAAAATTGGTATGGAGATATTGAAGTAGTTAGGGGATAGAATATGAAAAATAGAAAGATTATTTTAATTATAGTTTTTATAATTTCGCTTATATTAATGGGAATAGGAATATTTCTTAGTTTAAATGGAGAATATAATACTAAGAATGAAAATAATGAAGTAGGTAATGGTGAAGTAATAGTAGATTACAATATTAATTATTATAATAGTGTAGATGAGGCAATTAATTATATTAAGGCTATAAGAAATACAGAAAATGTTAATATTATTAATGAAGATGAAAATAACTATTATATAGAAGTTAGTGTTAACAATAGTACTTTTAATTATGTTTATTCTAAAGTAGACAATACTTTAACTGAAGAATAATTATGTATTCAGGGTGTAATAATATGCTCAAATTAGATAATAAAGTGTTTTCGCTAATTGAACTTTTAGCAGCAATGGTTATACTAATTATTTTATTTTCATCAATTATGGTTAGTACAGGAGTAATAATTAGAAATTCCAATAAAAATGCATTTATTATCAATGCTAAAGCATATGCTAGTTCATTAAGAGAAAATAGTTATCAAGATAATTTAAGTATTGATGAAGAAGATAGTATTTTCTTTATTGATCCTAAATATTTAGAAATGGATAGTACTAATTAAGAAAGCCATTTTGGAGAGTACGTAGTTAATTATTTGGTTGTAACATATGATGGTAATAAATTTCACTATTTTTATGTTGCATATGATGATGAAGGATGGGAGTTAGATTAGAAAAAGAACTTACTAATTTAAAAAAATCAGATGTTGAATTCTTAGATGATGATTTTAATGAAGAAATCTTTGAGTATAAAAAATTTAATAGTTCAAATAAAAATTGTTCTAAACTTAAAAGTTATTTAATTAATGTAAATAATTCATCTGACTTATTTAGTGATAAAACAAAGGCAGTATTTATTGATAAAGAAGAAATTTTTACTACTATTGATTTAAGTGCTTGCTAAATAGATAACTTTTCTATCTATTTTGTTTTTTTTCGTAAAAAATACTAAATAAATAGAATAAAAGTGATATAATTTTATTATGATAGAGGAGGATTTTTATATGGATTTGAATTATAACTCTGATCAATTTGAAATAGGTGAAGGTGTTGTGTCTTCTATTAAAAGTTCTATAGATATAAGTAATTCATCAATAAAAAGTGATTTTGATAAAGTTATTAGTGTTGCGAATGATTATAAGATTAATTTGTCAAATACTATAAAATTTGATGATCTGGAAAGTGATTTTTCTTCACTAACTACTTATTTAGATGATGTTTCAAAAAGTGCACTTTTGGCCAAATCTGCAGTTGATTCTTATTCTGAGAGTAATGGTACAGAACAAGACAAGCAAATATTGTTGTCTATTCTTGGAGCAAGTGCAAATAATTCTAAACCAAATGCACTTGTTAAAACAGTTTATACTGGTTTAATGGGTGGAGCAATGTTAGGAGAAGGTTTTCTTAGTTTCTTTGAAGATGTTGGGGATTGTGCTATTGTTTTAGGTAGTGGAGTTGCTGGCTTTTTTGATAAGAAGAAAGCCCAAGAAATGAGAAGTTTTGCATCTAAAAATTTATCTAAGGATTTATTTGAAAATAATTCTACGTTTGAAAAAATCAATAAATATAGTTATTTTGATAAAAATAGTGTTTATGCTGATATATTTAAATTAGGTGGAAAGGCTGCAGCAGCAGTAACAGTTGGTAGTATTGCATCAAAGGCTGTAAGTAGTTTTACAAAAGCAAAATCTACTGTTGTTGCTTCTAATATTAGTACATTTGGAAGTGATACAAGAGAAAATTTAAGTAGAGGTATGGGATTGAAGAGTTCTTTAATGTTTGCAGGAGCAAGTCTTGCCACTACACAGGCGGTTAATAAGTTTTTGTCACCAGCGCTTGCGTCTAAAGTAGGAGAAACAGTTGCTAATACAAAAGTTGGAAATGTTATTAGGGGTGCAGATGCAGTTGCATCTAGTGTTTTTGGAAGTAATATTGATAATGTAAAAAATGTTGTTCAAACTGCAGTTGATTACTCTATTAAAGAAACAAAATCAAAAACAGGGAATTTAGTATCTGGTGATGGAAATGAGGAGACTACAAATGATGCTGTTGTTCAAGATGCTGCAAATCTAGGCATTGATACCGCTAAAACAACCGGTGAGCAAGTAGTTGAAAAATCTATAGAGAGAGCTGTAGTTGATGCAGTGTTATAAGAGGAGGTTAATATTATGAATGATTTTTTACCAGTAGGAAGTGTAGTTTTATTAAAAAATGGAAAAAAGCCAATATCAATTATTGGTTATAAGATGTCTTCTTTAGATAATAAATATTTAATGAAGGGGCATGAAACTACATCTAATAAAGTTTATGATTATTGCGCAGTGTTATACCCAGAAGGACTAATTAGTAGTGACAACTTTATTTTATTTGATAAAGAAAATATTGAAACTGTTATCTTCAAAGGGTATGAAAGTGATGATTGTAAGGAATTATTTGATTTTTTAAGTAAAGAATAGGTGATAATATGGGATTTGTTAATATGAAAGAGTATTCTGAAAATAATTTACCTCAAGCAGGAGGTGCAACAGAATATGTTGTTTGTGAAAGTATTAGTAATTATCATCCATATGATATAAGTGGAGTAGTTGATGCAATAGATAGTACTTGTAGTGAAGTTATTAGTAATTCTAATGATTATTGCAATGATTTGAAAGATAAAATAACTTCTTTAGGAGATGAGTGGGGACAGAAGTTTATCTCAATAGATGAAAAAGATATTGGTATAGTGGTTCCAGAACAGTTTCAAGATGATTATGATAATATTACAAATCACATCCAAGAACAAGTTGATAGATGTAAAACACTAGTGTCAGATGTTAGTAATAGATTAGATGAAGTAAAGTTATATGTTCAAGGATTGGAAGAAAATTTGAAAACGTTTAATGATTTACGTAATAAAAAAAATTCACTTGAAAGCAGTATTTCAAATTGTGAATATAGTATAAGTAATGAGTATTCTAAAGAACAAGTAAATAGTATAGTTATTTCTAACTTGCAAGTTCAAAAGAATTGTTATGAAACAGAACTTGCAAGTGTTAATTTAAAAATATCTCAATATAATATGATTGATGAGCCGGATGGTCAATGGATAGTTGAATAAACTATCCTTTTAATTACAAGAAATTCCATCAATACAAATATTTATTGTATAAATACTGTTACCTCTATATTCGTTATCTTTAAAATCATCATTGTCATCATACGTAAATACACTAAATTGTATTTTAGAATCTATATCAAAGCAAGAATAGCTCATTTGCATTTTGAAAGCAGTAAATAAAGTATTATCGTTCATTTTATTACTTTCTATATGAGAATAAAAACTTTTATTTTGATTTGCATAGTCATCATATAAGTAATTCATTAAATATTCCCATTTATCAAAAGTATTATCTGGACTATAAATATTATAAGAAATATTTTTTCCATTTTTTAACTTAAATTTAATATTAAATCCTATTTTTAAATTATTATTTATGTTTTTAAAATTAGTCCATTCATTATAAAATGACGTTGCAAAAGTATTATTTAGAGTAATTTCTTCTTCATTACTTGGAAATATTTGAAAAGTATCAATAATTCCTTCTACTTCTAATTTTGTATTAATTGTATGTAGTTTTATTAATTTATTTCCTGATAGTTTATAAATACCAATTGGTGTGTTATTTAAATCTTTATAAGAGTTTTTTTCTTCTTTTACATTTTTTTCTTTAATTATTTCTTTTTGTGTTTTTAGTCCTTTTTCATTTTTGTTTTCTTTTACACAGCCTGTACAAATAGTTAATATAATTAATAGTATATATAGTGTTTTCTTCATAGTATCAATCCTTTACTTAATTATATCAAATGATTAGTATTTTATATGTTAATTTTTATAGTTTTCTGTTGTTTTAATGAATTCTTTTTCTAGTTTCATTTATATTTAATACTAAATTATTGTATGATTAAAATAACATAGTAATATCTAAATTGAAAATTTCGTTATTTAGTAATAAACTGATTTCAAAATTAAAATTAGCTGTTTAGATTAAATTTACATTATTTATATTTTATTATAAAATAGCATGTGTTACGTATCAAAATATATTTTTTTTATGAGAAAAATAAAAGATAATTAGACGTATTGATAATTTTTACTAAAATTGTATTTTAAATAATTATAGTTAGGGATGAGAAAATGATAGGTAAGTTTAAAGTAGTACATTTAATTGGTAGTACGAAAGGAAACGATGAGATATTTAGAAAAGCAGAAGTGTATTTTACTAAATTAGGTTACATTGTTTTTAAACCTGTTTTTTATGTTTATGATGATTATATTAAAAATAAAGAATTAATAGATGATATGTGTTACGAGAAATTGATTTTTTCGGACATTATATGTTTGGTTACTCCGGAGCATTATGGAGAGTCAACAATAAAGCGTATACAGCAAGCTAAGATTTTAAAAAAAGATATATTAATTTTTGATGGAAAAAAAAGCTATTTATATGATAAGTATTAAGTTGTTCTAAATATATCATTTAACTAATTTCAAGAAATTTAAGAATATCTTGATAGACTATAATGTTATTTTCTTCATTTAGAATTTTGTGTCTTAATTGCTCATATAATTTACTATTAATATCATTGTAGCCTACATTTAATAAAAAAGATTTTAAATTATTAAAAAGATTTATATTGTTACAATTGAATTTATTTTTTGCAAACTTTGTGACATCATATAAATCATTAATTATATAATCAATGTTGTTTGTGTAAAAGTTTCCTAAATCATTTTGAGATTTAGTGCTATCTCCATGTCCTCTATGATCGTTAATGATACAAATATACCCGTTGTTAGTTAGATATTCCATAAATGGGGAATATCTTTCTTTATGTTCTGCCATACCATGAGAAAACTGAATAATACATTTAGGTTTTTCTTTTGGAATAGAATAAGCAATGGATAAATTTAATCCATCACTAGATAATTTTATATTTTTGTAATACATAACCACACCTCTAAAAAAAATTTATCATATAAAAATATACATTATTGAATAATGCAGCTTTTCAGATATTATCATAAATAATGTTGATTAGGTGATAAAAGTACTTTTATATGATTATATGAATTAGTTTAATATTTTTACTTTTAATAAAATGTGGTAATATATTGAAATGTGAAAGGGGAATATGTTATGCCATTAGATAGAAATTGGAAACGTAAGAGACAAGTTGAACTTCAAAAGAAATTTATATGTACTGCTTTAGCATTTATTGTAACAAGTGGATCATATCTTCCTTTTATTGAGAAAAAAATTATAAGCAAAGATACTTATACTACTTATATGACTAATAAACTAAAAAAACAGATAAAACTTTCTTCTAAGTTAAATGATGATGAGAAAGATATTTTATTAAATGATGAATTATTATATGATGTATGTTTTTCTTATTATGATACTTTTATGGAAACAGAAATTCCAAAGCGTTTTAAAAAACTAGATATAAAAACATTTTCAGATAGTGATTTGGAAAATAAATATTTAGAAAATAGTGTTGGTTATTATACTCTTAGAAGTCCTAGTACTTTGCATGTTAGAGATTACGAAGAAGATAAATCTAGTCCATATGACTTTTTAAAAGTTATTTCTCATGAATATGCTCATTTATTACAGAGTTCTTCAAAATATGCATATATAAAAGAAAGCGCTGCTGAGATAATGAGTAGTGAGTATTATAACATTGATATTAGTGGTTATTGTGAAGAATGTATAGTTTTAAAAATTCTTATGGAAATAATAGGTTCAGAACCTGTTTGGGAAGCTACTATTATTGGGGATGATTCTAAATTAGAAAAAAGCATAAAAGAATTATTAACTGAAGAAGATGCTAATAGATTGTTAGCTTTATTTAAGAAGGTTCCATCTGAATTTATGGATGATGATGAAAAAAATAACAATAGTGAAATATATAAATATTTAAGACAAATGTATTATAATAAAAATAATAGTGAAATGTTTGCAGATCAATTGATATGTAGTATTTATTTAGAGCAAGATAAGAATCGTTTATATTTTGATACTGATAGAAGGACTAATCCAGATAAATATGAAATTTATACGATTTCATTAGATGATGCACTTAGCGAAGAAATAATTGAAGAACATTATTATGAAGTATATTTAGATGAGAATACTAATGAGAAATATAAGATAAGTATTAGTGAAGAAGAAATATATGATAAAATATTGGATGGTAAGATGGTTGTATATGATGCCGATTCTTTAGTTGATGGTATTAATGTTGTTTTTGCATCAAAAGAAAATGTAATTTTAGAAGAAGATACTAGTAAAATTTCAAAAGAACATGAAAAAATGTTAATTAAGGCTACTGCAAATAATTAATTTAATTTTTAACAATTAATTATTTGCATATAAATTTATAATAAATTAAATGTTTTAATGTGAATTAGAAATAGATTATGAATAATGTAATATACTTAATTTTATTGATAAGGTATCTGTTGACTTGATTATTGACAAAATGATAATTTTTTATAAAATGATTAATAGATATTATGATGTTAGTAAACAATATTTTATGTTGTTATGATATATTTTTTTCAAGAAATCATTTAAAATAGTTGCATTGTTTTAAGACAATGGTGATGAAGAAAAAAATAACATAATTATATCTAAAATTTATTTTGAATTTTTTGATATAGAAATATTTTAGTTTATAAAGAAAGGCTAACTATTAAAAGTCAATAGTTTTTCTAAAAAAATTTAATAGGAAAAG
>ERZ827168.4434-NODE-4434-length-12867-cov-4.559085_pt1 | contig 12867 bp, 8 predicted proteins | sample MGYA00519868_ERZ827168 | MGnify/ENA primary metagenome ERZ827168 (study PRJEB31778, sample SAMEA3449271) | human gut metagenome | biome: human gut; feature: human-associated habitat; material: faeces | place: United Kingdom | collected 2010/2012 ...
TTCAGCGCAGGCGCTGTGGCCGACCCCGAAATCGTTTCACCGCGGCGGTTTTTGGTGTTACCTTTTGTCCGAACAAAAGGTAACGTAAGAAAAATCATTAAGATAAATATTGCGGTTCTTCAGAACCGCGCAGTTCGCCGCCGCCCCCTCGCGGCGGACTGCTATCGCACTCGCGCCGCCGTCGGCGAACAGCAAGCCGAATACTCCGACAACCACCCGTTTGAGATGCCAATCCTCGCCTCGCGGCTCGGTGGCATGACGAATTATCTTTTTCATAAAACAGGTTACGCCTGCAACTCGTCAGAGTCGCGCGGGCCGAGCACTTTCGCCGCGAAGCGGCGTTATCTTCGGCGGCTCGCGCTAAAGCGCGACCCCCGCAGCCGCCGAAGATAAATACCACACATGCCCTCGTCGGCGAACAGCACTCTGAAAACCGAAAATGCAGTCCGCAGGACTACGCGGGCCGCAGCCTCGCCGCGCGGAGACCCGCTGTCGTTCGCAAATGCTCACGTCGCGGCCCTCCGCAGTCTGCTGCCCGAGAATTAGGAGACTTGGCATCTCGAACGGAGGCTTATCGCAGCCTCGGCACGGATCACGGCTCCACCACGGTGACCTCTATGCCGCGGCGGCGCAGCGCGTCGAGTATGTGCTGCGGGATCCCCGAATCGGTAATCACCTGATCCACCTCGTCTATGTCGCATATGCGGCTGAATCCGCGGCGTCCGAACTTGGTGCTGTCGGTGAGCACTATGGTCTTCTGCGCCGAACGCATCATGGCGCGGTTGAGATTGGCCTCCAGCAGATTGGTGGTCGAGAGCCCGTATTCGAGGTCGAGGCCGTCCACGCCTATGAACAGCTTGCTGCCCGTGAAGTTCTCCAGCATGCGTTCGGTGTCGCAGCCCACGGCCGAGAGCGAGCTGCCGCGCACGATACCGCCCAGCTGTATCACCTTGACGCCGGGATCCTTCGACAACACCGAAGCCACGTTGAGCGCCGAGGTGATTACGGTGAGCCTTCCGCCGCCGTCGTTGTGTACCTCGCGCGCGAAGAATTGCACCGTGGTGCCCGAAGCTATTATGATCGAGTCGTTCGGCTCGACCAGACGCGCAGCCACGCGGGCGATGGCCGTCTTCTCGACGATGTTCTGCTTCTCCTTGACGTTCACGTCGCGGTCGTTGATATAGGGGTTGATCTTGATGGCCTTGCCGTGGGCGCGGTAGAGCACGTTCTTCTCCTCCAGCAGGGTGAGATCCTTGCGTATCGTAACCTCCGATACGTTGAGCATCATCGACAGTTCCGTGACGCTCACCGACCCTTTGGCGTCGAGCTCCTTGACAATTAATTCGTGGCGTTCGGTTATGGTCATAATTTTGCAGGTTAGAGTTTGTAATCCGATTTTTACGTAAAGGTAGCCTAAAAAACACACATACGGCAAAGGATGTTAAATTTTTATTGCAAAAATTTGTTATTCTTTCGAAATAGCCATACCTTTGTTTCGGAATGAAAAGCCGAGGTTTTGGCGCAAAACATTTCGGCACCCGATTCCGTAAGTTCCGCCAACGCGGCGCCATCCGCGGGGGATACGGATTGTAAGCGGGTGTCTCGTGTGCGGAGATTAATTGATAATATTTAAGGTAATATGAACAGAGAAGAGCAGTTGTCGCGTCTCGACGATGCGGATAAGGTATGGGATGTCGTGGTCATAGGCGGCGGAGCCACGGGCCTGGGTTGCGCCGTGGATGCCGCGTCGCGCGGTTATGAAACGGTTTTGTTCGAACGCGAGGATTTCGCCAAGTGTACGTCGAGCCGTTCGACGAAACTCGTCCACGGCGGCGTGCGCTATCTGCAAAAGTTAGAGGTCGATCTGGTGCGCGAGGCCCTGCACGAGCGCGGCATCATGAAGCGCAACGCGCCCCATCTGGTGAAGGACCAGGCCTTCGTGATCTCGAATTACAGTTACTGGGACAATTTCCTCTACTTCTGCGGATTGCTCTTCTACGACATACTCTCGTTCGGATTCGGCTACGGCCGCTCGCGCTTCATATCGGCCAAAAAGGTCCGAGAGTACCTCCCCACCTCGGTGGAGAAGGGGCTCAAGGGCGGCGTGGTCTACCACGACGGACAGTTCGACGACTCGCGCATGGCGATCAACCTGGCGCAGACGGCCGTCGAGCAGGGTGCCGCGGTGATGAACTACACCGCCGTCGAGCGCGTGCTGCACGACGGGAACGGCAAGGCGTGCGGAGTGGTCGTGCGCGATCTTGCGGGCGGCAAGGAGTACACCGTAAGGGCGCGCTGCGTGATCAACGCCGCGGGTATCTTCGTCGACGAGGTGATGCGCATGGACGAGCCCGAGATGCCCAAGATGGTGGTTCCCAGTCAGGGCGTGCATCTGGTGCTGGACATGAAGTTCCTGCGCAGCGACTACGCCATAATGGTTCCCAAAACCTCCGACGGCCGCGTGCTCTTCGCCGTGCCGTGGCACGATAAGGTGGTGGTGGGCACCACCGACATACAGCGCCCCACGCCCGAGAGCGAGCCCAAGCCGCTGGAGGAGGAGATCGATTTCATCCTCGGCACGGCGGGCCTCTACATGAACCCCGCGCCCACGCGCAAGGACATAGTGTCGGTATTCGCGGGACAGCGCCCGCTGGCGGCGCCCAAGAAGGAGGGCAAAAACTCGAAGGAGGTGTCGCGCAGCCACAAGATCATAGTGTCGGACCACGATCTGATAACCATCACGGGCGGAAAGTGGACCTCCTACCGCCGCATGGCCGAGGATACGATCGACCGCGCCATCAAGCTCGGCAAGCTGGAAAAACGCAAGTGCCGCACCCGCACGCTCAGGATCCACGGCTACCGTCCCAATCCCGATCTGTCGGACCACATGTACGTCTACGGCAGCGACGAGCCGGCCATAACGAAGCTCATCGAGCAGAACCCCGCCCTGGGCGAGCGCCTGAGCGAGAAGTACGGCTACACCGCCGCCGAGGTGGTGTGGGCCGTGCGCGAGGAGATGGCCCGAACGGTCGAGGACGTATTGGCACGCCGTGTGCGTATGCTGTTCGTGGATGCCCGCGAAGCGCAGGCCGCAGCACGGCGCACGGCCGAGATCATGGCCGCCGAATGCGGTCACGACGAGGCCTGGATCGAAGCGCAAACAGAGGCTTTCACCAAAATTTCGAATAATTATATCGTTTTATAGCGAAAGTATAAGATTTTTGATTATCTTTACCAACGCGTAACGAAAAACAACTGTCGGAGGGTCCGAATGCTTGAATTTTTCACCCCGCCCGCGGCCCGTCCGCGTCTGGCGCCCGAGAAGATCGACGGTGAATACCGCCGTATGCGGCTCAGAGTTTTTCTGGGAGCGTTTCTGGGTTATGCGGCCTACTATCTGGTCCGCAAGAACCTGTCGCTCGCGGCACCCGGGATGATGGCCGAAGGACTTCTGGACAAGGAGAGCGCGGGATTCGCCATGGCGGGAATCCCCATCGCCTACGCTTTCAGCAAGTTCCTGATGGGCAGCCTTTCCGATCGTTCGGATGCGCGCAAGTTCTTGGCCGTGGGACTCGTCATATCCTCGATAGTGATGATGTGCGTGGGGCTGGTGCCCTTCTCGTCGTCGATAGCCGTCAATGCCGGCATCCTCTTCGCCTTCATGCTGGCGGTGGGATGGCTGTCGGGCATGGGATGGCCTCCGTGCGGACGTATCATGGCACACTGGTTCTCGCAGAACGAACGCAGCTTCAAGATGTCGCTGTGGAACACCTCGCACAATGTCGGGGGCGGTTCGCTGGCGCTGCTCGTATCGGCGGGCGCGGCGATATTCGCGGCGATGGGCATAGCCGAAAGCTGGCGCGCCGCGTTCATCTTCCCGTCGCTCGTGGCGCTGCTGCTGGCCGCATTCTGCTGGTGGAGCGTCCGCGACACGCCCGAATCGTGCGGCCTGCCGCCCGTGGAGGAGTACCGCAACGACTATTCGAGCCGCCGTGCCGCCGCAGGCGAGGAGACGAAGATCCCGTTCCGCAGGCTATTCGTCGATTACGTGTTCGGCAACGGACTGCTGTGGATGATAGCTTTCGCCAACGTATTCGTCTACTTCGTGCGTTACGGCATAAGCGACTGGTCGCCCACCTACCTGCACGACATGCAGATCATGTCGCAGAACGACAGCCGCTTCGCGTTCTCGCTGTTCGAATATGCGGGTATCCCGGGAACCATCCTCTGCGGATGGATGTCGTCGCGGTTCTTCAACGGCCGCTGCGCTCCCGTGAACGTCATCTACATGCTTCTGGTGCTGGTCGGCGTGGTCATATACTGGCAGTCGGCCGCGGTAGCGTCGCTTCTGGGCGGCGATTTCGCCACGACGCACCGCATGGTGGTGTATTTCGCGCTGGCGCTTACGGGATTCGCCGTCTACGGTCCCATAGCTCTGATCGGCATCCAGGCGTTGAGCTTCGTGCCCAAGAACGCCGCGGGTACGGCAGCGGGATTCGTGGGTCTGTTCGGCTATCTGTTGGGCGACGCGGTGCTGTCGAAGATCGTGGTCGGTCAGGTGGCAGGCTCGGGTCTGGGATGGAACACCGCTTTTTGGATGTTCGTCGCGGCATGCGCGATAGCTACGGCCATTTGCGCCGTTACATGGAAAAAGGAGCTCGTGCTCATGCGCGAACGCATGAGTCGGGCACAACGATAAAGTGGGAGGTACGTATGGTGCGTGCGGGGTTTGTGGATTTTCCTCGTATGCTGAGCAAACAGACGTATCGAACACTGAATAGGTCGGTTTTTTTGTGATTCCCTTCGTTTTCGGGCGGAGGGAACTTTTTTTGCGCATGCACGAACCCGTACTCACTAACTCGCAAGGCCCGAACTCACAAGACCCGAACTCGCCCGCACGCCCCACCCTGCATTGCCGCAAAACATATGCCGCCACCCGCACGCGGCGCAAGCCGCGGCCCTCCCCCCCCCCCGAACGGCCGCAAAAAACACTCGGGGCGCGATAGAAATCGCGCCCCGAGCCAATAAACCGTTCTCGGTCACACCCGCCGTCAGATGCTGAGCGTAACCGTCTTCGACATAATCATAAGGTCGATCGACTTACCCGAGAAAGAGTAGGTGTTGTTGGTGCCGATGCTGCTCATGTTGGCAGGATACACCGCCGACTCGTACTCCACCTCGTAGGTCTCGCCCTCGGTCAGCTCCAGCCCCGTGAACGACTTGGAGATGAACCTGCTCGACAGAGCGTTGGCGGCAATGGTCTCGGTATAGACGTCGCTGTGGGTATACCCGCCGCCTCGGATGGTGTATTTCAGCTCGCCGCCGAACATCATCATCGAGTTGCACAGTCCCGAGAAGGTAAGCGTATACGTGCCGTCGTCCTGCTTGGCGAGGGTGCAGCGGGGCGGCTCCATGCCTGCGATATGCGACTGCGTGTAGAGCGTCTTGCTGATCGACACGGGCACCGACAGATTGCCGTAGGCATCCATCGTGTACACGGTGAAGCTGTATGCCGAAGCCGTGAGCCCGTCGATCGAAGCCTCGTCGACCAGCGTGTCGTACACCTTCTCTTGGTTGTCGTCGCCGTATACGATCTTTATCTTCTTCGATATCTGGTCGTCGGGATTGGTCCACGTAAGCACCACGCGGCCCGTGCCCGACTGCCCTTGCAGGTTCGATATCTTGCCCGAGTAGGTCTGTTCCTGCATGTACTGGGTGTAGAGCGCATCCATGTTGTCGCACGCGGCCAAACCGCCCAGGGCGACGGTCGCTGCCAGAAGCGTTCCTAATATGTTCTTCATAATGATACTTTTTTATCGTTATTTAACATCCTGTCCGTAAAGGGTGATCTCCGACATGCAGCCGATCGAACCGTTGTTCCAGTCCTTGACGGCCTTGTAGCGCAGATAGCGGAACGGTCGGGTGAAGGCGGGGCTTTCGGGATACATCCAGAACTCCGAACCCTCCTTGAATTCGAGAGCCGCCTCGCTGTCGCTCGCGGGCTTGTTGATCGTGTAGGTGCCCACATACTCCCAGTCGTCGAGGATACCGTCCTCGGGGGTCTTGTCATTGCTGATCCATATCTCGCAGGTCCTGACCGTGTAGGTACCCCACTTGTTGCCGTTACGCATGAACAGACGCATGCGGCTGATCTGCACCTCGCGACCCAAGTCGATGAAGTACGAGAAGGGATAGCTCGTTCCCGAGTGGAAATAGTTGAGCGAGTAGCTTGCGTCGTCGTCGGTCATGTCGTCCCAGAATTTGGTTATGTGACCCTCGAAACGCGACTCGCGCGCATTCTTCATGCTGTCCTGCGTATACAGGGCCTGCCACTCCTCCTTGGGCTTCTGCTTCTCCCACACGCTCTCCGAGTAGTCCCAGCGGTCGCCGTAAAGGAGCTGGTCGCGCAGGAACGAGAACGAGCTCTTGTCCAGCTTGTAGTCGGTCAGGGGCGTGATCGAGCCGAAACTCTTCGACTCGGTACGGTTGCCGTAGTTGTCCTCGATGTAGGCCGACACCTCGTAGGGCACGGCCTCGAGACCCTGGATGAATATGCGGTCCTCGGCCTTGTTGGACGTGAATACCTTCAGCGCCTCCGAGCCGTTGCCCTTCAGGCTGACATAGATATCGATGGGCATCTCGCGCGGATTCTCCAGCGTGACTACCACCGACGAGAATCCCGCATAGATGTCGAGCGACGACAGCGACGCGTTGACCGAAGGTTCCAGCGGGGTGATCGTCATGGCCACGGGCTCCGACTCGTTGGCGTAGCGGTCGACGGCAAACAGCCTCACGTCGTACTCCTTCACGGAACCCAGGCCCTCGATCACGAGGCTGTCGGCATACACCGAGCTGGTTTTCGATACGGTCTCGCCCGAGTCGGTCGAGTACTCGGCGCGGGCGTAGAGATAATCCTCGTCGTCGGGTATGGTGTACTTGAAATAACCTCCGCCGTTGAGGGGCGTGAAGGTCACGTTGCTCAGAGGCCCGGGCGCCTGGGTGTCGCGAGCCGTATCGCTCTCCGTCTTGCAGCCTACGGCCGCCGCGAAGCACGCGAGCGTCATGATGGCGATATTGAATTTCGATTTCATGATCTGTCAATGTTTTGAGTTGGAAATATTAATAACCCGGATTCTGATCCACCTTGGGGTTCTTGTTGATCTCGCCGTCGGGTATCGGGTGCAGATAGCTCTTGGGCGTGGTCCACTCGCGCTGCTGCCATGTGGTGAGCACGAAGAAGTCGTCGAAGGTGCTGCCGTCGGGAGCATACCAGCCCTGTATCGGGGTGGTGAAGAACTCCTCGGCGCGCTTCCAGCGGCATATGTCCCAGTAACGCTGACCCTCGTACGAAAGCTCGATCATGCGCTCGGTGTGGATGATGTCGCGCAGACCGTCCTGCGTGAGATGCTTGCCCACGTTGTTCACGATCGACGAGTCGTTCCACACATCCTCCACGTCGCGCAGACCCGCGCGGCGGCGTACGGCGTTGATCTTGTCGAAAGCCTTTTGGTCGGGACCGTAATACTCGTTGTAGGCCTCGGCGTACGAGAGATAGAGATCGGCCATGCGGATGAGCGGATAGGGGAAGTTCACCACGCGCTGCCATGCGCCGTTCTTCGACTCGGGATGCACGTACTTCTTCACCGCTATGCCCGTCCAGTAGTAGTCGGTGGCATGGTTGCTCTGACGGCCGCCCGGGAACTCGCCGCTGCGCATGAGCATATTGAGTCGGGTGTCGAACGTACGCCATATGCAGCGGTCCACGGCCACCCACGCATAGAAGCGCGGCTCGCGGTTGAGGTGGAGCTGAATGGTCTTCTCGCCCGCCTGCATGTAGCCGCGGTGGTAGTTGTCGTCGGGTATGGTCACGCCGTCGTGACGGTTGTCGTAGGGGAAGGTCTTGTCCTCGTCGATGGGCACGCCGTTCTTCGAGTAGAAGAGTTCGGTCATGCGGTAGGTCGAGCCGAGCCACTGGTACGAGAACGATGCGTTGCCCGGGTTATCGACGTCGCCGCGCACCTGCGAGGCGTGCGAGAAGCTGCCCGCCGAGGTGTACATCAGATTCGAATAGCCCCACACCAGCTCGCTGTTCCACGGGTCGTTGATCGAGAAGCGGTTGTTGTAGCAGTACTTCATGATCTCCGACGACTCGTAGTCCTCGGCGTCCCAGAATTTGGGCTGACCCTTGTACTCGTAGATGTCCTTGCCCTGATCGGCCGCGGCGGCTATGGCTATCTCCAGCGCGTCGAGAGCCTCCTTCCACTTCTCCTTGTCGTAGGTCTGCGGGAAGTAGTGCTCGCCCGCCTCGTTGCGGAAGGTGCTGTAAAACTCGCTGTTGCCGTTGAAGAACGGGCTGGCGCGATAGAGCAGTATCTTGGCCTTCAGAGCCTTGGCTATCACACGGTCGATCTGGCCGTAGAAGAGGCTGCTGCGGGTCTCGTACAGATCGTTCTTCTCCGATCCGTCGGCATTGTAGAGCACCTCGTCGATAAGACCCAGCACATATTGGAAGCACTCCTCGACGGGACGGCGCTGCTGCTGTATGGCCGACGCGGGGTCGTTGGGTTCGAGATTGGTATCCATGATGATTATGGGACCGTACATGCGCAGCAGGAAGAAGTGGTAGTATGCCTTCAGTATCTTCACCTGCGCGATCCAGTCGGCGCGCTCCTCGGGCGAGAAGTTGGGGATGTCCTCACCCAGACTGGCGAGGAATATATTGCAGCTGCGTATGCCCTCGTAGAGGTTGCTCGCGCCGCCGTAACCGCCCCAGTAGCCCATGATGGGGTCCGACGAGTTGTTCCATCCGCGCATGATCTTTATGCCGCGGCAATAGGCGCGCGTGTTGGCCACGCCCGAGTCGAGACGGCCGATCCATTCGTCGCCCATGAGCGCGAGCGAGTTGTGGAAAGCCTCCCAGTTGGGCATGAACGAATATGCGTCGGCCAGGGCATGGTAGGCTTTGTCCTTGGTTTCGAATATGCTGTTCAGATCGACCGTATTGTCGGGCACTATGTCGAGATAGTCGCCGCAGGCAGTGAGTCCGAGCGCCAGCAGGGTCGACATGAATATTTTACGTATCTTCATAAGAGTGTAAGTTTTTTATAATGTTAATTGCAGACCGATGCTGAATACCCGCTGGAGCGGATATGCCAGTCCGTTGCGTCCCATCTCGGGATCCCACAGGTCGAATTTCGATATCTTGAACAGGTTCGAACCCGAGAAGTAGATGCGGCACACCTTGAACGGCGTCTTCTTCAGAATGCCGCTGTGCTCGATCGAGTAACCGAACTCCAGAGTCTTCAGACGCACCAGACGTCCGTTGCGCAGCCACCAGGTCGAAGTCTGGGTGTTGTTGGCGTTGCTGCCCGCCGACAGACGGGGCCAGAACGTATCGGCCACGGGGTTGTTGGGGCTCCAGTGATCGTCGGCTATGGCCTGCATGGCGTTGCGGTAGCCCGTGAACGGAGCTATCGCGCCCGCGTCGATCACGAACGACACGCGGTCCTGTCCCTGGAAGAACGCCGAAAGGTCCCAGCCCTTCCATCCCACCGAGAATCCGAATCCGTAGTTGATCTCGGGCGTGGTGGGATATCCTATGGGCACGAGGTCGTCCTGCGAGATCTTGCCGTCGTTGTTTATATCCTTATACTTTATGTCTCCCGCCTGCGTGGTGCCGAAGCTCTGCGTGGGCGAGTTGGCCACGTCGGCCGCGTCGATGAACAGACGCTCGGCTATGTAGCCCCACGTCTGCGTCACGGGATAGCCCACCTTGCTGCGCCAGGGAGTGTTCTCGTAGGTAGGCTCCGAAGCCACCTTGTACTCGCCGTGGGCATAGGTGAAGTTGAATCGGCCCGTCACGAAGAGGTCCTTATTGATGTATTTCTTGATGTCGACCGAGGCGTCGATACCGCTCGACTTCACCTCGCCCAGGTTGCCGTAGATGCTCACGCCCGAGGCCAGACCCATCGAGGGCGGCAGATCCTGACGCGCCATGTAGATCTTCGAGCGGTTCTCGGTGAAGTACTCCACCTGAATGTCGGCTATGTCGAACAGATTGAACTCCACGCCCATGTTCTGCTTCTCGGCGATCTCCCACTGTATGTCGGGGTTGGCGTAGCGCGATATGGTGTAGCCGCTGTACTGGTTGGTGAAGGTGCTGCCCCAGCGGTAGCCGTTGCCTCCGAAGGCTATGTCCGAGAGGAAGAAGAAACGGTCGGCCGCGCGGGCAATGTTGTCGTTTCCGACCTTACCCCACGAATACTTGAGCTTGAATTTGGGCAGGACCTTTTTCACGGGCTCCCAGAATCTCTCGTTCGAGATCATGTAACCCACGCCCACCGCGGGGAACAGACCCCAGCGTTTCGATCGGTCGAACTTCTCCGAACCGTTGTAGGTGAGCGACAGCTCGGCCATGTAACGGCCGTCGAACGAGTAGGTGAAACGGCCGCGGATACCCTGGTTGCGCGCGGGCAGCGTCTCCTGAATGGTCGAGCCTCCGTTGGTGTTCTTGTCCTCCTCCTGGGTGTAGATCACCACGGCGCCCACGTCGTGCTTGTCGCCGAATACATTGTTATAATGGAGTCCCAGCTCGTAATAGGTGTGCGCGTTGGCGTCGCGCGAGGTATCGGGGTTGCCCAGCACCTCGGTACCCTCGTGCGTCTGGGCCAGCACGTAGGTGTCCGAGAACTCGTCGTACGATTCGAGCGAGTAGAGATAGGGATCGTAGCTGCGCTTGCTCGAATACGAACTGTAGTTCGAGATCGAAGCCTTGCCCCTGAACATCAGGCCGCGGGTGACAAAGTCGAGATCCTGCTCCAGCGTGAACTGCGAGGTGATGGTGCTCTCGAAACCGTCCTTGTAGCCCTTCACCATCTGCGCATAGGGGTTGGTCATTGAGTTCGAGGCGTCCGAACCGAACAGCACGTGCTTCACGCCCGCATACTTCTCGTCGGCGTCGTAGAACTTCGGGAACTCCACGGGGTTACCCGCCATCACGCTCGCGAATATGTCGTCGGCATCGTCGAACGGACCCGTATAGTCGCGGAACACCGAGTTGATGTTCACCTCGCCGCGCGTGGTGCGCGTCAGATTGATGTTCACCTTGGCCAGAATGTTGAAACGGTCGATGTCGATGTTGTTCTTGAAGTTGTTCAGGCGGTTCTCCTTCAGCACGCCCTTGTCGTTGTCGTAGCTGATGGCCGTATAGTAGCGCACCATCTTGCCGCCGCCGCTGGCGTTGAGCGTGTAGTGCTGGTTGTAGGCCACGTTCTTGAACATCTCGCCGTACCAGTCGATGTTGGGATACGCCATCGGATTCAGTCCCGACAGGGTGTTCTGTATCTTCTGGACCGTGTAGCGCGGTGCCAGAACGGGGTTGTCGTTGTACTGCGCCTCGTTGTAAAGCCTCATGTACGACACTCCGTCGACCATCGACGGCAGCTGCGTGGGGGTCGAGAACTTCGACTCGTGACGGAACGACACGGTGAGCGAACCCTCCTTACCCTGCTTGGTGGTGACCGAGATCACACCGTTGGCGCCTTTCGATCCGTACAACGCGGCGGCCGTGGCATCCTTCATGATCGAGAACGACTCGATGTTGTCGGGCTCCACGCGTGCCAGATCGTTGGCCGACACCTCGAAGCCGTCGAGCAGGATGAGCGGGCTCTGCGCGTAACCGAACGTCGTCACGCCTCGGATGAAGAAGGTGGCGTTGTCCTGTCCGGGCTGGCCGCTCTGCTGGTACGAGATGAGTCCCGCCACGCGACCCGCCAGAGCGGTGGTGAAGTTGCTCGACGGCACCTTCAGCTCCTTGGGGTTCACCGCCTCGATCGAGGCCACGATCGACTCTTTCTTCTGTTTCGAGAAGGCCACTACCACCACATCGTCCAGAGCCTCCTGGTTGGGCACCAGCTTGATCTCGATTTCGGTCTTGCCCTTGACCGACACGGTCTGGTCGGCATAACCCACGAACGACACTTCGAGCATGTCGTTGTCCGCCACCGTAAGGGGTGTGAATCGGCCGTCGGGCCCCGTAATGGCTCCGGTCGTGGTACCCTTAATGGCTACCGTAGCTCCCGCCAACGGTTGGCCGTTCTCGTCAAGAACGCGCCCCGAGACCTGCTTCTTCTGTTGCGAGACCGACGCGCGCACCGCCCGATCCGCCCGCTTGGCGAGGATCGGCGCATGGGTCGTTACCAAACCGCAAAGAAGCATACACAAAAGTACTTTTCTCTTCATTTGATAAAATTTTAAGTAATCGGTTAATAGTCCGCTTGCGCTGACAAACCGCAAAACCGCATGTCGACTGTGGCGTCCCGAACGGCGTGCGGCTTGTTTCGCTTCGTAAAGTTAGGGTCTATTTCCCCGTTGATACGGAATGGATGTCGCCTATCAGTCCACAAAATGAAGCCGATGCGGCCACATTCCGACTACCCCCCCCCTTACGGTTCGATACCGCCTGACAATCATACCGAAAGTTCACCCGACTGCAACACGCGCCGCTATGCCGCCTAACACTCAATGCGGGAAGGAGCTGTTCGCCGACGGCGGCGTGAATGCTTCAGCAGTCCGCCGCGGTGGGGCGGCGGCGAACTGCGCGGGTCCGAAGAGCCGCAAATCCGATTTGGTATCGCCAACGGTACATTTTCGGGCAGCAGCCTGCGGAGACCGCGTGAATGAGCGATGAGCGAATAGCGGGCCTCCGCCGGGGCGAGGCTGCGGCCCGCACGACTCTGCGAGTCGCAATATTAACACGCGGCAGCCCATCCCGCGGCAGAAGCGATTTCGGGAAAAGGGCGGCCACAGCGACTGAGCGTAAAGAATCGGAGACCTTTTGATTGCTTCAAAAGTGCCGTCAGGCATCCG
>ERZ827168.4435-NODE-4435-length-12864-cov-32.886564_pt1 | contig 12864 bp, 9 predicted proteins | sample MGYA00519868_ERZ827168 | MGnify/ENA primary metagenome ERZ827168 (study PRJEB31778, sample SAMEA3449271) | human gut metagenome | biome: human gut; feature: human-associated habitat; material: faeces | place: United Kingdom | collected 2010/2012 ...
CCTTCGTCAGCCCCATCCGCAAGCTGGCCAACTTCGCCGAGATGTTCTCCAACGGCTTCGCGGGCCTGCACCGCTTCATTGAGCTGATGGCCACCGAGCCGTCCATCCAGGACGCCCCCGACGCGCAGCCCCTCGAACATGTACAGGGCCGCGTGGACGTGAACGACGTCTCCTTCGCCTACGGCGAAAAGGCCGAGGTGCTGCACAACGTGACGCTGCACATCCCCGTCGGCGAGACGGTGGCCCTGGTGGGGCCCTCCGGCGGCGGCAAGACCACCCTGTGCCAGCTGCTGCCCCGGTTCTACGACGTGGACAGCGGCAGCATCACCGTCGACGGCCGCGATGTCCGCGCCGTTACCCAGCGCTCCCTGCGCCGGGCCATTGGCATCGTGCAGCAGGACGTGTTCCTGTTTGCCGACACCATCCGCGAGAATATTCGCTATGGCCGCCCCGACGCCACCGACGCTGAGGTAGAGCAGGCGGCGCGGCAGGCGGAGATCTACGACGATATCTGCGCCATGCCCGACGGGTTCGACACCTATGTGGGTGAGCGGGGCGCGCTGCTCTCCGGCGGGCAGAAGCAGCGGGTGGCCATCGCCCGGGTGTTTCTGAAGGCCCCGCCCATTCTGATACTGGATGAGGCCACCTCCGCGCTGGACAGCGTGACGGAAGCCCGCATCCAGGGCGCCTTTGACCGTCTGGCCCGAGGCCGCACGACACTGATCATCGCCCACCGGCTGTCCACCATTCGTTCGGCCGACCGGATACTGGTGATACAGGACGGTGTCATCGCCGAACAGGGCTCCCACCAGGAACTCCTGGCGAAGAACGGCGTGTACGCCACACTGTACCGCACGCAGAATTTGGGGGCATAACATGGACAGACGTGAACTGCTGGACAGAGCCGCCCACAGCCCGGAGGAACGGCTGCTGCTGAGCCGCGTGTGGGATAAGTGTGAGCAGTGCCGCACGCGGAACATTCCCACGGCCACAGGCTTTCTCTCCCCCCAGGAACAGGCGGCGGCGCAGCATCTGCTGAACGCGCTGGGGTGCCGGGAGGGCTATGTGCTTTGGGGCGGCTATGACGGCGCGGAGCGAAAGCGGCTGCTGTTTCTGCCGGAGTGGATGGCGGAGCCGGACGGCACGGAGATCGCGGCGGTGCGGGCCGCGTGCCGCAGCGGCGGCGACCTGACCCACCGGGATTTTTTGGGCAGTTTGATGGCTCTGGGATTGACCCGGGAGAAGATAGGCGATATACTTGTGGAAAAGGGCAGCTGTCAGGTGCTGCTGGACCCGTCCATGACGGATTTCCTGCTGCAGAACTGGGACAGCGCCGGCCGGGAGAAGCTCACCGTAACGCCGCTGCCGCTTTCGGCGCTGGCGGTCCCCCATGCGGCGGTGAAGGAACTGCGGGACACCGTCTCCTCCCTGCGGCTGGACAACGTGCTGGCGGCGGGATTTTCTCTCAGCCGGGGCCGGGCGGCGGAGGCCGTGGAAAAGGGGTCCGTACAGGTGAACTACGTCACCTGTGTGAAGCCGGACAAGCCCGTGTCGGCGGGGGATACCATCACCTGCCGCGGTCTGGGAAAATGCGTATTGGACAGCGTGGGCGCTCCCACGAAAAAGGGCCGCCTGCCGGTGGCCATACGGCGATACATATAAGGGAGAAACAGCTATGGACGAGAAGAAGATAGCACGCATCAACGAGCTGGCCCGCAAGGCCAAGGCCGAGGGGCTGACAGACGCGGAGATCGAGGAGCGCGCCGCACTGCGGCAGGAGTACCTGAACGCGGTAATGGCCAATGCCCGCAGCGTGCTGGAGAATACCTATATCGTGGACGAGAAGGGCAACAAGCGAAAACTGCGGGGAAAGGGAGAAGGGGAAGCATGAGCTACGAATACGATGAGAACAACGGTCTTCAGCCGAAGCCTCCGAAAAAGAACGATAACGACCTGGGTTCGTGGATATTTATCGCCATCATGTTCGCCATCTGGTGGCCCATCGGCCTGATCATGCTGCTGAGCAAGCTCAGCGAGGGCGGCGGCAGGAAAATGCGCCAGCAGGCGCGGGGTGCGTGGCAGCGAACGGCGGCGGGCAGCGCCGAGGCGAAGCCCGCGCAGGCGCGCGCCTCCGCGGCGAAGAACACCGTCCGCAAGGTCACAGAGACGCCGAACTACTCCGACAAGGGCGCCAAAACCATGAAGATCATCGGCGCGGTGCTGGGTATTCTGGGCGTGTTTTTCCTGGTGCAGCAGGTGGACTACTTTGAACTGCGCTACGCCATCAAATGGCATGAATGGATGGACCTGCTGCGGCAGCTGTTCTATCCCCTGGGCATGATGGCCGGCGGCGCGTCCCTGCTGCTGGGCAGCGGCGCCATGAAGCGCCGCCAGCGGCGCTTTGCCACCTACCTCCGCACCGTCGGGCAGAAGCAGGCCGTGCCCCTGGACTATCTGGCCCGGGCCGCCGACGTGTCCCGCCGCCGGGTGGAGAAGGACGTGAACCTGATGCTGGAAAAGGGCCTCTGGGGTGACGAGGCCTATATCGACATGGGCAGCGGTATGCTCTTCAAGTCCCAGGCCGCCGCCACGGCGTACTTTGATGCCGCCCACCGCGCCAAGGCGGAGCAGGGTCAGCCCGCACAGACCGCGCCCGCGCCGGCGGGCTACGCCGCCATCCTGGCCCAGATCCGCGAGCTGAACGACCGCATCGCCGACGAGGCCATCAGCGCCAAGCTGGACCGCATGGAGCAGGTGTCCGGCCGTATTTTCAAACTCATTGAAGAGGACGAGGCCAAGCGTGACGCCGCCGGCACGTTCCTGAACTACTACCTACCCACCACCCTGAAGCTGCTGGAAAACTACGCCAGCTTTGAGGAGGCCGGCGTCAGCGGCGAGAACCTGAGCCAGGCCAAGGCCAAGATCGAAAAGACCATGGACAGCATCGTGGCGGGCTTCGAGCACCAGCTGGACGAGCTGTACCGCACCGATGCCATGGATATCGACAGCGATATCCGGGTGATGGAGACCATGCTGCGCCGGGACACCGCCAGCGTGGCGGACGACTTCGGCCTGAACGGCAGCAGCGCCGTGCAGCAGCGGGATGAGTAAACGAAAAGGGAAACGCAGCGCGCCTGCGTTTCCCTTTTGTGCTTGCGGCCCTTTTCCGCCCCCGCCGCGGCACAAAAAGCGCCTTGTTTGTTGACGGGACGGGAAAAATGGGGTACAATGTCGGTAACGTTACCAGCGACCTGTTTCGCGTCCTTTGACGGAACAGGCGTGCTACCATAGAGCAGACGAGCAGCGTGAGAGAAAAGGAGCTGAGCACATGACGCGCCACCCGGCCCACGACATCTACACCTACCTCGGCGCACACCCGGCGGAGCAGGGCTTCACCTTCCGCGTGTGGGCGCCCAACGCCCGCGCCGTAGCGCTGGCCGGGGACTTCAACGGCTGGCAGCCCCGGCCCATGACCCGGCTGGATACCGGCGTGTGGGAGACGGCGGCAGAAAACGCCAAGGTCTACGACGACTACAAGTATGTGGTCACCGGCGCGGACGGCCGGGTGGTCTGGAAGGCCGATCCCTGTGCCTTCCACGCGGCCACCCGTCCCGGGACAGACAGCAAGGTCTACGACCTGTCCGGATACCAGTGGCGGGACGATGACTGGCGGCAGCAGCGGCTGAAAAAGCCACCGGTGAACGGCGAGCTGCTGATCTACGAGGTGCATCTGGGCTCGTGGAAGCGCCACGAGGACGGCTCTCCCCTGAGCTATGTGGAGCTGGCAAAGGAGCTGCCCTCCTATGTAAAGGCCATGGGCTACAACTTCGTAGAGCTGCTGCCGGTGACGGAATACCCCCTGGACGACAGCTGGGGCTACCAGTGCACCGGCTACTTCGCCCCCACCAGCCGCTACGGCACGCCCCACGACTTCATGGCCCTGGTGGATGCCCTGCACCGGGCGGGGCTGGGCGTGATACTGGACTGGGTGCCCGCCCACTTCTGTAAGGACAGCCACGGGCTTATCGAATTTGACGGCACCTGCCTCTACGAGTACGGCGACCCCCTGAAATGGGAGCACGCCGGCTGGGGCACCCGTGTATTCGACTTCGGCAAGCCGGAGGTCCGGGAATTCCTGCTGTCCTCCGCCGTCTACTGGTTGAAGGAATACCACATCGACGGGCTGCGGGTGGACGCGGTGGCGTCCATGCTGTATCTGGACTATGACCGGCAGGGCGGCGCGTGGCGTCCCAACAAGGACGGCGGCCGGGAGAACCTGGAGGCCATCGACTTCCTGCGTGAGCTGAACCGGGCAGCCTTTGCCGCCGACCCGGCGGCGCTGATGGTGGCGGAGGAGTCCACCGCGTGGCCGCTGGTCACCTATCCGCCGGAGCAGGGCGGTCTGGGCTTCAACCTGAAGTGGAACATGGGCTGGATGAACGACCTGTGCCACTATCTGAAGATGGACCCCTACTTCCGCCAGTTCCACCACCGGGACGTGACGTTCTCCATGGTCTACGCCTTCTCGGAAAACTACGTCCTGCCCCTGTCCCACGACGAGGTGGTCCACATGAAGGGCTCTCTCCGGGGCAAGATGCCCGGCGACGACTGGCGGCAGCTGGCCGGTGTAAGGAGTTTCTGGGCCTATATGCTGTGCCACCCCGGCAAAAAGCTGCTGTTCATGGGCAGCGAGCTGCCCCAGTGGCACGAGTGGGACTTCCGCGGCCAGCTGGACTGGTATCTGCTGGACGATCCCGCCTGCCGGGCCAGCCATGAGTGCCTGCGGCAGCTGAACCGGCTGTATAAGCGCAACCGGTGCCTGTGGGAAAACGACCGGGACTGGGACGGCTTTACATGGCTGGTGGCCGATGATAACCACAACAACGTGCTGGTGTTTCTGCGGCGGGACCGCAGGGGCCACGAGCTGCTCTGTGCGGTGAATTTCGCGCCGGTGCCCTGGGACAACTACCGCTTCGGCGTGCCGGCGGCGGCGCGGTATGAGGTACTGTTCAACACGGACGACGCCTGCTGGGGCGGCAGCGGCTGCGCCCTTCCGGCGGGCAGCCGGATCGACGTGGACGAGATCCCCTCCCACGGGCGGGAGACTTCCCTTTCCCTGACCATTCCGCCCCTGGGCGCGGTGCTGCTGCGCCGGGAGGGAAAACGCCCCCAGAAAAAACAGAACACAGGAGGTACGCAAGGATGAAAAAAGAGTGTGTGGCGATGCTGCTGGCCGGCGGCCAGGGCAGCCGCCTGTACGTGCTCACCGGCAGCATGGCCAAGCCCGCCGTGCCCTTCGGCGGCAAATTCCGCATCATCGACTTTCCCCTGTCCAACTGTACCAACTCCGGCATCGACACGGTGGGCGTGCTGACCCAGTACCGGCCGCTGGAGCTGAACACCTACATCGGCAGCGGCCAGCCCTGGGAGCTGGACCGTGTCAACGGCGGCGTACATATCCTGCCGCCCTACCAGAGCGCCGCCGGCGCCGTCTGGTACAAGGGCACCGCCAACGCCATCTACCAGAACATCGGCTTCGTGGATCTGTACGACCCGGAGTACGTACTGGTGCTCTCCGGCGACCACATCTATAAGATGGACTACTCCCTGATGCTGCGCCGCCACAAGGCCACCGGCGCTGACTGCACCATCTCCGTCATGGAGGTCCCATGGGAGGAGGCCAGCCGCTTCGGCATCATGGCCGTGGACGGCGAGGACAACATCACCGAGTTCGCCGAGAAGCCCAAGGAACCGAAAAGCAACCTGGCCTCCATGGGCATCTATATCTTCACCTGGAAAAAGCTGCGCCAGTACCTCATCGATGATGAGACTGACCCCCGCAGCGACAACGACTTTGGGAAAAACATCATCCCCGCTATGCTGCGAAACGGTGAGAAGATGTCCGCCTACCGCTTCGAGGGCTACTGGAAGGACGTGGGCACGCTGGACTCCCTGTGGGACGCCAACATGGATATGCTCTCCCCCGGCTCCGGGCTGAACCTGCTGGATAAAAAGTGGCGCATCTACGGCCGCACGCCCACCTGCCCGCCCACCTACATCGGTAAAACGGGCGATGTGGGCAACAGCGCCGTGGCCAAGGGCTGCACCGTGCTGGGCGAGGTAAAGAACGCCGTCCTCAGCACCGGCACCACCGTGGCCGAGGGTGCGTCCGTCTCCTATTCCGTGGTCATGCCCGGCGCCGTCATCGAGGCAGGCGCGAAGGTGTCCTACGCCATCGTGGGCGAGGGCTGCCGCGTAGGCAGAAACGCCGTGGTGGGCGGCGCCCCTGGCAGCGTCCCCTTTGAGGACTGGGGCATCGCCGTGCTGGGGCCCCGGACCTCCGTGGCGGACGGCGCGGTCATCGAACCGAAAATGATGCTGGGCGAAAACGGCAAGGAGGTGCGGCCATGAACGGAATGCACGGGATCATCTTCTCCTACGACAAGGAAAACGGTCTGCGGGAGCTCATCGAAAATCGCGTCCACGGCTCCATCCCCTTCGGCGGTGACTACCGCATCATCGACTTCATCCTCTCCAGCATGGTGAACGCCGGCGTCACGGACGTGGGCGTCATCATGCACGGCAAGTGCCAGTCGCTGCTGGACCACCTGGGCAGCGGCAAGAGCTGGGACCTGAGCCGCAACTTCGGCGGTCTGACGCTGCTGCCGGCCTTCGCCTATAATGAGCAGCATCGCGGCGACGGCCAGTTCCGCGGCCGCGTGGATGCCCTGGGCAGCGTGATGAACTACCTGAAGAGCATCCGTCAGGACTACGTGGTGCTGTCCGACAGCGACACGGTCATCAACGCGCCCCTAGAGGACGTGCTCCGCCGCCATATCGACACCGGCGCGGACATCACCGCCGTCTGCACCGCCGTCCCCGGCGACGGGCAGGATACCTACTTCCGGCTGGACGCCCGGGGCCGCATCACCGACACGGCCTACGGCCTGCACACGCCGGAGGGCTATCGCTGCCTGAACATCTTTGTCCTGCGGACCGAGCTGCTCATCCAGCTGGTGACGGAGTGCCTGAGCCACAACCGTTACAGCCTGCGGCGGGATATCCTTCAGGGCATGAGCAGCCGCCTCCACCTGCAAAGCTACGTCTACGACGGCTACGCCGCCCATATCAGCACCCTGCAGAACTACTACGACCGCAGCATGGAGCTGCTGGATACCGCCACCCGCAGCGCCCTGTTCTGCCCGGACCGCCCGGTATACGGCAAGGAGAACGACTCCCCCTCCAGCTACATCGACCCGGAGGGCGGCTGCGTCAACTCCCTGGCCGCCGACGGCTGCGACATCCAGGGCAGCGTAAAAAACTGCGTGCTGTTCCGCAACGTGCGTATTGAAAAGGGTGCCAGCGTGGAAAACTGTATCCTGTTCAAGGACACGGTGGTCAAGCGCGGTGCCATACTGCGGGGCGTGATCACCGACAAATACGTCACCGTCAGCGAGAATGTGACCCTGATGGGCCACGAGCGCTATCCCATCGTCATCGCCAAGGGCGCGACGGTGTGAGAGAAAGGAGCCTGCCATGAAGCTGCTGTATGTGACCAGCGAGGCCTATCCCTTCTGCAAGACCGGCGGCCTGGCCGATGTGGCCGGCAGCCTCCCCCCCGCCCTGGCGGCGGAGGGTGTCGAGACCGCCGTCATTCTGCCCCTGTACGACAAGATCGGCCCCCAGTGGCGGGAGAAAATGACCTTCCGCCGGTATATCTACGTGGACCTGGGCTGGCGGCATGAGTACTGCGGCCTGTTCTCCCTCCATGACCGGGGTGTGACCTGGTACTTCGTGGACAACGAAAAATACTTCCGCCGCGGCCGCCTGTACGGCGAGTTTGACGACGGCGAGCGCTTCGCCTTCTTCAGCCACGCGGTCATCGACCTGCTGCCCAGCCTGGACTGGATGCCGGACATCCTCCACTGCAACGACTGGCAGACGGCGCTGGTGCCCATCTATCTCAAGGACGCGGCCACCCGCTGGTGGGAGATACGCCATATCCGCACGGTGTTCACCATTCACAACATTGAGTATCAGGGCCGCTACGGCAGCGACAGCGTAGATCAGCTGTTCGGGCTGGATCGTGGCTGGTACGATGACGGCACCCTCCGCATGGACGGCGACGTGAATTTGATGAAGGGCGCCATGCTCATGGCGGACGCCGTCACCACCGTCAGCCCCACCTACGCCGCCCAACTCCATGACCCGGCCTATGCCGAGGGGCTGGAGAGCGTGGTGGACGCCATCGGCTGGAAAATGCACGGCGTGGTCAACGGCATCGACACCGTCACCTACGACCCGGCGTCCGACCCGGCGCTTCCGGCGCATTACACGGCGGCAGACCCGGCCGGCAAGGCCGTGTGCAAGGCATCCCTGCAGGCTGCCCTCGGACTTGCCCAGGAGCCGGACACGCCGCTGATCGCCATGGTGACGCGGCTGGTGGGCCACAAGGGGCTTGATCTCGTGCAGCAGGCCATGGACGGTATCATGGCCGCCGGCTGCCAGTTCGTGGTGCTGGGCACCGGTGACCGGGGGTATGAGGATTTCTTCCGCTGGAAAGCCGGGCAGTACCCTGGCCGCCTGTCGGCGCAGATCCTGTACGCCGAGGACCTGTCCCGCCGCGTATACGCCGCCGCCGACCTGTTCCTGATGCCCTCCCGCAGCGAGCCCTGCGGCCTGAGCCAGATGATCGCCATGCGCTACGGCGCGGTGCCCATCGTGCGGAGCACCGGCGGTCTGGCGGACACCGTGCGCTCCTGCCAGGTGGGGCAGGAGGACGGCACCGGCTACCTGTTCGGCGACTATGACGCCGGGGCCATGCTCTCCGTCATCGGTCAGGCCACCGGCCTGTACCGGGGCGACCGGGCAGGCTTCGACACCGTTCGATACCGTGGCATGACCGCGGACTTCAGCTGGGGCCGCAGTGCGGCGGCCTACCGGCACATTTATGAGAACCTTTGACCCAAGGAGGAGTTACCCGATATGACCTACAACAAAGAGACCCTGAAAGAGGCCATCGTGCAGAAGCTGCGCCTCAACTACGGCTGCACCGAGCAGCAGGCCACCGACGGCGAGATGATGAAGGCCTGCGCCATGGTCCTGCGGGACATCATGGCCGAGCACGGCGTACAGACCCGCGAGGAGACGGCCCACGAGGAAAAGCGCAAGGTCCACTACCTGTCGCTGGAGTTCCTGATGGGCCGCAGCCTGATGAAAAACGCCTTCAATCTGGCGCTGCTGGAGCCCCTGACCGCCGCCATCGGCGAGCTGGGCTTCAAAGCGGCGGATATCTTCGACATGGAGCCGGACGCCGGTCTGGGCAACGGCGGTCTGGGCCGTCTGGCCGCCTGCTATCTGGACAGCATGACCACCCTGGAGATCCCGGCGACGGGCTACTCCATCTGCTATGAGCTGGGTATTTTCAAGCAGAAGATCGTGGAGGGCCAGCAGGTGGAGCTGCCCGACGACTGGATGCAGCTGGGCGACGCGTGGCTGCTGCCCAAGCTGCAGGAGGCCGAGGAGGTCCGCTTCGGCGGTAAGGTCCGCACCCGCTGGGACAACAACCACCTGATGGTGGTCCATGAGGACTACACCCGTGTGCTGGCCATCCCCTGCGACATGGAGATCGCCGGCTACGACACCGACCATGTGAACACCCTGCGTCTGTGGCAGGCCCGCAGCCCCAAACCCATCGACATGAAGCTCTTCAGCGAGGGCCAGTACCTCCACGCCGCCGAGGAGCGCGCCATGGCTGACGCCATCAGTCAGGTGCTCTACCCCGAGGACAACCACTACGAGGGCAAGTCCCTGCGGCTGAAGCAGCAGTATTTCTTCGTGTCCGCCACCATTCAGTCCATCACCCGCAAGCACATCCAGCAGTACGGTACCCTCAAGAACTTCCATGAGAAGAATGTCATCCAGATCAACGACACCCACCCCACGCTGGTGATCCCGGAGCTGATGCGTATCCTCATCGACGATGCCGGCATGGGCTGGGACGAGGCCTGGCACATCACCACCCACTGCGTGGCCTACACCAACCACACCGTGCTTTCCGAGGCCCTTGAGGTCTGGCCGCAGCAGCTGTTCGAAACGCTGCTGCCCCGCGTGTGGCAGATATTGCAGGAGATCTCCCGCCGCTGGCAGCAGCAGGTGGAGGAATTCTATCACGACCCGGTCAAGACCGCCAAGCTGGCCATTATCTGGGACGGCGGCGTCCGCATGGCCAACCTGTGCATCGCCGGCAGCATGGCCGTCAACGGCGTCAGCGCCCTGCACTCCGAGATTTTGCGGAAGGACCTGTTCAAGGACGCCTGCCAGATGATGCCGGACAAGTTCAAGAACGTCACCAACGGCATCGACCACCGCCGCTGGGTGCCCCAGATCAACCCCGGTCTGGACGGACTGCTCCGTGACCTGATCGGCGAGGGCTATCTCACCCATCCGCAGGAGCTGAAAAAGCTGGAGGCCTACGCCGGTGACAAGGCGGTCCTTCAGCGTCTGGAGGACATCAAGCATCAGAACAAGCTTGCCTTTGCCGCCTTCGCCAGGAAGCACCAGGGTGTGGTGCTGAACACCGACGCCATCTTCGATGTGCAGGTAAAGCGCCTTCACGAGTACAAGCGCCAGCTGCTGAACGCCCTGCAGATCATCTACCTGTACCAGCGCCTGCAGGATGACCCCAGCCTGGACCTCCCGCCCCAGACGTTCCTGTTCGGCGCCAAGGCCGCCCCAGGCTACGCCGTGGCCAAGCGCATCATCCACCTCATCAACTCCCTGGCCGACCAGATCAACAGCGACCCGCTGTGCAAAGATCGGCTCCAGGTGGTGTTCCTGGAGAACTACCGCGTCTCCCTGGCCGAGGTCCTCATGCCCGCCAGCGAGGTCAGTCAGCAGATCTCCACCGCCGGCAAGGAGGCCAGCGGCACCGGCAATATGAAGTTTATGATGAACGGCGCGCTGACCGTCGGCACCCTGGACGGTGCCAACGTGGAAATGCACGACCTGCTGGGCGACGACAATATGTTCCTCTTCGGCCTCCATGCCGATGAGGTGGAGCACCTGCGCCACACCTACGACCCCAACCTGCTCTACCAGCGCGACCCAGTGCTGCGCCGCGTGCTGGACCAGCTGAAGGTAGGCTTCCGGGACGGCGTCACCTATGAGGACCTGTTCCAGCGCCTTGTCACCGGCATGGACGGTCAGGCGGACCAGTACATGGTCCTGGCCGACTTCGCCGCCTACTGCGAGGCCGAATCCCGGATGCGCCACACCTACCGCGACCGGGAGACGTGGAACCGCATGAGCCTCACCAACATCGCCCGCAGCGGCGTCTTCGCCGCCGACCGGGCCATCTCCCAGTACGCCGACACCATCTGGCACGTACCCTACAAGCAGTAACGCACAAGGGAGCGCCCCGCGGGGCGCTCCCTTTCTTCGCCGCACCTTCAAAGCCGCGCGGGAAACCTGCCCATATGCCGCCCCGGTAAAATCTCTATTGTAATCCCGGAGAAAGTAGTATATAATACTCCATATTATCGTGTGTTATTATGCCATTTCCGCAGAAAGGAAGTCCGCTATGATAAAAGTCCCCACCGAAAACGGCGAGATCACCATCAGCGACGCCGTGTTCACCACCATCACCGGCGCGGCCGCCACCAACTGCTTCGGCGTCAAGGGCATGGCCCAGCGCAGCATGACTGACGGGCTGGTGCATCTCCTGCGGCCCGAGGCCATGAGCAAGGGCGTCAAGGTCACGTACAATGACGACGGCACCGTGTCCATCGAGCTGCACATCGTCGTGGAAAACGGCGTCAACATCGCCACAGTCTGCCGATCCATTATGGGCGAGGTCAAGTATGTGGTCAACCTCAACACCGGCGTCACCGTCAAAGCGGTGAATGTCTGCGTGGATTCCGTCACCGTGTGACGCGCCCGGAAGGAGAACAGACATGACAGAAAAGATCAGCGGCGGCGCCTTCAAGCAGATGGTCGCCTTCGGCGCCGCCTGCATCACCGCGCAGAAGCAGGCCATCAACGACCTGAACGTATTTCCGGTGCCCGACGGCGACACCGGCACCAATATGTCCCTGACCATCCAGACGGCGGTGAACGAGCTCCGCAAAGCCGAGCCCGCCACCGTGGACGAGGCCGCCAAGCTGACGGCCTCCGGCCTGCTCCGGGGTGCCCGGGGCAATTCCGGCGTCATTTTGTCCCTGCTGTTCCGCGGCATGAGCAAGGTCCTCAAGGGCCACGACACCGCCGACGGCGCCCTGCTGGCCGAGGCCATGCAGGAGGGCGTTTCCACTGCCTACGGCGCGGTGATGAAGCCCGCCGAGGGCACGGTCCTCACCGTCTCCCGCCTGGCCGCCCAGCGTGCGCTGGAGGCCGCCGGCGAGAAGAACGACGCCGAGTTCGTACTGGACGAGGCCATCAAGACCGGCTATACCACCCTGGCGGAGACCATCGAGATGAACCCCGTGCTGAAAAAGGCCGGTGTGGTGGACGCCGGCGGCAAGGGCTACCTCATCATTCTGGAGGGTATGCTCCGCGCCCTGCGGGGTGAGCCCGTGCCTGAGGTAGCCGATACCGCCGAGGAGAAGGCGGACTTCGCCGCCATCGGCGACGAGGACATTACCTTCGCCTTCGACACCGTGTTCATCGTCCGCAAGACCTCCGACAAGCCCCTGGACGGCCTGCGTGCCTATCTGAACAGCATCGGCGACAGCCTGGTCATTGGCGAGGATGACGAGGCCTTCAAGGTCCACGTCCACACCGACACCCCCGGCGACGCCCTGAACGAGGCCCAGAAATACGGCACGCTGGAGCTGGCCAAGATCGAGAATATGCGTACCCAGGCCG
>ERZ827168.4438-NODE-4438-length-12863-cov-5.944878_pt1 | contig 12863 bp, 12 predicted proteins | sample MGYA00519868_ERZ827168 | MGnify/ENA primary metagenome ERZ827168 (study PRJEB31778, sample SAMEA3449271) | human gut metagenome | biome: human gut; feature: human-associated habitat; material: faeces | place: United Kingdom | collected 2010/2012 ...
TCTTCGTGACGATGGCGGGATGGATGTGGTTCTTGATGGCAAAGTTCTCCGTCGGCAGGCCGAAGGCGTCAAAGCCCATGGGGTTGAGGACGTTGTAGCCCTGCATGCGCTTTTTGCGGCAGATGATGTCCATCGCCGTGAACGGGCGCGGGTGGCCGACGTGCAGGCCCGCGGCGGAGGGATACGGGAACTCGATGAGGCCGTAGAACTTGGGGCGCTTGTCGCCTGTTACGGCAGCATAGGGCTTTTCCTGCTCCCACTTTTCCTGCCATTTTTTCTCAATGGCTGTAAAATCGTACTTCATGGATCTTCTCCTTTATGTGAATTGTTTTTGACGCGAAAAAAGTCCCTGACCGTTCCAAAAAACGGTCAGGGACGTAAAAACTCTTTACGCGATACCACCCTGATTCAGCGCGCGGTCACCCGCGTGCCCTCAGCGGCTTCGATAGCCATGCCCGTAACGGAGGCGAACCGTCCCGCCCTTTCAGGCGGGCTGCTCGGGAGTGAGTCATTCACGTGCGTTTCCCCGCCGGCTTGCACCGACCGCCGGCTCTCTTCGGGCGGAAATCGCGCGTCTTTATGCTCCGTCATCGCGTTTTGCATCAATATAGCATGACCATTTTAGGTGTTTTGTCCCGCCTTGTCAAGCGTTATTTTTCAGGTGGGATCGCCCTTACTCCGCGTGGGGCAGGAGCGCGCTCAGATCGACCTCTTCTCCGTCGGCCCAGAGGTGCTCAAGAGAATAGAACTTGCGCGCCTCATCGTTGAACACGTGGACAACGATGCAGCCATAGTCGAGCAGCACCCACGTGCCGCCGCGGTAGCCCTCGCGGTGCAGCGGCTCTTCGCCCGCCTCCGTGAGCTGCTTTTCCACTTCGTCGCACAGGGCGTTGATCTGCGTGTTGGACGTACCGGTGCAGATGACAAAGTACTCCGCGAGCGTCGTGATCTTGTCGATGCGAATAAGTTTGATCTCCTTACCCTTTTTGCCGTCGAATGCTTTCACGGCGATCTCGGCCATTTCTCTGGAAGGTAACATAGGGGTCTCCTTTTCTTATTTCAGTTTGATGTTGTTTCGTGTTATTTCTCGTTACGGGCGCAGCCACTCGGGCATTTCATCAACGACGGTATCGCTGCTGCTGGTATCGCCCGTATTGCCGCCCTCTCCCGTGCCGGGGTCGGGCGGGGTCACGGGATCGACAGGCGTGGTGGGCTCGCTTGGCGTGGTCGTGCCGCTGTTATCGCCAGTGTTTCCGGGATCAACGGTCGTACCGCCGCTGTTGTCACCGGTATTGCCGGGGTCGACCGTCGTGCCGCTGTTGTCGCCGGTGTTGCCGGGATCTGTCGTCTCGCTGCCGTCGGCCGTTTCACTGCCGTTTCCTGTATTGGTTTCCGTCCCGGAATTGCTGCTGGTCCCGCCGAGAATATCTCCGCTGTATCGATCCACAACGACCGGAGGCGCCACTGCAGCCTTGCTGTCCTCCACATGACCGGTGGAAGAGGAAAGCGAACCATCAGAATTGAGCGACATGATGTCAAGGTCGCTCATCGTAAACTTCTCAACAAAGGGGCTGAGCTCGTTGTTCACAATGTCCAACAGCTCCTGCGCCTTGGGGAAAACATAGTTCTGCGGCCACCTCGGATACGCGCGGCTGTAGACATACAGCGCCGTGTTCGGCATGGTGACAAAGTTGACATCTTCGACCTTGAGCCCGCCCATCACGGCTTGCGAGCCGAACCAGAGCATTTCCTCAAACGTCAGATCCGAGGTGACGTTGTTCTTCACCGCGCGGGCAAATTCGCCGATCTTCGTCACATTTTTAAGCTGCAAAAGCTGCTCGATCATCGCTTTCAGAAGCGACTGCTGCGTCTTGATGCGGCCAAGGTCGCCGTCCGGATAGCCGTAGTGTATATCGGTGTCGTGGCGGTAGCGCAGCACCTGCATTACATCGCTGCCGCTGAGTTTGCGGTAACCCTTGGTCTGGTGAATGTGCAGATCCTGATAGGGGTCGTCGTAGTTCATGTTGCGCGGCACATCGTAGTAAACGCCGCCCATGGCCTCCACGATCGCGCCGACCGCGTCCCATTCGACAATGACCTGATAGTCCGGCTCGAAGCCGACGAGCTGGGAAATCTCCTTATAGAGTGCCTTGATACCCTTTTCTCCCCCGCCGTAGTAGTTGTAGACGGAATTGATGCGCTTGACGTCCCAGGGGACGTTGACCATTGTGTCGCGCGGGATGGACATGACCTTCGCCTTCTGGTTCGTCACGTCGTAGCTTGCGAGCAGCATCGTGTCGGTGTTGCCGCCGCCGCCCGTGTCGCGCCCGAGGACGAGCACGGTATAGAAATCCTTGCTCTTTCGCTCGCCGTCCGCGCGCGGACGCACGCCGTCGCCGTAGTCGATCTCGTCGACCTGCGTCTGGTTGGGGTCCTTCTGCACATCGCCCTTGTTCGGCAGCTGCGGCGCGCGGATCTTCAGAAGGTAGCTTCCGCCCGCGACCACGCCGCACAGCAGCGCGATCAGCAGCACGCGTCCAAGCAGCCGCCCGGGGTGGGAAAAGGTCTCCTTGACCTGCTCCCACGCCTCGTCGCAGTTGCGCTCGAAAAAGCTCTCTTCATGGTGCACGCGGCGTCCCTCGTAGCGGATGCTGTCTCTGTCGTTTTCGTAAAAGTCCTTATCATTCATGTCTATGTCCTCTCAGCTCGTCCAGTGCTTCCAGCGTGTTGTGATGGACGGGGTTCCCCCGCTCTTCCATCTCCTCCACGGTCATGGTGAGCCCCATCGCAAGCCCTCGGTCAATATCCTCCCACACGACCTTGCGCAGTTCCTCCACGCCGTCGAAGTCGCGGTTCGGCTCAATGTAGTCGGCGAGATAGAGCACCTTTTCCAGCACCGTCATACCGGGCTTACCCGTCGTGTGCCAGAGAATGGCGTTGTAGATCTCGTCGTCCGCGCCGAACACGTCGCGCGCGAGCGCCGCGCCGGTCTTGGCGTGCAGCAGCTTGAGCGCGCGCTGCTCCAGCTCGTCGAGCGCGATGTGGTAGTGCTCGCAGAGCGCGAGCTGCTCTTCCATCGAAAGGCGCTTGGTCGCGTCGTGCAGAAGCGCCGCAAAGCGCGCCTTTTCAACATTTGCGCCGTAGCGTTCCGCGAGTTCCTTCGCCGTCTGCTCGGTGCCGAGCACGTGGGGAATGCGCTTCGCCTTGAGGTAGGAGAGCGCGATGGGTCTCAGTTCCTCTAAGCTTAGACGTTTCAAATCGAGATTTGTTCCATATAAATGCTCACGCAGGATATAGCCGAGTACCGCGGGCGCAAGAAGCCCCGCCGTTCTCCCTTTCGGGATACGCTCGCGCAGCTCCGTGGACGAAACGTCCACAAGGTTCGGCAGCGTCATCGTCACGATGCGGCTGCCCGGGAACTTTTCCCCAAGGAAATCCCGCTGCGGTGCAAAAAGCGTCTCGCCGTCCTTCTCCGTGCGTCCGAAAGCGCAGAGCCCTGCATGGCGCAGGATCTCCTCCGGCTTGTACCAGTTCTGGAACGAGAGGAACATATCCGTCCCCATCAAAAGCCACAGCTCGTCATTCGGGCGCTGCTCGTGGATCTCGCGCACGGTGTCGACGCTGTAACTCTTGCCCTCGCGCGCGACCTCCATATCCGATACCGTGACCGTTATCCCCGTGTCGAGCGCGATCTGCTCCCCCATCAGGCGCGTCATCGCAAGGCGGTGCTCCTTCCCTGCCGCATCGGCGGAGAGTGCCTTGTGCGGCGGAATGCCCGCGGGAATGAGCAGCAGCTCGTCGAGTCCCAGATACTTCGCCGCGCTTTCTGCTGCGGCCATGTGACCCAGATGCGGCGGGTTGAAACTGCCGCCGTAAATTCCGATCTTCAAAGTTGTTCGACCTCTTTTTCTCTTTTACACGGTCTTTTTCGCCGCCTTGGGCAGCACGATCTTATCCTTCTTGTCCTTTTTGTGCGAGGGGCGGTAGAGCACGAATTTTGTGCCGATGACCTGCACCTGCTCGCTGCGCGTCAGCTCGCTCAGCTCCTGACACGCCTCGCGCGCGGTGAGCATGCTGTTTTCGAGCACGCGGCACTTGATGAGCTCGCGCGCCTCCAGCGCGTCGTTCGCCTGCTTGACGAGGTTGTCGCCGATGCCGTCCTTGCCGATGTGAACGATCACGTCGAGGTCATTGGAAAGGCTGCGCAGATACGCGCGCTGTTTGCTGCTTAATTCCATAGTATTTCCTTATCCTTTTTTATTGATGTTCCGCAAGATAATTCTTGAGCGTTTCCTTGAATGCCCGCAGCGCCTTGCCGCGGTGCGAGATCTCCGCCTTCTCTTCTGCCGAAAGCTGTGCAAAGGTCTTTCGCTTGTCAGGCACGAAGAACACGGGGTCGTAGCCGAAGCCGTTTTCGCCCATCGGCGCAAAGGCGATCGTACCCTCGACCTCGCCATCGTCCTGCAAAATATCGCCGTTCGGGAACGCGCAGGTGATGGTCGTGTGGAAGTGGGCGCGGCGGTCGGCCTGCCCGTGCATCATCTGCAAAAGCAGGCGGTAGCGGCCGGTGTCGTCCAGCCCCTCGCCGCCAAAGCGCGCGCTGTACACGCCCGGGCCGCCGTTGAGCGCGTCCACGCACAATCCGGAATCGTCCGCGATGGCGGGGAGCTTCGTCGCCTCCATGACGGCCCTGGCCTTCAAAAGCGAGTTCTCCGCAAACGTCTCGCCGGTCTCCTCGACCTCGATCTTTACGCCGAGGTCGGCCTCCGACACGACCTCCACGCCGAGCTCGCCCAGAATAGCGCTCATTTCCTTCAATTTCTTGGGGTTCTGCGTTGCCAGAACAAATTTCATCGTCAAACCTCCCATGGGTCTTTTTCCCGTCTCTTCCTGCTTTTTTCTTCCCGCTTTTCTTCCTCGCGCTGCGCCTTGCGCTCTTCGCGCTGCGCGCTCATCTTTTCCTGCCAGGCTGTGAACTTTTTATCGAGCTTGTCAAGCGGCCATTCGATCTCCGGCACGGGCACGATGACCACCTTGCAGCTTTCGCAGTAGTATGCAGGCGTCTGGTCATTACCGAATAATCCGCCCTTGACGAGCGTGACGGAATTTTTGTCGTCAGGACCCGAACCAAGCATACCGTCCTCCCCGCGCCCCATCCACTCGATGTGGTCGCGGTAAGCGGGGATCACGCCGTCTCGCATTTCCTTTCCGCAATAGGGGCAAACAGAAGTGATTTCCATATTCGTCTCCTTTTTATCTCGCGAAATGTTTGCTTTTTGTCTTAGATCAGCGCCTTGACGTATTCCTCTGCGTTGAACGGCTGGAGATCGTCGATGCCCTCGCCGAGGCCGACGTACTTCACCGGCACGCCGAGCTCCTGCGCGATGGCAACGCAGATGCCGCCCTTGGCCGTGCCGTCGAGCTTCGTTAAGATGATGCCGGTGAGCCCCGCCGTCTCGCGGAAGACCTTCGCCTGCTGAAGGCCGTTCTGCCCCGTTGTCGCGTCGAGCACTAAAAGCGTTTCCTTCGCGGCGTCAGGCGTTTCGCGGTCGATGATCTTGCGAAGCTTGCCGAGCTCGTTCATCAAATTCACCTTGTTGTGCAGGCGGCCCGCCGTGTCGCAGAGGACGACGTCGACATTTCTCGCCTTCGCCGCCGCGAGCGAATCGAACAGCACCGCGCCGGGATCCGCCCCCTCGACCGAGCGGACGATCTCGCACTCTGCGCGGTTCGCCCAGATCTCGAGCTGATCCGCCGCCGCCGCGCGGAACGTATCCGCCGCGCACAGCAGCACGCGCTTGCCCTCGCCCTTGAGACTGTGGGCAAGCTTGCCGATGGATGTAGTCTTGCCCACGCCGTTCACGCCGATGACCAGCACGACGCTCGGCTGCGTCGATAAGTCGAGCGCGGTGTCGCCCACGTTCAGCTTTTCAATCAAAATCTCGCGCAGCGCCTGCTTCACATCGTCGCCGTGCTGGATGCTCTTCTGATACACCACATCGCGCAGTTTCTTCACCGCGTCATGCGCGACCGTCGCGCCAAGGTCAGCCAGAATGAGACTCTCCTCCAGCTCGTCGTAGAAGTCGTCGTCGATGGTCTCCCACACGATGGTGTCGAACCATGCTTTTTTGATCTTCGCAAAAATACCCATTTGTTTCTCCTCGCGCTTTATTCCTTAATGTTGAGTTCCTTCGCCATGTCGTTCATATTGATCGTCAGCACCTTGCTCACGCCGCGCTCCTGCATGGTGACGCCGTAGAGGACGTCCGCTGCCTCCATCGTGCCGCGGCGGTGCGTGATGACGATGAACTGCGTCTTTTGCGTGATGCGGCGCATGTAGTTTGCAACGCGCACCACGTTCGGCTCGTCGAGTGCCGCCTCGATCTCGTCCATCACGCAGAATGGCGTGGGGTGGACTTTCAGAATGGCAAAATACAGGGCGATGGCAACGAAGGCCTTCTCGCCGCCCGAGAGCAGCGTGATGGTCTTGAGCGCCTTACCTGGCGGCTGCACCTTGATCTCGATGCCGCAGGAGAGCACATCGTTTTCGTCCTCCAGCTCGAGCGTCGCCTTGCCGCCGCCGAAGAGCTCCAGAAATGTCTCCTGGAAGCTCTCGCGGATCAGCGCGAACTGCTCTTTGAAGATGACGGTCATCTCGCTTGTGATGCTGTCGATCACGCCGACGAGCTCGCCCTTTGCCTTTTCCACGTCATCGCGCTGCTCGGTGAGATAGGTGTAGCGTGTGTTCACGCGCTCGAATTCCTCGATCGCGCCGACATTCACGCTGCCAAGGCCGCTGATGGCCCGCTTGAGCTCTCCAATGCGGCGGCTCGCCTTAGCGACGCTCTCTAATTCAATGCGCTGCTCCTGCGCGGCGGAGTGCGACAGCTCGTAGTTTTCCCACAGCTTGTCGAGGATCTGCTGCTCCTCCATCGCGCTCGTCGCGCGCTTTTGCTCAAGCTTGCTGACGCTGCGCTCCACGTTGAGCACATTTTCGTTGAGTTCGCGCCCGCGCCGGTCGCTCTGGCTGCGCTCGGCCTCCAGCGAAAGCTTCACGCGGGAAAGCTCTTCGAGCGCCGCGCGCTTTTCCGCCATTTTTTCGCTCAGCGCGGCGATCTCTTCTTCATGCACGCCGATCTCGCGCCGCGCCTGCTCGCTTGCCGTTTTGTACTGCTCAATGAGCGCCCTTCTGCTCTGCTCGTCGCCCTGCATCTGGGCGCGCAGACCCTCGAGACTCGCAAGCGACTTTTCCGTTGTCTCGCGCTCGGCGGCAAAGCCCGCAAGCGCACTCTTGCGCCCGGCGATCTCATCGCCCAGGCGCGAGGTGGAGCGCATCAGCTCCGTCTGCCCAGAGAGACTCTCCTCCGCCTGCGCGCGCAGCGCGGCGGCCTCGCTCTCCTGCTGCGATGCAAGCGCTTCCTTTTCTTCCATGGCGCGCTTCACCTCGCCGCGGCGGCGGGTGATGGTATCGCGCTCGGTATCCAGTGCTTCCAGCCGCTCGCGCAGCGAGGAAAGCAGCAGATCATAGTGATTTTTGTCGCCTTGCAGCTTGAGCACGGCGTCCTCCGCCGCGCGCTGCTGCCCCTGCGCGACCTCCAGCTCGTATCTCGCCTTGGATAGCTCGCGCTTGGCGTCCTCGGCGGCCTTGGCAGCGAGGTCAAGCTTTTCCGCAAGGCTGCCGCGCCGCGCCGTCAACTCGCGCAGCTCGCCGGCTCTGCTCAAAATGCCCGCGCTGCGGGAGATCGAGCCGCCCGTCATCGAGCCGCCGCGATTCAAAACCTGACCGTCGAGCGTCACGATGCGGAACGCATTCGAAAACTTACGCGAGATCGTGATGCCGCAGTCGAGATCCTCAACCACGACCGTGCGGCCGAGCAGATTTTTGAAAATGCCGTCGTATGCGCGGTCGTATTCCACAAGTTCGCTCGCAAGGCCGACGTAACCGTACTCGTTCTGCACGCGCGCATCGAGCAGCGCTTCGCCGCGGATCGTCGAAAGCGGCAGGAAGGTCGCGCGCCCGCCGTCGCGCTGCTTTAAGAGCTGGATAGCGCTCTTGGCGTCCTCCTCGCGCTCGACGACGATGTTTTGCAGTCCCGCACCGAGCGCAATCTCGATCGCAACGGCATACTTCTTGTTGACCTTCATCAGACCCGCTACCGGGCCGTGCACGCCGCGCAGGGCATTGCGCTCGCGCGCCTGCATGACCGTGCGCACCGCCTTATTGAAGCCCTCGTACTCCTTTTCCATCTCGCTGAGTAAGCGGATGCGGGAGTCTAAGTTGTTCATCTCCATCGTGAGGGAAACGTGCTGCTCGCCCGTCTCCTTCTCGCGCTCGATTCTGCCCTGCATCTTCATCGTGTGGCCGGCGATGATATTGCGGATAGCGTCGGCTTCCTCCTGCGCACTTTCGAGCGCACGGCGGTTCTCCGCGGCACTTTTGCGCGTTTCAGAAAGCTGGGCTTCCCCGCTCTCCTGCTCGGCGGCGATGGCGCTCTTGCGCTCGTCCATTTCAGAAAGCGTCGAGCGCAGGGCGGCAACTTCCGCGCGGCTGTCCGCCGCGGCGGACAAGGCAAGCGCCTCACGAGCGCGCAGGGCTTCCGCCTCGCTCGCAGCCTCGCCCGCGTTTTTCGACAGTTCCTCCGCCTGCTTGAGCAGCGCAGCGAGTGTCGTTTCGACTTCGTTTTTATCGTGTTCCAGCTCTTCGATGCGCGCGCGCTGCTGCGCGATCTGCTCGTCCATCGAGCCGACGCGGTCGGACTGGCTTCTCAGCTCCTCCTCCACGCGCGCGATATTTTCCTCGTTGTGCGCGATGCCCGTTTGCAGCACCGCCACGCAGGATTCCTGTTCCTTTACCTGCGCAGCGAGCGCGGAAAGCGCCGTGCGCTCCTCCTCCTGCGCGATGTCGTTTTCGTGGATACGCGCGGAAAACTGCTCGCTCGCGGCGTACAGCGCCTCGAGGTCGGCATTTGCCTTATTGAGCTCCTCGCGTGCAAGGGCAAGGTCGGTGTCGAGCTTGATGGCGCTCGTGCGGAGCGTTTCGAGATTCTCAAGCCACACGGAGATTTCCAAAAGGCGCAGCTCGTCGCGGTAGATGAGATATTGCTTCGCCGTCTCCGCCTGCGCGCGCAGGGGCTCGACCTGCAATTCAAGCTCGGCGATCTTGTCGTTGATGCGCACCAGGTTTTCCTCCGTGCGCTCGAGTTTGCGCTCGGTCTCCTCCTTGCGGTAGCGGAAGCGGGAAATGCCCGCCGCCTCCTCAAAGATCTCGCGGCGGTCGCCGCTCTTTTGCGACAAGATCTCGTCGATGCGGCCCTGACCGATGATGGAATAGCCCTCGCGGCCCATGCCGGTGTCCATGAAAAGCTCGTTCACGTCGCGCAGCCGCACGGACTGCTTGTTGATATAGTATTCCGATTCGCCGCTGCGGTAGTACCGGCGCGTGACGGCAACCTCGTTTTCCTCCATGCTGGGGAAAATGTGCTCGGTGTTGTCGAGCACAAGCGTCACCTGCGCAAAGCCCATCTGGTTGCGCGTTTCCGTGCCGCCGAAGATGACGTCCTCCATCTTCACGCCGCGCAGCGATTTGCTCGACTGCTCGCCCATGACCCAGCGAATGGCGTCCGAAATATTCGATTTACCGCTTCCGTTCGGGCCGACGATGGCGGTGATGTCCTCACCGAAGTTGAGCACCGTCTTGTCCGGGAAGCTCTTGAAGCCCTGGATCTCCAATGCCTTTAAGTACACGGGCAAATTCCTCCTTGGAAAAAGCGCGTCATTTGCAATCAGGGTATAATGACACAGTTTAACTAATACTATATACCATTTTTTTGCCGTCTTTTCAAGGCCATTCGATGAACAAAGCGTAAAAAGACGCCCGAAGGCGTCTTTTTTCACTCTTTTTTCTTCTTTTTCTCCTCGATCAATTCGTACAATGCTTCCAGCGCGTCGGACAGGCCGCCGAGCCGCCCGACAAGCCCGCAGGCAACCGCCTCCTCCCCGTAGAGCACACTGCCAACATCGGAGGCCAAGTCCTGCGTATCCATCATCAGCGCGAGAAAGCGCTCGCGCGTGATGTTCGAATGCTTGGTCACAAAGCGCACGATACGCTCCTGCAAGCGTTCAAAATACTGGTAGGTCTGGGGTGCGGCGATGATCGTGCCGCTTGTGCGCACGGGGTGAATGGTCATCGAGGCCGACGGCGCGATCATCGTCACCATCGGCGCGACCGCGAGCGGCACGCCGATGGAGTGCCCGCCGCCGAGAACGAGCGAGACGGTAGGCTTTTTCATTCCCGAAATGAGCTCGGCGATGGCAAGCCCCGCCTCCACGTCACCGCCGACGGTGTTGAGCAGGAATAAAACACCGTCGATGTCCTCGCTTTCTTCGAGATACGCAAGGAGCGGCAGCACGTGCTCGTACTTGGTCGCCTTCTGCGTATTCGGCAGCAGCATGTGTCCCTCGATCTGCCCGGCGATGGTCAGGCAGTGAATGGCGGCGCGGCTATTCTTGATGACGACCGAGCCGTAGTCGATAACGGGCTGAATGGGCGGCAGCAGCGGCTCCTGATCGTTCTTTTCCCTCTCGCGTGAGGGTTTTGTTTCGTTTTTCATGGCATGTCCTCCCGAAAGTCATTTTCGTTAGGATTTGCAAAAAGCGGGCAAAGCATACGAAAAAGCGCCCGAAGGGTTTTCCTTCGGGCGCGCAGTTTCAATTGTAATACGTCAGCAGGTCGGAAGCGCTCTTGCGCTTCGGCGCGGCGGGCTCCTCGTCGGGATACCCAAGGCCAATCACGCAGCCGACCTTCTGGTTTTCCGGAATGTGCAGCAGGTCAATGATCTTCTCTTCATCGAAATAGCCCGTGATGACCGTGCCGACGCCGCGCTCCCACGCGGCAAGGCAGAAGGTCTGCGCCGCGATGCCCGCGTCGAACATCTCAAAGCCCGCCTCCTTCGGCGTTGCATACGAGCCGTCGCGCTCAAAGCCCGAACGCCCCGTGATGTAGGTGAGCACCATGAGCGCAGCGCAGCTTTTGAGCGTCTTTTCGTTGAACTTGAAGTCGAGGACCATTTCCTCTGCCATCTTGTCGATCGTCGCGCGGTCCTCCACGAGAATGTAGCGCGCGATCTGCGTGTTCTTCCACGACGGGGCGTAGGCCGCATCCGCGACAATTTCCTCGATAACCTTGTGCGGAACGGTTTCCTGCTTGTATTTACGAATGCTTCTTCTGGTTCTGATTGCCTGTGATACGTCCATTTTTGGCTCTCCTTTGACGTTTATTACTTTTCCGTGCCATAGAAAAACAGCGCGACCGTTCCCGGGCCGACGTGGGCGCCAGTGACGGGCTCGTAGACCACGTTCAGGCATTCGCCGGTGAAGCCCTTGTCCCGCAGCAGCGCAAGGAGCGCCTGCGCTCCCTCGGCGTTATCCGCGTGGGCGATGCCGATACCCTCGCTCTTGTCGAGCGCGCGGGTATCAAAATAATTTGCAAGCTCCGCGTAGGCGCGCTTCAGACCGCGCACCTTGCCGCAGGAGACGATGTGTCCCGTCTCATCGCCGCGCAGGATCGGCTTGATGCTCAGCACCGTGCCGATGAGCGCCGTCGCGCCGGAAATGCGCCCGCCGCGCTTGAGGTAGGCAAGGTCGTCCACGGTGAAAAACTGGCACATGTGCGGTCTGCGCACAAGCAGCTGTTCCTTGATCTCTTCGAGGCTCTTCCCTTCCTCGATCATCTCCGCCGCCTCCAGCACCTGCAAGCCTTCGCCGAGTGAAGCAGCATAAGTGTCGATGGTCACGATCCTGCGCTCAGGATAGCGCTCCGTCAGTTCGCCCGCGGCAATGGCCGCGGCCTGCGCCGTACCGCTGATCCCGCCGGACATACCGACATAGAGCACATCATCGCCCGCGGAGAGCGCCCGCTCAAAGTATTCCTCCATCAGCGCAGGACTGACCATCGACGTTTTGACGATCGCGCCTTCGCGCATCGCGCCGTAGAACGCCGCGCCGTCAAAATCCATATCATCGGGATAATCTGTCTCCTTCCCGTCCACCGTATAGGAAAACGGAATGACCGTGATGTGATACTTCTTCGTCAGCGCCACCGGCAGGTTGGCGGACGTATCGGTAAATAACTGGAGCATGACTCTCTTCCCTTTCTGATCGTTCTCAAAATAGGCGTATGACAGCTTATCACGCTCTTTGCGCTTATGCAAGCAGAATTGCAGGAATTTTGCACTTTATTGATCTTCCTTTCCCTTTTGCAGAAGAAAATGCATGGGACTCCCTCAAAATGAGAGAGTCCCCTTTGCTGTTTTCTGCTTACGCCTGCTCGAAGATCGTCTTCATGCACTTGTAGGTCATGTAGCAGTCGAGCTTGGCAACCGTTTCATACGGCGCGTGCATCGACAGCACCGGAACGCCCGCATCGAGCGTGTCGATGTTGCGCTGCGCCATGAACTTGGCGACCGTACCGCCGCCGCCGGCGTCGGTCTTTCCCATCTCGGCGATCTGCCAGAACACACCGTTGTCGTTCATCAGCTTTCTCACCTTGCCGACGACCTCGGCGCTCGCGTCGCTCGCGCCGCCCTTGCCGCCGGAGCCGGTGTACTTGCACAGCGCCACACCGTAGTTGACGAACGAGGAGTTGCGCTTGTCGTACACGTCGGCAAAGTTCGGATCATACGCCGCCGTCACGTCCGCGCTCAGGCAGAAGGAGTTGGCAAAGCAGTCGGCGAGCGCCACGCCCTGCGTGCGGCACATATCACCCATGAACCACTCAAACGCCTGAGAGAGCATACCGGAAACACCCTCCGAGCCGATCTCTTCCTTATCGGCGAAGATGCAAACGGCAGTCTTCTTGGGGGAAA
>ERZ827168.4441-NODE-4441-length-12852-cov-4.638587_pt1 | contig 12852 bp, 12 predicted proteins | sample MGYA00519868_ERZ827168 | MGnify/ENA primary metagenome ERZ827168 (study PRJEB31778, sample SAMEA3449271) | human gut metagenome | biome: human gut; feature: human-associated habitat; material: faeces | place: United Kingdom | collected 2010/2012 ...
CATCACGCTGGGCGCCATCGCCACGGCCACCGCGCCTGCGGCCACGCTGATGGTCGTCCGCCAGTACAAGGCCAAGGGCAAGCTGACCGACATCCTGCTGCCCGTCGTCGCGCTGGACGACGCGGTGGGTCTGGTGGTGTTCGCGGTGTCCTTCGGCGTGGCGCGCGCGCTGGGCAGCGGTGCGATTGATCTCGTCTCCGTGCTGGTCAATCCCGCGCTGGAAATCGCGCTTTCGCTGGTGCTGGGCGCGGTGATGGGCGAAATCCTCACGCAGATGGAAAAGCTGTTCAATTCCAACAGCAACCGCCTTTCCATGACCATCGTGTTCGTGCTGCTGACCGTCGCCATTTCCAAGGCGGAATTCCATATTGGAAGGGTCACGATCGGCTTTTCCTCGCTGCTCGTGTGCATGATGCTGGGCACGATCTTCTGCAACCGCTGCATCCTCTCCGGCGACCTGATGGAAAAGGCCGACGCGTGGACGGCTCCGTTGTACGTGCTGTTCTTCGTCATCAGCGGCGCGGAGCTGGAGCTGGACGTGTTCGCCGACCTGAGCGTGGTGGGCATCGGCCTTGTGTACATCCTGTTCCGCTCGCTGGGCAAGTACGTGGGCGCGTACGGCAGCTGCAAAACCACCGGGTGCGACGAAAAGGTTACGAAGTATCTGGGCGTCACGCTGCTGCCGCAGGCGGGCGTGGCGCTGGGCATGTGCCTGATGGTGGGCGAGCTGGGCAGCTACGAGGGACGGCTGATCCGAAACATCGTGCTGTTCTCCGTGCTGGTGTATGAGCTGATCGGCCCGACGCTCACCAAGTGGGCGCTCACGAAGGCCGGAGACATTCAGCCCAAGAGCCACGAGGTTGTGAACCGCCGCCAGATGAAGACCATCAAGGCCATCGAGGAGCGCGAGGTTCACAAAAATTCCTGAGAAAACGATCAAACGGGGTCAGGACGCGCATGCCGCGGCCTGACCCTTTTTAGCTTGAAAACTTTATTGGACAATCAACGGCGAATGCATTATAATAGACGCAAAGCCAGAAATGGGAGTGAATATGAAATGGATTTCAAACTGACGATCGCCCAGCTCGCCGCAGAAGCGGCCGGAAAGGCGTTTCCCGGCGCGGACGTTGGCGTGGACGCCGTGGCGGGCATGCTGGAAACGCCGCCGGATGCGGCGATGGGCGACTACGCGCTGCCGTGCTTCAAGCTTTCAAAGGCGCTGCGCAAATCCCCGATGATGATTTCGGACGCGCTGGCGGGCGCGATTTCCGCGCCGTTCCTTTCGCGCGTGGAAAGCGTGAAGGGCTATCTGAATTTCTTTGTCGACCGCGCCACCTACGCCCGCGAGGTCGTGGGCGCGGCGCTCAGGGCCGGGGCGCGCTACGGAAGCTCCGACGAGGGCGCGGGCAAGACCATCGTGATCGACTATTCCTCCATCAATATCGCCAAGCGCTTCCACATCGGGCATCTGTCCACCACGATGATCGGCAACGCGCTGTATAAAATGTATACCTTCTTAGGCTACCATTGCGTGGGCGTGAACCATCTGGGCGACTGGGGCACCCAGTTCGGCAAGATGATCGCGGCCTACAAGCGCTGGGGCGACCGCGAGACCGTCATGAAGGGCGGCGTGGACGAGATGGTGAAGCTCTACGTGCGCTTCAACAACGAGGCCAAGGAAAACCCCGCGCTGGACGACGAGGGGCGCGCGTGGTTCAAGGCCATTGAGGACGGCAACCCCGAGGCGCTGGAAATCTTCAACTGGTTCAAGCAGGTCACGCTGAAGGACGCGGAGCGCGTGTACGACATGCTGGGCGTGAGGTTTGACAGCTACAACGGTGAGAGCTTCTACGCCGACAAGGTGCAGCCGATTATCGACGAGCTGCGCCAGAAGGGTCTGCTGGTGGAGGATCAGGGCGCGCAGATCGTGCGTCTGGACGACTACGGCATGCCCCCGGCGATCATCCTGCGCTCCGACGGCGCGACGCTGTATATGACCCGCGATCTCGCCGCCGCGAAGTATCGCCACGACACGTACCACTTCGATAAGAACCTCTACGTCGTCGCCTACCAGCAGGATCTTCAGTTCCGCCAGCTGTTCAAGGTGATGGAGCTGCTGGGCTGGGACTGGGCGAAGGGCTGCGAGCACGTCAACTTCGGCATGGTGTCCTACGAGGGACAGACGCTGTCCACCCGCGAGGGGCGCATCGTGTATCTGGAGGATCTGCTCAACCAATCGGTCAGCAAGGCGCTGGGCATCATCAACGAGAAGAGCCCGAACCTCGAAAACAAGGAAGAGGTCGCCCGCAAGATCGGCATCGGCGCGGTGGTGTTTTTCGCGCTGTACAACAGCCGCATCAAGGACATCGACTTCTGGTGGGATCGCGCCCTCAACTTTGACGGCGAGACCGGCCCCTACGTCATGTACACCCACGCGAGGTGCATGAGCGTGCTTCGCAAGTGCGGAGACGTGGACGCCGTGCCCGACTATTCCGCGCTGGACGATCCCGAGGCGCAGGCCGTCGTTCGCCTGATCGACGACTTCCCCGGCGTGGTTCATCTGGCCGTGGAGCGCAACGAGCCGTCGCTGGTCACCCGCTTCAGCGTGGAGCTGGCCAAGGCGTACAACAAGTTCTACTATGAACACAGAATTCTGGACGACGATCTGTCCGCGCGCGCCGCGAGAGTGCAGCTCACCCGCGCCGCGAGTCAGACGATCAAAACGGCGCTCGGCCTGATCGGCATTGAGGCGCCCGACCGCATGTAATTTCAGAGCTACGAAGGAGGCGCGACAAATGGAACCGATGAAAATGCGTCCCTATTACCGCTACGGCGAGATGACCCCGTGGGGCGGCGACGCGCTGCGGCGGATGTTCGGCAAGGACGCGCCCGAGGATCGCGCGGGCGAGAGTCTGGAGGTTTCGGCGCTGGAGGGCATGGAAAGCGTGATTCTGTCCGGCGAATTCACGGGCATGACGCTGGCCGCCGCGCTCAGGAACCACTACGCGGAGATCGTGGGCGAGGAAAACGGCCCGTTCCCGCTGCTTTTAAAGCTGCTGGACGCGCGCGACACGCTGTCGGTGCAGGTGCATCCCGGCGACGACTACGCCCGCGAACACGACGGCAAGCTGGGCAAGACCGAGGCGTGGATGGTCTTAAGCGCCGACCCCGGCGCGAAAATCGCCTACGGCCTGAAGCCCACGGACGAGAAGCTGTCGGGCATCGTGGCGCGCGGCGAGTTTGAGCAGGCGCTCAACTTCGTCACCGTCGCGCCCGGCGACGTATACTACATTCCGCACGGCATGGTGCACGCGCTGGGCGGCGGCGTGCAGGTGTACGAGATTCAGCAGTCCTCCGACGCGACCTACCGCTTCTGGGATTGGGGCCGCGTGGGCAGGGACGGCAAGCCCCGCGCGCTGCACACCCGGAAAGCGCTGGACGTCACCCGCCCCGAGCTGCATATGGGCAAGGTCGCGGGCGCGACGATCCTCACCGAGGGCGGCAGCGTTACGCACTATGTGTGCGATGAAAACTTCTCCTTCATGCGCCTGAACGTGGCCGGAACCATGCCGCTTTCCTTCCCCAAGATGGCGTTCGTGACCCCGCTCGGCCCGTGCGAGCTCTCGTGGGACGGCGGCAGTATGGAGCTCGCGCCCTTCGAAACGGCGCTCATCCCCGCCTGCCAGAATACCGTCCGCATAAAGGGCCGACTGCCCGCGCTCTGCTCCACCCTGCCCGACCGAGAGAGCCTCCGCGCCGGGCTCGGCTACCGCGCCGAGGACGTGGCGGGGCTGACCGAATAACCCGCGAACCCGACCGACGGCTTGACACACCCCGACGCTATCAGACGAAGGAGGGCGACCATGTTTCACGATTTTCAGATCACCCCCGCGGCGCTTTCGCTGCTGTCAGACGCGAAATCCCGCTCAATCAGCGCCGAGAACCCCCGCGGCGAGCCGAACGCGGGCGCACTGGCGACCGAGGGCACCGGCGCGAAGTGCGCGCGCAGCCTCGGTCGCGGCTGGAAGGTTTCGCCTTCCTACGCCGTTCAGCCCGGCGAGACGTTCGAAATGGCGCTCATCGAGGGCAGCGGCGCGATTCAGAGCATGTGGATGGCCGGCTATGTGGGCCGCGACGTGGTCATCCGCATGTACTGGGACGGTCAGGCGCAGCCGAGCGTCGAATGTCCGCTGAGCGATTTTTTCGCCGCCGCGTGGACGACGAACGACGCGGGCATCTTCGACGCCAACTTCATGCAGCTGAATTCCGCCATGATCGCCGTGAACCCAAATCGCGGCATGAACTGCTTCTGGCCGATGCCCTTCCGCAAAAGCGCGAGGATCACGCTTGAAAACCGCAGCGAGGTCGTCCGCGTGATCTATTATCAGGTCAATTACGCGCTGACGGACGTGCCTGAGGAGGCCGCGTACTTTCACGCGCAGTTTCGCGCCTCCACTCCGCTTGCGCAGGGCGAGGATCACGTGATACTGGACGGCGTAAGCGGCCGCGGACACTACGTGGGCACAGCGATGCACGTGGGGCTCAACGGCACCGGAAGCTGGTGGGGCGAAGGCGAGGTGAAGTTCTTCATGGACGGCGACCGGAACCCGACCATCTGCGGAACCGGCACCGAGGATTATTTCCTCGGCGCGTATGACTGGAACGTGGGCGGCGAATACATGCCGTATAACTCCCTGTACGGCGGCATGTACTACCTGCGCAAGCCCCACCAATACGCCAGCCAGATGCGCTTTTCCATGTACCGCTGGCATATCCCCGATCCGATCCGCTTCACAAAGGATCTGAAGGTGACGATTCAGGATCTCGGCTGGTACCCGAACGGCGAATATAAGCCCCGCCGCGACGACATCTATACCGTCGCCTACTGGTATCAGACCCTGCCCACCGCTCCCTTCCCGCCCCTTCCAAACGCCATAAGCCTCGAAATCACCTGATTTCCATCCGAAAAACGGAAGGACGAGGGATTCTGGCGCGGCTCCCCTCACCGCCCGGCGCGGCTTCGCCGTAAAGATCCGGCGGTGAGGGGATTTTTTCGCCGCCCAGCGCGGCTTCGAATCATCAAAGCGCCGTCCCGCGTCCGTCCGTGAAAAGGCATAAAAAAGCGGCGGAGGAAAAACCTCCGCCGCGGAAAGCGCTTGGGATTAACCGAGGTGAATCAGAACCGGCGCGGAAAGATCCAGCGTCAGGGTCACGGTGCCGTCGGCGTTGATGAACGTGTTCGGCGTGGTCTCGGTGCCGTCCTCCGCCACGATGGTAAACGTGCGCTCCGCGAAGGACGCGGGGAGAATCAGCTTGTGAACGCCCACAGGCTCGTTGTTCATCTCATTTTCGTACCGCAGGTACTTGCTGATGATGCCGCTGATTTCGAAGCAGGCGGTCATGATTTCGTCGCCGGAGGCCGTTTTGCCGACGCGCACGCACGGCTGCGGGAGCGTGGTGGGAACGCGCCTGCCCAACCGCACATCAAGGAACCGCAATTGTTCACCGCCCCTGATATCGCCGCACACGGGATCAACGGATACGTTATCTCCGTTCACAACGCGGTTCATGAAATTGCAGCGCACATGGATGGGGTTATTGATCCAGCGATCGTAGCCCCACTCCTCGCTGATCTCGTTGGTCAGGCTGTCGGAATACTGCTTTGAATTGATGCAGTAATTCCAGAGACAATACGCGCTGTGTCCGCCGTGGCCGTTCGGCTCCCAGTTGCCGAACCAGTGCCACTTGCGCTCGGTGCAGATCATGCTGCTCGGTCGGTTATCCGCATTCGCCGTGAACGCGAAGGCGCCGAGAACCAGTACCAACGCCAGCAGTGCAATCAGAAAACGCTTCATGAGCTCATACCCTCTTTCAAATGAAATCAGGCCGGCCGCAGTGCATACCGACCGTCCATACCATAGACGAAAACATTATACCCGGATTGAATAACAAAAATATGCAGTTATAGATAAGAAAGTATGTCGATTTGCTGAAGTTGTATTAGAAACGTTTGAGCTTTTGAAAATAACGCGCGCGAGGGGGAGCGTCCCCGAGATGGGTTTCCGTCCGGCGAACGGATTTATCAAAAAAAAGACCCGGGGCTTTGCGATTCCCCGGGTCTGTCCGGATGCAAGTGGAGTTCGACGACCCTACGCCTGCGTCGGAACGTCCTTGAGCAGGTTTTCCGCCCAGCGGACGAACGCGTCGCCGAAGAAGAAGACCAGCGCGCACGCCGCGATCAGGATGAGCAGCGAGAGCACCAGCGCCGCCACGGCGAAGCTCTTTTTGGACGCGTTGCGCGCCGCCGCGATGGTGATGATGAAAAACAGAATATTCACACCGGGAAGGATGGAAACAATCAGCGTAAAAAACCAGTTGAGGAAGGACACTCTGCGCACGCCGCGATTTTCTTTGCTCATGGTCTTGGCTCCCTTCAGGATTCTCTGCGCTAAGTATACCACATTTATTACGCGCCGTCAAATACTTTTGTCAGATTTCCGTAATATTTACCGTCGCTCGAACGACAGGAATCTCCCTCCCTGAAAGGTCAGCTCGCCCGAATCGCCCTCCGCCAGCAGGCCGAAGTCCTCGCCGTCCAGCGAAAGCTCCATGCGGTCGCCGCTTTCCACCTCGAAGGTGGCGTAGTAGTATGTGTAATGGTTCCACACCTGCGCGCGCTTAGCGACGACGCGCGCCGGCACCGTGAGCCGCGGGGAAGCCCTGTCCCTCGCCGCGCGGGCGATGTTTGAGACGATTACAAACACGACCACGCCGATGAGCAGCAGAAACACGGCGACGAACAGAACCGAAAACCCGCCGCCAAAGAAGAAATTATCCATTCATTTGCGCTCCCTTCTCCTTCGCGAGCGCGACCAGCTCGCGTTCGCCCTCGATTTCGCCGGCATAGGGGTAGCGTTTCGCCACATCCTCAAACCGGGCGAGATACGCGGCCGCTTTCGCGGAATCCTTGTCTGCCAGCAGCGCGCAGGCGTACCCGGTGCGAAGCACGGACGGATTTATGCGCATCTGCTTGAAAAAGCGCTGCCGCGCGGGCGTTCGAAGCTCGCTTAAGCGCTCCGTCTCGCCGTCCAGCGCTGCCAGATACATGCGGTCACAGGCCAGAAGCTGCAAATACACGCCCACAATCGCGGAATCCGCCGTGAGCAGCCGGTCGATTTCTGCCCGCGCTTCGTCGAAGCGGTGCGCGTCCAGCAGACGGTTCGCGTGAAACACGGCCAGCGCCGCCGTCATGGGGTTCGAAAGGTCGTTTTCCTCCGGAAGTGCTTCGGCGGATACGTCCCGGATGCGCCCGCCCTCCGAAAGAAAATCGTTCACGCGCATCTGCGAGAGAAACGCGCGCTTCGCTTCCTTGGACGCGCAAACCGCCCGCGCCGTGCGGCCGTCGTTGTCGATCAGCCCCATGTTCATCGGGATTCCATTCACAAGCGCCGTTGCCGTGCCTGTAATCGTCCACGTCAGCAGGAACCGCGCGAGCGCCTCCTGCGAACGGAACGCGAAATACAGCGCCAGTGCGGCCAGCGCCGAAAGCAGGTTCATGAGCGCGCCGCCCATCAGATACCAGCCGCAGGAAATCCTTTCCTCGTCGCCCTCCGGCGGAGACATCAGGCATTGCCCGGCGGTTCCCGCAAGGCGCAGCCGCCTGCGCTCGACGCCCTTGTCCGTTCGAATCCATATAACGCCGCCTACCCGAAACGAACGGAACCGATACCCGCTCAAAAGCCCGAACACCAGATGCCCGGCCTCGTGCACAAGAACCTGCGCATAGATGCACACAAACAGGCTCAAAAACAACTCGAAGAGTAGGGAAATGTCCTTCCCCCATGTTGGCGCGTGGGAATACGCTATCCCTGCCGCCGCGCCCATGAGTCCCCAAATCAGAATGCCCAGCCACTGCATGCTCTTCTGCTTTTTCATAGTTATCACCCCGCAGGCATTATAGCATGGTTTCCCCTCTCCGGCAACGCGCTACCGGTAGAACTCGAGGGTCTTTTCGATCCAGTAGCGGTATTCGGGGCCGGGAACCTCCATTTGCTTCAGGCGCTCGTACATGGGAAGGCCGTCGGCGGCGTCGTGCCAGAGGTCGGCGAACACGAAGTCGTATTGCCCGGACTGGTACAGGGCGGGCGCGGCGGCGAACGCGTCCGCTTGCAGAATCGTCAGGCACTCCGGGCGCGGGAAGGCGGGCAGGATGCGTTCGCGGAAGAGCCGGATCGCGTCCGCGCTGCGCTCGACGGCGGTCACGCGTTCGACCCGCGGGTTCAAAAGCGCGTGGAACGCGAAGTAGCCCAGCCCCAGACCCAGCGTAAGCACATGCCCGTGCGCGGCCTCGGCCATGGGCCGGATGGTGTTGATTTCGTTCGGCGTGGCCGTCATCCACTCGCGCCCGTTTTCGGTGAGCACGGGGTAGGCGAACGGCCGCGTGAAATAGCCCAGCACCGGCAGCACCGCGCCGTCCGGGTACGCGCGCAGGTCGTCCGCGACGAACAGCTCGTAGGGACGATACGAAGCATAGCCCAGCTCGAACGCGCCTGCCTGCGAAGCGTTCTCGCGTCCGAGGGTGTTCCGCGAACGGCGTGTCCGCAAAGCGTCCTCGTGCCCGCCGGCGTTTGACTCGCGCGGAGCGTCCGCGCCCGCCGCGGCGTTCTGCGGAAGGAGCGTCCACGAAGCACTCCTGCGCTCGCCGGCGTTTGACTCGCGCGGAGCGTCTGTGCCCGCCGCGGCGTTCTGCGGAAGGAGCGTCCACGAAGCACGCTTGCGCTCGTCGGCGTTTGACTCGCGCGGAGCGCCCGCGTCCGCCGCGGCGTTCTGTGGAAGGAGCGTCCACGAAGCACTCCTGCGCTTGTCGGCGTTTGACTCGCGCGGAGCGTCTGTGTCCGCCGCGGCGTTCTGCGGAAGGAGCGTGCACGAAGCACTCCTGCGCTCGTCGGCGTTTGACTCGCGCGGAGCGCCCGCGTCCGCCGCGGCGCACCGCGGATGGAGCGTCTGTGAAATGTCCTCGCGCGAAAGCGCCGCGCGGGATGCGTGGGAATGGGCGGCGGGATCTGTGGGGTTGTCGGGAAGGCTCTGCTCGCGCGAAGCCGCCGCGCGGAGGGCTCGGGCGTACGGGTCGTTTGCGTAGGCGGCCGCGTCCAGCGGATGGAGCATCCGCGGGAAGTCCTCGCGCACGGTGCGCGCGTCATCCTCGTTTTCGGCCGCGTCCAGACCGAGCGCGCCCGCAAGCAGGAGCGCAAAAGCCTGCGCATTGGTCAGCGAAAATTCATCCGCAAGCGCGCGCACGTCGGCTTCGGTCACCGCGTCCGCGTGGAAATTCAGATATACGGCCAGCTTTTGAAGGAGTTTCCCGTCCCGCGCGCGCATGGGGTTCGCCGCCTTTCCCGTGGGTTTGCGTCTCATTATACACGGTCTTTGGAATTTCTCAAGCGGAGGGACGAAAAATTGACCGTTTTCCGCTCGCGCGAAGCGCCGAAATATGGTATACTTGAGCAAACGCATTTTAAAGGAGGAACTCGCATGCATCTTCAGCCGATGGAGGCCGCGCGCCTTGCCGTGGAAACCATGATGCGCCGCTACGAAGCGCCCCTTCTGCCGCCGGTGGGACGGTTTCACTACCATCAGGGCGTGTTTCTTTCCGGCGTGTATCAGACGTATCTGCTGACCGGGGACGAGCGCTATTTCCGCTACATGCGGGACTGGGTGGACTCGGTGGTCGACGAAAACGGCCGCATTCTTCACTTTGACCGCGGCCAGATGGACGATCTTCAGCCGGGCATCCTGCTGTATCCGCTGAGGGCGCGCACGGACGACCCGCGCTACGAAACGGCGCTGCGTACGATCGGCGAAATCTTCCTTTCCTACCCGCGCAACCGCGTGGGCGGCTTCTGGCACAAGAGCGACGACCGCTGCCGCGACCAGATGTGGCTGGACGGGCTGTACATGGGCGGCCCGGTCTGCGCCGAGTTCGGGAAGACGTTCGACCGTCCCGAATACTTCGACCTCGTCGCCGAGCAGGCGATCTTGATGGAGAAGCACACTCGCGACCCCAAGACCGGCCTTCTGTATCACGCGTGGGACGCGGAGAAGCGCATGCCGTGGGCGAATCCCGAGACGGGGCTTTCGCCGGAGTTCTGGGGGCGCTCGATCGGCTGGGTGGGCGTGGCCATTCTGGATGATCTGGATTTCATCCCGGCGGAGCACCCGAAGGCGGAGGAAATGCGGAACATCGTGCGCCGCCTGATGAAGGCCATCGCGCCGTATCAGGGCGCGGACGGGCGCTGGTATCAGGTGGTCGACAAGCCGGACGGCGAGGGCAACTGGCCGGAAAACAGCTGCACCAGCCTGTTCACCGCGGCGCTGTGCAAGGGCGCGCGCACCGGCGTGCTGGAGCCCTCCGTGCTCGAACGCGCACAGAGGGGCTACGACGGCGTGATCAACAGCCTGAAGATGGACGGAGACGACCTGCTGATTGGCGACGTGTGCATCGGCACCGGCGTGGGCGATTACCAGCACTACATCCACCGCCCTACCTCCGTGAACGACCTGCACGGCGTGGGCGCGTTCCTGCTGATGTGCGCCGAAGCCGCGCGGGCGGGGCTGAAGTAAGCCGCCGCGCCTTATGCGCCCGCGCGTTTCGCAGACGCGCGCGAGGGGTTGAGGGAAGTCACGGCGAATCACGCGTTGCCCGTTCCGCGCTTTCGCGTCTCCCGGATGCGCGCGAGGTGCTGAAGAATGCCGCCGCGAATCACGCGCTGCCTGTTCCGCGCTTTCGCGTCTCACAGACGCGCGCGAAGTGCTGAAGAATGCGCCGCGATTCACGCGCTGCCCGCTCCGCGCTTTCGCGTCTCGCGGACGCGCGCGAGGGGCTGAGGGAGCAGGCAGTGGACGTGCTGGCATCGGACGCGCGCGAGGGGCTAAAGGAAAGCCGCCGCGAATCGCGCGTTGCCCACTCCGCGCTGGCGCGTCTCGCGGACGCGCACGAGGGGTTGAAGAAAGCCGCCGCGAATCGCGTGTTGCCCGCTCCGCGCTTTCGCGTCTCGCGGATGCGCGCGAGAGGTTGAAGAAAGCCGCCGCGAATCGCGAGTTGCCTACTCCACGCTGGCGCGTTTCGTAGACGCGCGCGAGCGCGGTATATAAAAAGAAGTGTTTCCGGCGGCGTTCATGGACGACAAAAAACGATGAATCTTTGGAGGAAGTATGCATTTTCTGATTACCAATGACGATGGCATTCGCGCCGAGGGACTTCGGCAGTTAGTGCGCGCGGCGCTTGCGAAGGGGCACCGCGTGACCGTGTGCGCGCCCGACCGCGAGCGTAGCGCCGTCAGCCACGCGCTGTCCATTTCCGGCGCGCTGCACGTGCGCGAGGTGGAAGTGGAGGGCGCAAGGGGCTACGAAACGGACGGAACGCCCGCCGACTGCGCGCGGCTGGGCGTGTATCTTCTGCGAAACGACGCGCCCGACCTCGTGATCTCCGGCATCAACCGCGGCCCAAACCTGGGTGGCGCGTGCATCTATTCCGGCACGGTCAACGCGGCGATGGAGGCGTCCATGGCCGGGCGGCCCGCGCTGGCTGCGTCGCTGCGCTCCTTTACCAGCAGCGACTATTCCGTCGCCGCCGAAATCACGCTGCGCGTGGCCGAGTGGGCGCTGAAGAACCCGCTGCCGCGCGGCGCGCTGTACAACCTGAACGTGCCCGACCTGCCGATGGACAAAATTCTGGGCGTTCGCGGCGCGCAGAAGCTCGCGCCGATGTTCCTCTCCGACGCGCGGTACGAGAGCTTCCAGAGCGAATACAAGCACACGTTCTACTTCCTGACCGACGGCGAAAATCCCCACGCCTTCCCGGAGGACTCCGACGACGCGCTCAACGAGCGCGGCTGGGCGACGGTCTCCGCGCTGTCGTGGGACATCTCCCTCAGGCAGGGCATGCCGCCAATCGACGTGAAGCTGTAAAACCGTCAGGAAATTGCTTTACGAACGCGCGGAATTCGTGTATAATAGAAGTCTGAAAATGAAAACACTCGGAGGTTTATGAATATGGCAAGACACGGCGGATTTCCCGGAATGGGTATGGGCAACATGCAGCAGCTGGCGATGAAGGCGCAGAAGCTGCAGCAGCAGATGGCCGAGAAGCAGGCGGAGCTGGAAGCGCGCGAGTTTGAAGCCGGCGCGGGCGGCGGCATGGTGACGGCGAAGGTGACGGGCAAAAAGACGCTCGTGAGCCTGACGATCAAGCCCGAGGCCGTCGACCCCGACGACGTCGAGATGCTTCAGGACATGGTCGTCGCCGCGGTCAACGCCGCGTTCGCAAAGGCGACCGAATCGATGGAAAAACAGATGGCGCAGATCACCGGCGGCATGAACCTGCCCGGTTTTTAAAAAGGAGCCGCCATGCCATACCAGTATCCGCATTCGCTAGCCAGGTTGATTGACGCCCTGGCTGGTCTACCCGGTATCGGACCGAAAACAGCCCAAAGACTGGCCTTCTTCATTCTGCATAGTGGGGAGGCGGAAGCCCTGGAGCTGGCAGAGGCCATTCAACAGGCCCGCGCCAAAATTCACCCTTGTCCGCGCAGCGGCAGCCTGACCGACATGGCGCTTTGCAGCATTTGTAGCGACAGCCAGCGCGACCAAAGCATCATCTGTGTGGTGGAACAACCGCGCGATATTCTTTCGATGGAACGCAGCCACAGCTATAAGGGTCTTTATCATGTATTGCAGGGGGCCATCTCGCCGATGGATGGTATCGGGCCGGCCCAGCTGAATATGGCATCCCTGTTTGCCCGTTTGGAAGCAGGCGGCGTGAAGGAGGTTGTAATGGCCACCAACCCCAATGTG
>ERZ827168.4444-NODE-4444-length-12846-cov-3.098585_pt1 | contig 12846 bp, 9 predicted proteins | sample MGYA00519868_ERZ827168 | MGnify/ENA primary metagenome ERZ827168 (study PRJEB31778, sample SAMEA3449271) | human gut metagenome | biome: human gut; feature: human-associated habitat; material: faeces | place: United Kingdom | collected 2010/2012 ...
CGGTTTGTTGAGAGAGGCCAGTTCGTTGAAGTGACGGGCGTATTGAGCCTCGGTCATGCCCTGAGGAAGCGGCAGAGGGTTTTCCGCGCGTATGTCAGCTGGTATTGTCTGGTTTATCAGTTCGTCGAGCGATGCGGCCCCGACGGCCGTTAACATTTCTTCCGCCTGTGTGCCGCAAGGCCCTATCTGGCGCATTGAGAAGTTATCGTGGTTCATAAATAGTAGTTTATATGTTTTTTATATCTCCTGATAAAAATTGGAAAACAGTCCAAAGTTAGCGAAAATGTTCCGTTTTTCCCTTTGTGCGCGGCAAATAATACGAATTATATGTTTGATTATACAGCTTGTTCTTATCCCTTTTATTTTGTCGGGTTATCCGGCCGGAACAACTGTTCCGGCTCACGGTGCAGGATCTGCTGCCCTTCGACCGTATGGGCGACGTGCTGGCCCGTAAGATCGTAGACGCTTTTGATGATGCCCGCCACAATGCCACGCTGGCCCGCCTCATCAGTGCCCTGGGCATCCGCCATGTGGGCGAGCAGACCGCCCGCATGCTGGCGGCGCATTTTCACGATATGGATGCCCTGGCGGCCGCCGATACCCAGCGCCTGCTGGAGCTGCCGGATGTGGGGCCCGAGGTGGCCAGCTCCATCCGCAGCTTTTTTGAAAGCCCGGCCAACCAGCATATGCTGGCCGGATTGCGCGAGGCAGGCCTGTGGCCCGTGGCTGCGGCAGAGCCTGCCGAGGCAGTCGGGGAGGGCGGTCCCTTACAGGGGAAGAACATCCTCTTCACCGGCACCCTTTCCATGGCGCGGGGCAAGGCCAAACAGCTGGCCGAGACGGCCGGCGCCGTAGTGCTGGGCAGTGTGAGCAAAAAACTGGATATCCTTGTGGTGGGCGAAAATCCGGGCAGCAAACTGGAAAAAGCCCAAAGCCTGGGGATCACCGTCCTTGATGAAGCAGCTTTCTTGAATCTGCTCGCTGACAGGATGGACGCATAACTTTCAACAGAACAGGACAGGTGAAGCAATGAGCACGCCGATCATCGTCATGGGTGCCAATGGCCGTATGGGCCGGACCATCTGCACGCTGGTGCAGGAAGACCCCGCCTTCACGCTTGCGGGCGTGGTGGAACGCAGCGAATTTGCTGCCGGTCTGGCCGCGTTGTCGTGCCCGGTGAGCCAGAATGTGGAAGAGCTGCTGCAAAGTCTGGACGGCAAAGCTGTCGTCGTCGATTTCACCGCTCCCGAGGTCAGTCTGGCCACGGCCCGCAGTGTGGCCAAGTTCGGTGCCGCTCATGTGATCGGCACCACCGGCTTCACCAATGAACAAAAGCAAGAACTGGCGAAGCTGGCCGAAAGCTGCCGCATGTTCTGGGCGCCCAATATGAGCATCGGCGTCAATGTGCTGCTCAAGGTCCTGCCCGAACTGACCCGCGCCCTCGGGGAAAAGTACGATATCGAGATGGTGGAGCTGCACCATAACCGTAAAAAGGACTCCCCCAGCGGTACGGCCCTGCGTCTGGGCGAATGCCTGGCCGAAGCCCGGGGCTGGGATCTGGACGACGTCCGCTGTTCCGCCCGTGACGGCATCATCGGTGAGCGTCCCAAGGCGCAGATCGGCATCCAGGCCATTCGCGGCGGGGATGTGGTCGGTGTTCACACGGTCTACTTCATGGGCCCCGGCGAACGCATCGAAGTGACGCATCAGGCCCACTCGCGCGAGACCTTCGCCCAGGGGGCCCTGCGGGCCGCTGCCTGGCTGTGCGGACAGCAGCCGGGACGCCTGTACGGAATGCAAGACATTTTCTAGAAAATGTCTTGAACTTTGGCGGGGCCTGCGGTAGGCTTCCTGTAAACAACGCAGGAAAATGGCGTCGTAGACGCCTACGGGGGCCCCATGCCACAGGTAGCAGCACGCATCAACGACGAGCAGGAACGCTGGCTCAAGGATTACTTTCGTACCAAGAGCGCCGGAGCTGAATTCATCCTGCCTTGGGCCGTGGATACGTTTTTCCGCGCCATGGCCAATATCAAGCAGATGTTCACCGCAGGCGAACTGAAGACCATCGTGGAAGCGCACAAGGATACGCGCCTGCTGCCTGACCACACGCGCTTGTCCTATCTGCTGCTGCGGGTCAGTGATGCCTGTGAGCTGAACAACCTGCACACCCGGCATGGCGCCAGCCGCTCCAGCCTGGAAAGCAAGCTCAAAAGTCTGGACGACACCCAGGCGACGGCCCTTATGGTCTGGGCATCCGCTTTCTGGGTGAGCCGGAACTGTTCCGCCGGCAGCCTGGACGAATACATCAGCGCTTACTAACAAGGACGCCCTGCGCAAGCAGGGCGTTTCTTTTATGTTTTTTCTTCATTACCGGGCCTTCACAGGCCTTTTTTTCGGCCTTATAACTGAAAAAGCCCCGCCGCATGGCGGTCATTTTTTCTCCACTGCCGTATCCGGCATCAAACCGGCCTTCATCTCATGCGCGTACTTCATACATCGGACTGGCATCTTGGCCGCTCGCTTTTCGGCCAGAAACGCTACGAGGAATTTTCGGCTTTCCTGGACTGGCTTGCCCGTACTTTGCAGGAAAAAGAAGTGGATGTCCTGGTCGTTTCCGGGGACATCTTCGATAGCGGCACGCCCAGCAACAGGGCCCAGCGCCTGTATTATGATTTTTTGCGGCAGGTCTATCTTTCCTCCTGCCGACATGTGGTCATCACTGCCGGCAACCATGATTCGCCCTCCATGCTGGGGGCTTCGCGCGAGATCCTGCAGGTGCTGGATGTCCATGTGGTAGGCAACCTGCCCGAAGATCCCGCGGAAGAGATCAAAGTCCTGCGCGATGCCCAGGGCAAGGTCGCGCTCATCGTCTGTGCCGTTCCCTTCCTGCGCGATGCCGACATGCGTCTGGTGGAAGAAGGGGAGAGCAGCGGCGACAAGGAAAGCAAGATGCAGGAAGCCATCCGCCGGCACTACGCGCAGGTTTTGGAAGAGGCGGCGGCGCTGCGGGACCGCCTGGCACCTGACGTCCCCCTGCTCTGTATGGGCCATCTGTTCACTGCCGGAGGCCAGACCGTTGATGGCGATGGCGTGCGTGACCTCTATGTGGGCTCGCTGGCGCATGTCCCGGCGTCCATCTTCCCGCCGTGCATCGATTATCTGGCTCTGGGCCATCTGCATGTGCCGCAGCGGGTAGGAGGCATGGAACATATGCGCTACAGCGGCTCGCCCCTGCCCATGGGCTTTGGTGAGGCCTCGCAGCCCAAAAGCGTCTGCCTGGTAGATTTTACCGGGCGCTCGGCCCGTGTGGAGCCGCTGCCTGTGCCGGAATTTCAGAAGCTGGAGCGCGTGAGCGGCTCCATGTGCGAGATACTCGGCCGCCTGGCAACACTGCGGGACAGCGACAGTTCCGCCTGGCTGGAAGTTGTCTATACCGGCGATGATCTTGAGGGCAGCCTGCGCCAGCAGGTAGAGACGGCTGTGGCCGGGAGCGGGCTGCGCGTCCTGAAGATCCGCAATGCACGTCTGCTGGACAGCCAGCCAAGCCTGGACGATACGGGCAGGAACCTTGAAGAGCTGAGCGAGACGGAAGTTTTTTCGCGCTGCCTTGCAGCCCGGAAGATAGAAGGCGCCCAGGCCGACTTGCTCATGCGCCTGTACGGCGAGATCCTCACCGCCATGCACGAAACCGACAGTAACGCCGAATAGGGGCCGCCATGCGTATCCAGAACATACGTTTCCAGAACCTCAATTCCCTGACCGGCATCTGGGAGATAGACTTCACCAGGCCGGATTTCGTATCCGCCGGTATCTTTGCCATCACCGGCCCCACGGGTGCCGGCAAAACGACCATCCTGGACGCCATCTGTCTGGCCCTGTACGGGCGGACGCCGCGGCTCAAGACCCTGAGCGACAGCGAGAACGAGATCATGTCCCGCCAGACCGGGGAATGCATGGCGGAGGTGGTCTTCCAGATCGCCTCCAGGCGTCGTTACCGTTGCCACTGGAGCCAGCGGCGGGCCAGGAAATCCCCGGAAGGCAGGCTCCAGGCGGCACGGCACGAGATCGCGGATGCGGACAGCGGCCAGATCATCTGTGCCCAGAAAAGGGATATGGCCAGAGTGGTCACCGAGATCACCGGCCTGGACTTCGACCGTTTCACCCGTTCCATGATGCTGGCGCAGGGCGGTTTTTCGGCCTTTCTGGATGCTTCGGCCGACAGCCGGGCGCCCATCCTTGAAAGCATCACCGGCACGGAAAAATATAGCCGTATCTCCATGCTGGTGCATGAACGGCACCGGCAGGAAAAGCTCCTGCTGGAGGACATGCGCAAGGAACTGGCCGGTAAGCCCCTGCTGCCTGCGGACGAAGAGCAGGCCCTGCGGCAGCAGCTGTCCCGGCTGGAAGAGCAGGGCCGTCAGTCCAGGAGCCAGGCGCAGCAGCTGCAGCAAGCCTTACAGTGGTTGCAGGGGCTCGATACGGCCCGGAGCCAACTGGCCCAGGTAGAAGCGGAAGAAGAAAAATTGTCCCTCCGGGAACAGGCATTCCGTCCGCAGGCTTTACGGTTGGAGCAGGCCCAGCGGGCAGCCCGGCTGGAAACGAGTTATTCCAACGTGCTACAGTTACGCCACCAGCACAATTTGTGGACAGAGCAGCGGCAGAACCACGCTATGGAGCTGCCCCGTTTGCAGGAAAAATTGCAGGAAGCCCGGCACAAGCAGGAGGAGTACGCCCGTCAGCTTGAACAGGCCAAAGCGGAGCAGATCCGCCAGACGCCGTTGCTGCATCAGGTCCGGGCCCTCGACATCCAGCTGGAAAGCTCGGAAAAGGAAGTGCGCCGGGTCCTGCTGGAAGTGCGCCAGCAGGAGCAGGCCCTTGCTTCCTTGAAGGCCCGTCGCGACAGTCGGCGGCAGGCTCTCGACGACCTCCTCCGGGAGCAGGCCGCCGTGGAGAACTGGCTGGGGAGCCATGCGGCAGATGCCGGACTGGTAGAGCAGCTGAGCGGCATCGAGGCCGGTATCCAGCGGGTGCATGACCTTGAGCAGAAGCAGCAGCAACGGAATATGGCCCTACAACAGATCAGCCAGCAGCTGGAGAATGGAAAAGCCCGGCTGGCGGAACGTCTCCGGCGTCAGGAAATCGCCGCTGCCGAGCTCTCTCAGCTGGAAAACAGACGCCGGAACTTGCTGGCGGAAAAGGAAAAACTTCTGGAGGGACGCTCCCTGCTCCAGTGGCAGGAGGAATGTAACGCTATCCAGAAAAAGATCCTGCTGTTACAAGCTGTTGAAAAATCCCTGAAGGATGTTTTCCTGTATCATTCAGAGTTGCAGCACTGGCGGCAGCAGTTGCAGCAGTGGCAGGAACAGCACCAGCAAAGCAAGGCTCTTCTGGAACAGCAGCAAGCTCTGCGGGATGCATTGGAGATCTCGCTGGCGAGCCTGGAACGTGAACGTATGCTGGCCCTGCGTATCGCCAGCCTGGAACAGCATCGTGCTTCTCTTGAAGAAGGACATGCCTGCCCGCTGTGCGGCTCTCTGGAACATCCCTACCTCCTGCAGGGCCTGCCGGCTTCCGACAACTGGCAACAGGTGGAAGATGTTCGCCGGCGCTTCACGGTGACGGATCAGCAGTGTGCCGCCTTGCGGGAACGGCTGACGGGCCTGGAGCAAAGTCTGCTCGTTGGAATGGAGAATGCCCGGTCGCTTCAAGATAAGCTGCAGAAATCTCAGAAGTATTTGGCACAACTGGCGGAGGAGGCCGGACTGCCTTCCCTGCTGCGGGAATCCTTGGAAAGCGCCACGACCTTCGTGCGGGAACAGCAGAGCAGGATGGACGAATTCCTTCGGGAGCTCTATCAGCGGATCTCCACAGCAGACAAGCTCGAAAAGGCCTGCCAGATGCTGGAGAGCAATCTTCCCCGTCTGCAGGAACAAAAGACGATGCTGGATCAGACCGTCGAACGGCTCAAGCATGAGCTGGACATGGTCACTGCCGAACAGCAGCGAGTACGGCAGGAAGCCGGGCAATTGCAACAAGAGGAAGAGCAGGGGAAACAGACGCTTGATACGATGCTGGCTGCCTACGGTCTCGGCACAACCGATACCGAACTCTTGTCCATCTTGTCTGTCTTGAAGGCCCGCCGTGCGGAATGGGAACGCCGGACGGCAGAGATGACGCGCCTGACCGCTTCGCGGCAGGAGCTCGAGCTGTCGGCAGGCCAGCATGATCAGGAAGTGAAATCGCAACAGGCTCATCTGGAGTCGCAGCAACGGGAAGCCCGTGAAAGGGAAGGGCAGTGGAAAAAGCTGCACGAGCAGCGTCTGGCGCTGTTTGCTGAAAAAGATGTCCAGGAAGTCGAAGCCGATCTGGCCCAGGCCGTGTCACGGGATGAACAGCGGCTTGCCGATCAGACCGCCGCAGTCAGCAGGATGTCGGATGTCGTCACCATGACGGAATCCGCCATCAGAGAAAAAGATGCCTTGCTGGCCAGCATAGCCGAACAGAGCGTGCATGCCGGGCAGGCCTTTGCACAGGGCTTGGAGCAAGAAGCCTTTGCCGATGAGCGGAGCTTTTTGCAAGCCTGTCTGCCCGCAGAGGAACGGGAAAGCCTGGAGCGTCTGTCACAGGAACTGCACGCAGCCCGCATGGAACTGGCAGGGCGGGGCAGGGCGGCCAGGGAACATCTGGCCACCGAGGCTGCGAAGGCCCTGACGACAAAGAACAGGGAAGAGCTGGGGCAGGAGCTGGCAGTACTGGAGCAGCATCAGGCAGCGTTGCAGCAGGAACAGGGCTCCTGCCTGCAACGACTGGCGGACAATGAGCGTTTGCGGCAGGAGCAGCACGTACTCGTGGAGCGCATCGAGCAGCAGGAACGTGTGTTCGAACAGTGGTCCGCGTTGCAGGAGCTGATAGGTTCCGCTGACGGGAAAAAATTCCGGAACATCGTCCAGCAGATGAATCTTGAGTTGATGGTCGCCCATGCCAACCGCCAACTGGTCAAAATGACTGACCGTTATTTGCTGGAAGTGGGCAACGGGACGCTGGAGCTCAATATTCGCGACAATTACCAGGCCGGGGAGCTGCGCAGTACCAAGAATCTTTCCGGTGGAGAAAGCTTCCTTGTCAGCCTGGCCCTAGCCCTGGGGCTCTCCCAGATGGCCAGCCGTACTACCCGGGTCGATTCACTGTTCCTTGATGAAGGTTTCGGCACGCTGGATGAGGATGCCCTGGATACGGCACTGAGTACCCTGGCCAGCCTGCAGCAGCGAGGGAAACTCATCGGCATCATTTCCCATGTGCAGGGATTGAAGGAGCGGGTCCCCACTCAGATAGAAGTCCTTCCCATCGGGGGTGGCAGAAGCCGCATCCTTGGTCCCGGGTGCCGGAGCAAAACAGATCTTGATAATTGATAATCGCTCTTGTTTATAGCAATAAAAATGACGAAACTCCAGAAAACGGCCCAAAATCGATTTTAAGCCGTTTTCTGGAGTTTATGATTATTGGGTCGAAAAAAAATTTTTAAGGGCTTAAAATCAAAATTTGAGCTGTGTGTTTTTGAGAATGGTTCCGAAAAATTTGTTTCCTGCAGCACGTGAGATATGGATACCGGACATATACGGTCGGCCTGCTCTTTTAAATCCCTTTTTCTTAAAGTTCTACATTAATTTTTTGCAAGAATTGTTTTCTCTGCCGTCCTGTCAGAGAGCATCGTCCAAAAATTGTCCACCTGTCCAAAAATTAGCCATATCCTGTGCCGGAATTGCTGCCAGCATCTTTGTTGTTTTCTGGCGGTGAATGCGCTATACAAGGGGACTTCACAGGAAATTATTTGTTTAAGGAGCAAATATACCATGACTGACGAAAAGAATCTGTCCACCTTCGAAGAAGGCAGCGAAGACTTCGCCGCCATGTTCGCGGCCCAGGAAGCCGGCACTGTGCGCCTGCAGCCTGGTCAGAAAGTGACGGGCACCATCATCACCATCACCGGTGACTCTGTCTTTGTGGATGTGGGCATCAAGCTGGATGGTATCATGGACCGCAAGGACATCCTCGATGCCGAAGGCAACGAAAGCGTTGCCCCCGGTGACAGCATCGAAGTCTATGTTGTGGGTACCTCCGCTGGTGAGATCCGTCTGTCCCGCTCCATGAGTGGCGCCGGTATGGCCGCCCTGGAAGACGCCCGCGACGCCGGTGTGCCCGTGGATGGCCGCGTGACCGGTACCTGCAAGGGCGGTTACACTGTCAGCGTGATGGGCAAGAATGCCTTCTGTCCCGGCAGCCAGATGGACAGCGTGAGCGTGGCTGACGCCGAAGCTCTGGTGGGCCGCACCATGCAGTTCCTCATCATCCGTGTGGAAAACCGCGGCCGCAACATCGTGGTTTCCCGCCGTGCCCTGCTGGATCGCGAACGTCAGGAAAACCTGGAAAAGGTCCTGGCTTCCCTTAATGTGGGCGATACCGTGGAAGGCCGCATCACCCGTCTGGCCTCCTTTGGTGCCTTCATGGAACTGGCCCCCGGTGTGGAAGGCATGATCCATCTTTCCGAACTCTCCTGGTCCCGCGTGAACAGCGCTGACGAAGCTGTGGCCGTGGGCGACATGGTGCGCGCCAAGCTGCTGTCCGTCAGCAAGGACGACAAGGGCCGCACCCGCATCTCCCTGTCCCGCAAGAAGGCTGAAGGCGATCCCTGGCTGCAGGCCGCTGACCGTCTGGCCGCCGGTACCGTGGTGGAAGGCAAGGTCGTGCGCATCGCTCCCTTCGGTGCCTTCGTGGAACTGCTGCCCGGCGTGGAAGGCCTGGTGCACCTTTCCGAAATGTCCTGGACCAAGCGCGTGAACAAGGCCGAGGACGTGGTGAACGTGGGCGACGTGATCTCCGTCAAGATCAAGGAGATCAATGTGGAAAGCCGCCGTATCTCCCTGAGCCTGCGTGACGCCGAAGGCGATCCCTGGCAGGATGCCGACCAGCGTTTCGCTGCCGGTACCGTGGTGACCGGTACGGTGGAAAGCCGCAGCCAGTTCGGCCTGTTCGTGAGCCTGGCTCCCGGCATCACCGGTCTGCTGCCCGCCGGCGTCATCAAGAACGCCAAGAACAGCGGTGAATTCTCCAAGCTGGACAAGGGCGACAGCGTGACCCTGGTCGTGCAGTCCGTGGATACCACTGCCCGCCGCATCAGCCTGGCCCCCGAAGGCATGGAAGAAGCTTCCGCCGCCGAAGACAAATCCTGGAAACAGCACACCAGTTCCGCTCCCAAGGATGCCGGTATGAGCATCATGGCACAGGCTTTGCAGAAGGCTCTGCAAAACAAACGCTAAGGAGTGTGCCCTGTATGAGGATTAAACACTTTCTCCCTGCCGTGCTGACTCTTGTCCTGTTCACGGCAGCGCAATTCGCCCAGGCGGCCAGCCTTCCTGAGTTCAGTGAACTGGCTGCCAAATGCGGCCCGGCTGTCGTCAACATCAGTGCGGAGCGGACCTCCCCGGCTGCGGCCGGTCCTGAGGAATTCTTCGGCGAGATGTTCCGTGGCATGCCGCCGGGAGCGGACCGCTTCTTCGAATTCTTCGGCGGTCCCAATGCGCGCGGAAAGCGTCCTCCGCAAAAACAGATGTCGCGTGGTTCCGGTTTCATCATCTCGCCTGACGGCTACATCGTGACCAACTATCACGTGGTGGCCGATGGCGACAGCATCCAGGTGACGCTGGACGAAAGCAACGGCAAGACTGCCCCTCTGACGGCCACGGTCGTGGGGACGGACGAAGATACTGACCTGGCTCTGCTCAAGGTCGAGGCCAAAAAGGATCTGCCTTTCCTCAAGTTCGGTGATTCCGACGCCCTGCTGGTAGGGGAATGGCTGCTGGCCATCGGCAATCCTTTTGCTCTGGACCACACGGTCACGGCCGGCATCCTTTCGGCCAAGAACCGTAATATCCATGCCGGTCCGTTTGACAACTTCCTGCAGACGGATGCCTCCATCAACCCCGGCAACAGCGGTGGTCCGCTGCTGAATATGAAGGGTGAGGTCATCGGCATCAACACGGCCATCATCGCCAGCGGGCAGGGGATCGGTTTTGCCATCCCCAGCAACATGGCGGCTGGCATCGTGGAACAGATCAAGAGCGGCAAAAAGGTCAGCCGCGGCTGGATCGGTGTGACCATCCAGGATGTGGATGAAAATACGGCCAAGGCCCTTGGCATGGAACATCCTTCCGGTGCCCTGGTGGCCAGTGTCCTGGACGATGAACCGGCGGCCAAGGCCGGCATCGAAGCCGGTGACGTCATCACCAAGGTCAACGGCAAGAGTGTGGAAGACGCCTCGGCCCTGCTGCGAGCCATTGCGGCCCACAAGCCCGGCACTTCGGTGACCCTGGACGTGTGGCGCAACGGCAAGGCCGTGAGCATGGATGTGACGCTGGGCGATCGTCAGACCGGCGTCAACAGCGGCAAGCCTTCCGAAGCCGGCCAGAAGCAGCAGAATCAGGGCCAGCTCGGCCTGACGGTGCGTCCCATCAAGGATGAGGAGCGCCGTGACCTGAAGCTGGAAGGCAAGGGTGGCCTGCTGGTCCTGGATGTGGATCCCAGCAAGCCTGCTGCCGAAGCCGGTGTCCGCCCCGGTGATGTCATCGTCAAGGCCAACCGTCAGGCGGTGTCTTCGCCCGAAGACCTGTCAAAGATCGTGGCAGGCGAGGGCAGCAAGCGAGGCGCCGTCATGCTGCAGATCAACCGTCGTGGTGAGAACATCTTCCGCGCGGTTCCTGTCAGCAGCGGAAAATAATCCGGATATGCAATCGAGAGAGGGGGGCTTCAAGCCCCCCTCTTTTTTTGCCCGGGGCTTGCGGGCCGACAGGGTAAACGATAGAAAGGGGCAGGAGGATACATCATGGCAGTACATCCCCATGCCGGCAAACTGCCGGCGCCCGAGACTCTGGAGAATATCCCCGCGCTCGTCAGTGCCTACTATACGGAATCGCCTGACCCGCATCAGGCCGCACAACGTGTGTCTTTTGGAACGTCCGGGCATCGTGGTTCTTCGTTGAAGCAGACCTTCAACGAACGCCACATCCACGCCATCACCCAGGCCGTCTGTGATTACCGCAAACAACACGGCATCACCGGTCCGCTGTTCATGGGCGGAGATACGCATGCCCTGTCGGAACCGGCCTTTCGCAGTGCGCTTGAAGTCCTGACGGCCAATGATGTGCAGGTCCGCGTCTCCCACGACGGTTCCGCCACAGCGACCCCTGCGGTCTCCCATGCCATCCTGTGCTGGAACAGCGAGCACGGCGGTCAGGCTCTGGCTGACGGCATCATCATCACGCCGTCTCACAACCCTCCGGCTGACGGTGGTTTCAAATACAATCCGCCGCATGGCGGCCCGGCCGAAACAGCGGTGACCGCCTGGATCGAAAAGCAGGCCAATATCTATCTTGATCACCTCAATTGTGACGTCCATCGCCTGCCGTACAGCAGTGCCCGACGGTCTTCGCTGGTGCAGGGCTATGATTTTACCGCCCGCTATGTGGAAGACCTGCCGCGCATCCTGGATATGGACAGCATCGCGGCTTCCGGTATTTCCCTGGGGGTCGATCCTCTGGGGGGAGCCAGCCTTTCCCTGTGGGAGCCCATAGCCGAGCGCTACAAACTGCGCCTGACCGTGGTCAACAAAGTCATCGACCCCACATTCCGCTTTGTTCCCTGTGACAAGGACGGCAAGATCAGGATGGACTGCTCTTCGCCGTATGTCATGAGTGGCCTGCTCGATATGCGCGACCGCTTCGACCTGGCCTTTGCCTGTGATCCGGACTCGGATCGTCACGGCATCGTGGCCAAAAGCGGTCTGATGAATCCCAACCATTATCTGGCCACCGTTGCCTGGCATCTGTTCCGCAGCCGCTTCCAGTGGCAGGCCGATGCCGGAATCGGCAAGACTCTGGTGACCAGCGCCATGCTGGACAGGGTAGGCCAGGAGCTGGGACGCAAGGTCATCGAAGTCCCGGTCGGTTTCAAGTGGTTCGTGCCCTATCTGACAGACGGCAGCTGCGGCATGGGCTGTGAGGAAAGTGCCGGCGCTTCCTTCCTCTGCTTTGACGGCAGCCCCTGGAGCACCGACAAGGATGGTCCCTTGCTCTGCCTGCTGGCAGCGGAAATGGCCGCACGCGAAGAGCGCGGGCCGGACGAGATCTATCGCAGCCTGACGGAACAGTTCGGCGCTCCGCTGTACCAGCGCCAGGATGCTCCGGCCGACGATCACGTGCGGTCCTGCCTCAAATCATTGAAGGCAGAGGATGTCCAGATGCGGACGGTAGCGGGATCCCCGGTCACTGAGATCCTGACGACAGCGCCGGGGAACGGAGCTGCTATTGGCGGGGTCAAGGTCTGCAGCCGGAACGGCTGGTTCGCCATCCGGCCTTCCGGGACGGAGGCTATCTGCAAGGTCTATGCGGAAAGCTTCCTTGGAGAGCAGCATTTGCATGCCCTGCATGAAGAAGCTCAGGCCTTGCTGCAGCGCTTGCTGGCCTGAGCAAATAAGCAAATTTGAACCATAAAAAAGGACGCCGTCAGGCGTCCTTTTTCATACTTCATCCCATGTGCGTGGGCTATTGGGGATCTGCCATCCGGGACAGAACGTCCCTGTGCTCACTCTCCATATAAGGTTTTCCTTAAGCTGCTGATATCAGGCCAGCACACTCTCCAGGTCAAATCCCCTTATGAGCGCCGGATCTCCGCAGCCTGGAGCAGGGCAGCGGTCTCTGCGGCTGACAAAAAACGGCACTCGCCCACAGGAAGATCGCCAAGGCCAAGGGGGCCAAGACCCTGTGTGAGACGCTGGGGGTGGGAGAGCCGACG
>ERZ827168.4445-NODE-4445-length-12845-cov-3.534793_pt1 | contig 12845 bp, 5 predicted proteins | sample MGYA00519868_ERZ827168 | MGnify/ENA primary metagenome ERZ827168 (study PRJEB31778, sample SAMEA3449271) | human gut metagenome | biome: human gut; feature: human-associated habitat; material: faeces | place: United Kingdom | collected 2010/2012 ...
TTGTTTGGGATTATGATCCCACCCCCATATTTTCCCTAAAGAGCACCAAAAGGAGCGCTGCGGCCATTCTCGGCCGCAGCGCTCCTTCATTACTTTTTTCATGGTGCGCTTCGGAATATTCTGTTGTCGGCAGGCTTTCCTGCCATGTTCCATATGATAACATTGAAACAAATGTTTGTCAATGACTCTTTGCAGAAAATTTTCTCTCGCCGATTTCACTCCTGAATCGAGTCCATCAGCAATTCAGGATTTCTTTCGATGACGTCAATGCGACTAGCATACTTATAGTTATAGCGTCCTCGAGTAAATTGCATTCGTGCTATACTTTATAGCTGCGCCCCCAACAAATAGCATCTTAATATCCATTAAAACGGACTATCCCCACACTGACCAGTGTGGGGATAGCCTTTGATTTCGGGTCTTATTCTGCTTCAACCAATGCTCTATAGAAACAGACGCAGGAAGTTATCTTGCCCGATAAAGGAATGTGACGATCTGTGCTCGTGTGCAGGCCGCATCCGGGCTAAATACACCAAAACCAGTACCGGTGGTGATGCGCTGGAATACTGCCCATGCGACTGCCGTGGCATAGTATTTGTCAGCGCTTACATCTGCAAAGCCACTATTACCAGCTGTGGGCTGACCGTTTGCTCTCCAGAGGAAGGTCACGACCTGCGCACGCGTGACAGTTGCGTCGGGGCTGAATGTCTTCGCGCTGGTACCGTTGGTGATGCCGTTTTCAACAGCCCACAGGACGGCGGTATAGAAGTAATCATCCGCACGGACATCAGTGAAGGGGTTCGACTTAGAAGTCGGCTGCGGGCATCCAGCTGCTCTCCAGAGGAAGGTCACGACCTGCGCACGCGTGCAGGGGGCGTCCGGGCTGAAGGTGTAGCGGCTTGTGCCGGAGGTGATCCCCCGATCCACAGCCCACTTGACAGCATCGTAGAAGTAATCCCGGACAGTTACGTCATTGAACGGCAGCGAACCATTTCCGAGTGCGCCGATGATTGCAGCCAGACCAGCATCAGAGAGATTCTTCGTCACGGTTACCGTGCAGCTTGCCGTGATGCTCGGATCGGCAGTGCTGGTAACCGTGATGGTCACTTTGCCTTCAGCAACGCCTCTGACACGACCGTTCGCATCGACCGTCGCGATCGTTCTGTCAGAGCTCGTCCAGATGACATCGCGCTGCGTGGTGTCTGCGGGCGTGAATACCGGCTCAAGCTGAATGGTCCTGCCGACGGAAACTGCCGCGTCGCTCAGCGCGATCCTCTTGATGGGAACAGGCTTGGCGGTGACGGTAACGGTGCAGGTCGCGCTCTTATCGCCGGCGGTGGCTGTGATGGTCGTGGTGCCGACGCCGACCGCGGTAACCAAGCCGTTCTGGTCAACGGTCGTGACCTTCGCGTTGCTGCTCGACCAGACGACCGTGCTGTCGTCCGCGTTTTCGGGCTCGACAGAAGCAGTCAGCTGCTTTGTATCGCCGATGACCAGCGCCGTGCTGGTCGGGTTCAGCGTCACGCTGGAAACAGGGATCTTTACGGTAATCTCGCAGGTCGCGGTGAAACCGCCGTCCTCCGTCGTAGCGGTGATGGTTGCGGTGCCCTTGCCGACAGCAGTCACAACGCCGTCCACAACAGTCGCAACAGCCTCGTCGCTGCTTTTCCACGTCACGTTCTTGTTCGTTGCATTGGACGGGGTGAACTCGACCGTCAGATTCTTTGTATCACCAACATACATCACAGCCTTGTCCGGGGTCAGCGTAACGCCGGTGACCGGGTAGGTCTGATCTGTGACCGTGACTTCGCACGTGTCAGTCACTGTGTCGTTCGACACCGATTTAACGGTGATGGTCGCTGTGCCCTGCTTGACAGCGGTAACTTTGCCGTTCTCGTCGACTGTTGCAACTCTCGAATCGGAGCTTTCCCAAGTTACGTTCTTGTTTGTCGCGTCATCAGGCAGGACAGTGGCAGTCAGGGTCTCGCTGCCGCCAACAGTCAGCGCGAGTGTATTCTCGTTCAGCGTAATGCTGCTAACAGCAACGGGTGCGGATGCAATGGTAAGCGTAGCGGATGCGCTTCCATGATTCATTACATATACTGTGCTAAAGTCCTTTGCAAGGTCGCACTCCGTAATATTGACAGTAAACTCACCGGAAGTATTCGCAGGGACCGTATAGACACACTCTGCAAGCGCGTTAATCGTCGTGTTTTGCATGTCACTTGTCATCCACACGACCGTGCCCGACGGCAGGTCATAGTCGTCCGCCGTTATGGTCACTCCGCTGTTTTCAATCGAGTTGAATCCAATCAGTTCCCAATTCGTCGGCACAGAAACTTTAAATCCCACAGAGCTGACCTCTACAGGAGCAGTCAGTCCAATTCTCAAATGCACTGTCTGTGCTTCGCTTGATGCTGTTAAATTTGTTTCTGAAAATGCAGCTGTCAGTCCAACATCATCCGCCGCAAAACTGGTCACGCTCATTCCAACACACATTGAAAGCAGCAGTGCCAATGCCAGCAAAAGCGACAATCCTTTTGTCTTGCGATTCATCATTACAATTCTCCTATCACCATTCTAAAGATAGCTTATTAAGCGAAACGGCTTTGACCTGTGCCGCATCGATACTATTGATTACGTTTGTGTTATCAACGTCCATAATCAGTGTTTGCAGTGCATTAAACGTTATTTTATTAAGCGCGGCAGCTTTAGCCTGCCCTGCATCAACACTATTTACCATACCATCCCCGTTTGCGTCACCCTTAATAGCGATCTTAATGACTGCATTCGTGGGAACATTCGTAAGGTCGAAGTCATAGCCGCCTGCTTCGTTCGCAGTGGCAGCGAGCTTCGTGTAAGTCTTGCCGCCGTCGTCAGTCCAGAGTACGACGCACGCCACATCGTTCTGCACGTTCAGCGTGTTGCCGGTAACCGTATGGGTTGCGTTGTTGCTCTTGCCAACCAGTTCGACCGTACAGTCAGAACCCGTAGTCGAGCCACCGGTCGTGGAACCGCCAGTGGTCGAGCCGCCAGTTGTAGAACCGCCTGTAGTCGAGCCGCCGGTCGTAGAGCCACCCGTCGTGGAACCGCCTGTAGTCGAGCCGCCGGTCGTGGAGCCGCCCGTGGTGGAACCACCAGTCGTAGAACCGCCCGTCGTGGAGCCGCCCGTGGTAGAACCGCCAGTGGACTCAGCAATGGTCACGCCGCCCGGAACGGAAACTGCGGTAACCGTTTTGCCATTTTCGGCAAACAGTTCCTTTGCCGTTACGCTGACAGCGGCCTCACCAGCAGCACCCTCTTTTACAAGGAAGGTCAGCGTAAAGATGGTGCTGTCATCTTTGACAAGAGTGGTATTCATAAACGTAACGATATTCTCTTTCGGGTTCGGCGCATAAGTGCCGCTCAGGTACGGAATCTCTACCGTTTTCCCTTCAATCTCCACGTTGTATGCCGTATTGATGGACTGCAGCGCAAGCTTGCTGCTGTCATACCCGATTTCCCAGGCAGCGCTCAAAAAGCCAGGGTTGTTCTCGATGCTGACAGCCAGCGTCACTTCGTCTCCGGCGTTTGCAGCCTCTGTCCAGCTTTCTACCGTGATCTTCGCAGCATCATCCGCGAGAACCGACAGCGAAAGCGAGAACACCAGCAGCAGCGCCAGCAGCATGCTCAGCATCCGCATTTTTTTCATGTTATCAAATCCTTTCGTTTTACTTTCTATCTCATCCCGCATCCCATTATCAGATGGGATGCGGGTAAATCGGAAGAAAGGAGAAAACAGTGTTTTCTCAATCCTCTATTCCAGCCACACGTCGGAGCAGAAGCACAGCGTCGTAGCTGTTTACCACGCCGTTTCCGTCAATGTCAGCGTACTGCAGGTTGAAATCATCATCGTCAAAGCTAGCGGCGTAGCGAAGGATCAGAACCGCATCATAAGTGTTTACAACGCCGTCCATGTTCACATCGCCAATCTCAAAGACCGTCCCCGCGAAAGCGCTGTCCAGATAGGAGATGCGCTTTGCGAGCCAGCTGCGCATATCGGCAAGAACGGAGGCATAAGTCGCACCTTGCCAGAAGTGTCCGGTATTATCCGGTTCGCCGACGCGGATATAGTCCCAAAGGACGAAGTTCATTGCCGCGCTGTCCGTCAGACGTGCTGCATAATCGTTGACCACGCCGTTTTCCGCAAGCAGTTTCTTTGCCAGCGGCGCGAAGGTTTCAGTGTAGCAGCGAAGAACTGCCGCGCGGAAATCCGGAATCTGAGTCAGCGCCTGCGCCAGATAGTGATAATCGGTGGTATCAGGGCTGATTTCCTTTGTCCAGCCTGTGCCGAGCGTCATGTCCTGGTCCCAAATGGGACCTGCATACATGATATCGCCTGCGTCCTTGTAGAAATACAGCGATGAAACGAAGCCGTCCGGGTTGAGTGCAAGTTCCTGCATCAGGAAAATCTTCACAAGAGAATCTCGGTCGACATAGTCGTAATAATGCTTGCCTGTTGACTCGTTATAGCCTGTGTATGCACCGGTTTCATCCGTGGCATAGACAGCGTCCTCAAACGCCTGATAGTATTCGCTGATGTAGCGCATGGCTTCCTCGCCGCACCACTCGGGGCTCTTGACGTTCATGCCCTTGCCCTGTTTGGTAATAAAGCCGCTCACCTCATCCGGTTCGCTGTGGTTCAGCTCCAGAAGATAGCCGCCCGTGATGTTCTCCGGCTCTTTAAGATCCTTCGTAAAGAAGTAGGTCATGCCGTAGGCGTTTTTGCCGCTGGACGTCTGCATATCCGTGCCATAGCTCGAATTTTGCTCCTTGTACGCATCTTCCATGTCGGTGATAGCGACGCCAGTCGATTTGACGGTGTTCTTTTCGCTCAGCAGATACACACCGCGGTATTCGCCGTCGTAGTACAGGTTCACCCAATTGCAGCTTGCCGTATACGGCATCTGCAGGCTGGCTGCCATGTCCTTGAACAGCTTGTCGTGCATCAAGGTCGCGTCAAAGTAGTTCGCGAGCAGAACCCATGTCTTCACGTTTTCGCCGGTTTGCAGCAGATCGGAGGCTGTTTCCAGTTTGATCTGATACGACTTCTTTTCGGCGTACGTGAAAGTAGAATTGCCGCGCGCCTTCAGCTCGGTGATGTTCGTCGCGGCGATCTCGCCGCCGTTTGCGTCGATCATCCGGAGCGCCGCCGTCGTGGTGTTCTGCTTGCTGCTGTCTACATAGCTGCGGCCCTGCGTACCGGCATCTGTGCTTGTCAGGTAGACGGTCGGCAGCTTTGTCGCCTGCATGACGCGGACGGTGAACGCCGTGCCGTTTCCGACCTTCGCAGTGATGGTCCGATAGCCGTCCGTCTCGGAAGCCAACGCCGAAACATCCAATGAATCTGTGCTGGAAACGTTCTGGCTGCCCAGATCGCCCGTCACCACCAGATCACCGGTCTCAGCCGAGCGCGTGAACACGGCGTTCAGGCTCGCAAGGTTTGCCGAAGCGGGCAGGAAGAGGTAGTTCGTGCCGTCAACCTGAACCGCCGGGATCTGCACGCCGTCTACCGTCGCAGTCATCGCCGTTACGTCAGCCGACAACGGCAAAGCGCTGACGGTGCAGACCGGCGAGTACTGTGGATGGCTGTAAGATGTATCGTTTACCTTTGCAAAGCCCTTGACGACATAGTAAGTTGTCTTGTTCGGCTCAAGCCCAGTCAGTACAAATTCACAGTTATCGGATGTACCGACCTTCGTTTTGGCGTCCCCGCTCACGTTGCAGGAATAGACTTCGTAATATGTCGCGCCGGGCGCGGCAGGCCATGTGAGCTTGGCAGTCGTTCCCGTGATGTCCGTCACGCTGAGTTTCTCAACACGATCGGGAACGATCACATACGTCAGCTCGACTCTCCCATAGTAATTGCCCTTGCCTTCGTAGACGATCTTTGCTACGCCGATCTCCTTGTTGTTCGGCCACTGTACATAGAGATCCTTCATGATGCCATCACTGCCAACACCGGCGTCGTTCGAGCTCGTCAAGATATGGTCACCGTGCCGTCCGAAACTGCTCGGGCGGATGCCGCCGGACTTGTAAGCATACTGCGGAATCGGGGTCAGATCACGCGGCTTTTCCGGCGTATTGAACTTGAAAATGACAGCATTGCTGGCAATATCAATGCCATGGAAGCTGCATTTGCTGCACACATAGACGTCATTCCAATCATGGCCTTCTGGGTAGAGGAACTGGCTTTGGTCTTTCGCGCCGCATTCTGGGCACGTGTCGATCGTACGCCCGCCGGTCACGCACGTCCGTTCGTCCGTATGTACGGTTTCATAGGCATAGCCGCTCTCGCAGGAGTGATAGATCTTCTCACCGAGGCTTGTAAACTCGCTTGTCTTCAGTGTGCCGTTTGTCAGCACAGCCTGCTTGCCGTCTGTGGTAGAGAGCAGACCAGTGAAGGCGTAGTCGTTCTTGGGTTCCAGAGCCACACCGCAGACCGCGCAGGTGATCGTTCCGTTGGCCATGTCGTACTTGCTGCTGGTGCCGTCAACCTTGTGCCTGCCAAGCTCGCAGTCGGTGCGCGTTTCGGTGTAGGTGTCCAGCTCTTTGCCATTGACATCGATCGCCGTGACCGTGAAGCTGCGTTCCGTCGCGTTCACCGTGAGGTACATACCACCGTAATCATTGTGGGGGATAGCCTTCACGTACTCATCCCGATTATGGAATTCATTGCTCTTCCCGCTCAAATCGCCGCAGACAAAGTATACAACGCCGTTTCGGCTGTTTTCCGCCTGCTTCTCGCCACCGATCATGGGGTACGTGCGGGCATAGGCATGGTCATCGCCGCCGAATACGAAGTCAAAACCCGCCTTTTCGATACTGGAGAGGAGCTCAGGCGTTGCGGAAACGGACTCGGTGCCGTAGATCGGCTCATGCGCCACGAGCACCTTCCACACGCAGTCGGTGGTCAGGTTCTCGGCAATGTCCGCCAGTGCGGCGGATAGCTTCGTGCCGTTGTTCACGACAACCACGCAGACCTTGCCATATTCCATCTTGTACCAGCTGTTCTGCGTGCTGGCCGGCAGGTCGTAGATCGCGCCGCTGATCTTGCCCTCGGCATCGCCATAATACTCATGGTTGCCCAGCACATGGATCAGGTCCACGCCATTGAGCTTATCACTGTTGACTATAGTGAGGAACGGACGCCAGTTCTTAACATACTCCGTCACGTTGTCGATGGCATCGCCGGTCTGGAGTGCAAAGTCATAGGCAGTCTCGCTCGTCTTGAGCACATCCAGAACATGAGCAAGGTTCGAGGTATCCGAAGATTGGATATCACCGAGAATGAAGAAATTGGTGGCTTCCGCATTTGCGGCAGGCATTTTAAAGCTCTGCTTATCAGACCATGTTGTCCCGTCGCCCACCTGATAGTAGTAGGTGGTGCCGGGTGTCAGACCGGTAAGCGTTACCTGATTGCTCCGCAGTGCATCGCCGTGGCTGCTCTGCACAAAGGTCTGAAGCGCAGATGTTCCATCCACAACGGTGGTCTCGCTGAGGTCATTGTTGGTGGAATACTTTACCTGTGCCTTTGCTGCAGAGCCGTCGATCTGGGTGAGCCATGTAATGCTCTTGGTGCCGGGCACGGTCACGCCGTTAGTAAGAATGCCGAAAGGCATGCCGCTGTTTTCAGCCGTTTTTTCACAGACGATCACGCGCTGGTTCCAGGAGCGGCCGCCGCCTGTTTTTACGGCATAGAAGGTATATTCTCCCGCATTTTCAAAAGTTTGCTTGAGCGTGCCCTTCATATTGGTGCTGCCAAGCTTCGTGCTTGTGCCGTCACTGTCCACCCGATAGATATCTGCGCGCGAAACGGTTGCGCCATTTGCATCCGTTACGGTCAGCTCGGTCGGCATTCCGGCAATCGCCTGCTTGCAGTTGAGCTGATAGTCCGCTTTTAAGGGGATAGCCTTCTCCTCACCGGAGAATGTATAAGCAGTTTCGGTTCCGCTGCTGTCCACAACGGTGTAGCTGCCTTGCGTCACGGTGCATCTCAGCTCACTGTCCGACGCGGCATTCTCAGGGATCTTGATGATGAGATAGCCCAGCTCGGAAACATAGTTATAATCCGTGTCCTGCGCACTGGTCAGCATTGCCCGCTGTGCCTGTACGGTCTGCTTCGTGACTGTGATCTTCGCAAGTCCCTTGGCAAGCGCATTTTGATCCAATATCAAATTATAGTTGCCAAGCGGTTCGACCGTCGCTCCCGTAAGATACTTTGCGGCATTGCCCATGGCGCTGAAATCCACCGTCAGCTCTGCCTTTGTGACAGTCTCGCCAGTGTTATTTACGATAGCAAAGACGTATTCCTTGTCGATTTCCGGTGCCTCGGGCTGCGGTACGATATCGACGGCGGAGCGCACGCCCTCGGTGTTCTCCACGCGGAAGGTGCGGGTCTCGGTCGTCACGTTGCCATAGAAGTCCTTGAGCCGGATGGTGAGCGTATGTGTGCCGTTGCGGAGGTTTACGCCCTTGAGATAGAGCGAACCGTCGTTGATCTCCAGCTTGCCGGTGTAGTCCGTGCCATCCAGCAGCACGCGGATGCCGCTCGTATCAATGCCGGTAGCGTATTTATCGGTGAGCTCGCTGTCGGAATAGACGGCGGAGAAGCTCAGATTGCCGCTTCCCAGCACAGTAGAACCGTCGCTCTGGAGCACCGCACCAGAGGTGGTCTCCGTGACCGATTCCAGCACCGGTCGGGTCACGTCGTTGGTGTTCGTGCCGTAGATGAACTGGACATTATCCACCAGAATATTGCCTGTGGACAATGTGGACATCGTCGCTGTCTTGACAACGCGGAAGGTATAGGCGCGATAGACAGCAATGGGCATCTGCATGGAGGAAATATCCGCCTCGACCCAGATCCAGCCCTTTCCCGCCATGTCACCCAGCGTGGTCAGTGTTACTGTCTCCAGCTTGCCATCTTCATTTTTTACTTGAGCAGTTCCATAGTACTGGGTGTACATTGTCGTGCCCTTGGGGATCTTACCTTTTCCGCCATTTGTGCCGAAGTCTTTGTATGTGAAGCTTCCATCGTTGTTCAGCTCGTTATGACCGCCATCGGTCTTGGCTTCCGTCATTCCGGTCACGCCACCTGCCATGATAGCTTTCAAAAGGTAAGGACAGTCTTTCAAGTCTGCTGGTACATTGACCCACATACCGATTTTGGTAGGCTGTACTTTATTTACGTAAAGGTCACAGGAAAAGCCGCCGTCCGCCGCTGCTGTCGAAGTAGGCGAACAGCCCTTGAAGTCAAAGCAAAGCTTAAAAGCCTTTTCGCCGAAACGAACACGCTCATCCTGTGCCGCGCTGACCACACCAGAGCCGTCAAAAACAACGCCGGCATTGGTTGCCGTCCGCACCCAAAGACCACTCTGCTGAATATGCTCGTTTGACAACTGACCATATGTGATATCGTCGCCCTGTCCTCCGTTGCTTTTATTGGTGATGTAGGTATTCCAATTCACACCGGCGCGGTCCTCAAAGTCCATGAGTACCAGCGGCTCCAAACCTACGACCAGTTCAACCTCGCCAGTCACAGCGGTATTGTTTTGCAGGGAAACCTTCGCTGTGGCTCGCAGAGAGTTATTTTTGTCTGCAGTGAAGCTGTTGCCAACAAACTTGCCAACTGTGAAAGCGTGGCTTAGATTCACTTTCTCTGCATTTTGTTCTGCAGTACACTCTGTCCATGTATTTGTGCGCATATCAAGCATCTCAGCTTTATCATGTGTCAGAGTCGCGTTGATGCCGATTGTCCCATCTTCATAACTGACAGTGCGATTGACCTCGGTAAAGTAAGTGTAATAGGTTCTGGCTTCCGTGGAACCCCACTCTATTTTTTGCTGCACACCGATGCTGCCGGTAAGCGACATATAGACTTTACCATTGGAATCAGAGTATTTCCATTTTGGGAAACCCACTGAGGGGACATCTCGTCCCTCCCAAGCTTTTTCTTCCACCAACGCATTATACTTATAGCTGATGGGTTTACTTTCATCTAGCGTCCAGACGAAGTCCCCATCCTTATAATGAACCTCTCTGCCCCGCCATGTAGGCTTGAAGGTCAAATCGCTTGTTTTGCCGAAATCGATAGAGACGCTGGTATTGGTAAAGCCCAGCTTGTCCGGCCATTGCACCTGAATGGTGGTCTGACCGACGGTATACCCACCGACCTTCAGACCGATGGTAACTTCGCCGCAGGTATCGGTCGCCGTATAAAGGCCGTTCGCGTCAATGCTGCCGCCGCCGGAAAGAACTGCCCAGGAAGCGCCCGCAGGGATTGTCGCGCTGCCGCCGACAGCGTCAACGCCGGAAGCGGAAAACTGCACCGTGCTGCCGGGCGTGTAGACCGCATCGTTGGGTGTCAGCACCGCATGGTCAAACTGTCCCGTGGGCTTCGCTGTGGAGAGCACCATGACCGTGTTGGACACCTTGCGCTCGTAGCCGTCGGACGGGCGGCAGCGCAGGGTAAGACCGGCGGAAGTGCTGTTCTCCGGCTCGCCCTCGCGCTGGGTGGCAAAGGTCGACGAGCCGCCGCCGTCCAGATTGACGGCCTGCACACAGCCCAGCGTCTCCATGGCGGCAGCGACCTCCGCCATGGTCATGCCGACGGAATAGGGAGCCTGACGGCCGTCCACCATCAGCATCACCACCGTACCGTCCGCCTTAATGCCGATGGCTGTGCGGGAAGAGCGAGTGATATCGTCAAGCCCGCTGCGGGCATGACCGTTTTCAAAAATATCGCCGAAGCTTGCAACAGCTTCCATGATGTTTCCGGCCTCAAAGGCGGCATTGCATTCCTGTGCGCTCGTGATATGCGCATTGCCGTCCTTGTCGATCCAGAAGGTCGTGCCGGTCGGGGCGTTGATCTTCGTCCCGCTCATGATGAATGCACCGCTGGGTCGGCCGTTGCTCATATCGTAGCCGCCGGCATTGATCGCGCCAACAACATTGGTGCTGCGGCGCGTCTGCATACTCTGTGCCTGTTTGGTCGTTTCCGTCATGGCCCAGTTTCTGCCGGACGCGATGGATTCAATATTGTCGTCGCCATAGCCGACTGCGATGGACGCGGTAGAGCCGCTGCCGACCTTGACCTCCATGACGTGACCGACCATCTGCTCGGTCAGACTGCTATTGTTGAGCAGCCATTCATACTCCGTCACGTCAGACGTAACGTTGTATTTCGTCTTTGAAATTTCGCTTATGCCCTGCTCTACGATGCCGCCGCCAACGGCCTGCGCAGTCGGCAGCAGCACTACCAGTGTCAAGACCAGCACAAGCAGCACTGAACAAATGCGTTTTTTCATTCCCTTTCCTCCCGATTTTCCTTTTGAAGTCATACCGAAGGAACAGTTCTAGCCAGAACATTTTGGATACAAAAGTACACATTTTTATCGATATTAAAGTAGAATCAGGTCTTGCAAAATACATATGAAAATGTTATTATTTAGGTGAATCCAAAGTTGCCGAGGAAACGGTTTGCCTCTGGTTAACAAACTGTACTTATGTATCCGCATTGTCCCTTGCCCACCGAAGGAAGGTCCGGTGGGTGATTTTTAATGCCTTGGCCGCTTGACAGGCAGAGACTTCGCCTCTGCTCCACCGCTCTTTCCATTCCGGGAATTCCGCCGGTTTTGGAGATGGCCGCCGACCAAACTGAACGCCTCGCGCCTTTGCCGCCGCAATGCCCTCTGCCTGCCGCTGCCGGATGAATTCGCGCTCCGTCTGCGCGACGTAAGAAAGAAGCTGCAAGACGATATCCGCGATCAGCGTGCCGGTCAGGTCGCGGTTCTGCCGCGTGTCCAGCAGCGGCATATCCAGCACGACGATAGCAGCGTGCTTTTCTTTCGTAATAATGCGCCACTGCTCCAAAATCTCTTCATAATTGCGCCCAAGGCGGTCGATGCTTTTGACAACAAGCGTATCGCCGTCTTTCAGTTTGCGCATCAGCCGTCGGTACTGCGTCCGCTCAAAGTCCTTTCCGGACTGCTTGTCCACGAAAATTGCGTTTTCCGCAATTCCAAACCCAGTCAACGCAATCAGCTGCCGCTTCTCGTTCTGTTCCCTTGTAGATACACGTGCATACCCATACTCCATTTTTCAGACCTCCAATCTATTTCGGATACGATAGATTGTAAGTCAGCCGTTAACCATACCGTTCAAGTAAGCGTTTCTGTGTTCACCTCGCTCAAAATATTGAAGTTACTATAACTCTATAATAACTCTGTTTCGGATTTCTGGCAAGGTAAAAAGTTATTATGAGTCCATAATAACTTTAATTGGAGATGGTAACATGGATAGAACAAACGAAAAGCACTTCGGCTTGCGCGTGGACGGCGATATTTTGGCAAAGTTCCGCTATGTTTGTGGCTTCGAAGGACGTTCAGCCAATGCGCAGATTATCCAGCTCATGCTGAAGTTCATTGCGGAATACGAAAAAGAACACGGGAAAATCCAGTTGGACTGACAGATAAACAAAAATCCGCCGCACATCAGAACAAGTTTGATGTGCGGCGGGTTTTAAAATGTTTTGCAATCCAAATGCTTGATATCATATAGAATCTAACAGCTCAAAACGAAAATGTTTGATTTAACAATGTCGGAAAATGAAAGCCAGCAGTCAGTTGCATTTCTTCTCTAGGGTGTATCTGAAAACTCCTAACGTACCCGGCCAGCGGGTCTTTTTTGCGGTGTACCGCGTCATTTTTCCTTGAAATACGTCAGTATTCCTGCGAAAAAATGTCTTGCTCAACGCAAAAATCCCTCGCTGCCGGTCACATCATGAGTTTTCAGATACACCCTAG
>ERZ827168.4455-NODE-4455-length-12816-cov-2.710603_pt1 | contig 12816 bp, 2 predicted proteins | sample MGYA00519868_ERZ827168 | MGnify/ENA primary metagenome ERZ827168 (study PRJEB31778, sample SAMEA3449271) | human gut metagenome | biome: human gut; feature: human-associated habitat; material: faeces | place: United Kingdom | collected 2010/2012 ...
TACACGCCTGAAGATAGGATCTGACATTCTTAATTTTTCCACGGTTATCCTGAAGCGTTTTTAAAATCACGCGTACATGATCAGCTGTGAGCTGTTCCAGAACATCCATCACAGCCTCGTGGCTCTTTACAGCTCCGGCAACCTTAATTTCTTTGCTGGCTGCCATATCCATTGCTGCGCTTAAAATCAACTCCAAATCTTTTTGACTGGACGGATCTGCAGCGCTTAACGCATCGATGCCGAGCTGCAGGCGAAGGCTGTTGTCATGCTTTGCAGCTCGTTTTCTTGGCTTTGGAACAATATGCTGCGTTTCCCCGCTGTCTGCGTCATCTGCATCTTTGCTCTGCATGAAAGTGACCTTTACATCAGCAGAATCCTTTACGGCATCAGAAACTGTGTAATCCGATTCCGGATTTGCGACAATCGTGTAGATGTTCCGACCGAACATACCATTTTCGCCTTTTTCACGTTCAATGCGCAAGTAGTCACAATCGATCAGGAGCTGCAAGTGCTTGTAATATCGCTTCACAGAAATACCAAGCTCCTCCACCATCATGTCCCGTCCCGGAAACGATTGGTTCCCACCGCCTGCAAATGATACTATATAGGAATAAATCGCCTTCGCTTCGATCGTTAACCGCTGATCGCGCATCACAATCTTGGGACTGAGCCCAAATCCCTGCGACATGATTCCCTCTACTCGTAAAAGGTCGTTAATCCGTTCCATTTTGTTCCTCCTCACCTGTGTCCCAACTTGGGACACAGCATCAAAAAGCAAAAAAGCAGCTAACATTTTGTGTTAACTGCTTCTTTCATCCTATCTGTTTTGGTTACCCGCTGTTTTGGGTCCCATCTTCATTTATTTGTGCTCGTCTGCAGTGTCATCTCCGTCCTCACGTTTCTTCTTCAGGAAGAAAAGCAGAAGTGCCGTAAAAAGAGCGATAATTGCAATGGCAGCTGCAGTCAGTATCAGAATTGCCTTCAAATGGCTCTCTTTCTCGTAGGTCACCACCGCTTTTACCGTCATCGTATCAGCCCGGTAAGTGCATGCTGCGGTATAGGTCGTCAGTGATGGACTGGCGTCACTTAGGACTTCACGATAGGTCGCCACCCAATCGGTGCCGCGCTGCGTACCGGTGAATTTCGCCTTGCGGCACGTTTCGCCGTTATCATCGGTATAGTAGTCGGTGATCCATTTCCCGCCGGTAATGCGGTAGTTTTTTGGACTGTAACCCAGATTCTTTAGAATCACATCCTCATATCCTTTGAAAGCCGGAATCGATGCGTCGTTTGGAATACTGCTGCCATCCGGCAGAATATAATTTGCAACATCTGCAGCGCCGATAAATTTTGCTGTTACTGCAAACGGTTTATCGAAGCCGCCTTGTACGCGCCGAATGTCTACAAACTTACCGGTAACGGTAATCGTACTGCCGTCCGGCAGCGTCGCAGTGATTTCCTTTTCTGCAGGCGCATCCGGCTTCGTGTTATATCCGTAATAGCGTTTGCTTCCGGTTGCCGCGGTACGCTTGGTTTCCGTCCATTTGACATCGGTCAGCGTGTAGACCTCGCCATCCTTTTCGATGCTCTCCGGCACCTCCTTTGCGGTCAGGTCTTCATAGGTTTCTTTGACCTTCTCCGGCTCTTTCGCTAACGAAAATTCAGCATCCGCAGCCTGATAACGCTTGCCGGATGCTTCGATCGTCAGCGGAATATCCGATAGATCCCCCTTGCCGACGTCGGCAAAGGTCAGTTCTGCGTCCTTATTTGTCACAAATGTATATTCCTTCGTGACCTCTTTTTGCGCAGCAAACGCGAACTGCGCCTGCAGCACAAAAAGAATAAGAACGACTGTTAAAATTCTTCTCTTCATACGTCCTCCTTTGTGTAATCGAAAAGCGAGGGCATTGCTGCGCCTCGCCTTTGTGTCAGTTTTCTTATTTACCTACCGCGCGGAATGCTTTTAATGACCAATCGGTGTAGACTTTTTCGCCGTTAAACAGGACGTAGCCTCTGACGCGGTAATAATACTTCCTGTCTGCCTTGATGTTCGTGTTGTAGTATTTTCCACGCTTACTATCAAAGAGCTTCTTAAACCCGGAATATCGATTGGTGGAACGCTGGATTTCCACGCCATCGAAGGCAAGTTTATCTCCGTTGCGGTCATGCCAGGTAATCTTGATTGCAGGCTTTCCGCTTGCCATTCTGACGACATGGGAACGTGCAATGAGTGCGTAGTTGTTCATCAGCGCCTGCATCCCTGATTTATTTTGCGTGATGCACTCGACGGTATCGCCGGTATGTAGCCCGGTGACAGATGCAAGTGCGCCGACGGATTTACCGTTGATGGTAACATCCATAATGATGTACCCTGCGGCTGGCGTAAAGGTGACTGCTGTGCCGTCCTTGGAGGTTGCTACTACGGTGCCGTTGCTTGCAAGGATGGTCGGTTTCTGTACTTCTCCCGTAGGTGTAATCTCTGCAGGACCTGCAGGACCTGCTGCGCCGCCGCTTGGTGTGAATCCTCCGCCGCCACCGCCGCCCGGCGCTGGGGTAACAGCCTTATCTTTATACAGCGCGATGAGGTTTATGGATCCGGTCAGCTGCACTTTTTGTCCTGCAGCATAGGTGATCGCTGCATCCTTCACCTGCCATTTATCGAATTCTTTGCCGCTTGGCGCTGTGAAATTTGATTGCGGCATGGTGTACATATCTACAGAAAACGCATAGTCTGTCGCCATGCTGCCGCTTCCCTTTCCGCTTGAAAAATGCACGCGGTATGCCGGCGTCGTGAATGGAATCTTGACTGCAGCGCTGCCCGCCAGCGATGCCACATCGGTCGATGATAGGGCGATGCCGTTGACAGTGACGCGCGTTTTTGCTTTGTCGATGATTTTCCCGCTGTTTGCCGTAAGCAGCAGATTCACATAGACCTTTGTGTTTTCGGAAAGGCCGTTTGCATTGACCGTATCCGTCATATCGCTATCCGACGCTTGCTCGAAAATTTTGATTTTTCCATCCTGATTTTTGATCACCTTGACAGTTATCTCCTGGCCTTCTTTCAGCACCTCACCGTTTTCGATTTCTAGGTTCTTCATGCCCGCAAGCGGAAAATCAAAGGTGATATTGACGGTAGGCAGAATCTCCTTAATCTGCGATTTTCCCACTGTCAGGACTGCGTTCTGGTACGATACGCTATAGTTTTTGTCTGCGGTTTCGGCAGGTCCGGAGACGACAATTTCAGTCTCCCCTTCCTGCGACATATCCGGCGAGGTTTTGTACTGAATCGTTGGAATGAATCCGAGGCTGTCCGGCTTGATGATGCCTGTTACGGTATAGTCACTGGCATTTAGCGCCGGAACCGGATCACCGACCGCAGCGCGCTTATCCTTAGCTGCAACCGTAACCGGCTTTTTGGCAATCGTCCATGTCAGGGTCTGATCGTCACTGTTTCCGGTATTGGCCCATTTTGCATTTGCTTTATCAATAATCTTTACTGTTATGGTGTGGTCTCCGGCGTTCCTGGCAGCATTATCGATGACTTCCATGTGTTCTTCGTCAAATCCTGCAAGCACCGGGTGCTGCGTCTTTGCGTTATATTCATACGTGCCGGATATCAGCGGCAGGTTATAGACCGGTTCGCCGATCGCCAAGGTAAAGGTCAGATCGGTATCGCTGCCGGTATTCCATTCGTAGTTCACCTTGTCTTTGATGGAAACGGTCACCGTTTGTGTGCCGACTTGCGTTCGTTCGTTATCCGCGATTGCAACCAGCGCATCATCGATGCTGCCATCGGTAAATTCAATGCTATGTGCGTTTCCGTCGTAATCATAGCTTGCTTTTTCCACACTCGGAAGATCTATCGCTGCGCGCTTCATCACCCAAGGGAAAGAAAGCGCCGCAGTGGTTTTGTCATCCCACATAAAGTTTTGAGTATCCTTTAGCCGAACGGTAACCGTCGTCGTTCCGGCGTTTGTTTTTTGGTCGTCTGAAACCGTAAGCACATCTTTGCCGAAAATCTGCTCGGTAAGGTTATCCAGTAAAAAGGTCTGCTCCGTCGTATCGTAGACATACGCTTTCGGTACTGCTGTCGGTTTCGTTATCTTGTATCGCTCAATGACCCACGAAAGCGTCTGATTGACATCGCTGGTCGTGCCGTCAGCCGTTTTCCAGATGGTATTTACCTTATCTTTGAGATAAAGCACCGGCGCATAGCTATGCGCATCTACTGCGCTGCCGTAGTCCTCGGAAATGCCAATCAGCTCTTCGTCATAGTTTTCATCAAGCTGCAGGGTCTGCTTCTGCCCGTTATATACATAGGTGCCGACGATTTTCGGAATCGTCAGCTTTTTCTTTACGATTTCCGCAGACACCTCCTGCGTATAGGTCTTTCCGTCCGCATCAGTAAGTGTAATCGTCGTTTTATAGACGCCGACGTGCTTTCCGATCGTCAGTTTCACATCAAATGTCTCGCTCTGTTTTGATGCCAGTACCATCGGCGCGGCTGTAAGGTCGGCAGGCTCAAAATCCGCGCTCGCTGCTTCCGCTTTGACCATCGTGACATTCTTTTTCGTGAAATTGGAAACTTTCACACGAACTATAAGCGGGACCTCATAGCCCCACTCGGCAGTCACCGGATTTGCATCCGTTCTCACGCATTCTGTGACCTTGATTTTTACCGCAGCAGGATAGGTTTTGCCGTTTGCGTCCGTAAAGGTAAAGTTTGCGGTGTAATCTCCCGGCTCCTTATCGTCTTTGAGGCGCACAGGGTACACATACGTTCCTGCTTTCGGAATGGTAAATTCCGATGCAGTGTCTGCGCTAAAATCCGCTTCGTTGCTATTTGTGATGCTTTTGATAACAACATCTTCGCTTGTCGTATTGCTAAAAGAAATCACCGTTCGATTGGAAATCGGATTGCCGTACTCTGCGCTGATTGTGCTTCCCTTTGCGCTGCAGGACGGTACAGGCGGATCTGCTGCAAAGGCAAATCCACTGGCGGCCATCACAATAGAGAGAAGCATGGCTAAAAATCGTTTCATTATTTCTCCTTTACTCTGCTTATATCTTTTGCTGATTTATGACTGCAGGGGAACCAAGGCCCCCTGCAGCATAGAGAAAACATACTGCGCATGATGCGCAGATGAAAGAAGGAAAGCAAGTGTTATTCCTTTTTTCGCTTAATCATCGCGGCAAAAATGCCAAAGACCGAAGCAAGCATCAATAGGATCACCCATTTCAGTGGTGCATTGTCGCCTGTTTTTGGAACAATGCCGATCGTGCCGTCATCATCATCGCCGCGGTCGGTCTCAAACTCGATGCGTCCGTCTTTGCGGATCATCTTTACTGTCTGATTTTCATCGCCGATGTCTGTATGCTTTGCGATCAGCTCGCCATTCAAATACAGTCGTTCATAAACGACTAATTTCTTTCCTGCAAAATCGCCAGCGTCAAAGGTAAATTTCAATGTGACGGTTCCGTTTGGTTCTGCAGGCGTAAAGTTCTTTTCTTGCGTGACTTTCTTGCCGCCGACCATAATGGCCCGGCCGGTTGCCTGGTCCATAATCGTGCCCTTCATCGTATAGGTCTTTCCCGGTATCAGGTTATAATAGGTGACCGTATCAACGATGACGCTGCGCGTTCCGACAGGAATCTCTTTCAGCCCTTCTATACCTGCGGCAGAGGTATGGATGAACGGCTCGGTTGTCTTCTCATTCTCCACTTCGACCCGCGTAATGAGGTCTACGGTTGTGCTTGTGTCAATCAGATGGAAGTCTGTATCCGCTTCGTAGCCTGTCGGGGCTTTGACCTCGCGGTAGAAGAATTTTCCTTTATGAGAGACGGTGACTCTTGCGATGCCGTACTGTCCTGTAACCATATTCTTCGTCACCAGCTTTGCATCCGGCACGAGCGTGATACCGTCTTCTGCAAGTTTTGCAGACCAAAGTTCAAACTCTGCTCCGGCAAGGGATTCTCTTGTTTCCTTATCTACCTTCTTGAGTTCGATCTGATAGGTTGAGCCGCCACCGCCCGGAGTATCCGGCGTCTTCACGTTTCCAATCACAAACTGATATTTCGGGATGCCCTTGATGATGCGGAAGCTGTGATAGTCATAGTCATCCGGCGCATAGCCTGCCGGAGCCTGCACTTCGCGCCAGAAGTAGATGCCGTAATCCAGATTTGCGATGAAATGTCCGTTTGCATCGGTCGTATAGGTGCCGAGTTTGCTGTCCGGCTCTACCGTCCATTCTCCGGACTCTTTTGCAGACCAGATTTCAAAGACTGCACCGGAAAGCTTTTTGGTTACGTCGTTCTTATCCACCTTTACAAATTCCACCTCCGGCTTATGCTCGTTCTCAATCGCAAAGCCATCCTTGTTATCGGAGCTAAGCTTGATCATCAGCTTATCCGCAGAGGTGTCCTGTCTTCCGAGGGTGACATTCTTTGCGAAGCGGAAAGTCTTTGCGGTATCGAACGCCCCTGTCGAGGTAATCTGCGGGTGCGCATCTTCGAGGAAGAGTCCCGGCAGCACGTTTTCGATTTTCGCGCTGACCACGCCGTACTTATCCATCGAAACAGTGACGCGTGCATCGGTACCGATCAGCGAAAGCGTCAGCTTGTCCTTGGTGTTTAGGGTGATCAGACCCGATGGGTCAAGCGTTTCGGTTACGCTCTTTTTGCCGCTTGTGCGCGTAAAGGTCTGCTGGATCACGTTATCCACGCCGTTTGTCACAGAAATGACGGCGCTGTGCTTGAAGATCTGATTGCCCTTTGGCGTAAGGTTTCCGGTCTTGACATCGACAGTCTGAAAGCCCAGCTCCGGCTTTGCAGGGTCAATGAGTTCTTCCCTGGTGGTAATGGTCACAGACGGTTCATGCGTGATTTTTGCGTTCAGCACGACACTTGCCTTGTCACTTCCCGCGCCTGTTAAGGTAAACTCCGGTGTATAGGTTGTCAGATCTTCTCCTGCTACCGGAGTCCAAAGCTCCTCATAGGCTGCATGGTATCCGGTATAGGTGCCTCTTGGGGTAAAGGTCTTTGTCACACCATCTGCCGTATAGTCAAAGCCGTTTCCGCTTTCAGACGGTTTGACGTTCAGCACCTTGCCGTTTGGCAGAGTGATATTGGTCGTTTCGCCTTTTTTCGTATCTACGGTGATTTCGGTATAGTCGGTATTTGCGGTGATTTTGATCTTCTCATCGATAGCGGTAAAGTCAGCATCCAGCGGATAGGAAAGTCCGTCAATACTGATCGCGGGCATCGGAAGTCTTGCTTCTACCATGATGATGGTTTTGACATGATGCTTTTCTTCGAGGACAAAGCGTCCATAGATACCGTCATGGTTTACATAGTCAAAGGCAGTATCATCCGAGTAGTCCCCCGCTTCTTCCTTGACCGCAAAGTGATATTTCAGATCGCTTAGGATATGGTCCTCTGTGGTTTTCATTTCCTTGAGGTAGTAACGTCCCTCTGGCAGCTTGGTATTTACCAGAATGCTGCCATTTTCCTCGTAGGTGATGGTGAAAACGTCAAGCAGCGTATCCTTTTTGATTTTCTTTGTGAAAACCTTTAGGATGCCGTTATGCGCTGCTTTGATCTCCTCTGCCGCATACAGTCCGAATTTTACGACCTGTCCCGGCTGCGGCGGTTTGTACTGGCTCGACTGGAATCCCGTTTCGAGGATTTTCGACAGATCAAGCTGCGCCGTAAAGTATTGGTTCTCAAAGGTGTTCAGATTCCACACCAGCGGCGTGAACTGATTCTTGTATTTCAGCTCTACGAGCTGCTCTTTGCTGTCATTTAAGTATTTTTCCTCAGCCGCCAGCTCTCTGATGATGTATTTTCCAAGCGGCAGGAGCTTTGAGGTCGCTTTTCCGTTTGCATCTGTGGTGATGGTTTCAATCAGATGAGACTGTGTGTATCTTGTCGTCTTATAGACATTCGACAGATCCAGTACGCCAACGCCGCTGCCGGATGCAGTTTCTGCACAGTAGATATCCATGGTATAGCCGTCCGCAAAGGTCAGCTCTAACGGGGTATCTTCGCCTTGATTGGTAACGATTTCGATTGCGTACATCGTCTCGCCGCCTGCCTCTAGGGACTCGATGCGTTTTGCGACGACTGTAATGCCGTCAGAAAGTCCGTCTCTACTGGTAAACTCGACACGCGGTTTGGTCGGGGAAAGGCTCGAGTACCAGTCGAGTTTCAGCGGCACTTTATTTCCCTCGGAGTCGTAGTGAATGAAGTTTAAGGTCGGTACGATATCCTCGTACAGATGATCGACTGCGGAGGCTGGCATCTTGATCGTCGCGTAGCACACCCCGCCTTTATAGTACATATCGGCTTTCGTGCCGTCCTGCCACGAAAAATATACCGGTGCGCTGATCGGTACGGTGCGGAACGTAATGACGCCCGGCGCGTTTTCCTGTTCGTAGCCGATTCCCACATCAACGGTTTCCGCGACACCGACATTCTGCTTGGTGATGACGGTCGTTGCAACGCCTGTCGCAGGATCTGCTGCCGCATCGACAACCAGACCGTCAAAGTCTATGGTCACGCCGTCCGGATCGTCCTTTTCCTGCTTGTATGTTGCTTCATAGACCTGCATGCGCATCTGCTCAAAGTTCCCATCTGCGGTACACGCCTGCCAGCTGACCAGATCGTTTAAGAGGACGCGGTAAATGGTGCTTCCGCTTTCTGCATCCAATTTGGAAATGATGACATACTGCGGATCGTTTTTCGCATCGCCTGTAAAAGGAACCCGCGACCAGCCTTCTTCGGTCGGAATCGTATACGGCGGGAGTTCTTTTCCCGCAGCGTCCGTTTCGATAAGGGTATAGCTTTCTCCTCCAAGCAGAAGGTCTGTCTTTTCGCCTTTGGTATAGTAGCCTGTGACAGCGGTTTTGTATCTGATCTCGCCATCTATCGTTTGTTTTAAGATTGCGCGGTCTCCTGCTGCCGGCGTGCCGGAAAGCTCCCAGCCTTCATTTTCCCACTCGAACTTGGTCTTTGTGACCTTCACCGTTTCGTCTTTATAGGTTGGCGGGATATCGCCCGGACCATCATAGCTTCCGTCACCGTCTGCGTCAATGCCCGGGTTGTCGATGACCGTTTTTGTCACATCGCGTTCTTCGGTTTTCAGATCGTCTTCCGTCAGCTTGTAGTAGAGATAATCTTTGACAAGGTATCTTTTTGCGCTGTACTTGGCAAGGTCGGTATCCACGCCGTCGATAAAGACATCGTTTTCACCGTCTGCTTCAAAGACGTACAGCTTCTTATACACATCCAGCTCGGATACCACCGTCCAGTCGAACTCGTCGATCTTATCTTTTTCATAGCTTTGGATTTCGCCCTTGGCATCATCCACTGATTCCGTACCAACCATACCGTGCATATAGGTCATCGGGATTTCCGGTACGCTTCCGGTCAGCGGACTTGTGGTCTTAATGACATTCACTTTCGTGACGTTTCTTCCGCCCGCCTGGTTTTTTAAGATGACTTCCACATCATAGCGATAGCGGTATGCTTCATCCTGCGTTTCATAGACGTAGGTATAGGTCGTATCCTTTTGCTCCGGGGATACATAGATGGTTCGTTTCACGTTGCCCTCGGAGGCTTCACGCTCGAGCATATACCAAAGCTCTGCGCCGGAATCGTGCGAATAGGAGCCGGTTTCATAGTTTTTCTTATTCGGATATTCCTTTGGGTTTAGCAGCTTCCAGGCAAAGGCTTTGACCGTCTCGACGGCACTCGATAAATGCGTGGAAAGCTTCTTTGGAATGGTGATTTTTTCGTCTGTTTTCGCATCATAGATATCCGGTCCTTCGCCGCCGTCGTTTAAGTTTTCATCGACGGCTGCAAAGATGCCAAAGACTGCGTTTTTGAGTTTTGCGACTTTTTCAAACACCGGAGTGAGAATGGTATGCCCGTCTTTTTCTTCTTTTTGGAAGCCGACCAGCGCCTCTCCCTCTTTGGTGATTTCGATTTTTCCCTTGACGCTGTTATTTAACACGCCCATGAGACGGTAATACTTCTTATATGGGAAGTTACTGTTATCATAGGCAGGGTCTGCGTCTTCCGCATGACCGTTTGAGGTAATGAGCTGCGAATAGTTTCCGTCTATGTGCATATCCTGCTCGGTGACGGTAAAGGTATAGCGGTTTGTGACCATTTGATCCAGCTCTGCAAAGCTATACTGGTCTTTATCCTTGTAGACCACTTTATTTCCGTCTGCGTCATAGATGGCAACCACATCTTCATACTTATGTCCGTCTCCGGTGTAGTGATCGCCATACTTTCCGGTATCGCCGAATTTTAATACGCCATCTTCGATATACCCGAAGTTATGGTTCTTTCCTTGTCCGTCTACCCCGTACTCTCCGACAAAGTATCCATCCGGCAGCAGCCATTCATAGACTTCATATTTTCCGTAAGGAAGTTCATATGGAATGGTGGTTTCTCCGTTTTCATCGAGTTCAAAGGTATAGTTGGTACTCTTAGAGTTAATGGACTCTGCGTTTGGCAGAAAGCGATTCAAGATATCCTTGGAGACAGTGCCGCCCGGTCCAAAGGCTTTTTCGTTTTCTTCATCGGTCAGATCCGGATTTCCTTTATACCGGATGAAAATCTTCGTGCCTTTCAGCGGAATCTGTTTTCCGGTTTCGGAGTCTACTTTCACGATCTTGATCACATTTTCCTTGATCTTATCGCGGATATTCAGCTGATAGCGGTTATTAAAGAAGTCTCCGGTTCCGTTTGCGTTTGCGCCGATGGCATTTGTCCCGTTTGCGCCGTAGCCTGCATACGCGCCGTTTGCCGGTACGCTTCCTTGCGTGCCGTATGGGATTCGTTTCGCGGCTCCGTTATCATGCTCGGACACGACAACGGTGGTACGTTCCAGTACGAATTTCGGATCATCTGCTTTCACTTCTGTGAGTTCATAGGTGCCGTAAGGCAGATCGCGCAGCAGAATCTGTCCGTTGGTGCCGACCTTCATACCACGCCCGCCGTTTAGCGTGTTATTTGCGATGCCGACCCCGCGTGATGCGGTAAAGATATGGGTGCCTTCCAGTGACACCGCCGGAGTCTCGCTTGTAAGATGCACATATTCTATGCCCTCAAAGCCGTCCAGCAGTTTGATCGTCCAGTAGGAGGCTCTTGAGATATTACTTTTATCCGCGCCGAGTGCGGAATCCTTGAACGGATTTTCCTGTTCATTGGATTTGATGATCAGAAGCTCGCCTCTAAATTCATCGTTGACGAAGGTTTCCTGGTCATAGGAGAGATCTTCGTTTGGCGCTGCGCTTGCGCCCTCGGTGTGATTGGTACCATCACCCTTTGTTGTGTTATATGTGAAGGTATATGCGATGTCAGACCATGGCTCACTTTCGTGTCCGAAGTTACAAGCATCGGTTGATTCCGCATGATAGCTGAACGTATATTCTCTGACACCTGCGTACTGGTCCGGGTCGATATATCTACCGTCCGGTCTGGTTTCGGTGATGCGGTAATTCACCGTTACATCCCAGACACGCTTTCCCCATTTGGAGCCGTTATGCTGATAACCGACAATGGCAGGTGGATCGCCTGCATAAATCGGATGATCGCAGGCTGTGATCGGATCGGATTCTGTTAAAAACGGTGCAAGGTCTGCCGCAGTCTTGAACGGCTGGTCACTAAAGGTATATGCTGTGCCGAAATCATCCAGCGTCCTTACGTCAATGGTTTCCCATGCGCCTCCGCCAATCTGTCTTTCTAAGGTATATGTTGCATCCAGTCCTGCGCCGCCCATCGGGGTATGGTTATTGCCATCCCAGCCGACATTTGCATCGACTTTTTCAATCGGCATGGAAAGGGTCGGGAAGTATTCCACTTCCGGCGGCACGCAGCCGTCTGACAGTAGCTCCGGTGCCTCCGCTGATGTAATCATCAGCCAGCCGGAGGTCGGGTCGTTCAGACCGGAAATGAAGCCCTGGGTATGTCCGCTTTTGGTTGCGTGTTCCCAGACGTAGCGGTTATATTTACTGCCATACTGCTTGATATATTTTTCCGCACGTTCGGAAACTGCGTCAATATGCTTAACCTCTAATTTCTGACCAAGCAGGGATTTATCTGTGATGGTAATGATGTATTCACCTTTACCAGCCCCAGTATCCTTGTATTCGATCTTGACACCTTTTAATTCTTTTCCCTTACTATCCACCACCTTGTATTCGCCTCGATAGGAGCCTGCGGTGATGGTCTTGGTGATGACATCCTTTTTGCTTTCCTCCTCTGTGAGCGGAATTTTGGTCGGTTTTGCAAGACCTCCTGCAATCTTTCTATCAAAATTCTCACGCTTTTTGATGGTCGATGCCATGAAGTTATAGATGTCCTTGGCGTTTGTGCCTGCAAGGTTATTTAAGTAGTGGTCTGCCGGAATCTTACTGGTATATACCCCTGTGCGGTGTCCGGTTTCATAGCTGTTTCCGTTTGCTTTTCGCGCGAACTTCTCATCTCGCATCATCTGCTGGCATTCCCAGATAAGCATCTGCGATGCCACATACCAGTCGGTGATGGTGTAGGTCTTGCCCGGATCGTAGTCATGGTAGTTCTTAAAGCCCAGGTCATTCACTAGCTCGCTGATGCTGCTTTCCTTCACCGGAGCCATCATCAATACCTTGTATACGTTTTCGAGTGGGTATGGCTTAGGCTCTCCGATATAACCGTTATATGCGTAATATACCGCCGAATCTAAATACTTTCTCTTGTACAACGTGTTTTCCTTGTGGATAACGCCATGTTCGAGGCAGTAGAGCAGGTAATTTTCTTTGCCGC
>ERZ827168.4459-NODE-4459-length-12807-cov-18.453576_pt1 | contig 12807 bp, 9 predicted proteins | sample MGYA00519868_ERZ827168 | MGnify/ENA primary metagenome ERZ827168 (study PRJEB31778, sample SAMEA3449271) | human gut metagenome | biome: human gut; feature: human-associated habitat; material: faeces | place: United Kingdom | collected 2010/2012 ...
TGTCGATCTTCCAAGCAGCCTGGGTCAGAACGCCCTTGGGCTCGATAACGCGGTGAGTACCGTACTTGTTGCCTTTCAGTTCAGCCATGATAAATTTCCTCCTAAAATTTTATTATCTCTTTCTTTTTGATACTTACTTGAGAGGTTTGAGGCTCAGGATCTCGCGGGCCTCGGCGGGCGTGGCGATCTCGCGGCCCAGCTCCTTGGCGATGCGGACGACCTTGGCCACCAGCTCGCCGTTGGAAGCGGCCTTCTGGCCCTTGCCCAGGTAGATGTTGTCCTCGAAGCCGACGCGGACGTTGCCGCCCATAGCGATGGCGGCGGCGGCCATAGTCCAGGCCGCGCGGCCTACGCCGGACACGGTCCAGGTGGCGTCAGCGGGGATCTTGCTGGCAAAGAAGGCCAGGTTCTCCACGGTGGCGGGGGTGCAGCCATGGACACCCAGCACGAAGTTGAACTGCATGGGGTGGCCGGGGACTTCGCCCTTCTTGGCCATGCCCAGGATGGTGTCGATGTGGCCCAGCTCAAAGCACTCGTACTCGGGCTTGATGCCGTTCTCGATCATGCGCTTGCCGAAGGCGCGCATGGTGGGCATGGTGTTGTCGAAGATCTCGTCACCGAAGTTGCAGGTGCCGCAGTCCAGGGTGGCCATCTCGGGGAACAGCTCGGTGGGCTGCAGACGCTCCTCGGGGCTCATGCCGGTGGCGCCGCCGGTGGAGGGGATCATGATGACGTCGGGCAGCTCCTTGCGGATGGCGTCCATGACGACCTTGAAGCGCTCGCGGCCCTGGGTGGGCGTGCCGTCGTCCTCGCGGACGTGGATGTGCAGGATGGCAGCGCCGGCCTCGTAGGCGGACTTGGCCTCGCGGACCATTTCCTCCACGGTGTAGGGGACGGCCTCGTTCTGGGCCTTGGTGACCTCAGCGCCGCAGATGGCGGCAGTAATGATCAGCTTTTCCATCGTGTCGCTCCCTTACTTCTTGATCTCGAGACGCTGACAGTCCTTGGGGGTGACGCAGGTGCCGTGGGCACGGCAGACCACCACAGGCTCGGCCAGAACGTCGGCGGCGGAAGCGCTGATGTCGGGGCGGGAGACGATGACCTTGCGGGCCTCGAACTTCATGGTACGGGAGGTGTTGCCGATCTTCTCGATCTCGCCGTAGGCCTCGATGTAGTCGCCGGCGTAGACGGGCGCCAGGAACTCCACGTTGTCGTAGGCACAGAACAGGCCCTCGTCGCCGTCGCACTTGATCAGCAGCTCGGTGGCCACGTCGCCGAACAGGTGCACCATGTGGGCGCCGTCCACCAGGTTGCCGCCGTAGTGGGCGTCCTTCGCGCTCATGCGCAGACGAAGCAGAGATGTCATCTTTTCCATAAGTTTTTCCTCCTTCAAATTTTTGGACGTGCATTTCCAATACCAGAGCTGGCCTCGGCACTTCTTTTGGGTATGAAAAAAGCGCTATCGGTCAAGGTCGTTGACCAATAGCGCTCCATGTATCACTACATGACAGCAACGCCGCTTACACGGCGCTGCCAAGCGGCAGACCCCCAGGCTGATCTGCCACTTTCGGCGGAAAGCTCCTTCCTGCTGTGCCACACGGGTGCCTGTCCCCACTCGCAGCAGTACCCCGCTCTCCGCGCCTCTATTGACTGATATTATGAAATTCCTACCTTGAAATTATACCTTTTTTAGGGTGTTTGTCAAGTGACATTGTGACAAAAATGACAATAACTTTTTTGTGCGATACGAATAAATTTCAGCGGGCGGATTTGTAAATATTTCCCGAAAAGAAACTTCGGGAGCAGGGCTGCCGCCGCAGTGAAAACACGGCGTCCCCGAGGGGACGCCGTGTTGTTCTCCGCCGTGAAAGCAACCACACACGGCGGACCGCCTGGAAAGGGTGAGACCAGGTGGTTGAGCTAAAGGTTACTGAACCTTGACGCCGTCAATGGTAACGGTGAGATGGGCCGCATCCATGCTGTTCTTGTTGGCCCACAGCTTGGAACCGGTGTTTGTACCATTAGCGTTAATGGCAAAGCCTTGTTCAACTGTCGAATTGTTGATTACAACAGTGAAGTTATTGTGTTTTCCATAATTCGCATCACCGATTTCAATAGCAGCTTTCCCTGCAGCGCCGTCGGTGCGGTCATAAAATTTGCAGTTATTTACGGTCAGGCTTGTCGTCTTATCTTCACCAAAGAGCAGGATCGCCTTACCGTTGGTGTTGAAGGTGCAGTTCTCGAAGGTCACATCCGTGCCGCCCCAGGTCCAGATGGAATACTGGTTGGTCATGGTGTTTTCAAAGACGCAGTCGATGAAGGTGGCCTTGCCGTACAGGGTCGTCACGCCCTTGATGGTGCAGTTTTTGTAGGTCAGCTCATCGCAGACAATCCCATCATAGGTATCCGTTCCGTTCTCAATAGTCAGATTTTCGAAGGTAAAGGTAGACCCACGCTGGTAGTTCAGGTGCATTGCTCCCTCTGCCGCAGGTGCATTCTTAGCCACGTCCACTGTCTGGCTGCCGTCACCGATGAAGGTGACGTTGCGGCTCTTGCTGCCCTCGTTGGCAATGCCGTTGTCGAGGGTGGTGGTCTGGCCTGCGGGAACTGCGATGGTGACATTCTTCTCGGTGGTGTTGGTAATCGCGTTGTTCACCTCAGTCTGGTTCTTAGCGACCACGGGATAGGTAGCGTTTTCATCGTAAGTATTCTTGCTGCTGTCGTACTCCACGGTGTCCTGGGTGGCGACGACGGTGAACTTCACGCCAGTCAGCGTCTCGTTCTGATACTCGTTGCCAGCCAGCTCATCCATGTGAGCAGAGACTGTGATCATCCCAGTAGCACCACCGTTGGCGGCCAGCTTACCCTCGGCAGTCATGTCAAATGTATTGCCGTCCTCAGTCTTGTAGGTGAACTTAATGACCTTGAGCAGCTTGGCGCTGCCGTCCAGACCGGTAATCTCGATCTTATACTTGAGCGCCAGATTGCCGGTGTTGACGATCTTGAACGGAGTCAGCAGATAGGTGCAGCCCGGCTCCCAGAGGATGTCATCCTGATTGGCGATAACATCGCCGTTCTCTTTGACCCACTCCAGCTTGTCGATTGCAGTACCTGCCTTGTTCTGAATTTCCACATGGAGATTACCGGACTTAATGGTGTTGACGTTGGCGGTGGCGGTGTCTGTGAACCACGCGAACGTAGTGCCCAACAGCATGACCACGCACATGACCAGCGCCATGACGCTGGTCAGCAGCGCCCGTTTGGTTTGCCTGTGACTATTCATATCCTTGTACCCCTTTGTTAAAATTTACAGCCAGCACGGTTCATTCTTTGCTTTCACAAAGAATGGAAAACCCCTATAGGGGTTTCGCACCAGTCTGCATTGATGGTTTGAGTATAGCATCGCATTCTCGGGGTTGCAAGCGCGGACAGGGAAATTTTTTACATTTCGGCAGGTTTGACAAATTTTTTTCGGCAAAGTTGGGCGAAATGGCAAAAGATCGTCTCCGACGGGTTACTTTCTTTCCCGAAAGAAAGTAACCAAAGAACGGTTTAAGAAAAGGGGGATTTCGATTTCCCCCTTTTCTTAAAAATCTTTTCCCCTTGAAACGGCCAAAGAGGGGGGGCGTGCGCGCCCTCCCTCTTTGGAAACACCCTCCGGGGTTTGGCGATTATCAAATCGCGCCTTTGCCGCGAAGCGGCAAAGGTAGGTGGCGGCCGATGGCCACCGTTGGTGAAATGAGACGGATCGCCTCGCGAGGGGCGGGGGTCAATAATTCTCCTCGATCATGGTGAGGATCTCAGGCTTGAGGGAGAGCATACGGCAGATGTTCAGGGCGTCCCGGGGGCAGTCGGACTTGCCCTCCACGCGGTAAAGGCCGTAGTTCATGTGGCGGGCGATGACGGCCACGCCGTCCTCGCTGGTGACGGCCAGCTCACGGCGGATGGCCTCCGGGTCGATGTCACGCAGGCCTATGATCTGATAGTGCGTCCTGGCGAACTCCGCCACCTTGTCGTAGTGGGTGGTCAGGAGGGAGATGGCGTTGACATCGTTGAGATAGCGGGTGACGGCCTGGACGATGAGCGCACCCTCGTCGGGGTTCGTGCCCCGGGCGAATTCGTCCAGCAGGAACAGGGAGTAGCCCTGCTCCACCTCCGCCAGCGCCTTCTCGAACTGGACGATCTCCGAGCCGAAGCCGGAAAGGCCGGACTGGATGGACTGGAGGTCATCGAAGAGCATTTTCACGCTGTGGAACAGGGGCATCCGGGCCTTTTTGGCACAGACCAGGAAGCCGGCCTGGAGCAGCAGGACGTTGAGGGCCACGGTCTTCATGGCCACGGACTTGCCGCCCATGTTCGCGCCGGTGATGACCGTTGCGCCGGGGGTCAGGGTGATGGACACGGGGACGAAGCGCCTCCCCTGCTCCGCCAGCAGGTCGCACAGCTCGGGGTTGACCATGTCGGTCAGCTCGAGGTCGCGGTCGGTGAGCTCCGGGCGGACGCCGCCGCAGCGCACGGCGAACAGCGCCTTTTGGATGATGAAATCCAGCCGTCCGGCGGCGTCGGCGTCGGAGAGCAGGTCGTCCACCATGGGGGCGAGGGCGGCGGCCATGGACTTGCGGACCTTCATCTCCTCGCTGTCCTCCTCGGCGCAGAGGTGGGTGCGCTTGAGGCGCAGGTCGTCCTTCTCTGCGTCGGTTTGGGCGTGGAAGAGACGCTCCTCCACGTCCTTCTTGGCCTGGCGTATCTCCTTGAGCCGCACCGTGGCGCTGTCGGGGATATAGAAGCCGCGGCTGCCGGTCTTGTCCGGGTCGAGGACGGCCAGGGCGGGCTTGGGGTCGTGGAAGGACAGGCCGTCGAACCGGGTGACAGCGTTGATCTCGTCGAACAGGGGGCGGAGGTTCTCCAGCCGCTGGAGGTAGCCCTTGATCTCGAACAGCTCCACATGGTCCGGGGTCTCCCCTGCGGCGCAGCGGCGCAGGGACGTGCGGATGTCCTTCATCTGGCACAGGACGGTCATGACCTTGGTGTAGGTGTCCTTCAGCTGCTCCGCGGCGTTGGCGGCCTGTTCCACGTTATACAGCTCGCGCTCCAGCTCCGGGCGTTCCTCCGGGGTGTAAAACCGCAGGCGGCGGATGCGCTCCTGGCCAAAGGGAGAGCAGCCGTGGAGCGTCTCCAGCACATATTGCAGGCCGATCTTCACCCGCTCGTCAAAATGGATCTCGATCATGCCAATTCCTCCTTTACGTTGATAACCGGGGCATCCACCGCTTCGCGCATACGGCGCAGGAACTCGTCCTTGTCGAACTTCCAGCCGTAGGCGGACACGGGGTTGACGGTGACGCACAGCGTGCGGGCGGCGTCCTCCGTCTCCAGGGCCACGTCGCGGGTGGCCAGCTTATCCAAAGTGTCGGCAGTGAGCAGCACCTTGCTGGGGTCCTTCACCACCAGGCGGCAGCTGCGCAGCGCGCCGGAGCGCAGCAGAGGCAGCACCATGGTGTCCGTCAGTGCCCCGGGCAGCAGCGCCGCGCCGTGCTCCTTGACGCAGGCGGCCAGGTCGGTACACTCCGGAGGCAGCGTCTGCGCCTTGGGCAGGTTCATCAGGCGGTAGATGTGGGCCGTGTCGGCGATGACCTTGTCCATGCTCATGTGGTAGCTGGCGCCGGTGCAGAGGATGACGCCCTCGGCCACGGCCCGGGCGCCCAGACTCTTGCGGCCCAGCGCGCCGTCGATGACGGAGCGGTCCGCACCCAGGTCGAAGAAATAGCGGGACACGTCCTTGAGCTGGGTGGTGATGGACGGGCCGGCCAGCTGGACGTAGCCGGCGCTGCGGGCCCGGAGGATGACCACCTCGCCCAGGGGTGTGGGGATGCCGGTGGTCATGAGGATCTCCTTGGTCACGTCGCCCAGGCGGAGCATATCCTTGGCTGTGGCGATCATCGTACCCTCCTTCACGAAGATGCCGGGCTTCTCCGTGCCGGTGACCACGTCGGTGGACTCGCCGTCCCGGCCGATGGAGGTCAGGCCCAGCGTACCCCGCAGATGGCCGCCGGTGAGCAGCCAGTTGAGCATGGTGGTCTTGCCGGCGTTTTTGCACATTCCCACGATGGACATGGTCTTTGTTTCGTTGAGCCGCCGGATCAGCTCGTCATGCATGGCGTACACGCCCTTTCCTTGGTATTCAGTCAATTTTTAAGTATAGCATATCGGGAGGAAAAAAGAAAGGGGAGAAACGGATTTTATCCGCTTCTCCCCTTTTACCTTATTCCACGGTAACGGATTTGGCCAGGTTGCGGGGCTTGTCGATGTCGCAGCCGCGCTCCAGTGCCGCGTAATACGCCAGCAGCTGCAGGGGCAGAACGCCCAGCTGGGGCAGCAGCATGGTCTCCGCCCGGGGGACGGTGAGCACCGTGTCCACATGGCGGCGCAGCTCCTCTCCCCCGTCCTCGGTGGTGAGAGCCAGCACGGACGCGCCCCGGGCCTGCACCTCCACCACGTTGCTGAGGGCCTTGTCGAACAGCGGCATATAGGTGGCCACGGCGATGACCGGCGTGCCGGGCTGGATAAGGGAGATCGTGCCGTGCTTCAGCTCGCCGGAGGCGTAGGCCTCGGAGTGGATGTAGCTGATCTCCTTCAGCTTCAGGCTGCCCTCTAAGGACAGGGCATAGTCCAGGTTGCGGCCGATGAAGAAGATATGCTCGTGGCCCGCCAGGGCTTTGGCGGCGGACCGGATGGCGTCGGTATCGGAGAGAATGGCCTCCATCTGGGCGGGCAGGGCCTCGATGCCCCGGACCATGGCGGTGTACGTCTCCAGGTCCACCGTGCCCAGCACATCGCCGAAGTACAGGCCCAGCAGGTGCAGCACCACCATCTGGGTGGTATACGCCTTGGTGGTGGCCACGGCGATCTCCGGGCCGGCCCAGGTATACAGCACGTCGTCGCTCTCCCGGGCGATGGACGAGCCCACCACATTGACGATGGACAGCACCCGCGCGCCCCGCTTTTTGGCCTCGCGGAGGGCGGCCATGGAGTCCAGCGTCTCGCCGGACTGGCTGATGACGATGACCAGGTCGCCCTGGGACACCAGGGGGTCGCTGTAACGGAACTCGGAGGCCAAACACACCTCCACCGGGCGGCGGAGCAGACGCTCCAGCGTGTATTTGCCCACCATGCCCACATGGTAGCTGGAGCCGCAGGCGATGATGAGGATGCGGCCCAGGCGGCGGATGTCCTCGTCGGTCATGGTCAGGTCGCTGAGCAGCACGCGGCCGTCGCGGATGCGGCCGGTGATGGCCCGGCGCACCGCGTCGGGCTGCTCGTAGATCTCCTTGAGCATAAAGTGGGGGTAGCCGCCCTTTTCCGCCGCGGCCACGTCCCAGTCGATGTGGTTGTGGGGCTTTTCCATGGGTCTGCGGCGCTCGTCGTAGAGGCGGATGCCGGAGGCGGTGATCACCGCCAGCTCGCCATCGTCCATGTAGATGACATCCCGGGTATAGGGCAACAGGGCCGTCACATCGGAGGCCAGGAAGTTCTCGCCCTGACCGCAGCCCAGCAGCAGCGGGGCGTCCTTCCGGGCGGCGATGACGCGGTCCGGCGTGTCGGCGCAGACGATGCCCAGGGCATACGCGCCCTCCACGGCGGAGAGCATACTGTTCACCGCCTCGAATACGTCGCCGCAGCGGTCGTAGTAGAAGCTGAGGAGCTGGGCCACCACCTCGGTGTCCGTCTCGGAGCGGAAGGTGTAGCCCTGCTGGATGAGCTGGGCCTTCAGCCGCGCAAAATTCTCGATGATGCCGTTGTGGACAACGGCGAAGCGGCCGTCGCCGCTGGTCTGGGGATGGGCGTTGACCTGATTGGGCTCACCGTGGGTGGCCCAGCGGGTGTGGCCCACGCCCACCGTGCCGGTGAGGGCCGCGCCGTCCGCCGTCAGCTCCGCCAGGGCCGCCAGCCGGCCCGGTGTTTTATAGACCTGCAGTCCCGCCGGGCCGCACACCGCCATGCCGGCGGAGTCGTAGCCGCGGTACTCCAAACGGCGCAGGCCGTCCAGCAGGATCGGGGCGGCCTGCCGGCTGCCCACGTAGCCTACTATTCCACACATAATTCAATTCCTCCTGATAAAGATAGAGGAAGAGCAAATGCGCAGACCATTTGTCTTCGCATCCGGTCACAGCCCCTCTGTTTTGCGGTCACCCGCATATTTACTGGCTGTGTACGCGCCCGGACAGCACGGAAGGACATCCGCCGAATATTTCGATGATCCTCCACCTCGTTACCCCCTCTCGCCGCGCCTTTGTGCCTCGTCTGAGCGAAAAAATCTGCGGCGATAGGCAAATAGCCAAAATGAGGGGGGCATGGCGCTTGTGTAGACCCGATGGTCTAAATCCTCCTTTCTGTTCTGCGAAACATATATACGAAGCGGCGAGCCGCTGTATACCGACATAAATTCCCCGGGGCGGGGCATACTGGGTGCGAAAGGGGTGGTTATCTCATGGCTACCGCATTCTTCCGCACGGTGATTTTGTATCTGCTGCTCATCGCGGGGCTGCGGCTCAGCGGCAAGCGGCAGATCGGGGAATTAGAGCCCATTGAGCTGGTGCTGACGCTGCTGATCTCCGATTTGGCCTCCGTGCCCATGCAGGACTTCGGGCTGCCGCTGTTCAACGGGGTCATCCCCATCATCACGCTGATCGCCCTGTCCACGCTGTTCAGCGCCGTCAGCCTGCGGTGCGTCCGCTTCCGGGATCTGGTGTGCGGCCAGCCGGCGCTGGTGATACGGGACGGGAAGCTGTATCAGGAGACCATGCGGCGCAACCGGCTGACGCTGGACGAGCTGTTCGAGCAGCTGCGGGGACAGGGCGTCACCGATCTGGACGACGTGAAATACGCCGTGCTGGAGACCAACGGGCGGCTGTCCGTGCTGCTGCGCAGCGACCGGCAGCCGGTGACCTCGGAGCAGCTGGCGGTGAGCGTCAGCGACGACGTGACGCTGCCCACCATCGTCATCAACGACGGGCGGGTGCTGACGGACAACCTGAAGCAGGCCGGACGGGACGAGCGGTGGTTGCAGCAGGAGCTGAAGCGGCAGGGCGCGGCCCACAGCCGGGACGTGTTTCTGCTGTCCGTGGATGAGCAGGGCGCGGTGGTGTGCCTGAAAAAGGAGAGCGCACGATGAGGGCGGTACGCGTACCGGTGTTCGTGCTGGCAGCGGTGCTGGCGTATATCCTGTGCAATGCCGCGTGGGTCACGGGCGAGAGCCAGCGGTGGCTGGACGCGGCGGCGCAGGTGTCCGACGCCGCGCTGCAGGGCAGCACCGAGGACGCCGGAGAGGCGCTGGACGCGCTGGACGCGCTGTGGCAGCGGCCCCAGGGGTATCTGCACATCGTCATCTCCCACACGGAGCTGGACGAGGCGGAGGCGCTGCTGGCACAGGCCCGGGCCGCGGTGCGGCAGGGGGATATGCAGGCGCTGTACCCCATCATGGCGGAGCTGCGCAGCCAGTTTGCGCTGGTGGCGGAGACGCAGCAGGTGAGCTTGAAGAATATTCTTTGAAGCGATGTCCTCGCGCTCCAGGGCTCAGGAAACGGATTCCCACGCCAGTGACATCGGTCACTGGCCCGGAATGACAGAGGCGTTCTACTTCTCGTTCAGGAGCTTGTTCAACTCGGACATGAAGGTGTTGATGTCCTTGAACTGGCGGTAGACGGAGGCGAAGCGGACGTAGGCCACCTCATCGGCCTTTTTCAGCTTCTCCATGACCTTTTCGCCGATGATGTCGGTGCTGACCTCCCGCTCCAGGGAGTTCTGCAGCTCCTGCTCGATCTCCAGGGCCATGCGCTCCATGTCCGCCACGGGCACGGGGCGCTTTTCACAGGAGCGCTGGATACCCCGCAGCACCTTGCTGCGGTCAAAGCTCTGGCGGGAGCCGTCCTTCTTGATGACCACCATGGGTAGGCTCTCCACCGTTTCGTAGGTGGTGAAGCGCTTTTCGCAGGACAGACATTCGCGGCGGCGGCGGATGCTGCTGCCTTCGTCAGCGGGACGGGAGTCCACGACCTTGCTCTCTTTATAACCGCAATAGGGGCATCTCATCTCTCTTTACCCTCCTGTTTCCGCGGCAAAGGCCGCATAGATGGAGGTATTATAGCACAGATGCACAAGATATGGTAGGGGTTTTGCGGATTTTTTCGGAGGAAAAGGGGACGCGGCGGGGCATGACAGGCAAAAGGCCCGCCCCTGCTGACGCAGGGGCGGGCTTGTGTTCATTTACAGGGGTTCAGGGCGTCAGCGCACGAAGAAATTTGTCCAGAGGAAATCACTGTAGCCTTTTGCGCTGCCCACATTGACCACGGCACGGATCTTGTAGTAGACCCGACCGGACTGCACCGTGGTGTCCGTCCAGGTCAGGGCGGCGGTACGGCGGACGATGGAGTAATTCTCGCCGTCGGTGGATCGGTAGATCTCATACTGATCCGCGCCGCTGACCTTTGTCCAGCCCAAGACGGCCTTGCCGGTCTCAGGGCTGTATACCTCGGTGATCTCCGGCGTATCCAGCACATCCCAGCGCATGCTGTAGCCCCAGGCGCTGTAATAGCTGCCGGTGTCCGTGGTAAAGTTCCAGTCGGGGCTGTAGGCCCGGAGATAATACCAGTAGGTCTTGCCCAGCTCAGCGGTGGTGTCCGTCCAGGTCAGGCCGGCGGTGCGGCGGATGCACTGGTCCGTTTCATCCTCCTCGCACCAGCGCCACACCTCATAATAGCCCGCGCCGCTGACCTTATCCCAGGCGAGTACGGGCTGGTACTGGGCGTTGGTGGTCACGGAGATGACCGGGGTGGCCAGGACGGGCTCAAAGGTGATGCGGATCTCCTTGCTGAAAGCGCCCACATTGCCGTTGGCGTCAACGGCACGAACCTTGTAGGAATAGGTCACGCCGTCCTCAAGAGAACCGTTGTTCAGATAACTACAGCAATTCCCGTCCCAGAACCATTCCTCATCCCAGTCCGCGTGCAGGTCATAGGCTACTGCACCGAAGTCATCGTATATCCGACTGCACCACAGCTGATACCTGGCCGCGCCGCTGACCTTATTCCACTGAATCAGAGGCATACCGCTTCTGTTGGTGCTGCCGGTGACCACCGGCGCGGCCAGTGCGGTGCTGCCGGTGCAGGTGGGGGTAGCGCGGCGGAGTGCATCGTTGCCGGTGTTAAAGGTCATGTTTTCCCAATCAGTCCGGCTGCCGCCGAAGATCACGCTGGTCAGGGCAGTGCAGCCGCTGAAGGCGTCATCATAGATCGCCATAACGCTGCCGGGGATGGTGATGCTGCGGAGGCTGGTGCAGCCGTCGAACATCCTCCAAGTAATAACAGACAGCCCCTCCGGCAATACAATGTCCCGCAGGCTGGTGCAGCCCTGGAAAATGCAGCCGCCAATATCCTCCAGCGTGCTGGGGAGCTTTACACTGCGCAGACTGGTGCAGCCTATAAATGCATCGCCATAGAGATACTTTGTTCCCTCCGGGATGACGATGCTGGTCAGGCTGGCGCAATCTCTAAATGCATTCCAACCGATATACTCCATGGTGTCCGGCAGGGACACGGAGACGAGTTGGTCGAGTCCTTCAAACGCAGAACTGCCGATATAGGTGATGCCGCTGTTGACGACCAGCTTCTTCACGGCGGGCATACCCTCCTCCGCCCAAGGGGCAGGGTGGTAGACATCATCCTCCCCGTACCAGCCGTACTCGTAGATCCCGTCCTTGCCGCTGATGGTCAGCACGCCGTCGTCCGTCAGACGCCAGGTGGCACGCGAGCCGCACTCGCCGCCGTACTCGCTGACGGTCAGAGAGATGCTCTGGGCCGGGCAGAAGTCGCTCTTCACGCTGCCGTTGATGGCACGGACCTGATAGTAGTAGGTCGTGCCGGCTGCGGCGCTGGTGTCGGTGTAGCTCAGGGCCGCCGTGCGGCGGACGATGGAGAAGTTCTTGCCGTTCGTGGAGCGGTAGACCTCATACTGAGCCGCGCCGTTGACCTTCCTCCAGCTGACAACAGGCTGGCCGCTGGCCGCGCTGGTCAGGGTCATGGTAGGCGCGTTCAGGGACGTGATCGCGTACTGGATGCTCTGGGCCGGGCAGAAAGCGCTCTTCACGCTGCCGTTGATGGCACGGACCTGATAGTAGTAGGTCGCGCCGGCCGCGGCGTTGGTGTCGGTGAAGCTCAGGGCCGCCGTGCGGCGGACGATGGAGAAGTTCTTGCCGTTCGTGGAGCGGTAGACCTCATACTGAGCCGCGCCGTTGACCTTCGTCCAGCTGACAACGGGCTGGCCGCTGGCTGCGCTGGTCAGGGTCATGGTGGGTGCGTTCAGGGACACCACCGCGTACTGGATGCTCTGGGCCGCGCAGAATGCGCTCTTCACGCTGCCGTTGATGGCGCGAACCACATAGTAGTAGGTATTGCCGGCCGCGGCGTTGACATCGGTGTAGGTCAGGGCGCTGGTGCGGCGGATGATGCTGAAGCTGTTCGCCTTACCGGTGGCGGAGCGGTAGACCTCATACTGGGCCGCGCCGTTGACCTTCGTCCAACTGACAACGGGCTGGCCGCTGGCTGCGCTGGTCAGGGTCATGGTAGGCGCGTTCAGGGACGTGATCGCGTACTGGATGCTCTGGGCCGGGCAGAAAGCGCTCTTCACGCTGCCGCTGATGGCGCGGACCACATAGTAGTAGGTATTGCCGGCCGCGGCGTTGACATCGGTGTAGGTCAGGGCGCTGGTGCGGCGGATGATGCTGAAGCTGTTCGCCTTACCGGTGGCGGAGCG
>ERZ827168.4463-NODE-4463-length-12799-cov-5.473556_pt1 | contig 12799 bp, 7 predicted proteins | sample MGYA00519868_ERZ827168 | MGnify/ENA primary metagenome ERZ827168 (study PRJEB31778, sample SAMEA3449271) | human gut metagenome | biome: human gut; feature: human-associated habitat; material: faeces | place: United Kingdom | collected 2010/2012 ...
TTTACATCTCTTTTGCGAAAATATTTTGTCAAAATAAAATCAAGAAAAATCGTAAATTCGTCCTTCGGATTGCCTTCAAAAACGGTGATATTAGGTGATATGCAATACAGGGTAAATTTATGGTATTAAATGTTTACGGCCCCGGTCAGTGAAACGAAACACTTACCGGAGCCGTATGTGTGTTGCAGCTTTTCAGACTGTGGATTTTTCATCCTTGTCAGAGTGCATACCGGTCATCAGCTGCTTGCGGAGAGCGGTGTGCGTATGGTCTTTTCAGACAGTCTGAGTGCCTTTCTTTATTTCCTTTTCAATTTTCTGGTCACCCCACATCAGAGTGAGTGTGAACGGAGTGTTGGTGGTTATAGTCACCTTCGGCTTCTCGTCGGCAGAGCTGCGGCGCGCCACCTTGAACGAGATGAGGCCGTCGGCGCCGTAAGGATAGCGGTCGATGCCGTAGCCGTCGGTCAGGTTCACGTCGAGCGTTATGTTGTTTTCCTGCACGTTGGCACGTATTCCGAAGATGTATTCAATGAGTTCGGCGATTGGCGGCAGGCCCGTCCAGCCCACGAAGTCCTTGCGTGCCATGAATCCGGGTTCGGCTTTCTCCGGTGCGTAGTATTCCCAGAAGGTGCCTGTTTTCTCATATACCTTCAGCACGTTGTTGTAATGGTTCATGGTGATGTCGTGCGCCAGACGGCGGTAGCCTTTGTCTGTCAGACCGGAGATTACCATGTAGTTGGTGCCCGGCCACACTCCGCCGGTCCAGTAACGGCCGTTGGCCTTGTACTTGGGATTGTCGGCTGCGAGCGACGCTACGCGGTGAGGACGGTTGAACTTGGTGGTGTCCTCGAGATGGCTCACCAGTGCGTCGAGCCTATCTTTGGGCAGCACGTCGGTGTGAAGCGCCCAGTAGGCGTATATGCCCTGCGTGGTGCTGAGGCTGTTGTCGGCATACTGGTCGTAGAGGAAGTGGTCCTTCTCGCTCCACATATTGTTGTTTATATATTCCGACAGTTTCTTTATGTCGTCCTCAAACTCCTCTATCTCCTGCCAGCGTTCCAGATAGAAGCCCATTTTCAGCAGTATGTCTGCCACCATTATCTGCTGGAGGCATGCGTCGAGCCATATCATGTGGCCGTTGCTGTATATGGTGTTGTAGCCTTCGGGCACGCGCGGCATGTTGTCCATGCCCGTTCCCCATCCGCTGTTCCAGTAGGTGCCGTTGCGCCATGTGCGGTTGAGCTTAAGCCATTTGTAGTAGGCTGCGAGCACGGGAAACACCTTGTTCAGACGGTTGTCGTCGCCGAACTGTGTGTAGTATTTCCATTCCGACCACGGCAGCAGGTTGGGTCCGGTGCTTGTAGGGTCGTAGCGGCTGAAGCAGTCGGAGCCGTCGGCGCGTATCTCGCGGCATATAAAACCGTCGGGATGCTGCTTGGCGTAGAAGTTATCGAGAGTTTTCTGGAACGGGAAGAAGTTTCGGCCATAGCGGCAGAACATGGTTATGAACGCGTCGTCCCACATGAATATGTTGCCGTTGTAGGCCGGGGCGATGTAGCTTGTGACGAATCCCGAGTCGTCGAGCGGCTGGCAGATGTTCTTTATTCCTATCTGCCATGCCTTCCAGTACATTTCAATCTCCTTGTCGTGACCGTCCCAATACGGGGCGGGCAGCACCTTCCGGGCCTGTTCGAACGTGCCCGGCTTGGTCTTCTCCATCTTTGCCGTGCGGAAAGTATTCTCTGCCACGAGCGTCTGCATGACGTATGTGTTCTTGTAGGGCAGCTTGTACAGCGGCGAGCCGGACGATATCAGGTTCTGTGCTGAGGCTGTTGTCGTGATTGCGGCGAGCGCAATCAGCATTATGTTTTTTCTTATCATGTTGTTTGTATGAGATGTTTTATTTGTCGGTTGTTTATTACGCATGACGCCGGATGAGGCTTATACGTCTGAGCGTGGGCGCGTAATCAGCGTTCCATCAGCGCCTTTATCTTCCAGAAAATGTCGGTGTTCTCCATTATGCCGGTGAAGTTCTCTGCTCCCGGACCGAATGCATAGACGGGCACCATCACGCCGGAGTGGCTGCCGGTGGAGAAGCGGCAGGTTATCTTTCCCTGGTCCTTGTCGCCGTCGATGAGCGTCAGCCCGCCCGTTTCATGGTCGGCTGTCACCACGACAAGCGTCTCGCCGTCCTGTGCAGCCCACTTCATCACCTGGCCGATGGTGCGGTCGAAGTCGAGTGTTTCCTTCATCAGCATGTCCAGCTGGTTGAAGTGTCCGTAGTCGTCGAGCTGCGAGCCCTCAATCATCATGAAGAAACCCTTCTTGTTCTGGTTCATGAGCGATATGCCTTTGAGCGATGCGCGTGCCAGAAGGTCGCCGCGCTCGTCGGGCAGGGGAGTGTCCACGTCGTAGGGAACGGCGAACACCTTGCCTTTGTTCCATGCCGAGAGGTCGTCCCATGAGCGTGATATGTGGTAGCCTTTCTGCTTCAGCTCGTCGAAGATGTTGCGGCCGTCCTTGCGGTTGGTGAAGTATTTTGCGCCGCCGCCGAACGCATAGTCGATGCCGCAGTCAACATAGTCGGCTATGATTTCCTGCTCGTTGTCGCGGTCGGAGTTGTGACAGCAGAAGTCGGCTGGCGTGGCATCCCACAGGCGGCACGTCACGGCTATGCCCGCATCCTTGCCGAGCGATTTTGCCACATCGCACAGAGTGGTGAGCGGTTTGCCGTCCGGATCTACTCCCACAGAGTGGTATTTGGTCTTGTGTCCGGTTGCCAATGCGGTGCCGCCGGCTCCTGAGTCGGTGATGAGTTTGTCCGTGCAGTAGGTCTTCGACAGTCCTGTGTATTGCGCGTTTTCCAGCCACAGCCGGCCGTGATTGGCTGTCCATGCCGAATATACGTGCATAAGGCTCATGCCGTCGCCTATCATCAGTATCACGTTTTTCACCTTCTTGCCTTTAGGCGGAGTGATTTTCTCCACAGTGTACGGATTTTCGCAGATGTAAGTCTGCGGCTTGTCGTTTTGCGATTTTGCCGGTTGCATTGTCAGCACCAGCGCGCAGATTAGCAGAATACTTCTGATATTCATAATAGATAAGTTTTATTGTTGAGCGTATCGTGCGCCATGGCTTTTGTCGCATCAATTCATACGGCCGGCATACATACGCGTAATGACACAGACAAAGTTACAATTTTTTTGTTTATCATGGGCTTACGGCGGAAAATAAGTTGATGGGTTAGGGAAAGGAAAATAAAAAACGGGTGGAACGGACCGCCATATATCAATCCGTTCCATCCGTTTATGGTTATGCTCGTGGAGCACGTTTGTTTAGAGTTTCACCTCAATGCCGTCAGTCAGATTGCCGCTTGCCTGGCGCACACCATTGTCTGTTATTACCTTGACAATCGCCATGTTTCCTGATTTCAGACTCATGAGTCCGTCCTGTCCGGCAATCTTTACGACAACACTGTTGCCTTGTTTCTCGGCCACATACTTCTGCATGCAGTACTGTTTCTTCTGGAAGTCCCATCCGTCGCCGGCGTCCCAGTAGAGCTCGCCCTGTGCTTTACCGTTCTCGTCGAGACATACGATCAGTGTCAGAGGGTCGAGAGACTCTTCGGTGGTGTTCTGTATCACCTTTCCGGTTGGTATGATTGCACCGCCGCGTATTTTCAGATTGGCCTGATATTTGTCGGTCTTGTCGCCGTCAACCAGTGAGAGTTCGCGCCAGATGCCTTTAGGATAGTTGGCTTTCTCTACGAATGCCGGTACCACCATGAGGTTGTCGCCTACGAGGAAATATTGCTCCTCGGCACGCAGCGACAGGTCTTTCGGGTCGGCGAAGAATGCCGGGCGCATGATAGGCATGCCATCGGTGGCAGCCTCGTGCATCAGTGTGTAGAAGTAAGGCAGCAGGATGTAGCGGCGCTCTATGGCTATGCGCGATGCCTTTTCCACTTCCGGACCGAACGCCCATGGCTCCTTGTTGTTGGTGCCGGCGCAGGCATGACCGCGTGAGAAAGGATAGAACGCACCGAAACCAATCCAGTTTCCGAAGAGGTCGCCGTTGGCATTGAAGAGGAATCCGCCTATGTCGGCACCGCTTATCGGTTGTCCTGACAGGCCGAGTGTGAGCGACATCGGGATTGAAAGTTTCATATGTTCCCATGTCGAACCGTTGTCGCCGGTCCATGTCGCGGCGTAGCGCTGACCTCCGAGAAAGTTGGAACGTGTGAGGATGAACGGACGTTTATCGGGGCGTGCGCTCAACATGCCTTCGCGTGACGACCTTACCATCAGCATGCCATACACGTTGTGATACTGCAGATGAGTGCCCTGTGGCAGGTCGCCGCCTCCGCGGTGTATGTTGTCCTCGGGCATTGTCTTGTTGGGTGTGTCGTTTATCTGCGGCTCGTTCACGTCGTTCCACACACCGTCAACGCCCTGAGCGAGGAAGTCTTTGTACAGTCCGCCCCACCATTTCTGTGCTTTCGGGTAGGTGAAGTCGGGGAATGCGGCTGCTCCCGGCCATGCGTCGCCGTGGAAATTCTCGCCTTTTGCGGTCTTCACCCAGATGTCGTTTTCGGTTCCCGATTTGTAAACGAAGTAGTTGGAATCTACTTTTGCGCCCGGATCAATCATCCATGTGGAGTGGAATCCACGCAGATGGAGGTCGCGGTTTACGGCTTTCGGGTTAGGGAACTTCTCGGGACTGAATGTGAAAATGCGGTAGCCGTCCATATAGTCGATATCCATCCAGATGGCATCACACGGTATGCGCTTGTATCTGAATGTGTCGGCCACCTCGATGACACGGCTGTCAGGCTGATAGGAGAAGCGGCACTGATGATAACCAAGAGCCCAACGCGGTATCATAGGTGTGGTGCCAGTGAGCTCGGCCAGTCCGCGCACGACAGCCTGCGGCGACTCTCTGTCGATGACAAACACTCTGAACGGTACACCCTCGCTGCGCAGTTCAATCTTGTTGTCGGTGCAGCTGAGGACGGCTTTCCATGTCGTGTCGAACAGGATACCGAACGCCGTGCCGTCTTTTCTCACACCCATCATCCACGGATGCGACTGATACAGGCGTGTTCCGTTGTCCACACTGTATGCTCCTGAGTCGGTGTTCCAAAGCTTTATTGTCTTTCCGTTTCTCAGCAACGGGCCCGTAACCTCGCCTCCACCATACAGACTGGTGCCGTCGGGTACTCTGAGTACGGCGTTTGCCTTGCCGTCCGTGGTGGAGAATTCCGGAATGAGTTTCCATCCGGAAGGCAGCTTGCCCTGCTCCTGCGGTTCTTTTACTATTGCCAGCGAAGGAATCTTGCTTGCGTCATAGCCTTTCGGTATGAACTTCGCAATGCCGTTTCCAACCATTACGCTGCGCTTGATTTTTACATTTTTTGTGGCTGCCGAGACCGTTGCCGGTATGGCAATGAGAGCCAGACATACCACAAAGAGCTTAAATCTGAGATTGCTTTTCATACTATTATTTATTAATTGCATAATTGTCTCCTGTAATTTTTATGGTTGTTTCACGGCAAAAAAGGTTCTCGGTCGTAGGTAATTTTACGCAAAGATACAGAAAATATTGGTAAAAGAAGCAGGTTTTTCAATGCAAAGCATCATAAAATGTGATTTTATCTGTCATATTGTTTAAAATACATACTGCTAAGGTTGACATGTGTCAGAATACGGATTGAATTCATAATATAAAAACCGAGTCCGGACCCGGCATCATTATGTAGTCTTGTTGAGGCTTTTATTGATGCCATAGGTCCGGACCCGGCTGTGCTTTATCCACATGTTTGCGGTGGATTATGATTATTCTCTCAGGCTGGAAACGTCAGTCTATCTCCTCGTCTGCCTCATATCCGCCCATCTCGCGGATGGCATTCTTCAGCATGGTGTATTGCTGATAGAGGTTGTTCACGGCTTCCTCGCCCTTGGTGAAGTCGTGCATCGGACTCTTGAGGAAGAAGCTCAGGAAACGCTGTATGCCGTAACGGCCGGCGCGGGCAGCAAGGTCGCTGAGCAGACACAGGTCGAGAAGCAGTGGAGCAGCGAGGATGGAGTCGCGGCAGAGGAAGTTTATCTTTATCTGCATGGGGTAACCCATCCATCCGAAAATGTCGATGTTGTCCCATCCTTCCTTATTGTCGTTGCGTGGAGGATAGTAGTTTATGCGCACCTTGTGATAATAGTTGGTGTAGAGATCCGGCTGTTCCTCCGGTTTGAGGATTGTCTCGAGAGTTGACAGTTTGCTCACTTCCTTGGTGTGGAAGTTGGCCGGTTCGTCGAGCACGAGGCCGTCGCGGTTGCCGAGAATGTTTGTTGAGAACCAGCCGCTAAGTCCGAGACAGCGTGTACCGATGATCGGTGCGAATCCGCTCTTCACGAGAGTCTGTCCGGTCTTGAAGTCCTTTCCGGCGATAGGCATCTTGGTCTGCTCTGCCATTTCCCACATTGCCGGTATGTCAACTGTGGTGTTCGGCGCGCCCATGATGAACGGTGCGCCCTCTGCCAGAGCCGCGTAGGCGTAGCACATAGACGGAGCCACGTGCTCGCGGTCGTCGTCTTTCATTGCCTTTTCGAGCGCAGCGAGAGTGCCGTGCACCTCTTCGCAGTAAGGCACATATATCTCAGTGGAAGCCGCCCAGATGACAACGATGCGCTCGCACGCGTTCTTCTCCTTGAACTCGCGTATGTCCTGACGCAGCGCCTCGGTCATCTCCCAGCGTGTCTTGCAGTCTTTCACGTTGTCGCCGTCGAGACGTTTGGCGTAGTTCTTGTCGAAAGCAGCCTTCATCGGGACGATTTTCTCCAGCTCGTCGCGCACGGGTTCGATGTCCTTTTCCTTCAGAACCTCGGCATACATGGCTGCCTGGTAGGCGTTCTGAGGATATACATCCCATGTTCCGAAGACTATATCGTCGAGCTTGGCCAGTGGCACGATGTCGGCGTAGTGCAGATATTGTTTCTCGCTTCCTTTGCCTACGCGAATCTTGTCGTATTGAGTCATAGACCCGATGGGCTTGGTCAGTCCTTTGCGTGTCATGAGTACACCGGTCATGAATGTCGTTGCCACGGCACCGCATCCTACGACCATGATTCCGAGTTTCCCGTTTGCGGGTCTAACGTTTGTCTGTTTCATTTTGTCGTGTTTTTAATTATTATGGGTTTATAATTTGTAATAATCAGGTATAACAGGCAGTCGCCGCTGCCATTGGAAAAACATTCCATAGCCCGCAAAGTTAATTATTAAAAACTTTACGGTGGTCCAAATATCTTGTTTTTTTATCATTAATTAGTAAAAATGAACTTCATTTTGTTTTTGCTACATATACAAAGGTAATGAAACATTAAAAAAATGTTGTATCACTTTGTGTTGCCAAATTAAAATACTAACTTTGCAATCAGTTAGATAGATAAAACGAAACGTTTTAAGTAAATTTTAATAATTATGGTAAACTACAAAGATTTAGGCTTGGTGAACACACGTGAGATGTTCAAGAGAGCCATTAATGGAGGTTATGCTATTCCTGCTTTCAACTTCAACAACATGGAGCAGCTGCAGGCTATTATCAAGGCTTCTTCTGAACTGAAGTCTCCGGTTATCCTTCAGGTTTCCAAAGGTGCGCGCAACTACGCAAACCAGACACTTCTGCGCTACATGGCTCAGGGTGCTGTTGAGTATGCAAAGGAACTCGGATGCAAGCATCCTGAGATCGTTCTGCACCTCGACCACGGTGACAGCTTCGAACTCTGCAAGAGCTGCGTGGACATGGGCTTCTCTTCAGTAATGATCGATGGTTCATCACTTCCATACGATGAGAACGTAGCACTGACAAAGAAGGTTGTTGACTATGCTCATCAGTTCGACGTAACAGTTGAAGGCGAGCTCGGCGTTCTGGCCGGTGTTGAGGATGAGGTTGCTTCTGAGGAATCTCACTATACAAAACCGGAAGAAGTTATCGACTTCGTAACAAAGACAGGTGTTGACTCACTTGCCATCTCAATAGGTACAAGCCACGGTGCTTATAAGTTCAAACCGGAGCAGTGCACACGCGACCCGAAGACCGGTCGTCTGGTTCCTCCTCCATTGGCATTCGACGTTCTTGACGCTATCATGGAGAAACTGCCGGGATTCCCAATCGTACTCCACGGATCTTCTTCAGTTCCACAGGAATATGTTGACATGATCAACCAGTACGGTGGTAAGCTGCCTGACGCAGTTGGTATTCCTGAGGAGCAGCTCCGCAAGGCAGCCAAGAGCGCTGTTTGCAAGATCAACATCGACTCTGACTCTCGTCTGGCCTTCACAGCAGCTGTACGTAAGGTGTTCGCTGAGAAACCGGGTGAGTTCGACCCGCGTAAGTACTGCGGACCGGCTCGTGACCTCATGATCCAGCTCTACGAGCACAAGATCAAAGAGGTTCTCGGATCTGACGGCAAGCTGGCTCAGCTCGACTAATAACAACCGGGCATACCGGTAAAACAGATATAAGTCCTTTTGCGTAAGCCTTTCGGGGCAGAGCAAAAGGGCTTTTTTTTATGCTCATATAATAACAATCGGTGTAATTACTTTGTCTTTCATTCCCTTATATAAATTCTTGTGGAGAGGTTTGTCATGCGTGATAAATAATGTGTAGCAATGTCTTTGAAGCATTGCGGGAATCAAGAGATGTTCCTTATCTGTTTTTATAGGAAAGATCTGTTTTTAAACCGTTGGTATGATGTGATATTATTAATAATGAACATATGGTGTAGGTTTTATTTCAGAAACTCTTTTTCTCATTATGAAGCCGGCGGATGTGCAAACATAAAAAAACGATGCACGCTGATAATGAGAGTGTGCATCGTTTGCGGGTTACCGACAGCTGGGATTTAGTATGTTGTTACCATTCCGTGGTCCACGACGAGTTGTTGTCTTTAGCTCCGATGTTGCCTTCGTCGAAGTCCGGGTCTGTATCCTCGCCCACACCTATTGGTGGCGTAGTACCTTCGTTTGGTCTCCATTGAAGTCCGTTGCTTCCGGCCAGTATCTCAGTGCCGATGATTCTTATGTCTTCTATTTTTGGTGCTGAATAAGTTTTCTTCATATCTATCATTATTTTATGATCAGTTTCTTTCCGTTGATGATATATATGCCTTCCGGCAGGTTGTCAGTATTCTCTATCTTTTGTCCGCTGATGTTGTATATGTGGCTGTCGGCATTTTCTATGTTGTCGGTGATGCAGTCAATGCCTGTCGCCGTGTTGTTTACGCTGAACTTTGCCAGTGGAGTGTCATCATCTGTCTGATACTCTATCCAGCAGCGGTATGCCTTCATATGGTATTCTTTTGATGTGTGGAACAGATTGCCGTTGCTGAAGATATAGCAGTCTTTAGGCAGAGGCTGGTTGCTGACGTAGCTTCCAAGATAGCTCAGCTCGGGAGTTATCTCCGACGTCACCTTTACGGTTTTTTTGTTGTTCTTCATCTGATAGTCCAGATAGTTCACGCCGGAATTCACGATGTATATCGGGCCCTGTACCACGCCGTCTTCTATCGATTCGTACTGCTCGTCGGCAGGATGTTTCTCTGTTTCGGCTTCCTTAATGTAGATGATGTAAGGAGTATTTTCCTTGAGATATATGCCGTCGTCTGCCTGTACGGTCTTGAAGTTTATGATTCTGTTGTTGCCTTCATTTTTCACACAGTCAATTTCGGAGAGTTGGGCGTCGATGCCGAATGCTTCGTGGAACTGTTCTTTGGTGAGCGATACCGGCAGTACAAGCGAGTTCCACTTGCCGCCGTTGAATGTGCGGCGCAGTATCATGCGGCAGTTGCTGTAGTCATGGTTTTTCTTCAGGTCGATGTCCTCGTTAAGCACAAGTTCCTGTATACATGGTTCCGGGTCGAGCTGGTCGGGCGTACCGTCCTGATTGTAGTCGTTGTTGATGGCCATGCCGTAGATGCCGAATGCGTTAAGGGCATCTAAGACTTTCACCTGCGTGAGCTTTATCTCATCGAACTCAAAAGGAGAGGTTATGCATATATAGCCTTTGGTGCCGGTGTAGCCGAGTACGTTGGCATTGAGTACGTTGAACTTGGTGTCGCTGCTTGAGTTTGATGCTACTTTCTCACCGTTTCTGTAAAGCTCGAACTTGAAGTAGTCAGCCAGTCCCAGACCGAGCAGGGCGTTGCCGTTGGTTGTCACGAGGACGAGTTGCTGTTTAGGTGAGATGGTCTTTCCTATCTTTACTGCCACAGTGGTGCCGTTGCCCACAGTGATGCCTATGGGGAATGTGTAGGCATTGTCGAGATCGTCGTCGATCAGGCGGGACAGGTCAGACGGTGTCGTTCCTACGTTGGCGACACTGAACGATATTGTTTCCTTTGCGTCGATAGATGCTCCGGTGTTTTTCAGTGAAACTATTTTTGAGCCGTGGAGAGGATCGCTTTCGCCGTCGGTGTTATCGACAAACGCGTAATAGATGTTCATCTGGTTCACATCAAGACTGAGTACTCCGGATGTGTAGAGCACCATTGCGTCGAATTTGGTCCCGGCAGGAACGCTTACAGAGAATTTCACGCGCTGTGTGTTCTCGTCGCCTATGAGTCCTGTAGAGAGTACAGAGTTGTCTTTTATTATTCCGCTTCCCACTACCTCGCCGTTCTTATACAAGCGTATGTTGAGGAAGTCGAGCAGCTTGGCGTTCAGAACATTGTTTCCGCCGGAAATGACAAATCCTGCCTTCACGGCTTCTGTTCCGTCGCTTATCAAGCCGTTTTTGGCCTTTACGCCTATAATGTTTTTGTTGGATAGCAGCTGTACGCCTCCTGTGTAGTAGGCATAGTCGCGTATTGATGGTGTGACGAGCGCGTTTGCATTGCTGAGATTGCTCAGCAGTTCGATGCCCCAACCTTCGCCGGTCATCACCTCATAGTTGTCGTTGTCGTTGCTGTTGGTGAGTGGTGTCTCTTCGAGTCTGCCGGTCGGTATGCCGTAGTTTATCACGACGTCTTCCGTGCAGCCGTCATCGGCTGTGGCTGTGAATACGTAACGTCCGCTTTCGGTCAGCCCTGAAACCTCGCCGGTCTGTTCGTCAAGAGTGAATCCTGACTGTACTTGGCTTTTACTGCTGATGCTCCATTTGACGTTTATTGCCCGATTGTGTGACAGTTGGTAATGATTGTCGCAGTCGCATATGTCGAGGTCGGCAGACGGGTTGATGTCGCAGTGATGCTGTCCTTTTTGCGGTTCCAGATCGATGAATGCGTATTTTGCTGATTTTCCACCCAGGTTAAGTCCTACACCGGCAAAATGGAACTCGGCTTCGGAGAAGTCCATGCCGGCCCGTACGGCAAATGTCGCGTCACCCGCTTTTGCCAACGCCACATTCAGTACGTCTGTTGACAGAGTGTGTGTCTCTGTTTTACCGTTGAGATCGGTAAGTGTTATTACCGCTGTAGTGCCTGCTCCGATTTCGACTGCAGATATCTGATTTATGACAAAGCCTACCTGTGTGCCGGCTTTGAACGGGTTGGTACCGTTTTCGGCGTCACCTTTCACGGCAACGCTTCCGTTTACTCCCAATACCTCCAGATAGCTGAGGTCTTTAAGATTGTCGTTTATGAGATGATAACTGTTGCTGTGTCCAAGTCTATCTGAGTTTGTCCAGTCGTCTCTATTCCATTTTCCGTATGGCTCGACCTTTGTTCCGATATATTCGCTGTATGCCGGCATTCCGTTGTCGGAGTTCTGTGTTATGGTGAAGTGACGGGCTTTTCCTGCGAATGCATATTTCACTTGTATGGCATTGCCCACATCAGCGCTGACACCCACCTGCACCAGCTGTATCTCGTCGAACTCGCCTGGCGCGTTGGCGTGTATCTCTCGGCTCATGTCTTTATCGCCTATCTGTATGAGCGAGATGTTAACTTCTGTGTTCATGTCTGAATTCACGTCCTGGCCGACATACGAGTCGCCGGCGCCTTCGGGTTTGACGAGCTCGCCGTTCAGGTAGAATCTGATTTTGTAGATGCTCCCTACGTCGATGCCGAGTATGGACGATGAGCCGCCGAGCATGAATCCTGCCTGTGTGCCTGTGGCATACCTGTTGCCAAGGTCGCGCACACTCACTAACGGGCTGTATCCTATGTCTAATTTGGCTACACACGGAATGGTGGCGTTGTTTGTAAGGTCGTCATCGCAAAGGTTCTCAAGGTTGGTCTGGATGTTCAGCACCTTGATGCCGTCGCTGCCGAAACGGTTGACCATACATCCGCGACCCACGAGTGCCCTGCGGTTGCTCAGATAGTTCTCACCGTCAGAGTTGCTTTCCTGCCACACTTTCCTATCGTCAGAAACGGAATTTTCGGCTCCTATGGCTCCAAGGGATATATATCCCAATAAAAATAGTGCCAGAAATCTTCTAAGCACATACGTACATTTTAAGTTCATAATTGTTTTTGTAAAATATATAATTGTATGTTCATATATGATACTAATATCATGTCATTTGTGACGTCCGTTATCTGAACGCGTTTTTAGAATACAGAAAGCAATTTTTTATTCATGTTTATTGCTATGATATAGCATGGAATTTTGAAGAGTATATATATCCTTGACGTATGTGTCAGGTGTCGGTGGATATGATATGCCTCCTTAATTAATTTTGGGTGCAAAGTTAATAACGTGAGTCCTAAATTCGTCTTTTTTTTTTTTTTGATAAAAATTAAGATTTTTATAGCAAATTTAATAGGTGGAGATAAAGTAAATGCAATAAAGTATCTTTTTAGTT
>ERZ827168.4465-NODE-4465-length-12790-cov-5.491559_pt1 | contig 12790 bp, 8 predicted proteins | sample MGYA00519868_ERZ827168 | MGnify/ENA primary metagenome ERZ827168 (study PRJEB31778, sample SAMEA3449271) | human gut metagenome | biome: human gut; feature: human-associated habitat; material: faeces | place: United Kingdom | collected 2010/2012 ...
TCGTTCATGAACATAGGCATGTTGGTGTCTATCAGTTGGCGGGTACGGATTTCGAGGCACTATAAAATATTTTGTGTAAATGTAAAATACGGGATTCAGTATGGGTTCCGTATTTTTTATTTAATAGCTTTGCAAAATGAAGAAAATTATGAAAGAGAAGAATCATGTAGTGCCTGATGAGGTATTAAGTAAGGAGTTCCTTAGCCAGTTCAAGACAGAAGCTGATGTCAGCAAGTTTCTGAAGCAGTTACACGCGCAGGTATTGGAGAAAATGCTTGAAGGTGAGATGGATGCGCATCTGGGTTATGAGAAGAATTCGGTTTCCGGTCATAACAGCGGTAATTCCCGTAACGGCAGCTACCCCAAGAAAATCCAAACTGAACACGGTGAAGCGGTCATACCTATTCCCCGTGACCGTAACGGTGAATTCAATCCCATAGTTGTTCCCAAACACGAGAGTCGTGGGCTTTCCATAGAAAAACTTGTTATCTCCCTATATTCCAAAGGAATGAGCGTGTCCGACATTGAAGAGGAGATGCGTGAAATCTATGAAATAGAACTGTCCACATCAGCCATTTCCATCATTACGAACAAAGTCAACCAGGCTGCTCAGGAATGGCAGAACCGCCCTTTGGATCCTGTCTATCTCATCGTTTGGATGGACGGTATTGTATTCAAGGTTCGTGACAACGGAAAAATCATCAACAAGACTGTCTATCTCTGTGTCGGTCTGAAACAGAACGGCTTGAAAGAAGTCCTTGGCATGTGGGTGGGAAAATCAGAAAGTTCTTCATTCTGGATGGGTGTCCTGACAGATTTGAAGGCCCGCGGAGTACAGGACATACTGATTACCTGCACTGACAACCTGAACGGGTTTACCGACACCATACGTGCCGTATTTCCTCAGTCTTCCACGCAAATATGTGTTGTACATCAAATCAGGAACTCCTGTAAATATGTCGTTTACAAGGACAAGAAAGAGTTTACAGCCGATATGAAGAACATCTATAACGCGCCCAACAAGGAGGCTGCTGCCGTGGAACTGGATAATCTGGAAAAGAAATGGGGAGGGAAGTACCCTTATGCCATCCTCTCATGGAGGAATAACTGGGATGACCTGACTGTTTTCTTCCAGTTTCCATTGGAAATCAGGAAAATAATCTACACAACAAATCTCATTGAAAATCTGAATGGAAAAATCAGAAAGTACACTAAATCAAAGCTTTCATTCCCGTCGGATGATGCTGTGAAGAAAATGGTATACCTCGCTTTGATGGAGATTGAGAAGAAATGGACAATGCCGATTACTAACTGGGGATTGATTATGAACCAATTTATGCTTATTTTTGAAAACAGAATCCAGATATAAGAGAACTTATAACTGAATCCCGTTTCTATTTACACAAAATTATGGATACTGCCTAAATCAACAATCAATCTACTACCTTAAAGAAAACTTCTTCTCCACTTTGGCTATCCGGTGCCACCCAAAGAGCAAAGTCTCCGGCTTCCACCGTCTTCACCATATCTATATTCCAGAAAGCAAGTTCACTTATCGGAAGTTCAAACGATACATTTTTCTTCTCACCCGGCTTCAATGTGACGCGAGCAAAGCGTTTCAGCTCTTTCACTGGACGGGTCACCGAAGCAAACTTGTCCTGCACGTAAAGCTGGGCTACCTCGGTACCTTCATACTTTCCGGTATTCTCAAGGTCGAAAGTCACAGTCAGCACATCTTCCTTCTTCAGATTGGCAGACGAGAGTTTCACATTATCATATTTGAACGTCGTATACGACAGACCGTAGCCAAACGGATACAGCGGATCGAAACCTGCATCCATATAGAAAGAAGTACATCCCAACGAAGTCTGCCCCGCTTCCAACGGAATGTCATTCAGCAAAACCTCATTCCGCGTAGCCGGACGTCCGGAACTGTTATGAGCATAATAAACCGGTATCTGTCCTACCATCTTCGGGAAAGTCACCGGAGTCTTGCCACTTGGCACAGCCTTACCCCACAGCAAGTCGGCCAATGCCGGTCCTCCCATGGTTCCGGGATGGAACGAATAAAGTACAGCTGACGAGAGTTCGACTTCCTTTCCTATGGTCAACGGACGCCCTGCCATTACGACAGTAACCACCGGTTTTCCTGTTTTCGCCAAAGCGGCAATCAGTTCGCTTTGCGCACCTTGCAGGTTCAGGTCGGCCAGGCAATGCGCCTCTCCTGAAAGAATAGCCTCTTCGCCTACAAACGCCAAAATAACATCAGCACGTGCAGCGGCAGCAGCGGCTTTGGCAACACCTGCCATATTCTTGTCACGGCTATAAGTCAGACCCGGCTCGTATATCACCTGCACTTTGTCCCCCACCAGTTCCTTGATAGCCTTCAACGGTGTCACGGTTTTTGTCTTGTCACCATCAAATATCCAGGTACCCAATTGGTCATAAGGTGCATTTGCCATCGGACCTACCACAGCAACCGTCTTTACCGAAGATTGCAAAGGCAATGTCTTCTTTTCGTTCTTCAACAAGATGGCCGATTCCACAGCAGCTTGCTTGGCAGCCTCCAGATGAGAAGGAGCATAAAGTTCCTCTATCCGTTTCTCATCCACATAAGGATTATCAAACAGTCCCAACCGGAATTTGATACGCAGAATATTCCGCACGGCATCGTCTATAGCAGACTTCTTGACCTTACCTTCTTTTATCAATTCCGGCAATTCCTTGACAAACGTATAGCTGACCATCTCCATATCCACACCAGCATTCACCGCCTTCATTGCTGCCTCTTTAGAATCGGCAGCAAAGCCATGTGCCATCATTTCGGCTACCGAAGCCCAGTCTGACACTACTATTCCATCAAATCCCCATTCACCACGAAGCACATCTTTCAAAATAAAAGTGTTTCCGGTAGACGGTGCTCCGTCATTGTCATTAAACGAAGTCATGAAAGTGGCTGCCCCTGCCTTGGCCACAGCTTCAAAAGGAGGAAGGTATACATCCCTCAAACGACGCTCCGGAATGAAAGTGGAATTATAATCACGCCCGCCCTCGGCAGCACCATAACCTACAAAATGTTTAGGACATGCGGCTATGGAAGTCGGACTGTTCAGCGAATCTCCCTGGAAACCTTCAACCATAGCAACACCCATCACTGAAGTCAAATAAGTATCTTCGCCACATCCTTCGGCCATACGCCCCCAACGGGGATCGCGAGCCACATCTATCATCGGCGCAAATGTCCAGCGGATACCCACGGCAGAAGCCTCCACAGCCGCTACCCGTGCACCATCCTTAGCCACCTGCGGGTTGAAAGATGCCGCTTGTCCCAAGGGAATAGGGAATATGGTCTTGAAACCGTGGATCACATCACGCGCCATCAGCAAGGGGATGCCCAAGCGGGACTCCTCCATTGCCACACGCTGCAAGGCATTGACACGCACCGGATCTACTTCATTCAGGATAGACCCGACTTCACCTTTCTTTATCAATCCGCTCATATCCTCTATGTTACCATAAGAAGAAATCTGGTTCATCTGCCCAATCTTTTCTTCCAATGTCATACGGGACAACAGCGCTTCTATTTTCTGCTCGATGACTGCGTCATTTTTTGTATCCTGCACTTGAGTACAAGATATAAAAGGAAGCAGCAATAAACAAGCAGAGAGCATTTTCATTGTTTTCATCTTTAATCTATTACTTGAAATGGAATATTTGCTGTTGAGACAAAGCCCGTATTATCAAGTACATATACGTACAAACGATATTCCCCGGGAACTTTAATCATAGTCTCATACACATTCTTGTCTGACACGGCCACGTCACCCATTCTTTCCGGACGTGGCTCATAAGAACCTCCAAAACCCAAGACTGTAGCCTCTTTCAGTACTTCCCACACATAAGCCAAAGAATCGTTCTCCTTATCTGTGACGGAAACCTCCGCCTTAAATAAAGTACCTGCTTTGATACGGACATTATCAATGGCACTTTTACCATCGATAGTCATGCCCCGAACTATCGGAGCCGTTTCATCCAATTCCTTGCCGGTCCACACTCTTTGCATGGCCTCCACCATAGGAGTTTTCTCTCCTTTCAATGGCAGTGAATCCACCTTATCCTCTACAAACATACTGAACCAAGTAGGCGTACGTTCTTCTTTTTGTCCCCACAAGAATACAAAAGAGCCCAAGCAACGGGTATTGGCAGAAATATATTGCGTATAACGCTCTTCGTATACCTGCCGTTTTTCTTCACTGGTCTGCTCTATGGGTGCCTTCCACTCGGTTGACGCTGTTTCCCACCAACCGGTCGGTCCCCACTCGGTAATCATAAATGCACCCTTGTAGTCCGACCGGTCAACAACAGCCTGCACCTCTCCCATCGGACCATATACATTGATGCCCACATAATCGAGAGACGGAGCATACTTTGCCACAGAGTCCAATGCCGACGGATTGTAGGAAATCACTGTCGAAACCAGATGACGCTTGTCTATCGACTTAATCAGCTGTGCCAGTTCTTCCACAAAATTCCATGCGGCAGCTATATTAGCATTTCCCAACTCAATTTCATTGCCAATACCCCAAGCCAGCAAACTCGTATCATTCTTGAACGTTTCTGCCAACAAGCGGACTTCTTCGCGCATCTTGTTCTTATATTCATCATCGTAATAGCGTATAGAGTCTTTGGTCATGCCTATTCCCTGCATTACGTACATGTTGTGCTCCGAAGCCAATGCCAGGTTTTTCTTTATCTCCTCCACATTACCTCCCCAGGTTCTGAAGGCATTGGCACCACTCTGGGCGGCAATGTCCAACCGATATGTGCCGCCTACGCCTTTAATATAGGTTTCTCTTCCGTCAATGGAAAGTTTATAACCGTCTGCCGCTTTCTCTATTACAATACCGTCTAGAGAAGAAGGAGAACAGGCAGACAACAAAACTAAACAGATAAAAATAAATATTTTTTCTTTTTTCATTATCAATTGTCCTAAAGCATAAGGTATTTATGTTATAAATAAAAAACATTCAGCCTTCATATTTAAATAAAATTTAAATATGAAGGCTCTATTTTTTCTGAAACACGCGTACATAGTCCACCTTCATCGTTACAGGAAGAGCAGACTCATCCACACCGTTCATTCCACCCCAATCACCGCCCCAAGCCAGATTCAGAATGGGATAGAAAGCATAATGGAAAGGCCATTGATTATGACCAGCTCCCAATTGTTGCTTGGTAACAGCCAACTGTACCTTGCCATCCACGTATGTAGTGATGGCATCTTCTGTCCACTCTAAAGCATAGAGATGAAATTCTCCTTCTGCCTGTTCTATAGTCATGGCATGTGTTTTCTGCGTACCTATAGTATGATTATAATCTTGCGTATGGATAGACGAAGAGACTTCGTTGGGTACGACTCCCACTTCCTCCATAATGTCTATTTCACCACACATGGGCCATGGGTTAGTATTCCAGTCATTACCAACTGGCATCATCCAAAAAGCCGGCCACGTCCCCTTGCCTTCAGGCAACATGATACGTGCTTCAAAATAGCCATATTCCCAACCAGTATTCACTTTAGCATACACACGACCAGAGTAAATTTTACCATCGGAGCCTTTGAAACAATTAATATTCAACTTACCGTCCACAAGTTCTGTCACACGCTTTCCGTCAGCAGAACCATTGACGTAATTTTGAAGTTCATTATTTACCCACCCTGCTCCTTGAACCTCGTGTGTCCAATCATTGCCAAGAGATGTGCCCTCATTAAATTCATCATGCCAAACCAACCGATACCCCTCAGGAGTATTGATATCCAGATCTTCAGCCGATTCTTGAATAACTGTTACCGTTACTTTCTCTGCACCAGCCACAACCTCAACTGTACCCGTACGGGAAATCTTTGCATCATTAGCTAAAGTGGTCACAACAATTTCCCCACTATTTTTTTCTGCGCTAATCCAACTATCATTGGATTTCACATTCCATTCGCCAGAAGCAATAACAGATAAGACAAAAGATTCTCCTATAGAATTAGAATACAACTCAGTCTGTGACACTGATAAAGGAGCCGCTTGCGTAAGAGGAATAGATACACGAGTAGCACCAGATTTAACCACCACCGTACCAGTACGAGAAGTAGTACCCGTATGAGCACTGACTATAACTGTCGCTGTGCCTTGGCTAGAAGAAGAACCCATTACATTTACTTTGACCCATGAACTGCAATCATCAGAGGCAAAAGCTGTCCACTCTTTACCAGAACAAACCACATTCACCACATATTGGCTAGCTTGTGCAACAGCCTCTATCTTTTCAGGAGAACATTTAATGGTAACATCCTCGGATTGCGGTTCCTTGTCATCGCTACTGCCACAAGCAATCAACGAAAACAAAAGAATAGATAATAGACAATAGTATTTCATATATATATATATTTTACAACATAAGTAGAGAAAAAGGGAAAGGATGAAACTCCAGCAATTGCCAAGATAACCCACATCCTTCCCCCTTTTTATTATTCACTGCTTTTAGCAGACCAATATTCTATCTAATACTAGCCATCAATCTCTATGAGTCTGGAAAATAATATCTTTAATAGTCACTTTTGTGTCAGCAGGATTTCCACCAAAATCCAAGACTAAAGATATAGCATGCATATCTTTAGGCGCCTTTTTATTTGCAACCCAAAATTTATTATCTTCATTACCCAACAAATCCGTCTGTTCTGCAAAGAAGAAGTTATCATCATGTTTGACATCAGGTTCATCAGTCTGAACCAGTTTTACTGTTACCCCCTTCAAATCAGTACTAGGATTTAGAGTGACACAGAAATCATAGGCAGTTTCTGTATCGGCTGACAAATCTGTAACAAACGAGAACTGGTTCTGCCATTGTGCTTCAGTAGCATCAGGGAAAGTGAGTGTATAAGCATTTCCATCCACCACTAAATCTGGATTAGGTCTAGCACTCCAATCCGGGTTTGCATAGAAGAAAGTATTGGTAAAGGTTGCCCCGTTCCAAAGATTGTCTTCACTATCCACCTTCACCCAAGAAGGTTCAGGCTCTTGTACTTCAGGAATTTCCGTACCGTCATCATTAGCATGGTCTTTCAAGACAAAGCTTTCCAAAGTAATATCCGTATTAGCTTCATTACCACCAAAATCAAGTGCAAACTTCAAATCGGTAATATTCACACCGGGTACGTTACTGAACCATATACACTTAGGCTCATTAGCATCTAAAGCCACACGCTGCATATTGATAAACGTATTGTCATCACCTTTCTGCTGTACTTTAACCGTCACGCCCGGATGTTTGGTAGTAGAAGTGATTATCACCGAAAAATCATAGGTTTTATCCACTGACAAAGCAATTACCTTATCCAATTCCACATGCATCTGAGCTTGCCACTGATCGGTAGTAGCTTCCGGTAAGGAAACAACAAATGCACCATTCTGATAAGTATATTTTGGATCTGCAATCTGCCCCCATCCTGGAGCATAGTAGAAAGATGCCACATTGAAAGTTACTCCCTTAAACATGTTAAATTCACTATCTTCCACAAAACCACCAAAACCGTTCATAATAGTCTTCTCTATTTCAAAGGTTTTGGTTATCGAACCATCACTAATGCCATTTGCGTTCTTTACTTTACATTCTACTGTATATGAACCTTTTTTACGATAATATTTGGAAAAACCATATGAGGCTTGATAAGCGCCGTCAATTATCCAAATTGGAGACACTCCAGGAGCAGAAGTAAATTCAAAGTTTGCATAATTGGTTGTCTGATCTACAGTAACTTTAAAGTTATCAGTATAATCCGATGCTTGTGGGATATTGCCATTGGCTCCCGTAAAATCTTCAGGCGAACATGAAGTCATTGCAAAACCAGCAACCAACACGCCTGCCATATATTTAAATATATTTTTCATATCAATTATTTATTAATGGAGTTATGGTAAACTATTTATAAGCATTCTGAACCAAAGCCGGATCGGAATCCAACTCTCCTTGTGCAATAGGAATGTATTTCTTCTTGGCAGTCCAAGAATTAGTACGGTAACCATATTCATCGGGGACCAGTGCAGTAGTAGCCTTATTGCTGGCTGATGCTCCACTGATTCCTTCAGCACGTACCAAATCAAAATAACGCTTGCCTTCACCTACAAATTCCAAACGACGTTCTGTAAGTACATCGTCAACCGTAACGTTTGCAAGTCCAGCCAAACCGGCACGGGTGCGAACTTCGTTCAACCATGTCTTAGCCTCACCTGTACCACTTCCACCTGTACGAAGAGAAAGTTCTGCAGCATTTAGTAATGTCTCAGCATAACGATAATAACGATAATTGTTATTATAGTTCAAATTCTGGTCACCGGAAGACTGCTTGAAGTTCTTATCATACGGACGATATTTTTGTAACCAAATATGAGTATCTTGATAACGTTTCGTATATTCTACATCTTCGGCAATCACCCAGCAAGTTGCATCACGACGTTTGTCTTGTTCACTAAACATTTGATAAGTTTCAAGACGCATGGGCATAAATCCCCAGCCATCATTACCCTTTGACCAACCATCATCACCTGGGAAAGAGTTAGGAGAAATCAGAGTAGGAAGCACTGTACCACCAACAGCTAACGGACTTCCCCAGCCACGTTCGTTATTAGTTTGCTCATAATTAATTTCCCAGATAGATTCGTCACACCATTCACCTTCCGTTTCCCAGATGTTGGCAAAACTAGGATTCAATCTAAAGCTAGGACTATCAATAAGCTCCTTCATATAACCTAAAGCTTTTGAGAAACGACTTTCATCATTCTGATACATTACCATTTCAGCATATACCATATAAGCCATAGCTTGAGTGACACGTCCCAACTGACCTTCGTCGTCAACTTCTTTACCTTCTTTGATTGTTTTATAATATTTCAAAGGTAACACCTTAGAGTCAATTACAGCTTCAAGTTCTGCGATCAACTCAGCATAAACCTGATCGGCAGTATATTGCGGAGCCGTATAAGGAGGTTCGGAAAGATTCTCCAAATAGAAAGGTACATTACCAAAATAATGCCACAACATATTATAATAGAAAACACGTAGTAAACGGGCTTGCATCTCATAGAGTTTACGATTGGCCTCAGTAACATCAGTACCCCAATCAAGATATTTCAGTAAGTCATTACAACGTTTGATACCAGAATAGTCCACTGTCCAAAGAGAGCCAAGTGTATTATTTTCATTAGCCTCATAATTAAACAACATATGCCAATTCTGCATATCGGTCTTGGTTGCACCACCTACCCAAAAATTATCGCCCATAATTTCACCGTCAATATTCAAGGCATTGTACTGTCCCAATCCCCAATCTGGCCAATGGAGAGGGTCATAGGCGGCAATCAGAGCTTCCTGAATATGCTCATCCGTAGTATAATAATCTTCCAATGGTTCACCTGTCGGATTTTCCACCTCAAGAAAACTGTCACTGCAACCGGTAGTCAACACTGTAGCGGCAGCAAGTAAGCCTATTGCTAATATTTTATTTGTTTTCATATAGTTCTTATTTTTAGATTAGAAAGAAACATTTACACCTACTGTATATGTGCGAGCCTGCGGATAAATACCACGGTCAACACCAAGAGAAGTTGCACCTGAAGAAATTTCAGGATCAAATCCCCAATATTTGGTCCAAGTCACAAGATTTTCAGCTTGCACATACACACGCAGACGTTCAATAGTAAGTTTGCGAGTAAGAGTCTTAGGCAATGTATATCCCAAAGTAATATTCTTAAGACGAAGATATGAACCATCACAAACATAAAGATCAGATACCATCCAGTTCGTTGCATTACCGACAGCCAGACGAGGATACTTATTAGAAGTACCTTCACCAGTCCAACGTCCCAACATCCAAGAAGGATAGTTACCAGAAGCAACATCTGTACGATAAGTGCCATCAAACACATCAGCACCAGCTACACCTTGGAAGAAAATATTAAAATCAAAGCCTTTCCAATCAGCATTAAGATTCAAACCATAAGTCCAATCCGGAGTACCATTACCAATGTTAGTACGGTCATCTGCCGAGATGCTACCATCACCATTTACATCCACAAAACGTGTATCACCAGGAACCGCATCCGGCATAATCATTTTACCATCTTTATTGACATAAGCACGAACTTCATCCATATTCTGGAAAACACCGTCAGTCTTGTAACCATAGAAATAGGGGAAAGGTTGTCCGTTAGAGCCGCGTGTACCGCCGCCAGAGAATCCTTGAATACCATCTAAATCCATATAGCCAGTATCATTTCCCAAATTCTTCAATTCATTTTTAAGATAAGTAGCATTTCCCTTTACAGCAAATTTAGCATCAGCAATATTCCATTTATAGCCAAGTTCAAACTCAAAACCACTATTTTCCATATCACCTACGTTACCAAGAGGTTTAGTTTCACCTACATAACTCGGGATAGGCATCGTAATAATCATACCATTGGTTTTCTTTATGTAATAGTCGGCACTGAACGTTAAAGCATTATTAAAGAATCCCAAATCAATACCTAAGTCAGTTTGCTCACTCTCTTCCCATTTCAAATCAGGATTTGCCAAACGTTGTGCTTTAGAACCGTTCCATTTGATGGCATCTTTACCCAAAAGAACATTATTACCCATGGCTGTCAATGAAGTATAACCAAATTCGGCTATGTTATCATTACCATTCTTACCCCAACTAGCACGAACCTTTAAGTTAGACAACCATTCTCGCGTATCAGCCATAAATTCTTCATTTGTCACATTCCATCCCACAGATACTGAAGGGAACGTACCATATTTATTATTAATACCAAAACGACTTGAACCATCACGACGGATTGTAGCCTGAATCATATAGCGTTCATTATAGTTATAACTCAAACGAGCAAACATAGACGACATTCTATGTTCTGTATAAGGACCTCCATAAACGCCATACTGAACTGTAGCACCAGTAATATTACCATCTGCATCCTTTGTATATTCAACATTCCCTGTAGCATAATCAATAGAAGGTTTATTAGGATTCACCAGATTCCAACGGTTACCACCAAGTTGATCTCCCTTATATTTAAGGGCAGACTGTCCTAATACAACACCAAATGTATGTTTGCCGATAGTTTTGTCATAAGTTAATGTGTTTTCAATCTGCCATGTCACATTCTGTGCCTTGAATGAAGATGCATTAGTATGTGTTGCCTTATTATTAGCTGAGAGATAATACTTGCTCTTAGTTGCCCCTTCATTACCCCAAAATCCCATATCAGCACTATAATTGAAGTGATACTTCAAATTATCCCACAATTGAAGATCAATAGAAAACTTTGGAACAAACTTATGCGACCAATTCTTTGTAGGAGTCAATGTCATCATAGCCAGCGGATTATTCATTTCCTGATAAGCTCCTCCATAGCCAGGTACTGTATAAGGATCACCATTTGCATCACGAGGCAAATCAAAATCTTTATAAGTTTCAATCATCTTTTCAGCTGCATCACCAGTCAATGTAGGGGTCAAAATAGGAGACAGATAAAGAGCCGATCCCAAAATTGAACCGAATTCAGAGTTAGTACCAACACCTGTTGAATGCGTACGCATATAAGCCAAATTTACACCTAAATCCAATTTATTAAGGAAACCGCGTTCTTTAGATGCATCAATTAGATTATATTGAGTATTGGAACGAATAGTCAAACGGTCATAATTAGAATGTCCGTGATTACCACCAACAATACCATCTTGTGAATAATACCCCAAAGACAAATAATAATTTACTTTTTCCGATGCACCACTAACTGTCACATCATGATTCACTACCGGAGCATTGTCATAGAAAACAAGATCTTGCCAATCAGTGCCAAATCCTTTGATAGAATTTCCATTAGCATCAATCAAATTATAAGGATCTGCATAAATTGGAGCCTGACCACCATTCACATTGGCTTCATTCTGAAGGATAGCATAGTCTGTCGCACTAGTCACATCACGTCTCTTCCATGCACTCTGCCAGCCATAAGAAAAATTGTAATTAATTTGTGCCTTACCCATCTTACCTTTTTTGGTAGTTACTAGAATAACGCCATTAGCAGCACGCGCACCATAGATAGCACCAGAAGCAGCATCTTTATAAAACCTGCTTTTCTTCTTTCGCTTTTCATCTCTTTGTCAAAAGTGCCACACACTGAATATAACTCAATAGTTGGTCGAAATAAATACGCCGATAATTCATACGTGTAAAAACCGCAAATCTGTAATACTTTATGTATTATCTGTTATTGGCAAACTCCACTCTTATATCTTCAACAGTGTGCCAGAGTTTTTTCAATCGATTGTGAAAGTTAATCAATCTGTTGCAAGCTCTTTGAAATGCCATGTCAAATTCATCTCCATCTTTATATGCAAAATCCCTGAAAACTTGATGAACCAAATAATTTCGCTCCTCTTTGATTCCTCTCAGCAATTCATATTGTGAAAGGCTTAAAAGATTATCATTATCGGAATAATCCAATTCTTCCAATTCATTGATAACTTTTCCCAATGTCCAATCAGAAATATCTAAAAAGTTTTCTTGGCTGTCGCCGCAAAGCATCATCGCATAGATCCATTTGACATCATGTTCAATGGATTGACAATAATAAAGCGTTTCTCCAACATAATACTTAAAATCGTCTAAGGTCACAATTCAAAAACTCCTATTATGTAATTACATATCAATATATAAGTTTTCTGTTTATAGAATAGC
>ERZ827168.4466-NODE-4466-length-12789-cov-3.781687_pt1 | contig 12789 bp, 8 predicted proteins | sample MGYA00519868_ERZ827168 | MGnify/ENA primary metagenome ERZ827168 (study PRJEB31778, sample SAMEA3449271) | human gut metagenome | biome: human gut; feature: human-associated habitat; material: faeces | place: United Kingdom | collected 2010/2012 ...
TCGGCCGTATTTACACAAAAAGCGTTATCAGGTCACTGTGATTGATAAAAACCCGGATAGTCCTTATCCGGATATTATCGCACAGTGGCCTCTTTGTTTGTTTGATAGGACTTACAAAGCTGATAACTTGAATCATTTTGTTTTCAATATCTACTACTAAGGAGGAAACCACTATGTCTAAGTTGGTTTGGGATGCGACCGGTAATCATAAATATGAGACCGGCGTAAGTCGTGGTGTGCTTTACCCTCAGGATGAGACTGGCGCTTATCCGAAGGGTGTTGTTTGGGATGGTCTGACCAGCGTGACCGATTCGCCGTCCGGCGCGGAGGCAACGAAACTGTATGCCGATAACATTGAGTACGCGGTTCTGCGCTCCGCTGAGCAGTTGGGTTTGACCATTGAGGCCTATCAAGCCCCTGACGAGTTTGAGGCTTGCGATGGTTCTGCCGCTCTTCTGGATGGCGTGTACGTTGGTCAGCAGCCTCGTCAGGCGTTCGGTTTCGCATATCGTACCGAGATTGGCAACGATACCGCCAGCACTAAGGATGACGGCTACAAGCTGCATCTGGTTTACGGCTGCACTGCTTCTCCGTCTGAGGAACAGCATCAGACCATCAACGAGAGTCCCGACGCTGTAACCATGTCCTGGGAAGTTACAACCACCCCTGTCGGTGTAAAGGGTATGAAGCCGACGTCCAGCATTGTTATTGATTCTACCAAAATTAAGGACAAGACAAAGTTGGCCGCTCTGGAAGACGTTCTCTATGGTAAGGATGCTGTCGAGGCTCGTCTGCCTCTGCCCGACGAGATCTTTGAGCTCATGAAGGGCGAAGTGTGATCAAAAATCGAAAGGAGATAAATTCTTATGCTTAAGAAAACCATTGCCTATACCGATTACGATGGTAATGATCGGAAAGAGGATTTTTACTTCAATCTGAACAAGGCTGAAGTAGTGGAACTCCAGCTTGGTACCATCGGCGGTCTCACCAAAACTCTCGAGAAGATTGTCCAGGAAAAAGATTCCAGCCGTCTCATCGAGTATTTCAAATCTATCATCATGAAAGCCTACGGTGAAAAGTCGCCAGATGGTCGTCGGTTTATTAAGTCGAAGGAACTGTGTGAAGCGTTTTCTCAGACCGAGGCCTACTCTAATTTATTCATTGAGTTGGCTGGCGATGCGAAGGCCGCTGCGGAGTTTATCGATGGGATTCTGCCCAAAGAGGCTTCCGATACAACAAAGAAGCCTGATTTGACGGTCGTGTAAGAAAGAGGAGACAAAGAATGCTTGAGATTATCATTCCAAAACAGGAATATTTCGACGAACTCCATGGCGAGTTCATAAATGTTCCGGAACAGAGATTGACTCTCGAGCATTCTCTTGTCTCCCTCTCTAAGTGGGAATCAAAATGGAATAAGCCGTTTCTTGGTGCAGATTCTAAAACGATTGATGAATCATTAGATTACATACGCTGTATGACTGTAAACAAGAACGTCGACCAAATGGTGTACAAGGGAATAACTCCGGAATTATTTCAGAAAGTAAATGATTATATTGGTGCTCCAATGACAGCCACATGGTTTGCAAAGGAACCGCCTAAAAATGGAAAAACCGAAGTAGTGACTGCCGAAATAATTTACTACTGGATGATCGCGTTAAATATTCCGTTTGAATGTGAAAAATGGCATTTAAACCGTCTTTTAACACTAATTAAAGTGTGCAACATTAAGAACTCACCGCCTAAGAAAATGAGCCGCAGAGAAATCATGGAGCGAAATCGCGCTTTGAATAAGGCTCGCAAAAAGCGGTAGTGAAGTTGAGATTCCAATTTAGAAGGGGAGATAAGATATGAGACTCGGATTTGCAAATGGACGTATGAGAGTTCGTTATGGTTATGCTTGCTACGGTTACACCCGTGGTAACGGAACTGTCTGGCATGGTGGTCTTGACGTCGAACTGCTTGACGATAAGACGTTCGGCATGCCGACATTCCGAGGCAAGAAAATTCGCGGTAAGGTCGTACAGGCCCGCATTGTCACGGATAAATCGAACCGTACCTGGGAATGGGGCTACTATATTTGTGTCAAGCTCGATGCAAACCAGACACCCGACAAAGTCAACTACCTTTATTTCTGCCATTGCAGCAAATTACTGGTCAAAGTTGGTGATGTTGTCGAGTCCGGCAATGTCTTGGGTGTTATGGGGAATAGCGGCAATGCCTCCTTGGCGAATCCCCCATATGAACACGTGCACTTTGAGGTACGGCAGACCGCAACAAGCAAGGGCCTTAATCCTGTTGATTACTGTGACTGCGAGAATAAAGTTGGGACTTATGGAAACCTTCCGAATCTTACAGAAAAACTGATCGATGTGTCCTGGTACCAGCGATCTATTGACTGGAAAACTGTCCCTTACAGGGCCATTATCCGTGTTGGGTACCGTGGATATCTTCCAGAAGGCAATCTGACAGTTGATTCCTTCTTTGAAAAGAACCTTACCGGCGCTATCGAGAACGATAAGCTGGCAGGGTTCTATTTCTTTTCTCAGGCAAAGACCACCGATGAGGCTAGGGCTGAGGCTGAATTTGCCGACAAGTGCATCAATGGCCGAGGAAAGGGCTTGCCCATGTTCTTCGATGCCGAGTGGAGTTCCGAAAAGAATCATCTGGGACGTGCCGATTCACTTAGCAAGGATGTCCGAACCGCTTGTGCACGAGCATTCTGTGAAAGAGCGAAAGAGCTTGGATATCGCCCAGGTATTTATACCTTTACGAATTTCGCACTTTCGTACATCGACTATGAGAGCATCGTAAAATCCGGCTGCATCGGATGGCTTTCCGACACGAGAGCCGCGTTCAACACGACTTTGCCCAGGCATATCCATCAGTACGGACAGGAAATTGTTAATGGAATCACTTCCGGCTTTGTCGATATGAACAATGTTGTTAAATCCTATGACGGTAGTGATACGACTGTACCCACAAAGACGATGCAACAAATCGTTATCGGCCCCGTGAGCAATGGTGATGCCTTGAAAATTTACAATCTTGCAAAAACTCTCGGCCTGACTGACCAGGGACTCTACAAGGCCGAATATGTCTGAGGAAATTCAAAATGGCCGGGATTGTATTTAAGCATAAGGGTAACTTGAAGAAAACAACCAAATTTTTAGAACGGATGGTCAAAGGAGAGTATCTAAACAATCTTGACAAGTATGGCCGGGAAGGGGTCGAGGCACTTTCTTCGGCCACACCTGTTGATACCGGAAAAACTGCGGCAAGTTGGGATTATCGAATTGAGAAAACCAACTCTGGTACGAAGATTATTTGGACAAACTCCAATGTGAACAATGGTGTTAATATTGCCATCATTCTGCAATACGGTCACGGTACAAATCATGGCGGATATGTGCAGGGGAGAGATTACATCAATCCTGCCATCCGTCCTATTTTTGACAAAATTGCAGATAATGCGTGGAAGGAGGTAACGAAAGAATGAGTTCATCCATTGACCAACGCATCGTAGAGATGCAATTCGATAACAAAGAGTTCGAAAGTGGAATCCAGACGAGCCTTAAGAGCATTCGAAACTTGGAAAACGGCCTAAAGCTGGAAGATGGTGCGAAGGGATTTGAGAACATTGGTCGTGCCGCAAACAATGTCAGTTTTGACACTCTCGGAAGTGGCGTAGTTGCCATTCAGCAGAAATTCACGGCAATGGAAGTTGTAGCAATCACTGCTCTTCAGAACATTGTGAATAAAGCTATGGCCGCAGGAGAACATCTCGTTAAATCTCTTTCCATTGACCAAATCTCTGCCGGCTTTGAAAAGTTTGGCTCTAAGACGTCTTCTGTTGCAACTCTTGAGGCTCAAGGGTATGCCCTCGAGGATGTCAATAGAGAACTTAATCGTCTTAATACCTTTACCGATGAGACTAGCTACAATTTCACCGATATGGTCGCAAATATTGCTAAATTCACAGCCACCGGTAAAAATCTGACTGAGTCCGTTACGGCGATGGAGGGCATTGCTAACTGGGCGGCTCTTTCTGGACAGAATGCTCAGACTGCCAGTCGTGCAATGTATCAGCTGTCCCAGGCAATGGGCGCTGGTGTTATGCGTTTGGAAGATTACAAGTCCATCCAGAATGCTTCCATGGACACCGACGAATTTCGTCGCAAGTGCATTGCTGCGGCTATATCACTCGGAACTCTTAAAGATAATGGTGATGAAACTTACTCTGCCGTTTCGCAAGGGGCAAAAGCCACGGCGTTCAATGTATCCCAGTTCACAACGCAGTTGACCGATGGTGCATGGCTTACATCCGACGTCATGATGAAGGTTTTCAATGATTACTCTAAGGCCGTAACCGAAATTGTGGACGCTTCTAATAAACGGAGCATGACAGTCTCCGAAATCATTGAAGAAATTCATTCAAAATCGGAGAAGGAAAGCATTTCCATAGACGAGGCAATTAAGTCTCTCGGCTACACATTTGACGAATTTTCGTTAAAAGCCTTTGAAGCTGCTCAGAAGGCCCGTACTTTCGGGGATGCAATCGAATCTGTGAAAGACGCTGTCAGCACCGGCTGGATGAAGACATTCGAATTGATATTTGGTAATGCCGATGAGGCAACCGATTTGTGGACCGAACTCGCCAACCGAATGTATGATGTCTTTGCTGGTGGAGCCGAAATCAGAAATGAAATTCTTGAAAGTTGGAAAGACGCAGGCGGACGCACGGACTTAATCGATTCGATTTGGAATATCTGGGATGCGGTTGAATCAGTTGTTATTCCGATTAAAGAGGCGTTCGACAATATTTTTCCACCTATGACCGCCGAGCGACTTGTCAATATTACTTCTGCACTTGAAAGTTTCACATCTAAGATGAAAATCGGCGACGAAACCGCAGATAAGTTGAAGCGTACGTTTTCCGGCATCTTTTCGGTGTTTAGCATTTTCAAGAAAATTCTAGGAACAGTTGGCGATGCGGTTGCTAAACTTCTCGGAGCAAGTGGGCTGAAAGACTTGTGGAATATGCTGCTCGATATTACCGCTAAAATCGGAGATTTCTTGACATCGTTAAATGAAAATCTTGATTTAAGCAGCTTTGAGTCTTTCCTCTCTTCTATTACGACTGTCATTTCAAATTTTGTTTCGAGTTTGACTGGTAGTTCTAGTTTGAGCGGAGTTCTCGGAGATATCGGTTCTATCATAGGGTCCCTTGCGTCCAAAATCGGCGAAGTTGTAAGTCAAATTATTTCTTGGACAAAAGAAAATGTTAGCTTGATGGGGATTGGGCAAACGCTTGGTACAATTTTCGGCATTCTTGTTGGCAAGAATATTGTAGACGCAACTAATAATCTATCGGGGGCGACCAAGTCAATCAAGGAATTCTTCTCGAATCTGTTCGATAAGAAAAAAGAGAGCGGCTTGAAGTCGAACATTTCAGGAATTTTTGATTCTTTACACGATTCACTAGAGAATTTCACGACTGGCATAAAAGCGAGTGCATTACTTGAGATTGCCGCAGCTATCGGTATTCTTACAGCATCTCTTAAGACCATTTCCGAACTTGATATCGGTGGTATTGTAAAGTCAGTAACGACCATTGGCGTACTCTTCAAAATGTTGAGCATGACCTTAGAATCAATAACAAAGACTCTTAAATCTAACGGTTCTAAAGGTTTGGTTAAAGCCGGGGCCAGCATGGTCCTGATGGCCGAATCCATGAAAATTCTTGCCGATGCCATGAGTAAATTTGGCAGCCTCTCGCTTCCCGAACTCGGAAAAGGGCTTACCGGAGTAGCTGGCGGGCTAACGGCATTATGCTTAGGTCTTAAAGCGATTAACGGGGTCAAGGTCAATCTCGCCACAAGTGTTGCTATGCTGGCGCTGGCCGAAAGTTGTAACATTCTTGGCGATGCCATGACTAAATTTGCCGGGTTGTCTTGGGATGAAATTGCCCATGGTCTTGTCGGTATGGGCGGAGCATTGGCCGAACTGGTTGTTGCGATTTCGGTATTGGGAAAATTCGGTGGTTTTTCTTCTTTGCTTGGAAGTGCTGGAATTTTTGTTGTTGTGCAATCTCTTGAACCTTTGGCTGATGCTTTAGCTAAAATTGGGTCAATGTCGTGGGAAGAAATTCAACGCGGCTTGGTTGCCATGGGCGTAGCCATAGGAGAACTTAGTGTTGCTCTTATTGCGGTTGGCACAATTGCTGGATTTTCTAGCATCTTCGCGGCTGGGGCATTGGACCTTGTTATCCTCGGTTTGTCTCCTTTGGCCGATGCCCTTATGAAATTTGGAAGTATACCGTGGGAGCAGTCAACTCAGGGAATTGACGCAATGGGCGGTGCATTGGCTGAACTTAGTGTCGCTCTTATTGCTGTTGGTAAACTTGCTGGCTTTTCTGGAATTTTTGCCGCTGGAAGTATAGACCTCGTTATTCTCGGAATGAAACCTTTGGCTGATGCTTTAGCTAATTTTGGCTCAATGTCGTGGGAAGAAATTCAACGCGGCTTGGTTGCCATGGGTGGGGCATTGGCTGAAGTCTCTTTATTCTCGGGCCCTCTAGGTATCATTGCTGGCTTTTCCGGATTACTCGGAGCTGGCAGTATATTGCTTACAATTCAAGGACTTGGTGATCTTGCGGATGCACTTGCAAAGTTCGGGTCAATTCCCTGGGAGCAAGGTATGCAAGGCCTTGGTTTTATGGGCAGTGCACTATCCGAGATTGCTATAATCACTGCGGCTGATGGTCTTCTTGCCGGAATTGCTGGTGCCATCGGTAGCGGTTCGCTACTTATAGCTATTCAAGGACTTGGCGATCTTGCGGACGCTTTTATAAAGTTTAGTGAGATTCCGTGGGAAAATGCACAAACAGGTCTTGCTTCAATGGGTGCGGCATTAAGCGAAATTGCCGGTGGGGGATTGCTTGCTACATTTTCGGGCTTTGGCGCATCTGCGATATCGGAAATGGCTAAACCCCTCGGTGATCTCGCCGATTCTGTAAAGAAATGGTCAGATGTTACCGTACCGACTGGAATTGCTGCACAGTTAGGAAGTTTAGCTTCAGGAGTAAACGGATTTATGTTCGCTGGTTCCGGAGCTGATGCTATTGCAACCGTTGCCAAACCAATTGGCGATTTGGCTAACTCTGTAAAGAAATGGTCCGACGTTGTTGTTCCGCAAGATATCGGAACGCAACTTGGTTCTCTTGCTTCGGGCGTGAATGGATTCATGTTTGGAGGGATGGGGGCTAATGCAATCGCAACTTTGGCTGAACCTCTTGGAAATTTAGCTATTTCTGTAAAGAAATGGTCTGGTGTTACGGTCCCAGACACATTGGGAACTCAACTTTCGGGGCTTGCAACTGGCGTCACCTCGTTTACCTTTAGTGGACTTGGAGCCTCCGTTCTCAATCCAGTCTCGGAGGGATTGACCTCTCTTGTCGAAGCTGTAAAAAAATGGGCAGATGTTTACATCCCGGAAAACATGAGCACGGACCTTCAAAATCTCGCTATTGGGATTTCGTCCTTCGGGCCAGATTTTTTAGCCGGATGGTCACTTTCCGCAGTTGTCGGTCCCCTGAAAGAACTAGCAGATTCCGTAAAGGCATGGACCGATATTTCGCTTCCAACTAATATGCAATCCAACTTAGAGTCACTCGCAAAAGGTGTAGAAGCATTTAGTTTTTCAGCATTCGGTGGGTGGTCCATTTCGGCAATAGTAGCACCTCTTAAAGATCTTGCTGCTTCGATTTCTGCCTGGAATAATGTTTCGTTTTCCGGCAATCTTGGCGAAAACCTTGAAAAATTAGCTACTGGACTTGAATCAATGGCCGGGGTTAGCTTCGGCTATGGGTATGCTTCAACTTTGGATTCTGTCAGAAGTTCTATTTCGGAATTTTCGAGCATCGATTTTGCATCGATTGCATCCGGATTCAATCTTCTTAACGAGGCCGGGACTAATCTCCAGGTTTCGTTGAGTTCGTTGCTTGAAATTATTTCTGGCTATGCAAATAGTTTCAATTCAGAAGGTGCATCGCTAGCAACTGCGCTATCAGATGGTATGCTTCTCCAATCGGAAGTTTTGACTACTACTGTAACGATTTTGTTGACCAATACAGTTTCAACGGCGAACCAGAAGTATAACGATTTTCTGAACGCCGGCTCTTACTTAGCTACTGCTTTAGGTGCTGGTATCTCTCAGAACACCTCCACGGTCGACGCTGTGAACGCCACGATGAATACGTCCCTGCAAAGCATTCAAAATAGGCAGGGCGACTTCTATTCTTCTGGTGATGGTTCGGCAACAAACGTGAGCAATGGTTTTGCGAGTAAGCAAGCTGCTTCCGTAGGTACCGTTGAAAATCTGATTACTGCTTGCGTTAGCAAAATCAACGCTATGCGGACGGATTTCTTGACAGCAGGTACTTATGCTATCGGCGGTTTTATAGAGGGTTTTACGTCAAAAATCCAGTCTGCTGCTGAGTCTGCTGCTAATTTGGCCCGAAGTGCTCTTAATGCCGCAAAGTCTGCACTAGACATCAATTCTCCGTCCAAGGAATTTGCCTGGCTCGGTGAAATGTCTGGCGAGGGCTACATCCAGGCTATGCACAAGATGGTGAGCAAGGTGTCTCAGAGTGCAACCGAACTCGGAAACACTGCTGTGAACTCCACAACGCTTGCCCTCGAAAGTTTGATGGACTTGGTCAACAATGGTATCGATACGACTCCGACGATTCGCCCGGTCATTGACTTGTCCGACGTAGAATCTGGAGTCACGGCACTGAACAGTCTCATGACTGCTCCGCGTACTTTGTCGTTGGCCGGCTCTATCAATCGTGTAAATGCTGTATCCAATTCGATGGATGCCAGTCGCTCTGATTCTGCCTCTAGCGATCAAAATGGCGGTAAAACCGTCGAATACGGTCCGATGACCATAAACGTCTATGGTGCAGTAGGTCAGGATGTGAACGAATTGGCTAATATCGTCATGGAAAAAGTTCAGCACAAAGTCGAACGGACAGGAGCAATGTGGGAATGAAACAGTATTTTGTCTTTAACGGTCACAGTAGCGCCGATTTCGATTTGTATATTAACGGCGGCGAAACGTACAACTTTCCGGAGCGGGATGTCGAGTCGTTGGAAATTCCAGGTCGTAGCGGTGCATTGACGGTCGATAACGGTCGCTACAAAAACGTTACTCTACCTTATAAGGTAGGGCTGTTTGGGCACACGACTTTCGACCGAATCGATGCAATTCGCGAGTGGCTACTAACTGCTATTGGGTATATGCGTCTCGAGGACAGTTATCATCCTAATGAATACCGGATGGCAAGGTATTCTGGAAATGCTGAATGGGACGTCGATATGTTCGCAAAATACGGAGAAGCCACCCTCGAGTTTGATTGCTGGCCTCAACGCTTTCTCAAGATTGGGGAAGAGGAAATTGCTGTGACAAACGGCATGTATCTCCATAATCTCACGAATTGCCCTGCACTTCCGCTTGTGCGTTTGAATCTTACAGGTTCTGCCAAGTTGGAAATCGCAGGCGTGCAAATGAGTATTTCCGAATACACTGGCCCTATGTTCATCGATTGCAATTTGCAAGATGCCTACTACAACAATACAAATCTGAATAAATACTTGACGGCGCCGGAGTTCCCGGCGCTTTCTTCTGGTAAATCACAAATCAGCTGGACTGGCGATATAACTTCTTGTTACATCACTCCTCGCTGGTGGACACTGTGATTTATTCAAAATGAACTGCTAAGAGGTGATAAAAACGAGCTATCCGAGATATTACGATGGTACAACTGGTCTGTCTGGTAATGGTATCGGCGTCCTTCGGGACGCCCTTACTTGTACTGTTACAGAAGAACGCAACGGTGCATACGAATTGGAAATGACATATCCGATTACCGGTCAGCATTATCCAGCTATCGCTTTGCGCGGTCTTATTTATGCCAAACCGAATCCGTATGGGCAGCCTCAGTATTTCCGCATTTATAAAATCAGCAAACCCATCAATGGACAGGTCGTTATTAACGCCGAGCATATTAGTTACGACCTTAGCGGTACTCCGGTAGCGCCATGTAGTGCATCCAGTGCGGCAGAGGCATTAGCTCAGCTGAAAAATCATGTAGTTACAGATTGTCCGTTTACTTTCTGGACCGACATTCAAACCCGTTCTGAGTTTTCCTTGAAAATTCCCAGTTCGTTGCGACGCATTCTTGGTGGAGTAGAAGGAAGTATTCTTGACGTCTATGGTGGCGAGTACGAGTGGGATAATACCGCTGTAAAATTGCACAGCAGGCGCGGAACCGATAGGGGAGTTACAATTCGATACGGTAAGAACCTAACAGACCTGACGCAGGAAGAAAATTGTGCGTCAGTGTATACAGGAGTTTATCCGTATTGGGTCGATACTGACCATAATGTGACTCAAATATCTGGAAGCCCGGTTGTCAACGTACCTGATGGGAAATATGACTTTGTCAGGATTCTCACACTGGATGTTAGTCAGGATTTCGAGGATAAACCTACGGATGATCAGCTTCGTCAAAGGGCTCTTGCCTATATTACTTCTAATAAGGTAGGCGTCCCTAAAGTTAGTCTTTCTTTGAGTTTTGCTCAACTTGAGCAAACTGCTGAATACGCTGATATGGCGTTGCTCGAACGAGTATGTTTGTGTGACACTGTTCATGTTCAGTTTCCAAGACTTGGCGTTAGCGCAGAATCAAAATGCATAACGACTGTGTATAACGTTATTCTCGATCGCTATGACAAAGTCGAACTTGGGGATGCCCGCAGCAATCTTGCAACAACGGTTGCAGATATGGGTAAAACAGTAGAGACAACAGTGAACAAGACTCGCACTGATTTAGAGAGGGCAATCGACCGTGCTACACAGCTCATCACCGGCAATCTTGGTGGTTATGTTGTCATGCATAGTTCGACAGGAAGTGATACACCTGACGAAATTCTTGTAATGGACAAGCCGTTAATCTCCCAAGCAACTAAGGTATGGCGGTGGAATTTGTCTGGATGGGGATATTCGTCCACCGGATACAATGGTCCGTATCGATTAGCCGCAACTATGGACGGTGCCATAAATGCTGATTTTATTACAACCGGCAACCTCAACGCCAACATTATTAAATCCGGCATTATCAATGCGAACCTCATTAAAACTGGTACTCTAGCATCTTCGAACGGAAGGTTTGCAGCCGATTTAGATAATGGTACTATGAAATTTAACGGTGGTCTAATCGTTGACACTGATAATTTCAAAATCAATTCTAATGGTTCAGTCGATATCATTGGCAAACTGACGTCTGCTATTGCCAAAAGTAAGTGCATCATCGACGACGCGAGAATTGAAATGTACCGCAAGACTAATGACGGCAACTGGCATCTTGGCGCATTTATGTCTACCTGGGGTTCTAACAACGCAGTCGGTCGTTTGGTCCTATACGGTCCTGCGGCACACAATAAGAATGAAATGGTTGCCAACGTAACAATGGCCGGCCAATATTCCGGTGGTGCCATTGCTATTAGTAACGCCGCTGGTGATGTGAAAATTGAAATGGGTATCGATGGTGCCGGTGACGGTTACATGCACATCAACGGTAAATCTATAACATAAGGAGGTTGACCCTGCAATGGCAATAGCCACTTATAGTCCACCAGACGGTGCAATTGTTAAAAAAGCACGAGCGGATTTCGACTTACGCATAGTTCAACAGCCGGTACATTTGGTGCAGTACGATGATACTGTCAGTGTGCTGGCTGTTAGTTTGTATAAGAGCGGTCAACCTTGGACCGTTCCGACAAATGCTGACGTGAACATTCGTATGGATAAAAGAGATGGGCATTATGTTTATAACCCTGCTCTCGGGGTTAATGCGGAACGAAACGTGGTATATCTGGCAATCACTCGTCAAATGACCGTTCATGAAGGAACGGTATACCCGGTGCTTGAAGTTCTAATAGAGGATGGTACAGCCTCTACTGCTTCCTTAAGATTGGATATCGACCGTAATCCGGTACCAATGACCAAAATTACCAGCAGTGACGAGTACAAAACGCTTCGCGTAATTTTAGATGAGGTTACAAAAAGTGCCCAAATTGTAAAAGATAACCAAGACGCAATTCAAAGTGCTTACGAAAATATCGCGGCTATCGAAGCCGCGCCTGCCAACGCCACAGCCGCTGCGGCCAGTGCGAAAGAGGCCCGCAGCTGGGCTGTTGGAGATACAGCATCCAGACCGGGCGAGGGTATGGACAACGCCAAATACTACGCCGCGCTGGCCCAGCAAGTCAGCCAGGGCGCGGTTGGGTGGTACCCAAATTACGAGGCACTTTACGCAGCGCACGATACCGGTTACGACGGCAACTGGGCCATTGTTGGCGATACCGATACGATTTGGGTTTGGGATTCCGACACTGGCACTTGGCGCGATACAGGCGAGAGCAGCAAGTTTGCGAATTACTACGATAAGGCCAAAATCGACGCACTGCTGACCGCTATGAAATCGAAGCTTAAAACCGTAACGGTGGCAGCAAGTGCCTGGACAACCGGCGATTATAGCGTGACGTGGGATGACGGAACCAGCACGAGTTATACACAGTGCGCCACCGTAGAAGTCACTGGCATCACTACCGACAGCAAAATAAGCGTAAGCCAACGCACCTGTGTGACCGATAATGTGCGTTTGGTAGCGGCGCTTGAACCGGATGCCGGCTCGGTGAAATTCTACGCCAATGCCGCACCTACCGG
>ERZ827168.4467-NODE-4467-length-12788-cov-3.426608_pt1 | contig 12788 bp, 8 predicted proteins | sample MGYA00519868_ERZ827168 | MGnify/ENA primary metagenome ERZ827168 (study PRJEB31778, sample SAMEA3449271) | human gut metagenome | biome: human gut; feature: human-associated habitat; material: faeces | place: United Kingdom | collected 2010/2012 ...
TCAATGAAAGCCGGAAGGAAATGACAGAAAAAGGTGTGGAACGGGCAGTTGAAATGATTGAAACTTCCGCTCTGAAGGAAGACTGTGTCCTGGTTGTCTATCTGCCGGACTGCCATGAAAGTATTGCCGGGATCATTGCAGGAAGACTGAAAGAACGCTATTATCGTCCGACTTTCGTATTGACAAAGACAGAAAATGGAGCAAAAGGATCAGGACGTTCCATTGAAGCATATGATATGTTTGCAGAGATGAACCGGTGTGCGGAACTGTTCACCCGGTTCGGCGGACATAAACTGGCAGCCGGTCTTTCTCTGCCTGAGGAAAAGATTGGATTATTCAGAAAGAAGATCAATGAACTGGCACAACTGACAGAGGAGGATATGCAGGAGCGGGTATCGATTGATTTATGCCTTCCGTTTGAATATATTGATGAGAACCTGATCGCAGAACTGAAAAGATTAGAGCCTTTTGGCATGGGAAATGAAAAGCCTAAATTTGCGGAAAGAAATCTCAGTGTGATCGATCCGAGGATCTTTGGAAAGAACCGGAATGTATTAAAGTGCAGGCTGAGAAATGAACGAGGCATGCAGATGGATGGGATTTATTTCGGAGATGTAGAAGACTGCCTGAAAGTGATGGAACAAAGAAAAGTAATGCCTCTGACTTTTTACCCGAAGATCAACGAATATATGGGAAAAAGAAGTATTCAGCTTGAAATTGTAAATTATCAGTAATGAAAGAGTGAATTATCGGAATTTCACGTGCAATATGCTCAAATTGCACAACAGTTGGAAGTTGTTGTTTGAAAATGGGGAAAATGGTGTTATACTTAATGATATTAAGTTGAAATGTACCCAAAAGCAGATAATCTGGTGTACAGATTCAGATACAAAGGATGAGTGAAAGGGGAAGTCGATATGGCAGGCACTCTGGAGTATGAAGAGCTGAATAAAAATCTTGAAATGGTGGATGGACATGCGGTGAAAGCACCGGAAGATTACCAGAATCCGGAACAGTTGTATCAGGCACTGATCGCCCGGGTGCGTAAGTATCATCCGTCAGCGGATATTACAATGATCGAAAAGGCATACCGTATCGGAAAAGAAGCTCATAAAGATCAGGTACGCAAGTCAGGAGAGCCATATATTATCCATCCTTTGTGGGTCGGGATCATTCTTGCTGAACTGGAGATGGATAAAGAGACGATCGTTGCCGGTATGCTGCATGACGTAGTGGAAGACACGGAGATGACGCTGGATGATATTACGCGTGAGTTTGGGGAAGAGGTCGCATTGCTCGTAGACGGAGTCACGAAGTTAGGGCAGTTGAGTTATTCACAGGATAAACTGGAAGTACAGGCAGAGAACTTAAGAAAGATGTTCCTGGCAATGGCAAAGGATATCCGTGTGATTATCATCAAGCTGGCAGACCGTCTTCATAATATGCGGACTCTGGAATTTATGACCGAGGCGAAGCAGAAAGAAAAGGCCCGTGAGACGATGGATATCTATGCACCGATTGCACAGAGACTCGGTATTTCCAAGATCAAGACGGAGTTGGATGATCTTTCTTTAAAATATTATCAGCCGGAAGTATACTATCAACTGGTAAAGGATCTGAATGCCCGCAAGACAGAGCGTGAAGAATTTGTGCAGCAGATCGTTGCGGAAGTTTCAAAGCATATGGAAAATGCATCGATCAAAGCCAAGGTTTATGGAAGAGTGAAGCATTTCTTCAGTATTTATAAGAAGATGGTGAACCAGAATAAGACGTTGGATCAGGTGTATGATCTGTTCGCTGTGCGGATCATTGTGGACTCAGTGAAGGACTGTTATGCCGCACTGGGAGTGATCCATGAGATGTATACTCCGATTCCGGGAAGATTCAAGGACTATATCGCCATGCCAAAGGCAAATATGTACCAGTCTCTTCATACGACACTGATGGGACCGGCAGGACAGCCGTTTGAAATCCAGATCCGCACCTATGAGATGCATCAGGTCGCGGAATATGGTATCGCGGCACATTGGAAATACAAGGAGGGAGACACCACCGGCAAAGCTTCCAATGATGACATGAAGCTGGCATGGCTCAGACAATCTTTGGAGTGGCAGCAGGATATCAATGATCCGAAGGACTTCCTCGAAACGATGAAAATGGACCTGTTCGCCAGCCAGGTCTTCGTTTTCACACCGCGCGGCGATGTCATCGAACTACCGGCAGGCTCAACGCCGCTGGACTTTGCCTTTAAGATTCACTCGGCTATCGGCTGCAAATGTGTCGGGGCCAAGGTTAACGGCAAGATGGTAACCATCGATTACACCCTGCAGAACGGTGATATTGTTGAAATCGTTACCTCTGCGAACTCGGCGGGTCCGAGCATTGACTGGCTGAAGATCGCCAAGAGCTCCAATGCCAGAAACAAGATTCGCAGCTGGCTCAAAAAAGAAAATAAATCCGATACCATTGAAAAAGGTAAGGATCTTTTAGATAAATATATACGTAAAAAGGGTTTCGACCCGGCGACCTGCGCCAAATCCATGTTTTTAAACAAAGCGATGAAGGCGATGAATTTCGCGAATTCCGATGAATGCTATACGCAGCTTTCCAACGGCGGTACGCTGGTCAGCAAGTTCGCAAATCTCCTGTTTGGCTATTATACGGACGAGACAAAGACAGAACTTCCAAAGAGCAACGAAGAACTCGCAGCCGAGATCAAGGAAGCAGAAGCGAAAAAATTACGCGATCGCAGAAGAACGGCTGATAACCCGGGCATTGTCGTGGAAGGCGCGGATAATCTGATGATCAAGCTCGCCAAATGCTGCAATCCGGTTCCGGGAGATGAGATCGTCGGTTTTGTTACGAGAGGAAGAGGTATGTCTATCCACAGGACAGACTGCGTCAATGTGATCAATCTGTCTGCGGCAGAGAGATCCCGTCTGATCACTGCCGAATGGGAAGATCCGGGTGATACGGAAGAGGGAGGGCAGTATCTTGCAGAGCTGAAGCTTTATGCAGACGACAGAAGAGGACTTCTTCTGGATATCACAAAAGTATTTACGGAAGAAAAGATCGATGTAAAGTCCATGAATACGAGAACGAGTAAAAAAGGAACCGCAACGATGGATATGGGCTTTATCGTCCATGGACGTGAGGAGCTGAACCGGGTAATTAAAAAGTTAAGGCAGATTGAAAATGTCATTGATATAGAAAGAACGACAGGCTGATAAGAATGTCAGACAGCCTGAACAGATCAGAGGGGAAAAATATGAAAATTGAGAGATTTGTACTTGGACCGATTGAAACGAACTGTTATGTGGTAGTAAATGAGGATACAAAGGAGTGCTTTGCAGTTGATATGGCATATTGTCCTAAGGCGTATGTGGATCATATCAGGGAGCAGGGATATCAGATGAAGGCACTGTTCCTGACACATGGACATTTTGACCATATTATGGGAATAGAAGATTTTCTGAAAGCATTTGATGTTCCGGTTTATGTCGGCAGAGAGGAACAGCCGTTACTGGCAGATGACAGACTGAATGCTTCATCTATGTACGGATATCATTGTGCATATACAGGAGCAAAAGCTTTGGAAGACGGACAGACAGTTGAATGTGCAGGAACAGAAATTCACGTGATCCATACACCGGGACATACAGTAGGCGGATGCTGCTATTATCTTCCGGAGGATGAAGCACTGTTTTGCGGAGACACTTTGTTTTGTGGTTCGATCGGAAGGACAGATCTTCCTACAGGAAGCAGCCGGGATCTGGCACATTCTATCAGAGAAAAGCTGATGATTCTGCCGGATGAGACAAAGCTGTATCCGGGGCATATGGATGAGTCTACGATTGGCTATGAAAAAGAGATTAATCCTTTTATCTAAAAAAATAACAGAATAGGAAAAGAATGATAGAGATAAAAAGTAAGAAAAATAAATTTACCTATAATGTATATCATGTCACGAAAGCTTTTTTCCCTGAGGAGGAGATCGTGCAGACTGTTGATGAAGAGCAAGAGCCGCTGGTATGGATGCAGTTACCGGGAGGAGCTTGCTTTTCCCTTGCAGAGAGAAGTCTGACGATGGCAGACAGAAAAATGACTCCGGAGGAGGAACAGACAGAAAAGCGGGAAGTGACCCGGCAGGTCTATCGGTTTCTTTCCGAAGAATGCGACAGAGAACTGGCATGGGGAATGCTCACGGGAGTCAGACCTACGAAGCTTGTGATGCAGAAGCTGGAAGACGGAATGGATCAGGCACAGATCAAGAGGTTCCTTGAGGAAGAATACTGTGTTACGAAAGAAAAGGCAGAGCTTGCTTATGAGATTGCGTGCAGGGAAAAGGAGCAGCTTGGAAAGCTGGATGTCAGCGAAGGATTCAGCCTTTATGTCGGGATTCCGTTCTGTCCGAGTATCTGTTCCTACTGTTCTTTCAGTTCTTCTCCGGTCGGCGAGTGGAAAGATAAGATTGATGCCTATCTGGATGCACTGATCAAGGAACTGAAAGCACTTGGCAGGATGGCAGGAGAACGGAAACCGGATACGGTGTATGTCGGTGGAGGAACTCCGACGACACTGGAGGCGGGACAGTTAGATCGTCTTCTCGGAACAATCCGAAACTGTTTTGATCTGTCTGAACTGAAAGAGTTTACAGTGGAGGCAGGCAGACCAGACAGCATTACGAGAGAAAAGCTGGAAGTGATCCGCAGATATCCGGTGACGAGAATTTCTGTCAATCCACAGACGATGCAGCAAAAGACGCTAGATCTGGTCGGAAGAAAGCATACCGTTGAAGAGGTAGAACGCATTTTTTGTATGGCACGAAAGCTTGGATTTGATAACATCAATATGGATCTGATCGCAGGACTTCCGGGCGAGACAAGGGTAGATATGCAGGATACATTGAGAAGAATCAAAGCACTTGCTCCTGACAGTCTGACGGTGCATGCACTGGCAATCAAACGGGCGGCAAAATTCGGGCAGGAGGGCAGAACGATGGATCTGCATTCTGAGATTTCCGGGATGGTAGAGGATGCGGCTGAATGTGCAGAAGAGATGGGGTTAAAGCCGTATTATCTGTACCGTCAGAAAAATATTGCGGGAAATTTTGAGAATGTTGGTTATGCAGAGGTTGACAAAGCCGGAATTTACAATATACTTATTATGGAAGAAAAGCAGACCATCCTGGCAGCAGGAGCAGGAGCTTCGACCAAGCTCGTATTGCCGGAGAAGATTCAGACGGCAGGTGGAAAAAAGACGAATCTGATCCGCATCGAGAATGTGAAAAATATTATGGAGTATATCCATCGTATTGATGAGATGATAGAGCGAAAAGGAGAATGGTTATGGCATTAAAGAGAAAACCGGTTACCGGAATGAAAGATATTCTTCCGGGCGAAATGGAGATCCGGGATTATGTGATCAGTCTGATCAAAGAGACATACAGGACATTTGGATTTTCATCCATTGAGACACCGTGCGTAGAACATATCGAGAATCTTTGCAGTAAGCAGGGCGGAGATAATGAAAAGCTGATCTTTAAGATCTTAAAGCGTGGTGAGAAACTGAAGCTGGCAGAGGCAAAAGAAGAGGCGGATCTGGTAGACGGAGGACTCAGGTATGACCTGACTGTGCCGCTTTCCCGTTATTATGCGAACCACTCCAATGAGCTTCCGGCACCTTTTAAGGCACTTCAGATGGGAAATGTATGGCGTGCTGACCGTCCGCAGAGAGGCCGGTTTCGTCAGTTTATGCAGTGCGATATTGATATCCTTGGCGAGCCATCCAATCTGGCAGAGATTGAGCTGATCCTTGCGACAACAGCACTTCTCGGAAAGCTGGATTTCAAGAATTTTACAATCCGTATCAATGATCGCCGTTTCCTGAAGGCGATGGCAGCTTACAGCGGATTTGCAGAGGAAGATTATGATAATGTTTTTATTACACTGGACAAGATGGATAAGATTGGTCTGGAAGGTGTTGCCGCAGAGCTGAAAGAAAATGGTTATGCGGAAGAGTCAGTTGAGAAATATCTGCAGTTATTCAAGGAGATTACGAATGATGTTGCAGGAGTGCGTTCCTGTAAGGAGAGGCTGGAGGGATTTCTTCCGGCAGAAGCAGCAGATTCACTTGAGAGGATCATTACAAGTGTAGAGAGTGCAAAAGAGGCAGAGTTCCGTATGTTCTTTGATCCGACACTGGTACGTGGAATGTCCTACTATACAGGAACAATCTTTGAGATTTCCATGGATGAGTTTGGAGGTTCCGTCGGCGGAGGCGGTCGTTATGATAAGATGATCGGAAAGTTTACGGGTCAGGATACACCGGCAGTAGGATTTTCCATCGGATTTGAGCGGATTGTCATGCTGCTGATGGAACGTGGATACAAAGTGCCTACAAGTAAGGAAAAGAAAGCATTCCTGATCGAGAAAAATATGCCGCAGGAAGGCATGCTGAAAGTGCTGGCACTTGCAAAGAAAGAGCGTGAAAATGGCCGTCAGGTGATGATCGTGAATATGAAGAAAAATAAAAAGTTCCAGAAAGAGCAGCTTGCAGAGCAGGGATATACAGAGATCACAGAGTGCTACCGTGATTCTGTGGACAGCCTGTAAGACGGTAGAGCAGAGCGAAAAGAAAGAGCTGCGATAGAAAAAGCAGCAATAAAAAGCAGCGATAGACAGAACAGGAAGAAAGTAAAAAGGAAAGGATGAGATACAATGGCTGAATCAATGCAGGGGCTGAAGAGAACTCACCGTTGTGGCGAGTTGTCTGCAGTGAATGTCGGTGAGACAGTGACCATCATGGGATGGGTACAGAAGAACAGAAATAAAGGAGGTCTCGTATTCACAGATGTCAGAGACCGTTCCGGAATTATCCAGGTAGTCTGTGAGGAGGGGACGACAGAACCGGCTCTGATCGAGAAAGCGGCATCCCTCCGTTCAGAGTATGTTGTGGCGATCGTTGGTAAGGTCGCAAGACGTTCGGGAGCTGTAAATGATAAGATTGCAACAGGAGAGATCGAGGTGATCCCAAGTGAACTGAGGATTCTTTCCGAGGCAATGACTCCTCCGTTCCCGATTGAGGAAAATTCAAAGACAAAAGAAGAAATCCGTCTCAAATACCGTTATCTGGATTTAAGAAGACCGGATCTTCAGAGAAATCTTAAAATGAAGAGTCAGGTTATGACGCTGACCCGTCAGTATTTTGCAGAAGAAGGATTCCTTGAAGTGGAAACTCCGATGCTTGGAAAGACAACACCGGAAGGGGCAAGAGATTACCTTGTGCCAAGCCGTGTGCATCCGGGTTCTTTCTACGGTCTTCCACAGTCTCCGCAGCTTTACAAGCAGCTTCTGATGTGTTCTGGCGTGGATCGTTATATCCAGATTGCAAGATGTTTCCGTGATGAGGATCTTCGTGCAGACAGACAGCCGGAGTTTACGCAGATCGATATGGAGTTGTCCTTTGTAGATGTGGATGATGTGATCGATGTCAACGAAAGATATCTGAAGAAACTGTTCCGGGAAGTGCTGGATGTAGAGGTACAGCTTCCGATCCAGAGAATGACCTGGCAGGAAGCAATGGATCGTTTTGGATCAGATAAGCCGGATCTCAGATTTGGAATGGAACTGACGGATGTAAGTGAAGTGGTAAAGGACTGTGGTTTCGGTGTCTTTACAGCAGCACTGGAGAATGGTGGAAGTGTTCGTGGTATCAATGCCAAAGGACAGGGCGGCATGCCAAGAAAGAAGATCGACAAGCTGACAGCATTTGTAAAAGATTACGGTGCAAAAGGGCTGGCATATGTTGCCATTCAGGAAGACGGAACCGTGAAATCTTCTTTTGCCAAGTTTATGACAGAGGAGCAGATGCAGGCACTGATCGCAGCAATGAACGGAGAAGCAGGAGATCTGCTGTTATTTGCTGCTGATAAAAATAAAGTAGTATGGGATTCACTGGGAGCATTGCGTATAGAGCTTGCGAAGCAGCTTGAACTCCTTGATAAAAATGAATATCGTTTTGTATGGATCACAGAGTTCCCGCTTCTTGAGTGGAGCGAAGAGCAGAACCGTTTTGTTGCGATGCATCATCCATTTACGATGCCGATGGAAGAAGATCTTCAGTATATTGAGTCTGATCCGGGCAGGGTACGTGCAAAAGCATACGATATCGTCCTCAATGGAAATGAGATCGGCGGAGGAAGTGTCAGAATCTTCCAGGATGACATTCAGGAGAAGATGTTCCATGCACTTGGATTTACAGATGAGCAGGCATACAGCCAGTTCGGTTTCCTGTTAGATGCATTTAAATACGGAGTTCCACCGCACGCAGGACTTGCTTACGGACTGGACCGTCTGGTGATGCTGATGGCAAAGCAGGACAGTATCCGTGACGTAATTGCATTCCCGAAGATCAAGGACGCATCCTGTCTGATGACGGAAGCTCCTACGCCGGCAGATACAAAGCAGTTGGAGGAGCTGGGACTGGAAGTTGTCACAGAAGAAAAATAAAAGTTCTCTTCAGGATGAATCAGGCTGAGAATGAGAATGTGAGAAAGAAAATAAAAATCTTCTTGACAAATGAAGTAAGGAAGACTAGAATAGAGTTCATCAAAAGCAAAAACCGATGAGGAAGAGAAGTAAGTTTTAAAAGAATTTGCAGAGAGCAGCAGGTGGTGGGATTGCTGTAAGGATTTTAATTCCGAATGGACTTTCGAGGGTGGCCTGAAATGAAAAGAGTAGGAGTCGCCGGGAACCGAACCCGTTATCAATCAGGAGCGTATGTTAGTACGTGAGAAAGTGGACGCAGGTCAATTTGAGTGGTACCGCGATAGTAAAGAAATTTATTACCGTCTCAAGCATTTCGCTTGAGGCGGTTTTTTGTTGCATCAGCCGGAAATGAAAGCCTGTATCCAAGATCGGCTCCTTTGCTTTTGCAGAAAATGAAAAGAAAAAAGGAGACAAAGTATTATGAAGAAAAGAATTTTAGCAGTAGTTTTAGGTGCGGTAATGGTAATGAGCCTGGCAGGATGCGGCTCAGGAACATCAGGAGAGGATAAAAAAGCTTCCTCCGATGGAGAAAAGACTTATACGATCGGAATTTCCCAGTTTGCAGAGCATGGTTCACTGGATAACTGCAGGGAAGGATTCCTTGAAGGGCTGAAAGAAGAGGGAATTGAAGAGGGTAAGAACCTGACAGTTTCTGTAAAGAATGCAGCGGCAGATCAGGGTACAGCAAAGCAGATCAGTGATTCATTTGTATCCGATAAAGTGGATCTGATCTGTGCAATCGCAACTCCGAGTGCACAGGCAGCATACAATTCAGCGATGGATTCAGAAATCCCGGTTGTTTATACAGCAGTCACAGACCCGGTTGCGGCAAAGCTTGCAAAAGATGACGGAACAGCAGTCGGAAATGTAACAGGAACGAGTGATGAGCTTCCGATCAAGGCACAGCTTGAAATGATCCGTGAGATGATGCCGGATGCAAAGAAGATCGGTATCCTTTATACGACAAGTGAGGCAAATTCCGTATCCGCTCTTGCAAAATATGATGATCTTGCAGGAGACTATGGATTTGAGATCGTAGAAAAAGGTATTAGCCAGACCGCAGATATTTCTCTTGCGGCAGATGAACTTCTCGGAGAAGTTGACTGCCTGACGAACCTGACAGACAATACAGTTGTAGCTTCGCTGGCAACGATCCTTGACAAGGCAAATGCAAAGAAGATTCCGGTATTCGGAAGTGAGATCGAACAGGTGAAGATCGGATGCCTTGCAGCAGAAGGACTGGATTATGTGGCACTTGGAAAGCAGACGGGAAAGATGGCAGCCAAGATCCTGAAAGGTGAGAAGAAAGCATCTGATATGCAGTTTGAGACAATTACAGAACCTGGTTTTTATGTAAATAATGAAGTAGCGAAGAATCTCGGAATCACAGTTCCGGAGGATCTTCAGGACAAAGCTGTAGAAAGCTTTGATGAGATTACAAAATAATGAAAGAATCCGGAGGCGTAGAGTGGTGGGGATTTATATAACAATATTGGAGCAGGGGCTGATTTATGGAATACTCGCCCTTGGAGTATACATAACATATAAGATTCTGGATTTCCCGGATCTGACAGTGGATGGAAGTTTTCCGCTGGGAGCAGCACTGACTGCAACAATGATCACGAAAGGTGTGAACCCATATCTCACACTTCCGGCATCATTTCTGATCGGTGTTCTTGCCGGGATCTGTACCGGTCTGATCCATGTGAAATGTAAGGTGCGTGATCTGCTGTCCGGTATTATTATGATGACAGCATTATGGACGATCAACCTCCGGCTGGCAGGAACGGCAAATGTACCGATCTTTGGCGAGGACAGTATTTTTGACAATGCAGCCGTAAATGGGATCTTTCAGGGAGGAGCATCCTCCTATAAGGTTCTGGTGATCGTTCTGATCATTGCGGTAGTAAGCAAAGTCCTTTTAGATCTTTATATGAAGACAAAGTCGGGATTCCTTCTCCGTGCAGTCGGTGATAATGAAGTGCTGGTCACTTCTCTTGCAAAAGATGAGGGGAATGTCAAGATCCTCGGACTTGCGATCGCCAATGGACTGGTTTCCCTGGCAGGATCTATTTTCTGTCAGGAACAGAGAGTTTTTGAAATTTCCAGTGGTACAGGTGCCATTGTTATCGGACTTGCGAGCGTGATCATCGGAACAAGCCTGTTCAAGAATTTTTCATTCCTGAAAACCACAACGGCTGTTCTGATCGGTTCCATTATTTATAAAGCCTGTGTTGCTGCAGCCTTAAAGTTTTTTGAGCCGCAGGATATGAAACTGATCACGGCAGTTTTATTCCTTCTGATTCTGGTGATCGGAAGAGACAGAAAGAAGAAGGTGAAGAAAAATGCTTGAATTAAAGAAAATCGATAAATATTATAATCCCGGAACAGTCAATGAGATGTGCCTGTTTGACGGATTTGACCTGACGGTAGCAGACGGAGAGTTTGTATCGGTTGTGGGAAGTAACGGTTCAGGAAAAACCTCGATGCTGAATATCCTCTGTGGAAGTATTCCTGTAGATGGCGGAAAGATCCTGATGAATGGGAAAGATATTACAAATAAAAAGGAATTTAAAAGAAACCGTAACATCGGACGTGTATATCAGAACCCATCGATGGGAACCTGCCCGTCGATGACCATTCTGGAGAATATGTCTCTGGCAGATAATAAAGGAAAATTCTTTGGACTTGGTGCAGGAATCAATAAGGCGAGAAGAGAAGAGTACCGGGAAATGTTGAGCCAGCTAGGCCTGGGACTGGAAAATAAAATGGATGTAAAAGTCGGAGTACTTTCCGGTGGACAGCGTCAGGCAATCGCACTTCTGATGTCAACCATGACACCCATTGATTTCCTGATCCTGGATGAGCATACAGCAGCACTTGATCCAAAGACAGCAGAGCTGATCATGGAACTGACAGATAAGATCGTCAGAGAAAAGCATCTGACAACCATCATGGTTACTCACAACCTGCGTTATGCGGTAGAATATGGGAACCGTCTTCTGATGATGCATCAGGGCGGGATTGTGATGGATTTAAAGGGAGAAGAAAAAGCACATCTTGAGGTGGAGCAGATCCTGGATAAATTTAATGAGATCAGTATTGAATGTGGTAACTAGGTCTTTCATAAAAAAGTAGCTTTCCACAAAAATAAAAAGACGGGAACAGCGGATTGGCTCTGCTGTTCCCGTCTTTTTCGCGTATCATTTCTATAGTGTGATAATAGAAATGGTTCTTTTGTGCTGTGAAAGGTTATTCGTCCCAGCCTTCGTAAAAACGGATATTGACAGAAATATTGCGGATCAGTTCATCTTCGGCAAGGAGAATATCTTCCGGATCGGAGACATGAGGAAGAATCGGCTCGTCCTCTTCGAGTTCTACCGTGATCCAGGTTCTGGCAGCTTCATTTGCGTTGTCGATGGCATCATCCAGTGTCTCACCGGATGCTTCGCAGAACTCAAGATCAGGAAAGTAAGCAGCGTATCCTCCGTCAGTTTTCTTTTTAAATACAGCGGGATATATAAATTTCATGAATCATACCTCCTAAAATGATCTATGGTAAAGAAAAAAGCACTTGAAGTCTTTCGGGAACTCAAGTGCCTTCAGAGCGACAGACGGGGTTCGAACCCGCGACCCCAACCTTGGCAAGGTTGTACTCTACCAACTGAGCCACTGTCGCATATTGCTCCGACGAACAATAAATATATTACTATATCGTGGAAAAATTGTCAATATTTTTTTGTGAAAAAAATATTTTCTTAATAGTTTAGGCTTTTTAAGAAGAAAAAATCATGGTATACTTAGAGCGTTAAACTGAAGCGTTCAGAATTTTGATGAAAGAGGTGTAGTTCATTGAATACGATTAAAGTTGCAATCCTCGGTCTTGGTACTGTAGGGACAGGTGTATATAAACTGATCCAGAAGAGAGCGGATGTGATGGAAAGAACGGCCGGTGCGAAGCTGGAAGTAAAGAAGATCCTTGTGCGGAATATGCAGAAAAAGCGTGAAGGTGTGGAGCAGGAGCTTCTTACGGATAACTGGAAAGAGATTCTTGAGGACGATGAAATCTCTGTCGTGATCGAAGTGATGGGTGGACTTGAGCCTGCAAAGACGATGATCCTGGAGGCACTGGAAGCCGGGAAGAATGTAGTTTCTGCGAATAAAGATCTGATCGCAGAGGAAGGGCATGTCCTTCTTGATACAGCACAGAAGAATCAGGTGGATTTCTTATTCGAGGCG
>ERZ827168.4478-NODE-4478-length-12764-cov-7.251161_pt1 | contig 12764 bp, 14 predicted proteins | sample MGYA00519868_ERZ827168 | MGnify/ENA primary metagenome ERZ827168 (study PRJEB31778, sample SAMEA3449271) | human gut metagenome | biome: human gut; feature: human-associated habitat; material: faeces | place: United Kingdom | collected 2010/2012 ...
TATTAAGACAAAATCAATCTTGATTACTTAAGACATTATCATATTTGAATCAGAGTATTTGACATATATCGATAAAATAATATTGAATTTTCACCTTAATTATTATACAATATGGGTATAAGATAGTAGTAAATTAGGTTTCATAATATAGTAAATACATATTTAAATAAAATTATGAAAATTGCATGTCTATCTTAATTATATTATTCATCTTTTTTATAGAATTATATAAAAGATATATATAAGTGTAGTAAGGAGGTGAAATCTTGAAAAAGAAGAGTAATAGAAAGTTTGTTTTATTAGTATTAGCTTTATTATTATTTACAATTACAGTTGGATATGCAACCTTAAGTACAACTTTAGAAATTAAAGGAACTTCAAAGATTAATAATGCTGCTTGGGACGTACATTTTGTTAATTTAAATGTTACAGAAGGTAGTGTAGCAGCAACAAAAGCAGCATCAATCAATGCAACAACTACAACAATAGATTATGATGTTAATTTAACAAAGCCAGGAGATTTTTATGAATTCACAGTAGACGTTACAAACACAGGAAGTATTAATGCAAAACTTAGTGCTATACCTACTTTAGGTGGAGTATCTACTGAACAAGATGTTTATACAAACTATACTGTTACATATAGTGATGGTAGAGCAATTGGAGCAAATGATAAGTTAGCAGCAGGAGAAACAAAAACATTAAAAGTAAAAGTGGAATTTGATAAAAACATTACATCTAGTCAATTACCAACAACAGCACAACCATTAAACTTAACATTTGCAATGAACTATGTTCAAGATTAATAAATAGATGATATTGCAGCTTGGACAAATTCTAAGCTGCAATTTCTATATTTATATATAAATATAGGGCTAGTATCTATATATAAGTATAGAAGAAGGGATGTAAAAATGAAAAGAAAAATAAAAAATTATATTTTATTATTAGTATTATTTATATACGTAATTTTTTATAAATTTTTTATATTTGTAAACATTCCTGCTTACTCTGAAACAATAACTGCTAGTTTTTTAATAATATTACTAAGTGTTTTATTTTTAGTTTACGGCTATAGAAAAGACAAAAGGACAAAATTAAAAAATGATATATTAAAAAATACTTTTTTCTTTGTAATTATAACATTTACTTTTATGTATTTGTTAGGCTTTTTTACTGGATTTCTAACAAATGCTTATTCATTAAAAATAAATAAAGTATTTGAAAATATACTTTCACCGATAATTATTATAGTTACAACAGAAATAATAAGATATATATTTATATCGTCAAATAAAGATAAGAAAAAAGAAATAATATTTTTTACAATAGCTTTAATATTTTTAGAATTGGTAATAACAATAAGACCGGAAACAAGTTATAATTTTAGAATTATATTTGAAATGACATCTTCAATGATTTTACCAATAATAATAAAAAATGCATCACTAAGTTATCTAACGTATTATGCTGGTATGAGTAGTTCATTAGTATATCGTTTAGTAATAGATTTATATAAATATATATTACCAGTATTTCCGGCTTTGGGAGATTATTTTAATTCGATGATATTAATTACTTTACCAATAATAATATATGTAAGTACATCATCAATAATTGAGCAATATACTAATGAACCAATTAAACATGAGATTGAAGAAAAAACTATAAAATTATATGATATTCCATTAGCAATCATTATTATAATATTGATAATGCTAACATCAGGTGTATTTAAATATCAAATGTTAGGAATAGGTTCAAACTCAATGCAACCAAAAATAAATAAAGGTGATGCAGTAATTATAAAGAAAGTAAAAGAAGAAAATGAAATAAAAAAAGGAGACATTATTGCTTATAAGACAAATGACAGAATAATAATACACCGATTAGTAGAAATAACAACAAAGGATAATGAAAAAAGATATATAACAAAAGGTGATGCTAATAATGCAGAAGATAATGTTGAAATTAAATTGAAGAATATTAAGGGAAAAGTTATAGTTAAAATACCATATATTTCATATCCAAGTGTATTTATATCTGAACTATTTTCTCAGAAAGGGTAATTGTATGACAAAGAAAAGTAAATTAATAATATTAGATATGTTTATTTTAGGGGTTATAGTTTTTGGAGGATATTTATTTAAGAATAATTATATAAACTATGCATTAATAGTTTTTGCGATAGCGGTATCATTTATAATTCAAGAATTAATGTATAGATTTACTGGAGATACAAAAGAGGAAAAGTATGAAACAAAATTAAAAAAAATATTAAAAACATATGATTCCGTATTAGTTGAAACAAGAAAAGTTCCAGTTATAGATAGTGAAAAAGTAATTTTAGTTAATTCGTTGGATGACTTAATTGATGCTCAACTAGAATTAAGAAAAATGATTTACTATTTTAAACAATCAGATAATTGCTCTTTTGTATTATTTGATCAAAATCAAGCAAACATATTCATATTAAAAAGTAATGAAGAAGTAATATCTCCACTAGAAATAGAGATAAATAATAATAAAATAAAAAATAAAAATAAGAATGATATTGATGAAGAAACATTGAATGAAATAGATAAAACAACAATAATAAAATTACCAAATGACAAGGCTTATAAAATATCACCGGTTAGAAAGCAAAAAAAATCTAATTTAAAAAAAGATAAATTTTTATTTGAAGAATAATGTTTTTAGAAAGGAATTGTTTTATGAAGTATACAAGAAAAGAAATATACATAACAATAATTATAGTAATATTTTTTTCGATAAGTATAGGATATGCATTCCTTTCTACAACGTTGACTATTGATTCAAATGTCACAATAAAAAAGAAAAATTGTAGTGTAGTTAAAAATTTATATAAAAGAATTGGGTGCAATGCAGTAGAAGACAACATAGAAAGTGATTATGTAAAAAATATTAAAGGAATAGATTTTAATCAAGAATCATCAGATACAAATGGAAAAGGAATATATTTAAAAAATGAAACTTTAAATGATGAATTTCCGATAAAATATTATAGAGGAAATGTTACTAATAATAATGTAAATTTTGCTGGATATTGTTGGAAGATAATTAGAACTACAGAAAAAGGTGGAACAAAGCTTTTATATAATGGTAAGCCTGATTCAAATGGATTATGTACAAATACTGGGAATGATTCACTTCTAACTGCAACAACATTTAATATAAATAGTAATAATTTAACAGATGTAGGATATATGTATGGAGATTCATATAAGCAAGAAGAAAAAGATATGACTACTCAAACGGATGAGTATGTCTATTCAAACAACGTAACATATAACAAAGATACAGACACCTATGTTTTAAATGATGAATATATATCAACTTCATGGATAAATGATAGAAATACATTAGCAACTAAATACCACTATACATGTTTTGATGCAAAAAATTATTGTTCAAAAGTATATTATGTATCAGATTTTTCTAATGATACAACAGCAAAATACTTTGAATTATCAACTGGTGCAACAATAGATACAATAAAAGAAAAAAGTTTCGTAAATACAACAGATTCAAATATAAAAAAAGTGATAGATGAATGGTATAAAAATAATATGGTTGATTATACAAAATATTTAGAAGACTCAGTATGGTGTAATAATAGAGATTTATATGCAGGAAGTATAAAAAATAAAGATGAGGATTCAACAAACAAATTAAATATATTTAATTCATGGCATACTAATAAATTAAGTTATACAAAAACAAATATAGATTTAACGTGTCAAAACATAAGGGATGCTTTCACAGTAAGTGTAAGAAATGGAAACGGAATGTTAACGTATCCAACTGCACTCTTAACATCAGAAGAAGTTGGTTTAGTTAATAATTTTTCAAATGATGAAGTGTTCTTTACAATGAGTCCATATAGTTATGATTCAAATTCAAATATTGATATATCATCAAAAACAGAAATATTATCAAGTGCTAAAGTAAGTGATCAATTAGGAGTAAGACCTTCAATTGTAATTAAAAATGAAATGAATATAAAGTCAGGAGTAGGAGAAGAAAATAATCCATATATTTTGGATTTAAATTAAAAAGGAGATGATTTTGCATGAAACGAAAGATAATTAAACGTTTTTCAATAAGAAATAGTAAAAAGTTACTTATCTTTGCGTTAATCTTATTTGCTTGGTCAACTATAGGTGTAGGATATGCATATCTAAGTAGCAATTTAAAATTAGCCGGAACAGCAAATATAGCAAAAACATCTTGGAATATTCATTTTTCAAATATAAAATTTGATGAAGGAAATGTAGAAGCAACTACACCAGCAAAAATTGTTAATGATACAACAATATCATTAGATGTATCTTTAGAAAGTCCAGGTGATAAATATTCATTTAATGTCGATGTAGTAAATTCAGGAACAATTGATGCAATGTTAACAGAAATATTTAAAACAGAGTTAACTGAAGAACAGCAAAAATATATAGAATATACAATAAAATATTCTGATGGAAATGAAATAAAAGAAAAAGATTTATTAAAAAGAGATTCAAAAGAAACATTAAAAATAGAAATAAAATATAAAGACGGAAATAATTATGCTCCAAATGATATAAATGCAAAATTAAGTTTTACACTTAACTATGTACAAGATGATGGTACAGGAAATGGTACAAGAATTAAATATGATTTAGGAGAACATGAATTAGGAAATGAAGATTGGTATAAAACTTTATCTCTTGATTTTGAAATATTAGATGATACAAAAATTGCTTATGCAAAATATTGTGTAACAACGGATGGAGTATGTGTACCAGAAAAAGAGATAACAAAAACAAATAATAAATACAATATTACTTTTTCAAATAATAAAGAATATCAAGCGGCATGTTTTAAAGCAGTTGATAGTAAAGGTAATGAATATAGCAGATGTAGTAATAAATATAAAGTTGATAATGAGAAACCAACTATATCTACAGTTACTATTGAACCAAATGATGATACTATGACAATTACAGTAGATGCAAAAGATTCATTTAGTGGAATTAGTAAATATTATTATAGTAAAGATAGTGGAGCCACTTATGTTGAAAGTGAATTTCCTAATTACACATTTACAAGTTTAGATGAAGGGGATTATTTAACAACAGTTTATGTTGAAGATATTGCAGGAAATATATCTGAAGTGACTGCTAAGAGTACAACAATAAGACATAAAAGTTGGTGTGAAAAGAATAATTTAACTAATCTCTCAGATTGTATAATTGCAACAGAACAAAAAAATACAAATGTTGCTGAAGCAAAACAAGAAATTGTGAATAAAGGAACTCCTAACTTTAATGTTACAAGTCCTGCTATAAAATATAATGAAATACATGCAACACAAACATCGACACTATCAACTTCGTCATATATTTATATTTCGCAAGTAACAGATACTAATGCTGGTTATACCTTCCAAGAATCAACTGGAAAATATATTTTAAAGAATGCGTCATTGGTAGATCCAACAACAAAAGATTATTCTACTGGAACATATTATACCTGTGGAAATACAAGTACGTCTTGCGACACAATGTACTTATTAACTAAAGCAACCTCATCTATAAATCAAACAACTCAACAAGTAACATACAATTTAACTAAATATAATTATACAGCCACAATTCTAAGTTATGATAATTCAGAATCAGGTCTTTATTCAACAGCTGACGATGAAGGCACAAGTTATTATTATAGAGGAATAGTTGGAGGAAACTATGTTAAGTTTGCAAATAAATATTGGAGAATTATAAGAATAAATGGAGATAATTCAGTAAGATTAATTTATGATGGAACATCTCCTCATGCAAATGGTGAATCAAGTTGGGATAGACAAGTAGGAACAAGTGCATTTAATTCTAGATGGAGTGATAATGCTTATGTTGGATACATGTATGGAGATACTAGTACAAATGAGTTAAAAGAATGGACATATGCATTTACTTATTCAGGATTATCTGCGACAGCAAAATATTATTTTGGAACAGAATATACATTTGATAAAAATAACAATGTATTTAAGTTGGGCGGAACACTAGAAGCCATGACATTATCAGAATATAATACAAAGCATGCAAATGATAAACTTTACACAATTTTTAAAACGTCTGCTACAGCAACTGATCAAAAATTACTTCATGTAGAAAAGTATGAAAGTTCAACATCAATGAGTGTAAATGCGGTAGCATATGCATCAACATCACTAGAAAATGCTATATCAAATATAACAAATAGTACAATTAAAACATATTTAGATGACTGGTACAAAAATAATTTATCAAGTTATAGTGATAAAATTTCAACAAACGCATCATTCTGTAATGATAGAGAAATATCTACAAAAAAAAGTGGTACTTATCAAAATTCAGGATATGGAGCAGTACCAACAATATATGGATATGAAAGGTTCTATTCTTGGAGCGGAAGAGTGGTTGGACCAAGATTAACATGTTCAAATGTTAATGATAAATTTACAACAACAAATAGTACAATCGGTAACAAAAAATTAACAAGTCCAATTGGTTTAATAACAGCAGATGAAGTTAACATGGCAGGAGCAAACACAAGTTATAAAAATCAATTATTCTATTTGTATACCGGTAACTATTATTGGACCATGTCGCCGTCCTACTTCCTCTTCGATGGCAACGCTCACGAGTTCTTGGTGATGTCTGCTGGCGAGCTCGATGGATGGAGCAATGTCTATGTCGGCTGCGGCGTTCGCCCAGTGATCAATCTAGATTCTTCAAATCTTCAGTTCAGAGGTTCAGGAACGAAGGAGAATCCATATGTTATTGAATAATAAAAAAGAAAATAATTTGTCTTAAGACTTATAATTGAGATACAGAAAAAATTATGGTGAAAAGGAATTTATTGTTATAGGTAATTTTTTATAAAAAACAATTACTATAATTAAACATAATAAAAAGAGGTGACTATTAATGAATAAAATACAAAAATTTATATTTATATTTTTAGTATCATTACTAGTACTAGTCACAATATCTTTCTTTTTAGATACTAAGAAGAGTAATAAAAATGAAGTAGTAAAGTATAAGGTTGTTTATAATTTATATAACAATATAAAGAACAATAATGTAGATACATCTACCAGAAAATATATTTCTAAATTATATGGTTATTCTAATGATAATTCTGAAAATATTATTATGTTTACTAAAGAAGCTTATGTAGAAAATAATATTATTTATGATTTAGATGGTAAGGAGCTTGGCAAATATAATTCAGATACAGTTAATAAAGTATTAGACAATGCTACGTTAAAAAAATATGTTTATAAAAAAGATTCTAAGGAATACAAACTAGCAAATTAATAAATATAGTATATTAGTAAAATAAAAAAATATATATGATGTATCTTTAAAAAGTATGTTTTCTAAAGTAAAATTGTTTGTTAATATTTATATTACTTAAAAAAATAGTTTCTTTTAAGTAACTTTTAATAAGAAAAATTTGACTTATAATTAGAGTGAAGTGAAATTTTTAAGTGATAAATTATTTTCATGCAAATATGTTCTAGCACTAGTAGATATGGATTTAGATAAACTAAAAAGTTTTTGTAATGTAAAAGTTATAAAGGAATATCTAAAAGAAGCAAAAATAACTGCATTAGAGGAAGAGTAAAAAACTCTTCTTTTTTGTTTTTATTAATTTCTATATATAATTTTTATTATTTAGATATTGAATATAATGATAGATTATGATAATATTTTAAATGCAATTAATTTGCATTTAGGAGTTGATTAAATGATACTTGATATTTTAAAAGATACACTATTAGATACAATAAAACTTATACCATTTTTGTTTGTAGCGTTTTTAATTATTGAATTAATTGAACATAAAATGTCTGACAAAAATGAAAAAATTTTAAAAAAGGCAGGAAGATTTGGACCAGTACTTGGAGGAGTTCTTGGTGCTATACCACAATGTGGCTTCTCAGTTTTAGCATCCAATTTATATGTAACTAGAATTATTTCTCTAGGTACATTAATTTCTATTTATTTATCTACAAGTGATGAGATGCTACCAATACTATTATCTAATGGAACAGCTATTTCCAAAGTAATAATAATATTACTGATAAAGGTTATTATTGGTATTATTTGTGGTTTCTTAATAGATTTGTTTATAAGAAAAAACGAGCATGAAGATTATCATATATGTGAAGAAGAAAAATGTGAATGTGAAGAGTCAATTATAAAATCTAGTATTATTCATACAAGTAAAACTTTAATATTTATATTTTTAGTAACTTTAATTTTAAATATATTATTTAGTTTTGTAAATGAAGAATTTATAGGAAGTATATTTTTAAAGGGAAATGTATTGGCTCCAATTATTTCAAGTTTAATCGGACTAATACCAAATTGTGCTTCTTCTATAATAATAACTGAGTTATATCTTAATAATGTAATCACTTTAGGTACTTGTATAGGCGGATTACTTACAGGCAGTGGGATAGGAATTTTAGTACTTTTTAAAACTAATAAAAATGTAGGTGAAAATATAAAGATACTTTTATTAATCTATTTTATTGGTGTTATTGTTGGTAGTATTATTAATATTTTGGGTATTGTTTTATGATAGAGAATATTTTAAAAAATAATAATTTAAAAGTAACAAATCAAAGAATTAAAATATTAAATATTATAAATGAATTAGGATGTAATAGTACTCTAAGAAATATAATAAATAGTTTAAATGATGTAGATACATCAACAATTTATAGAACAATAAAGACGTTAGAAGATAGGAATATTATCGAAGAGATTAGTGGTATAAATGATGATGTTATATATGTAATATCTGATTCTAACAAACATTATATTAAGTGTATAAAATGTAATTCTATAAAAGAAATTGATATTTGTCCAATAGAGTTAGATGACTATATTGATGGCTATAAGATAATAAGCCATTCACTTGTTATTGATGGAATATGTAAGAGGTGTCAAGGTGAAGAAAAAACCTCATTATTATGTTCTTTATAGATTGAAATTCAAATGAAGAGATTATGAAAATTTAAATATTTATTTAGGTTATGAATAAAAGTTTGTATTATAATACTAATATCGAATATTATTTATATAAATACAAACTATAAAAAAAGAAGATTACTATATTATTTGATATGTAAAATATAATCTTCTTTTTTTTATTATTTATTACTTGATTTTATCTTTTCAATAACTTTAGGCATTTTATCAGTCATATATGTAAATTGATCATTTAATAATTGATATTCAAGTAATTCATCCATTTTACTGATTTGATTACTGTTTTCTTTTTTACTACTTGTTAGAAATAATTCTCTTAAAAAGTTTTCTTTTGAACAATTTAGACTAATTTTGTTTTTTATTAGTAAATTAACAGCATTTCTTCTTATTTCTTCTTTTTGTTTTAATGTATTTATTATTTCTTTCATTATAAATAGTTGTTCATTTGTATATGAAAATTTATTTTCTACACATATTTCTAAAGCGTCTATTAAGGACTTTATATCTTCATTACTTAACAATTCTAAATCTATCATATAAGAGATAATATCTAATTTTTTATTAATCATGTCATATCTTTTATAAAATTTATCTTGGTCATATTCAATTCTATTTAAAGAACGTACCCAAAAGTCAAATGAAGTTATTCCGTTACTAAGTGGTTCTAGTGAGAAATCTACTTTTTCATTGTGAATGATATTTTCAATTAATTCTAAAGCAAAATATTGTGGATTTGTAGATAAGTTTGTAATAATATTTTCTTTTCTTTTCTTACCATATTCATCTGTTATTATACTTTCTTTATTAATATTAAAATCTTTTTTTAGATAATTGCATCTTCCAACTAATATTATAAATTTTAATATTTTTAATGCATTTATATCTGTTTCTTTAGCAAGATAAATTCCTAAATCATCTAAATTGTCTAAATCCTTTGTAACATAGTTTAATGTATCAATTCCATTTTCTGTTATTATACTCATAAATGGTCCCCCTTTGATTTATTACATATTATACTTATATTTTGTTGGAATAGCAAATAAAACTTAATCTATTTTTTATACAAAATGTTATATTCTATGATTCGTAGATTGCTTTTTTTTAATAATATTTTTAAATAGAGTTATAAGTAAGGAGTAAGTTATGGATTTAGATAATGTTGGAAAATTAATTAAATATTTAAGAGTAAAAAAAGGTTTAACTCAAGAAGAATTAGCAAGTAAAATAAATGTTACAAATAAGGCTATATCTAGATGGGAATGTGGTAATGGTCTTCCTGATACTTCTCTTTTAGAACCATTATCAAAAGAACTTAATATTTCTATTTCAGAGTTATTGAATGGTCAATGTACTAATAATGTAGTTGAAAAAAGTATTATTAAGTCTAAAAAATCTTTAATATTTTTAGTTATACTTACTATTTTAATTTTAATGATGACAATTTATTATTGTTATAATAATTTTTATGGATTTGACAATAGTTATTTTATTATATTAAAAAATAATTTCTCATATCTACCTTTTAGTAATATCTTATCTTTATTTACTAGTGGAAATTATCTTATATTTATTAAAAATATTTTTATTAATTGTGTAATAGGTACTTTTATTTCGGCAATTCTTATTATTCTTGGCTTTAATAAGAACTATTATTTAATTGTTTCTAATTTTCTATTTGAATTAATAAAGTGGTTTTTCTTTTTGGCTATATTTGATATAGATGATATTTTTATAAGAGTTATTACTGGATTTTTAATACTATATATATACGCTTATAAAAAAATTAGTTTGTTTTGATGTTGAATTTTCAATTTATTCATTTATTATGTTATAATTAACTATAATAGGTGGTGATGATTGAAATATGAGAAAGAAAGAGTTTCTTAAGTTAATGGAAGAAGATGAAGATTGGGCTCCTGGTTGGGATATTATTGATAATGAGTTTGAAAGACTTTATCCTAATCAGGTACCAATTCATTATGGTACTAATATGTCTAGTAGAGCGATGTTTGGTGGAAATAATTATTTAGATGGTTATTCTATTTATACTTCACCTAAAGGATATAAGCATATTGTTACATATGGTATGACTGAGTTGTATGCTAATGTTGATGAACTTGGAGGAGAATATAATAAATGGGGATATGAAATGACTTTTAAAGTTAATGAACCTGATTTAAATAATTGTTTATGGGTGATAGATTTATTAGCATCTCTTGCAAGATACACTAATACAACAGGTAAATATTTTAAAGCAGGAGAATATATTGCTCTTAGTGGAAAATCTCTTAATCCTAATATTAACTCTTGTATTACAGCGTTACTTGTTATTAATGATACAGAAGCTTGTAGTCAAAAAGAAACTATATATGGAAGAACAGATTTTTTGCAATTTTATGGTATAACAGAAACTGAGTTAATTGCATTACAAAATAATCCTGAAAGAGTGGGAGAATTGATAAATTTAATAAAGAAGAATAATCCTGATTTTGTAACAGATATGAATAGAGTTAATTCCTATATACAGTGATATATAGTGAGGTTTTAAAATGGTAGAAGAAATATATACAAGAACGAGTGTTAGAGATTTTTTAGAAAAAGATGTTTCTAATGAATTAATATTAAAAATAATAAAAGCTGGTATGCAATCGCCATCTGCTAAGAATCAACAACCATGGGAATTTTACATTGTAAAAAATAAAGAATTAATAGAAAAATTGTCATCAACAACACCATATTCAGCATTTTCAAAGAATGCTTCTGTAATTATTGTTCCTTGTTATAAAAAAAATTGTATTGAGCCGGATTATTCAGTAATAGATTTATCTATTTGTATGGAAAATATGTGGTTAGAAACAGAGGCATTAGGTTTAGGTGGTTGTATGATTGGTATCGCTCCAATAGAAAAGCAAATGAATAGTGTAAAAGAACTTTTAAAAATTGAAGAGAACTTAGAACCATTTTGTCTATTTCCAATAGGGTATCCTTCAAAAAAACATCGTCAACAAAACAGGTATAAAGAAGAAAAAATACATTTTATAGATTAATATAATTTCAAAGAATTTTTTGCAATTTTTTCTTTATATTTAATTTTCTTTTAAACTTGTTAGTAAAAACGGCATTGAAAGTATTTTAAATGATGTTTTAATGTTAATTGAATCAATAGAATTTACTGATATTTCATATGATGAGGATTCTAAGAGTACACCTTGGTATATTTATAAAGATTTAAGAAAGGACTAGTTAGGAAAGAAAATGGAACTTTCTGGAATATGGAGAGTATTAAATGAATCAGAAGATGCTTGGAAAATTACAAATAATAAATGTTATTGGTATAAGAATTATCAAGATTTATCTACTGATTATTATGAAGAAAAATGTGGTGTGGAAAATGATGAAGTTGCTTTAAAACAAGCAGGTTATGATATTTCAACAATGAGTGATAATTTAATGATAGAATCTTTTTCTGTATCTTGTGAAAATATATATGTAACTACAGTTAAGATGAATAAATGAACAGGAAAATTAAAAGAGAAAACGCCTATTAATGATGAAATAAAAATTATGTGAGTTTTAATAAATCATGATGATTAGGGAATAGATGTACGTGTTATAAATATTCAGACTGGTGTAAAATCAAAGATTAAAAATATAAGTAAAAAAGGATAATTGTCAAATAGTGTGTGTAGACACAAATAAGCGATGATTATTTAT
>ERZ827168.4479-NODE-4479-length-12762-cov-6.499803_pt1 | contig 12762 bp, 14 predicted proteins | sample MGYA00519868_ERZ827168 | MGnify/ENA primary metagenome ERZ827168 (study PRJEB31778, sample SAMEA3449271) | human gut metagenome | biome: human gut; feature: human-associated habitat; material: faeces | place: United Kingdom | collected 2010/2012 ...
CCCATTTCCGATGTGGAGTTCTTCATCACCGATTCGGATGGCAGCGTGATCGGCACAGCCAACGGAAAGTATGTGACCGACAGCGCGGGCACCATCCGCATTGACGGCCTGACCCCCGGCATGACAGTCATCGCCCGTGAGGTGCGGGCAAAAGACGGCTACATCCTGGACGATACCCCGCAGAGCATCAAGATCAAACGCAATGCCGTGATGACGCTGGAGTTCCGTAACCAGCCCAAGGGCGGCGTGCTTGTGAAAAAGGTTGACGCTGTGACGAACGCTCCCATCTCTGACGTGGAGTTCCTTGTCACGGATTCCGACGGCAATCTCATCGGCAACGCCAACGGCAAGTTCGTGACGGACAGCGCAGGTACGTTCACGATTACGGACATCACTCCCGGCACCACGCTTATCATCAAAGAAATCCGTGCGAAGGCGGGGTACATTCTCGACGATACGCCGCAGACCGTCAAGGTCAAGTCCAATGAAGTTGTCACGGTAGAGTTCCGCAACCAACCCAAGGGCAACCTCATCATCGTCAAGCAGGATTCCATCACAAAGGAGCCGTTGGAGGGCGTTCAGTTCAAGATCGTCTACGCAGACGGCTCCTATGTGGACGCTGAAGGCGGCACGCTGTCCTCCACCGGCCTGTACTGGACGGATAAGGAGGGCAAAATCACCATTTCCGGTATTTCCGGTACCGTGGTGGTGACGGAGGTGCAGACGATCCCTGGCTACACGATCGATGAAAACACCCGCACCCAGACCGTGGTGATCAATCCTAATGACACCCAGACGCTCCACTTTTACAATGATCCTGTGGGCGGCGTGGAGATCATCAAGGTCAACGAGGATAACCACAGTGAGCGCATCCCCAATACGACCTTTGAGATCCGCAAGGTGGACGATGCCTTGGTGGATACCGTTACGACGGACAAAAATGGCCGTGTGTTCGTGGCTCTGGAGGATGGCAGCTACTATGCAAAAGAGGTCACATCGAACAAATCGTTCCGGCTGGATGATACGCCCCACTATTTTGAGATCAAGGACGGCAAGCGTGTGACGCTTCAGGTGACCAACAAAAAGCTCAGCGGCATCGTCATCCACAAAATTGACAGCGCCACGGGAGAGGGGATCTATGGCGTAAAGTTTGTCCTCTATGATGCGAACAAGAAGCCCATCGGCGAGTACACCTCGGACGATGAGGGCTACATCTACATTGACGAGATCCCTGGCGGGCTGAGCGGCCGCTTTTATCTGAGAGAACTGGAAGCCGCCCCCGGCTACACGCTGGATAAGCAGTATAAGACCGTCTATGTCTCTCCGGGCAAGACCGTGGAGATCGAGTGGGAAAATACCGCTGTCACGGGCCAGATCCAGATTTATAAGTACGCCGCTGAGTATAACGAGGTCACCGGCACCGCCGCAGGCACCCCGCTCAAGGGCGCTGTTTATGAGATCGTCAATGCCCGCAGCGGCAAGGTGGTGGACTACATCACGACGGACGCCCGGGGCGTTGCGGCCAGCAAGCCGCTGCCGCTGACCCGCTATCAGATCCGAGAGGTCACAGCGCCCGCCTATTGGCAGCTCGACCCTACCGTGCATGATGTGACGCTGGAATATCCCGGTCAGATCATCAAGCTCTCTGCCTATGATAAGCCTGCCAGTCTCGGCGTTACCATCACCAAGCGCGGCAACGCGCAGGTCATGGCAGGCCAGTCCATGCGCTACGATCTGACGGTGGCGAACACCTCCAACGTGCCGCTGGAGTCCTTCTTCTGGCACGATAAAATTCCCTACGATGTGGCGCGTCCCACGACGCTGACCACCGGCACCTACAGCGCGCGGCTCAACTACCGCATCCTCTACAAAACCAACTGCAACACGAGCTATCAGGTGTTGGCGAGCAACCTGCTCACCAGCAACAACTACAGCTTCAGCCTCAACGCCATTCCCATGCAGGCCGGCGAAGTGGTGACCGACATCTATTTTGACTTCGGCAAGGTTCCTGTCGGCTTCCAAAGCGTTGTTAATCCCACGCTGAGCGTGATGGTGAACGGAAACGCGGTCAATGGCTATCAGATGGTCAACCGCGCCGATGTGGGCGGCAAATATCAGGGCACATGGCAGACCGCAACGGCAAGCTGGGTAACGATCATCCGAAACCTGACGCCAGTGCGCCCCATCACACTTCCGAAAACGGGATTCTGACAAAAGAGTGGCGGCAGCTTTTTGCTGTCGCCACTCTCGTTTGAAACGGGTTCAAGCTGAGGAAACGGTTTTGATGAGGATCGTTGTCAAAACGCGCTGACTTTCCTTGCTGCAGGAGTCGCAGAATTGATTTTTCAGCGCAAAATCAACTGCTGCCGAGATGCGGCTGAGGTCCTTCTGATCTAACGAGTCCTCCGTGAGATGACGACGGACGGTCTGATATGCGTCGCGCACATTTTTCGCGACATTCGCGCCGCCAAAGAGCGTGCCGATTATGCCGTCGATCATCGCGGCTTCTTCGTTGGTATAAATCATAGCAATCTCACCTCATCTCACGAAACCGATTATATCAGATGAGATACCCAAATTCAAGACAAGATGTGGGAACGCGGCGGCAGGCGGACACAACCGCCTGCTGCCGTAGCTTTCATAAGGAGCATGGACTATGACAAAAAGACTTTATCAAACGTACCTCACCGCCCTGTCTCTTGTGCTGGTCGTTGCCGTAATGATAACGCCCGCCCTCGCAGTGGAGGATATGTGGACGGTGGCAAACCGGATCATCGTAGATGTCTACGCTAAGATCGTCAGCATCAGCACCGTGCTGGCCGGCCTTATGTCCGCGATCGCGGTGATCGGAGCCAAGCTGTCCAATAACCAGCAAAAGACTGATCAGGCATGGGACTGGCTCAAGCGTATTTGGCTTGCGTGGGCTGTCATCAACGGCATCGGCGCGTTCATCGCCTATGTTGCCCCGCTGTTCAGCGGGCTTGCGACCTTGACGCCATAAGGATATTACCGCTCCGGCACAAAGGGGGTATCCAAATTGCTTGAGCTGATTTTCCAAGGCTTTGCGGAGTGGGCGTACGAGCTGGTGCTGGAATGCTGGGAGTATTTCTCGACCGCGCTGCTGGACATTATGAGCATGGACTATGCGTACATGAAAAGTCACGTTCCCGTGATGGACGACATCATACAGGTGCTTATGGCGGTCGGATGGGCGCTTCTGATCGGTAATCTCGTCTTTCAAGCGCTCAAAAGCATGATGTCCGGCCTCGGCTTTGAAGGCGAAGACCCGAAGCTGCTTTTTACCCGAAACTTTGTTTTTTCCTTTCTCCTGCTGGCAAGCCCGCAGATCTGCGAGATCGGGCTTAGCATTACCGCAAGGATCATTGACCTGCTGCAAGTCCCGACCGCTGTTCATGTGACGCTGGTGGATAAGAGCGTATTCGGTACGCTTACCGCGTCGTGGCTGCTCGCGATCCTATTCGGTATTATTATCATATTCAAGACACTCAGGCTCCTGCTGGAAATTGCGGAGCGGTATGTTATCCTCGCCGTACTCACCATGACGGCGCCGCTGGCATTTGCCATGGGCGGCAGCAAAAGCACCGCGGACATCTTCAGCGGCTGGTGCAGAATGTACGGCTCCATGTGCCTTTTGATGGTGACCAATGTGATCTTCTTCAAAATGCTTCTGTCCGTCCTCTCCACAGTGCCAAGCGGGCTGGATGTATTTCTGTGGATCGTGCTGATCCTGACCCTCGTAAAGGTCGCAAGAAAGGCGGATGCCATCATCACCCGCATTGGGTTGAATCCGGCCATCACCGGCGACTCTCTCGGGCGGCCGCTGCCCGGCGCACTGACCTACATGGTTGTGCGCTCGGCGGCCTCGCACATTACCAAGAGTGTTGGGAAGTCTGCCGGCGGCAGAGGCAGCGGCTTCTCCTCCGGCGCTTCTCCGAGCGGCAGAGGCCCACGCACGGGCGGACCGTTCGGCGGAGGCCGCTTTGCAGGATATACTGCAAGCGGCTTCTATCAGAAAGCACAGCGGCAAAGCGCACAGCAAGGGGCAGGCGAGCGAGCCTACGCCTCCCACAGCGACACGGTTCAGACGAGCGGAGTGCAGACAGCCTCGCAGGAACATAGCGCAGCATCCATGTCGCAGAGCAGCTCCGTGATCCGGCATCAAACATTCAAGGAAGGCGCAAAGCGGAATGGTGCAGCGCTGCATGGCACACGCCAGACACCTGCTCCCGCTTCACCGGCGAGCCGCAACCTATCGGATAGCGTAAGAACTCCGGGCGGCAGGCACGGTCCCGCAGGAACACAGGCGGCACCGTCCTCGACCCGCATATCACAGGCGAATACGCAGACCACGCAGAGCCGAAGCGTTACCGGACAGACGGTTAGGAATACGACCTCGATCACAGGGCAGAAGCCGCCCGCCGGCACCGCGGGGAATACATCTCCGGCGTCGGAGGAGGGGCGGCATAACGCATCGCCGCCGCCTGCACAGACACGATATACGCAGCGCCCGGTGCAGACGGTGCCAAAAGCAGCGGTGCAAAGGGCTGCCGCGCGGCAGACAACGCTTCGCGCGGAATCGCCGCGTCCCGGTCCCGCAGGAACAACGCCTCCGCCTTCTGTCCCTGCTCTGACCGTTGAACCCCGGCCCGGCAGAAACCTGTCCCAAGCCCGTACAGCACCCTTTGAACAAGCGAGGCAGCATGACTCGGCGCGGCAGGAACCGCGCACGGTCGGAGAAGGCAGCGCTCGCCCCATGAGAGGTGCAGTCTCCGTTCAGCACCCCGGCCCCGCAGGAAACGGGGCAAACAGCCGTGAAAAGGGACAGCCTCGCCCGATCGCAGGGGCGCGAATGTCTATGCCGAAGACAGCACGAACAGGCGGGCTTTCAAAGCCGTCTGTCACGGAAGCTATGAAGGGAGCGGGGAAAAAAGAAAAGGCTCTGACGCCAAGCCGAAAGCAGCGAGGGAAAAAGCATGAAGGAACATGAGAATACCCGCACGGGGCTCCAAAGAGCAGTAGACCTCGCTTATGCGGCAAGAGCCGCACGCCGTATCCTTCAGGCAGCGGCAGCGGGCGGCCTGCACGGCGCCGCTGCCGTCGCGGTCAAAGAGACGGCTCCGTTTCTTGTGAAGCGCCTGCTTGCCGTTCTCGTTGCGCTTATCGTGCTCCCTATGGTGATTTTTACGGCGCTTCCCAACATCTTCTTTGGGTATAGCTCCTCTGATACGGACGCCATCGCGCAAATGACAGGGCAGGCCATGACCATCGGCGGAGTGTATATGAGCCTTGATGATTTTGAGGCAGCGCAGATTGACTCCGTTGTGACCGGCATCGTTGCAGAGTATGAGGAGAGCGGAACCAATATCGACCGCATCGAGGTATCCGGTTCCGTGACGGAAAAGGACCTGCTCTGGATCATTGCCATCAATTCCGCGGCCTATCGACAGGACCTCAATGCCATGAGTGCCGACCTTGTTCGGGATTTCTGCAAATCGAGCCTGTCGTATTTCCCGTCGATTGGCTTTGCAGAAGGCAGCGGTGACGGAGTTGTGACGACCTTGACGGTAAAGGTCAAGCATCTTGATCCGGATGAACTGATGGACGAGCTTGGCTTTGACGAGGATGCTAAGCAATGGGCGGGAGCGCTCTATGAGACACTGGAGCAGAGCGACGCCATCAATAAGTACAGGACATATTACGAAACCTATCGGCCGGATCACAGCGGCGACGGCTCCTTTTCCGGAGATGTTGAGTACGGCACCGATTACGATAATCAGATCGACATATCTCGCTTTGTCGATCCCGGCACGAAGAACAACCTCGACCTCGCCGCCTACGCGGTACAGGCGTGGGAGAACAACTGGGGCTATGTGTGGGGTACCTACGGCAACATTCTGACGCCCTCGCTGTTTGCGTATAAAAAGCAGCAATACCCGGATGGTGTGGGCAATCACGCTGATTTTATCGAAAGCCACTGGCTTGGCCGCCGCACTGCCGACTGTATCGGACTCATCAAGGGCTACGGTTGGCTGGACACCAAAAGCATGGCCATCGGCTATGCGGCGAATGGAATGCCGGATTATGGCGCAGATCAGATGTATCGGGCGTGCAAGAATGCCGGCGTGCAGAATGAGGACTACGGGCCGATATCCACCTTGCCCGAGCTCCCCGGCCTCATGCTCTGGAAGAGCGGACACGCGGGGGTCTACATTGGCGGAGGGTACGCCATAGAAGCTATGGGGACGCGAAAGGGCGTTGTGAAAACGAAGGTCAGTGACCGCGGCTGGCAGGGCTGGGGGAAGCTCCCCTACATCGACTATCGGGAGGAAAGATAATGGCAGAGACGACTTATCTGCGGGCGATACGCCTCAAATATGGCATATCGCTTCTTGAGCTGGAACGGCACAGCAGCCTCAGCAATCAATATTTAAGCGCGCTGGAGTTGGGAAATGCCAAACGCACAGAGAGAAATGAGCGGCTTCTCTGCTGCGCGATGGAGGAGGTCATCAGCACCCGCGAGCGATCCCTTGACGGGCTGAGAGAAACGCTGCTGCAATATCAGGGTCGGCTATTAGAAGCCGTGGAGGCGGATTCGGATGAATTATGAGATCTACCACATTCCTACAAACTTTACGGACGCGGGGCGCGTCATGGGTCTCTTTGAGCTTCGGAATCTGGTTGAGGCCGTGGTCCTGACGATCCCCGTTTTGTATCTTTGCATCGCCTTCCTTCCATTCGCTCTGAGCACAAAGATCATGGTGACGCTGGTGGTCATCGTACCCGTCGGTGGTTTGGCCTTATCGGCGTCAACGATGACAGCATGACGCGATGGGTGAAGGATTGGTGGCGGTGGCGCAGAAGGCGCCGGATCATTCTTTTTCGAGGTGAGGTCAGAAAATGAATCTGAAGGAACTGATTTTCGGCAAGGGGGCAAGCTCCGGAGGCGAGGGCGGTGTGTACCGCGACAGCATTCAAGCCTGGCTGCCCATCAAAAACATCATCGGCGGTGTCGTTATCACGAAGGACAACCGCTTTGTGAAGATACTTGAGGTCCTGCCGGTCAATATCTATCTGAAGTCACACAATGACCGGCAAAATATTGTTTCCTCTTTTGCCGCCTATCTCAAGATCGCGCCGAACGATTTACAGATGGTGGCACGCACGCTGCCGGCGGATACCCAAGCGTATGTGGAGCAGATGCGCCGCTTCGCGGAGCAGGAGGAAAACGAGGATTGCCGTGAGATGATCGAAGACAATATTCAAGAGATCGGGTACGGCATTGCAAGCGACGCCATGCGGCATCGCTTTTTTCTTGTGTTTCAATACGAGGCTAATATGCGGGCAAAGCACAACACCGCCAAAGCCATCCTTCAGCGGCTCAACGAGGAGGCTGATACCGCGCGGCGGTATCTTGACGCCTGTGAGCTGGAGGTGCTGGAGCCACGGTACAGCGACAACTTTGTATTGAAGCTGCTCTATGAAATCCTAAATAAGCAAACCGGTCAGCGTGTCCGTCTGCCGGACGGTGTCTTTGACATGACGACGGCAGTACACGGCATCTACGAAGATGAGTGAGCTGCAAATTGCAACTCACTCATCTTCTCGATATTCAAGGGGCAGCTGATCGTTACAAAAAGCCTTGAGGACGGGAATATCCTTTGTTGCTATGTCCCATACCCGGTCAAGCTGGATCTTGCCGTAGTCATGGACAATGATATTCCGAACGCCTTTGATATGCGGCCATTGGATCTGTTCTTTTGTAGAGCTTCGGTACTCCTCGGATAAGCCGCCTGTCAGTTCTCCGATTTGCAGGATGCTGAACGCAATGGATTGCTGATAGTCGCTGTCTAACAGAAAGCCATCCGGCGAATTGCCGAAACGGGCGATTGTATCCTGAATACCCAGACAGTAATCCCGAATCTTCAAGATCCGCTGTAAGTCACGCGACAGCATAGATCTTCCTCCGTTCTTTATTGACGATCTCCCGAAACAGCTTATCGCTCATCCTACGGCACGGCTGCTCAAGGGCCACCGTTGTAATGAGGTCGATCTCCTTCTGCAAAGCTGCCTCCAAGTCATTATAGAGCCCGCCGATCGCAAAAAAGCCGGAAAGATCCGCGCCGGAAAGATCCACCAGCAGATCCACGTCGCTGTCGTCGCGCGCCTCCCCGCGGGCGTATGAGCCGAACAGGTAGACCGCTTTGAGATGATATTTCTCTGCTACGGGTCGAATTCGGCTGCTGATCTCATCAATGGTATAAATCATAACATCATAGCGCTTTTTTCAGTCTCGTGATCTCATTGCCGTGATATTTGACAGCCGCTTCCAGTATGTCAAAACGGTCGTCCATCCGAGCTTCCGGCTCCTTGAGCTGTTCTTTCGTTGCCATTGTTGATTTGATGATGGCGATTTCATCCGCCAACAGATTAAATTTCGGAGTGACTTCGCTTTCAATGATGATGTTCATGTTTGCTGTGAATTCCCGAATGATTTCTCGCTTCTGCTCTTGGAACTTCATGTCCATGAGTTCGCTGATCTGCTGCAGATCCTCTTTCGTCATAGTGCTACCCGTCCAAAGACTTTTTATTTAAGTATAGCATAGGCTGTCAATACCTATGTTGCTTGCCGAGATGCAAAGCAGGATAGTCGGTGCAAAAAACTATACTGCGGAGGATATGCGTTCGGATGCAAAGATAATGCTCCACAAGAGATGAAAAACAAAATATGCCTGCAAATGCGTCTTTCCGAAAGGAAGGGCGCATTTTGTTTCCAATCTGATAACTGTAACAGGATGTGATACGACAATGAAAAAGCAACCACCCAATAAAAAGAGGACGGCGTTAAAGAGGGTGCCTCCTGAACAACCTCGGAAGAAAAAGCCGAGTGAAGTTGAACAGCCTAACCAACCGCTTTTGAAGCGCGTGATCTTCGGTGAAGAGAAGCCGGATCTTACTGAATTGGAGGCAGGCTCCACCACGATCCTTGATATTCTCTCACCCACCACAGTTGATACCAAAAGCAAGGATTACATCGTTGTGGACGGCGTGTACCATACCTATCTTTATATCACAGGGTATGGCTATACCACCACCGTCGGCTCCTGCTGGCTTGCCCCGTTGGTAGAGGCCGGCGAGGGGATCAACATGAGCTTCCTTGTCAAGCGGCAATCAAAGGAGAAGATACTCTCCAAGATCTCGCAGACAACGATGATGAACCGCTCCCGTATGCGGGAGGTGGGCGATACCAGACAGGACTATGAAGAGCTTGACAGCGCCATCAGCTCCGGTCTCTACCTCAAGGATGTGATGAACCGGCAGGGCGAGGATTTCTATTATATGCACACGCTCATCGAGGTCACGGCGCCTGATCCCGAAACGCTGGAGCAGCGGGCGACAGAGGTGGAAAAGCTCTGCGTGTCCGTGGATATGATCGCCCGGCGCTGCGACTACAAAAATGAGCAGGCTTTTCTCTCCTCGCTCCCGATCCTCTCTCTTGACCCGGATATTGAGCGAAAAGCGCGGCGCAATGCGCTGACCTCCGGTGTGGCTGCGGCGTTTCCCTTTGCCTCCTATGAGCTGAGCGACCACAACGGCATCTTCTTGGGACTGAATCTCTATAACCGCTCGCCGGTGTTCCTTGACCCCTACGATGACTACAAGTACACCAACGGGAATTGGTGGATCGGCGGCTCCACCGGCGCGGGTAAGACGGTCACGCTCCAATGCCTCGGCGGGCGGCTTCGGCAGCAGGGCAAGCGCGTTATCATCATCGCGCCGAAAAAGGGGCATGAGTTCCGTCCGCTCTGCGAGAAGTTAGGTGGGCTGTACCTGCGGATGTCGCCGTCCTCCAAGGACTGCCCGAACCTGATGGCCATTCGGCGGAGGTCGCTCGATTCCTACGCAAAACTCAAGAATATCGCGGCTCGCGACGACTCCGTGCTGGCGGATAAGATATCACAGCTTATTATTTGGTTCTCACTGAAGAAAAAGGATCTAAGCGAGGAAGATAAAAGCCGGCTTGACTCATCTCTGGTGGAGGTGTACGGGCATTACGGCATCACCTTTGATAACCGCACCATCGTAGACGAAACTGGTAACTTCCGCACCATGCCGGTCATCGCAGACTGGTATGAGGTGCTTTCTAAAAACCCGGATACCCGTCATTTAGCGGTCGTCCTCTCTCGCTACGTCACCGGCTCCGCTGCGGCAATGGCGAGCCGAAACGACATTGACCTCGATAACAAGTACATTGTCCTCGATCTCTCCGGCATGCCGGACGACATGATCGCTGATGGAACCTTCTGGGCAACAAGTATTGCCTACGACCTCATTATGAACTGCGAGAGCGACCTTTCCGCTCTGCTCGCGGACGAGCTGTGGAGTCTTGTGGGCGCAACGGCCAATCCGCAGGCTGCGGGCTTTATTTTGGAGATGGTAAAGACCATCCGCGGGCTTGGCGGCATTGCTGTCACGAGCACGCAGGGAATGCAGGACCTTTTTGGCTTGGAGGGCGGCAGCTACGGCAAGGGCATACTGGACGCCAGCCGCATCAAGCTCGTCATGCAGATGGAGGAGCAGGAGGCGCGGCTCATTCAGGACAAGCTCAATCTTTCGGAGGACGAGGTGCGCCAGATCACCCGCTTCCGACGCGGTGAGGGACTGCTTTGCATCGGCTATAATCATGTGCCGGTGGCGTTCTATACGACGCCCAAGGAGTATGAAGCGATCACGACCTCTCCGACCGACTTACGCAGAGAAAGGCAGGGAGACAGCGATGAATGACGCAAGGCAAGACCTGATCCACATTCAGGAGCTTGTGGGGACTGCCTTCAGCGCGACCGGCTCACTGGTGGCACTGACCGACGGCGGGTAGATGAACCCCAACAAGCTGCAAAAAACACTGGAGCAGACCATGGATTATTTCGAGTGCTCAACGCTGGAGCTGCGGCAGCTCTGTGAGCGGTATGCGCCGGGCGTGGGAGGCTTTATGCACAAGCCGGTCCTGCCCGCCGTAGAGGTTGCGGGCAGCGTGGAGGAGTTCGGCTACGGCTGGCTTCACATTATGCTCCATACGCTCCTGCCGCATTGTCGGTATCAGACGCCAAGTTGGATGAGCGACACCATTCGCCGCCTGCTGGATGGGTACGAAGCATGTGGAAAGGGCTTGCCGTTTTATTCCCACGCGCTGCTTGTGATCGACGAACACACCGGCATAGAGGGACGCCACATTTTCGACCAGGATAACAAGGGCTGGAAGGCTGTCAGCAACGCCATCAAGGGCCGCCTCATTCCGGACGATGACCAGCACACCCTCGCTGTAACACTTTTATCCACGAGAACGGAGGGAGAGGAGCGCTGCCATATTACCCTGCTCCCCATAGAGGATGCCCACGACTTTTTCTCCGCGCATTCCAGCGATTATGCCTCCGGCGACTTCTACTCAGGACAATGGTGCTGAGCGCGAAACTGGCGAAAAAGTTGCAAAACCCGCGGCAGGTGACCTCCTCATTTTGGCTGCTTGGAGAGATTTTTTCGCCGCGGTTGACCTGCCGCGGGTGTATGGCTCTGAAAGCCTTGATGTGACTGACTTTTTAGGGCGTGTGAGGTGCCGGAATTTCCGTATTCATCTGCCTACTATGCGGGGGCGGCAGGTTGACCCCGCATTGCGGCGGAGAAAAACGCCGAAAATGTTCTTGCGCCGGCAGCGGCGCAAGAATGATTTCGGCGTTCGCAGGAAAGAGAGGGAGGTGCGCGGTGTGCTTTTCAGTGTGCGGGATATTGACGTTCTGCGCTTGCTTTGCTGGTGTCAAAATATTAAGCCCAATAGCTTAAATGGCGTTTCCACAAAGGAAGAACGGGAGAATTTGATGACGATGGGATTTATCAAAACGCACGAGCGGAGCGGCACCCTGCTCCTCACCAATAAAGGCAGAGCTTTCGTTGAGCTGCTTCTCAACGGAGTTATCCCCGGCCTGCGTATTTCCTACCATGATGCCGCCATTGAGCGGCGCCTTCGATTATCCGAATTGGTGCTGACCGCCTACTATGCAGGCGTCGATGTGTTTACGACATCGGTGGGTGGCGACGGAGAGAGGCCGTCACTTCTTATTACCTCGATCACACGAAATCACGGACACAATCCATGGGGCAGCGCACGAGTCAGCGCCATCGCCCATTTAGGCGGCATTTACTATGCCGCGCATTATGTCTGTCCCGGCATCGGGCGCATGGCGGTCAACGATGAGCTCTCGGCGCTCCATAACCACACCAACTTCGGCAAGGATACCCGGCGCGCGTTCCTCTTTGCCGGTCCAAGCTATGGGTGCATTCTTGAGGAGCTGAAGGCGCGCGGGAAAAAGAGCGAGGGAAAGCTGATCCGTTACAGTGAGGCCTACCGCGAGCTGCACTACCCGATCCATCTGCTCTCCTGCGACGAGACCGGCGCACGCCAGCTTCAGATCATGGCCGTGCCGTACTACCGCGAAAAGCTGGCGCGGCTCATGCTTCGCTCCGCCTATCAGCCTCCGCCGGAGGACGCCCCCGCATGGGACGCCCTCTACAACGGTCATCCCTTTGTGATCGGCGCGGATATGGAGCTGCGACGGATCGACGCCGCGATCAGAATGGCGAGAGAGCGGAATTGTCTTCCCATTGCCCTTGCCGCGCTGGACGCGCAGGGCAGCGCAGTGCTGCTGGCACGCTATGCCGATCCCGGCTATGCCACCGTCTATAAGGTCACGG
>ERZ827168.4482-NODE-4482-length-12756-cov-3.287379_pt1 | contig 12756 bp, 8 predicted proteins | sample MGYA00519868_ERZ827168 | MGnify/ENA primary metagenome ERZ827168 (study PRJEB31778, sample SAMEA3449271) | human gut metagenome | biome: human gut; feature: human-associated habitat; material: faeces | place: United Kingdom | collected 2010/2012 ...
GTAGGGGTCTTCGACCACGTGGTAGAGCATTCCGCTGTTGCCGCCGTAGGAGAGTTTCCAGTCCCAGTCGAGGATGAAGTTTTCGTACTGCTTGCGGGTGACGATGTAGCCCGACAGGTCGCTGCCGTCGCCGTGCGCCTGGATGCAGCCGTCGACCGCGCGCCAGGGCATGGTGAGCGAGTCGCCGTTGTAGTCTTTCCACGCGTCGAGCGTCTTGCCGTCGAAGAGCAGCTCCCAGCCGTCGGCGATCTCCTGCTCGCTGAGCGTGTTGTGTCGTTGTGCGCATCCCGTCGCCAGCAGCAGCGAGAGAGCGATGCCCGAAAGCGTCGGGCGCCAGTTGAAGTTCGAGATGAAGTTCATGGTTACGAATAGTTATAAAGGTTTCTCGGTCGGGGCGCCGGCCGGATCCTGGTCGGAAGGATTCGGTGCGGCTTCGAATTCAAAATTAGGCAATTCTTTCGGATTCTCTTCCCTTTCGGGGGAGAAATATAGACGGATATTTCTGTGAATATGCTGATAAAAAGCGGATTGACTATTTTTCGTTGTCCGTCTTATATAGATGCTCTTCGGCATCGAACAGCCCGATCCGGCGGATTCGCTCCTCGAATCCCTCCCTGTCGAGGGCCATGTTGCGGAGTTTGGTGCGGTAGGTATAGACGGTCGTCGGCGCGCAGTTCAGGAAGCGGGCGATACGGCCGCTGTCGGTGATGCCCAGGCGGATTGCGGCGAGGATGCGCAGTTCGGTGGTGAGGGAGCGCGGCGAACGGGGTTCGATCCGCGCTTCGGGAAGCAGCAGTGCGTCGACCTGTTCGATGAAGCGGGGGAAGATTTCGAGGAACGAGGCGTCGAAGCGGCGGTAGAATTCGGCGAACTCCTGCCGCAGGCTGTTTTGGGGCAGGCTCAGCCGGCGGATCAGCGCTTCGGGACTTTCGGTTTTGGCCTGGCGGCAGATCATGCGCCGCAGGTCGTCCAGCCGCGAGATATAGTAGACGGAGAGGTCGACGTACTGGCACACGTAACGATCCTTGATGCGGTTGGAGTCGACCAGCGCGGCGTTGATGTCGCGCACCCGGTCGCTCATGCGCGTCAGCTGCCGGTTCTTTTCACGGAGTTCGGCATTGGTGAGGGCCAGTTGCCGCCGGCTGTGCTGCAACCGCCGCCGCTGGCGGAGTGCGTTGGCGAAGGCTGCGGCGAAGGTGACCAGCAGCAGCGACGTGACGGCCGTCGTCCACAGCCGCAACCGGTTGCGCACGGCCAGGTCGTTGACCACGGCGCGGTTGATCGCCGTGGCGGCCGACGAAGTGAGGGGGATGCGGGCGCCCGATTTGCAGGCGAGCGCATCGTCGAGCGTGCGCTGCATGTAGCGCGAGGCGCGTTCGAGGTCGTTGCGCTCGAAGAGCCGCAGCGCGAGGTTGTAGAGCGAGAAGTAGGAGCGCGTTCCGGCTTGCAGGTCGGCGATGGCCGAGCGCGTGTAGTACTCGACGGCGCGCTCTTCCTGTCCTGCCTGTTCGGCGATCTGCCCCATGTCGTAATAGAGCACCGCCGTGTTCCAGGGGGCGAGTTCCTTGTGCCGGAGGGGTTCCAGCTCGGCATAAGCTTCGTCGTAGCGGCCGTTGTCGGCCAGTTCGAGCGCCCGTTCCCGAATGCGGGTGAATGCAGGAAGGGATTCGACGCCGATGCGGATGTGCCGGATGCGGCGCAACGAATCGAGCCATGCCCGGTGTTCGCCGGGATCGGTGGCTTCGGCCTGCCGCCGCCATACGATCGCATTGTACCGCGCATACCAGTTCCGGTATTCGAGCGTCGTCATTCCGGCCGTATCGATCTGCCGGAAGAGCGTCTCGGCCTGGTCGGTCAGTCCGCGCCCCATCAGGACGTCGGTCTCGGCCAGTGCGGCGATCCGTTCGAAGTTGTGCGATTCCCTGCTGCGGGCGAATGCGTAGAGGCTGTCGACGAAACGGGCGGCCGAGTCGAGTTCGTAGGTGACGAAGACCTGTTGCAGGTCGAGCAGTGCCCGAACGCGCTCTTCGTCGCTGCGTGCGGCCGTCAGGTTGCGACGGAGCGACGCGATGCGCCGCTGCCGTCCGGCGTCGTACTCCCCGCCGCGGAGCATCGCTTCGTCCAGCTCGTTCAGGGCGCGGAGCGTCTGCGGCGCATAGCCGTAGTCGACGGTCGGGGAGCAGGAGACGGCGAGAAGGCCGTACAGACATGCGGCCGTCAGAAGCGATAGGGTGCAGTGCGGTCGGATCATGGCGGAGTTCGGGGTTCCGAAGTTTGGGTTCCGACAAAAATACGAATAAGCGAGGGCAATGTCAAATTTTATTCGAACATTGCCGAGACGGAGTATCTAAGACGCAGTCAAAGATACGAAAAGTCGGGTGCAGAAGCAAATGACGATGCGATGCTGTCGGGATGAAATCGTTGAGATGAAGTTGGAATACGGGAAAATAAAGATGGAATCGCCTATTCGGGACACGGCTTTTCGTCGTGATTGTCGGAGACATCCGGTGGGGATGCCGCGTGTTCTGCGGAAGGGGCCGTACCGTGCGGATGTTCGGTTCCGCTGCGGGGCGGCGCCCTGTTTTTGTCAGCGGCGCTTGGCGGGAAATGGAAAAAATTTTATCTTTGTTTAGATTTATGCGAAAAACTCGGTCTGAACGACAGTCCGGCGTTAAAGAGTTTTAGGGATGCACGACAGGGCCATATGGAATAATTTCGAGCGGTTGTATATCGATTATCAGCCGCGGTTGATCGCCTATGCGCTGCGGTTCGTGGGCGATTCCGTCGAAGCGCAGGACTTGGTGCAGGATTGTTTCGTGAGACTGTGGGACGACTATGCCGAATTGGAGGAGGACGAGGCGCCGATGCTGCTCTTCACCATGATGCGGCATCGCTGTCTGAATTTTTTGAAGCACAAACGTATCGTCAGGGAGTATGCCGACCGTCAGATCTCCCGAATACGTCCCGACCGGAGGGGGGAAGAACGTCTCTATAATCTCTGTTTTTCCTATAACGAGGCCGAATACCCTTATCTTTATCAGGAGTTGGAGCGCGAGATCCAGCGTATCACGGATTCGCTTCCTCAGCGCTGCCGCGAGGTTTTCATCCTCAGCCGTTTTCAGGGGATGAAGAACCGGGAGATCGCCGAGCGGCTGCATATTTCGTTGCAGGCCGTCGAAAAGCATATCCAGAAGGCGCTCCGGATTTTTTCCGAGATGCTCGGCCGCGAGAATTCCCTCTATACGATTCTGATTCTGCTGTGGATGATGAACGCGAACCGCTGAGGCGGCGCGGTCGCCGAACTCCGTCCGATCCCGCAGGGTTCACGCCTGCTTCGGTCGGCGTTCGGAGTCGTCCTTTCATTTTTTTCAGGTCGCGGTCGGCAGCCGCGGCGGCTTGCCGTATCGGGCTTGCGCTCCGTGAATCCCGACCTGTTTCCGGCAGAAAATTTCACAGCTTCTTTCGGGGGGGGGAAGTTCTAACAGCGGATTTTTCCCCTGAACTTTTGATCCCGAAGGGCTTTCGCTGAGGCGTGTGCCGAACCGGACTCGTCCGGATTCCGTACGTGCCTCGTCGTTCGCGCGACCGTTCCGGCGTGCGTCGGCTTCTCTTTTTTTATTCTTTATGTCGTGCGGTCGCGAAGATTGGGAACTGCCGGGACGGGCGGCGAACGGGCGTCGTAATAAAAATAGGTGCAGCCGGCGCGAACGAGCGGACGAAATGCCGGAGGAGCGTTTTTTTTCGATAAGGCAGGTTGGGTAAAGGCTCTTTGAGTTGTTATAAGATTTAGAACGAGCAACGAAAATACGGGCCATGAACGAACGGATCAGAGAGATCGCCCTCCGGTTTTTCGAGGGGACGATCACGGCGGAAGAGGAGTGCGAACTGTATGGATTTCTCAACGGAAATCCGCAGGGCCTCGCGCAGATGAGGGAGTGGGAGAGCTGTTGGAAGCGCGACCATGTTCCGCCGGCCGACGTGCTCGATTCGCTCGATTCGCTGAGGCGGAAGATTCGGCGGCGGCGTCCGCTGCGCCGTCTGTGGCTGCGTATCTCGGCTGCGGCCGCGGTGCTGGCGCTCGTCTCGACGCTCGTGCTGCATCTCCTTCCGGCAGAAAGGCCCGAACAGCTTTTTACGGTCGAGGCGCCGCAGGGCACGCACAGCCGTATCTCGCTGCCCGACGGTACGCAGGTGTGGCTCAATGCGGGATCGGCGTTGAGCTACGGATCGAGTTTCAACGAAACCTCGCGCGAGGTCTCCCTCTCGGGCGAAGCCTATTTCGAGGTGGCGCGCCATGCGGCACTGCCGTTCCGTGTCGAAGCGCGCGGTTGTACGTTCACCGTTCTCGGCACGAAGTTCGACATCTCGGCCTATGCCGAAGATCCCGCCGTGACGGCTGCGCTGCTGGAAGGGGCGCTGCGTTTCGAGTCGGAGGACAAGCAGGAGGCGATGACGCCGGGCGATCTGGTCACTTACGACTGTGCGACAGCGACCGTGCGTCGGGAGCAGGTCGACGTGCGGCAGTACCGGGCATGGATCGACGGGGTGATCCGTTACGACGCCATTACGTTGCCGTCGCTGCTCAGGAGGCTGGCCCGCGAGTACGACGTGGAGATCGATCTGCGCACGCGCAGGTTCGACGATACGACGTTCCGCATCTCGCTCTCGTCCGCCCAAAATATCAAATCGGTCATGCGGGCGCTGTGCGACATCCTGCCCATTTCGGTCTCGTGCGAAGGCTGCCGCTATGTGGTGGACGCCCTGCCGCAGTGATGCCGCCGCTCCGATCCAACTGAAACCTGATTCACTAACTAACCTTAATCCTTAAACTTTATGCATTTACATCTACGATTCAGACGGATCGTCGCATTGGTCGCGGGGCTGTTGCTGACCCTGTCGATCCATGCGCAGGTCATTACCAAGTCGTTTCGGGGCGTTCCCCTGAAAACGGTGTTGGAGGAGGTCGAAAAGCAGACCGGCTACTCGTTCCTTTTCGAAAGCAAAGAGGTCGATGTCGACAAACCCGTCACGGCCTCATTCAAAAATGCAACGATCCAGACCGTGCTCGACAAAGTCCTGGACGGATCGCTGCGTTACACGATCAACGACAAGCTGGTGACCATTTCGCAGCGGCCCCGGCAGGGTGCGACCGTGGCGAAGGACGGTTCGGTGACACTCTCCGGTACGGTCATCTCCTCGTCGGACAACCAGCCCATCGTGGGGGCCAACGTCTATGTCGAGGGGACGACGCTCGGCGTGACGACCGACATCGACGGCAACTATTCGCTTACCGTGCCGGCCTCGACACGGCAGGTGACCTTCTCGTTCCTCGGCTACGACATGAAGAAGATCGCGGTCAAGGACAGCGAACTTTTCAAGCTGGTGACGCTCGTCGACGCCTCGAACGAATTGGAGGATGTCGTGGTCGTCGGCTTCGGCGTGCAGAAGAAGGAGTCGCTGGTGGGTGCCGTCCAGTCGGTCAAGCCCAGCGAGTTGCAGGTGTCGTCGAGCAACCTTTCGACCTCGTTCGCAGGTAAGATCGCCGGCGTGATCGCCGTGCAGAAGACCGGCGAGCCGGGCGCCGACGGGGCGAACTTCTGGATCCGCGGCATCTCGACCTTCGGTTCGGGACAGTCGCCGCTGCTGATTCTCGACGGCGTGGAGATCACCAGCCAGATGCTCAACAACATCCCGCCCGAGACGATCGAATCGTTTTCGGTGCTGAAAGACGCCACGGCCACGGCCCTCTACGGTTCGCGCGGCGCCAACGGCGTGATGATCATCACCACCAAGAGCGGCCGCGACTCGGAGAAGATGACCATCAACCTGCGCGCCGAGGTCGGCATGTCGGCGCCGACGCGCGTGCCCGAAATCGCCGACGGCGTCACCTTCATGGAGACCTACAACGAGGCCAGTCTCACGCGCGGACGTTCGCCGCGTTACAGCGACCAGAAGATCATGGGTACGCGGCTGGGGCTCGATCCGTATGTCTATCCCAACGTCGACTGGTACGACATGCTCTTCAAGGACGCTTCGTTCAACCAGAATTTCAACTTCAACATGACGGGCGGTTCCAAGAAGCTCGACTATTTCCTCAACGCCACGGCCTATAACGAGAACGGCATCGTCCGCAAGCCCGATATTTCGAAATACGACACGAACATCAACGCGCAGAAGTACCTCTTCCAGGCCAACGTCTCGGCCGACGCGCGTGTCGTTGAAAATGAACACCCAGCTGCACTACCGCCATGCGCCGATCGAGGACGTCTCCGACCTCTTCAAGTATGCGCTGACGGCCATGCCCAGCGAATTCCCGGCCACGCTGCCCGGCGAATCGTCCGACACCTTCACGCGCTTCGGCGTGACCGACGCCTGGAACGGCAGTCTGTTCACCAATCCCTATGCCCAGCTGTGCCGCGGGTACGGCGACCAGTTCCGCGGCCATTTCACCTCGGCGCTGACCGTGGATCAGGATCTCGGGTTCATCACCAAGGGCTTGAGCGCGACGGGAATGGCGACCTTCTACAACCGCGTCTATTCGGCCGTCTACCGCTCGTTCACGCCGTTCCTGTACAAGCTGACCGATTACAGCATCGACGATGCGGGCAATTACAGCTACGTGAGCGAATCGGCCAACACGGGCACGACCTATCTGGGCACCTCGCGCGGCAAGGACGGCTACCGCGAGCTGGCCTTTCAGGTGAAGTTGGACTATAACCGCACCTTTAACGAGAAACACGACGTGGGCGCCACGCTGGTCTACCACCAGAAGGAGCGCATGATGCACATCTCCGACTCGGAGGAGTACGCCGTGCTGCCCTATCGCCAGCAGGGTCTGGCCGGCCGCGTCACCTACGGATTCGACAAGCGCTATCTGGTGGAGGCCAATTTCGGCTCGGAGAACTTCGCGCCGGGCAAGCGCTTCGGCTTCTTCCCCTCGGTGGCCGCAGGGTGGGTCGTTTCGAACGAACCCTTCTGGCGCGCCATCAAGGATAAGGTGAATCTGCTGAAATTCCGCGTTTCGTACGGTCTGGTCGGCAACGACGTCATCTCGTCGGAGTATGCCGACCGCTTCCCCTATCTGACCACCGTCGATATGGATCAGAAGTACGACGTCTACATCGGCACGAACCATATTCGGAAATACGGGCCCATCTTGTCGGTCTACGGCAATCCCGACGCTACGTGGGAGGAGAGCCGCAAACTCGACGTGGGCGTGGAGATCGGCCTGTTCGACAGCCTGAACATCATCTTCGACTGGTTCAAGGAGAAGCGTTCGGGCATCTTCATGCAGCGCGCGTCGCTTCCCTCCTCGTTCGGCATGTCGAACATCACGCCCTGGGCCAATATCGGCAAGGTCGACAACCGGGGCGTCGACATCTCGGTCGACTACAACAAGGCCTTCTCGAAGGATCTGATCCTTTCGCTGCGCGGTTCGTTCACCTACGCGCACAACGAGGTGGTCGAGATGGACGAACCCGCCTACAAATGGGACTACCTCTCGAAGGTGGGCCATCCGATCAACTCGATCAACTGCCTGATCGCCGAAGGACTGTTCCAGGACGAGGAGGAGATCGCCTCGTCGCCCTCGCAGGCCGCCTATGCGACGGAGTTCCCCCTCAAACCCGGCGACATCAAGTTCAAAGACCTCAACGGCGACCGTGTGATCGACGACAACGACAAGTGCTGGTACGGCAACCCGACCGTGCCCGAAATCATCTACGGATTCGGATTTTCGCTCAAATACAAGGGCTTCGACTGTTCGGCCTTCTTCCAGGGACAGGGCAAGGTGTCGATCATCATGTACGACTCCCATCCGTTCGGCACCAAGGCGACGCCGGGCAGCGGCCTGATGCAGTGGATGGCCGACGAGCACTGGCGCGAAGAGGCGCCCGATCCCAACGCCCGTTATCCGCGTCTGTCGCCCGAGTGGAATACCAACAACACGCAGGCCAACTCGCTCTACGTGCGCAACGGCCGGATGCTGCGTCTGAAAAATGCCGAGATCGGCTATACCTACAAGTTCATGCGCGTCTATGTGTCGGGCACCAACCTGCTCACCTTCTCTCCGTTCAAGTATTGGGATCCCGAAAAGGGATCGGGCAACGGCCTGAGCTACCCGCTGCAACGCACGTGCAACCTCGGTTTCCAATTCACCTTCTAACCCTACAACCATTCGACAGATCATGAAAAAGATAATCAGCATACTCGCATTCACCTCATTGCTGTGCTGCTCGTGCGACTACCTCGACGTCGTGCCCGAAGGCAAGGCGACCGAGGAGGACATCTGGAAAACGACCGAGCAGGCCGACAAGTTCCGCTACTACTTGCAGACCTACATGCCCAATCTGATCGGCTACGACTGGTCGCCCGACCAGTTCGCCGGCGACGATTTCATAACGGGTGCGCGCGGCACGACCTACTACTTTTCGAGCAAGAGCCTCCTCTACAACGAGGAGACGTCGAGCAACACCTATTTCGGCCGCTGGGAGCCGAGCAGCGTGAGCGGCGGTACCAACTACGACATCTACCGGGGTATCCGCTACTGCTACTACATGCTCGACAACGTTTATAAAGTGCCGGTCATCTCGCCCGAGAACGCCGACCGTTATGCCGGTGAGGCGTGGTTCCTGATCGGCTACTACCACCAGTGTCTGCTCGAATACTACGGGCCGGTCATCGTGGTGAAGAAATTCATTCCGATCGATGCGCCCGAAGAGGAGATTTTCGTACCCCGCACGCCCTACGACGATTGCGTGAAGTTCATCGCCGACTGCTACGACAAGGCGGCCGGACTGCTGCCCGAGACGGTCGTGCCGGCCGAACTGGGTATGCCGACGAAGATGGCGGCGCTCAGCTACAAGGCACGCCTGCTGCTCTACGCCGCCTCGCCGCTGGTCAACGGCAATCCCGATTACGTAGGATTCAACAATCCCGACGGTACGCCGCTGATGAACACCACCTACGACAGGGAGAAATGGAAGCTGGCGATGGATGCCGCCGAGGCGGCGATCCAGCTCTCGGAGAAGACCGGCCAGAACGGCGGCAAGCAGAATTACTACCTCTACACGAATATCGATTCGACGCTCGATGAATTCGAACAGGGCGTGAAGAACTACCACGGCACCTTCGTCGATCAGCTGTGGAACGGCGAGGAGTTCATCATGGCCAAAGGCGCGGAAACGGGCATTCAGAACATACAGCGTTACGGCGGACCGCGTTCGATCGCGGGCGACATGTCGAAAGGCTGGAAGACGACGTGCGTGCCGACGATGGAGGCCGTCGAAATGTACTACACCAAGAACGGACTGCCGCTCGAAGACGACCCGCTGACCAAGGACGCCGACCTCTACCGCGTCGCGCCGGGCGACAGCACGGCGCTGCTGCACCGCAACCGCGAACCCCGCTTCTACGCCTGCATCGGCTTCGACCGCGGGACGTTCGAGATCGACGGTACGACCATCACGCTCAAACTGCGCGGCGGCGAGCTGCACGGCAGCACGTTGAAGGAGACCGACGAGTATCAGAGCTGCACGGGATACGTCTGCCAGAAATGGATCAGCCGGACGAGTTACTACGACAAGTCGCTGAACACCTATACCTACACCCGCTATGCCTATCCCTATCTGCGGCTGGCGGAGCTCTATCTGAGTTACGCCGAGGCCGATTTCGAGTACAACGGATCGCTGAGCGGCAAGTCGCTGGAATACATCAATCGGGTGCGCAGACGTTGCGGCCTGCCCGATTTCGAGGATTCGTGGGCGCTCGCGGGCGGTATTCCCTCGGGCCAGAAACTGCGCAAGGTGCTGCATCAGGAGCGTTCGATCGAGTTCCTGTTCGAAGGCCGCCGCTTCCACGATCTGCGCCGCTGGAAGGAGGCGCCCGAGGTGATGAACAAGCAGCCGCGTTCGTGGAACCGCGACGCCAAGACGCAGGACGACTTCTATCAGGTGATCCAGGCCGCTCAGGGAGGCCGCGTGCGCGTGTTCGAATCGCCGAAGAGCTACTGGCTGGCCATTCCGCTGAACCAGATCAACAAGAATCCGCAGCTGGTGCAGAACCCGGGCTATTGAAAAACAGGATGATAACGCACATTAAATGGTGAAAAGATGAAAAGACTATTGATATATGCCCTCTGCATCGGGTGGGCCGCGACGACGGTCGGATGCAGCGATGACGACGAACGACCTGTCGCTTTCGAGGTGTCGCAGGATACGCTGCTGCTCGACAGCGATGCGGGGACGGTACATGTGATCGTTTCGGCTCCGGGAGCGTGGACGATCACCGATATTCCCGAATGGGTGACGGTGGTTCCGACCGAGGCGGATGGCTCGCGCGAAATCACGATCGACTATTCGGAGAATCTGGACGCCCTGCGTGAAGCCGACTTGAAGGTGACGTGCAACGGCGAGTTCCGCTACATCGGCATCGGGCAGGAGGGTAAGAATCTCGCCGCGGCGCCTACGAACGTACGGCTCTATGCCAAGAGCACCTCGTCGCTGACCTTCGCGTGGGACGATACGAACGCCGCACGCACCTACACGGTGCAGTGTGCGGACGCACCTTCGGAGGATGCCGAGCTGATGGCGCAGTATACCTACACGTGGACGACCAAATCGACCTCCGACAAGTGGCCCTACGACTATCCTACGCGCATGACCTTCCTCGGCCTGATGAAGGGCGGCGACCGTTCGGTGGGTTCGGAGGAGAATCTGATCCGCCCGGGCAAGACCTACTATTTCCGCGTGCGCGGCGGCGGTGCGAACGACGAGGCCAAGTGGTCGGAGTGGATTTCGGCGACGCCCGAGACGCGCACTGCACCTGCGGGCGAGATCTTCTACGAAGGGTTCGACCGGGCCTGCGTGGGCGGCGGCGACTGGCTCAATCAGGCTGCGTGCGCCCGCACGAAGAACGACAATACGCAGACGAGTATTTGGAAACTGCAATGGGATACGGCCGTGAAAGCTGCCGTGACGACTTACGGCAACTACTACACGGCGGCCAATTTCAACGCCGAAGTCTACAAGTGGATCGGCTATACCCGCATTTGGGATCGGGGCACCGGCAAGGGCGACATACAGCCCTGTCCGGGCTACACGAAGTGCGGCAACGGCAGCAACGTGGGCGCGTTCCGCATCCTCGCGCTGGGCGCAGAGAAGCTGAGCGCGGAGGGCGACGCCGTGACGCTGACGTTCAAGGCGACGCCGTGGAGCGAGGTAACTACCGGTGCGGGGTACACGATGGACAACAAGCTGGTAGACGTCTATGTGAACGATGCATTCGTGGCTGCCGATGTCCGCATCACCGATTCCGATGCCGCCGACGGCGATCCGGCCGTGTTGACGGATATGGTGTGGAAAGAGGTCGTGGTGGAGATTCCCAATCTCAAACCGGAAGATACGATCACGATCATGGGTAAGACGAACGAGGCGAAGGCCGGCAAGGGGCGTTTCTTCATCGACGATGTGTCGATCGTGAAGAAATAGCGGCAGTCGCCCGATAAGTACGAGGGAGTCCGTTTTGAAGCGGGCTCCCTCGTTTCGTCGCATGGCTGCGGGCGGATCGCAAGGCGGCGTCCGGACACCGGTCGTATTTTTCCCGCATCGCATCGTGCACGCCGTATCTGCGCATTGCGGCCGGGTGTTGAAAATTTTAACGGATGACGGCTGTGGAGGGTGTCGCTCCCTGCCGACATGAAAAATCATGTCTTGTGGAGATTACACCCCGCCGCGCGAGGTAAGCGGCCGGGGAGGGGCGAAAATAAATCGCGGGTCAGGTCTCGGCCTTTGTCGTCTTGGAAAAATTGCGGATATGGTGCGGACACGAAAAGCAAAATTCTGTCTGAATCGACGCGGTGGGGAAAGTGTGGAGAACATCCTCGAAATAGGAATCGCTTAATTCGCCATTATCAGCGAATTAAGCGATTCGTCCTGTACCCGGAGCCGGGGTCGAACCGGCACGATATTGCTATCATTGGTGTTTGAGACCAACGCGTCTACCGATTCCGCCATCCGGGCAAGGCCGTTCTTTCGTGAAAGAATCGGGTGTGCAAATGTAGGGATTTATTCTCAATTTGCAAATTCTGAACCGATAAAAATGGCTGTCGCGGTTTTTCCGCAGTCGTTACGGCCGCATCGCAGGGATACGGAGGTGCCGTATTGCGTCGGTAAGGGGCGTTCGGCGGTGCTTTCCGCATACAGGCTGAGAGTGGCGGAGATGTCGTGCGGCCTCGGAGGATTGCCGGCGGACGGTCAGGAGGATGCGAAGTGCTTGCGCAGGCGTTGCGTCCTGGCCGCACCGATCAGCTCGATGAGTTCCTCGTCGGAGGCGTTGCGGATGCGTGCGACGGTGCGGAAATGCCCGAGCAGCGTCTCGACGGTGCGGGGGCCGATACCGGCGATGCCTTTGAGTTCGCTTCTGAGAAAGTCGTTGCTGCGTTTCTGGCGGTGGAAGGTGATGCCGAAGCGGTGCGCCTCGTCGCGGATATGGCACACCACTTTGAGCGGTTCGCCCGTGCGGCTGAGGTAGTAGGGCATCGGATCGCCCGGGTAGTAGATCTCTTCGAGCCGTTTGGCCAGTCCCACGATCGGCACCTGTTTTTCGAGTCCCAGTTCGCACAGGACGGCATAGGCGTTCGAGAGCTGTCCCTTGCCGCCGTCGACGATCACCAGGTCGGGCAGCTCCTGTCCCTCGGCCATGAGGCGCGTGTAGCGGCGGAAGACGATCTCGCGCATCGAGGCGAAGTCGTCGGCTCCG
>ERZ827168.4485-NODE-4485-length-12750-cov-12.098385_pt1 | contig 12750 bp, 9 predicted proteins | sample MGYA00519868_ERZ827168 | MGnify/ENA primary metagenome ERZ827168 (study PRJEB31778, sample SAMEA3449271) | human gut metagenome | biome: human gut; feature: human-associated habitat; material: faeces | place: United Kingdom | collected 2010/2012 ...
TGCCGTCGTAGCGGATCTTGCCGTCGGCAATGTCGTAAAAGCGGTTGATGAGGTTCGTGATGGTCGTTTTGCCCGCGCCGGTCGCGCCGACAAAGGCGACCTTCTGGCCCGGCTCGGCGTAAACGGATACGTCGTGCAGCACGTCCTTGCCCTCGGTGTAGGCGAAGTCCACGTCGGTGAGGCGCACGTCGCCGCGCAGCTCGGTGTAGGTGAGGGTGCCGTCGCCGTGCGGGTGCTTCCACGCCCAATGACCGGTGCGGCGGTCGGATTCGGTCACGGTGCCGTCGGGCGCGACCGCGGCGTTCACAAGCGTCACATAGCCGTCGTCCGTCTCGGGCTTTTCGTCGATGAGGGCGAACACGCGCTGTGCGCCCGCGCCCGCCATGACGACCGCGTTGATCTGCTGGGAGAGCTGGTTGACGTTGCCGGTGAACTGGCGCGCCATGTTGAGGAAGGGCACAAGGATGGAGATGTCCAGCGCCTTGCCGGAGAGCGACACGTTCGGCAGCCCGATGAGCAGGAACACGCCGCCGACGAGCGCGAGCGTCACATAGAGGATGTTGCCGATGTTGCCGATGATGGGGCCGAGGACGCTGGCATAGGCCTGCGCGCGGAAGCTGTCCTCAAAGAGGGCGTCGTTGAGCCGGTCGAAGTCCTCGATGCTCTTCTGCTCGTGGCAGAAGACCTTGACGACCTTCTGACCCGCCATCATCTCCTGAATGAAGCCCTCGGTGGAGGCGACCGCCTTCTGCTGGCGGACGAAGTATTTCGCGCTGCCGCCGCCGATCTTCTTCGTGACCGCGACCATGGCGATGATGCCGAGCACGAGCACCAGCGTCAGCCAAAGGCTGAAGTAGAGCATGATGGAGAACACCACGAGCACGATCGCGCCGGACTGAATGAGCGCGGGCAGCGCCTGCGAGACGAGCTGGCGGAGCGTGTCGATGTCGTTTGTGTAGTGGCTCATGATTTCGCCGTGCTGGTGGCTGTCAAAGTAACGGATGGGCAGCTTCTGCATCCCGCCGAACATCTCGCAGCGCAGCTTATGCAGGAAGCCCTGCGTCATATACGCCATGAGCTGCGTGTAGACCGTCATGGAGAGAATGGAGAGCGCGTAGAGCACGACGAGCAGCATGAGATAGGGCACGATCTCCGCCTTGGCGGCGGCCCAGTCGCGGCTGACATACCACTTTTCGATGATCTGGATGATGTTCTGCGTGAAGAGCGAGGGAACGGAGGATACGATGGAGGAGAACAGGATGCAGACGAAGGTGACGGGGGCGAGCACGGGGTAGTAGGAAAAGAGCTTCTTCACCGTGCGCCCCAGCGCGGCGGGACCGAGGTCGCGCCGCGTGGGATCGGCGTGCGGATTCACTTTAGGCATTCTCGTCGCCTCCGTTCGTCTGGGATTCGTAGACCTCGCGGTAAATCTCGGAGGTCTTGAGCAGCTCCTCGTGCGTGCCGGAGGCGGCAATGGCGCCGCCGTCCATCACGAGGATGAGGTCGGCGTCCTGCACGGACGCGACGCGCTGGGCAATGATGATCTTGGTCGTCTCGGGGATATAGGACTTGAAGCCCTCGCGGATGAGCGCGTCGGTGCGCGTATCGACCGCGGAGGTCGAGTCGTCGAGGATCAGGATCTTCGGCTTCTTGAGCAGCGCGCGGGCGATGCACAGGCGCTGCTTCTGTCCGCCGGAGACGTTCGTGCCGCCCTGCTCGATGTGGGTGTCGTAGCCGTCGGGGAAGGAGCGGATGAAGTCGTCCGCCTGCGCGAGGCGGCAGGCATCCTCAAGCTCCGCGTCCGTGGCGTTCTCATTGCCCCAGCGGAGATTTTCTTTGATGCTGCCGGAAAACAGCTCGTTCTTCTGCAGCACCATGCTTACGGCGCTGCGCAGCGCGTCGAGGTCGTACTCGCGCACGTCCACGCCGCCGACCTTCACGCTGCCCTCCGTCACGTCGTAGAGGCGGGGGATGAGCTGCACGAGGGTCGATTTGCTCGAGCCGGTGCCGCCGAGGATGCCGACGGTCTGGCCCGAGGCGATGTGGAGGTCGATGTCCCGCAGCGCGTATTTCTCCGCGCCGGCGGAATACTTGAAGCTCACGCCGTCAAAGTCCACGGAGCCGTCCGCGACGGTCATGACCGGCGCGGCGGGATCGGTGAGCGCGGACTCCTCGCTCAAGACCTCGCAGATACGCTTGACGGATTCGGCGGACATGGTGAGCATCACATAGATCATGGAGACCATCATCAGCGACATGAGCACCTGAATGCCGTAGGTGAGCATGGCGGAAAGCTGGCCGACGTCGATGGTCGTGCCGCCGTTCGTGATGATGAGCTTCGAGCCGACGAAGAGCACGAACACCATATTGAAGTACACGCACAGCTGCATGAGCGGGGAGTTGAGCGCGACCACGCGCTCGGCGTGCGTGAAGTCGCCGCGGATGTTGTCGCTTGCGGCGGTGAACTTCTTCGTCTCGTAGCTCTCACGCGCGAAGCCCTTCACCACGCGCATCGCGCGCACGTTTTCCTCCACGGATTCGTTGAGCTTATCGTACTTGCGGAACACCGCGCGGAACGCGGGCATGGCCTCGCGCGCGATGAAGAACAGCCCGACGACCAGCACCGGCACGATGACCACAAAGGTCAGCGCGAGCCTTCCGCCCATAATGAACGCCATGATGATGGAGAAGATCATCATCAGCGGGGCGCGGACCGCGATGCGGATGCACATCATGTACGCCATCTGCACATTCTGAATGTCGGTGGTCATGCGCGTGACGAGCGAGGCGGACGAGAACTTGTCAATGTTCTCAAACGAAAAGCCCTGTACCTTGGTGAAGAGGTCATGGCGCACGTTTTTGGCAAAGCCGGATGCCGCCTTGGAGCCGGTAAAGCCCGCCGCGCCGCCGCACACGAGCGAGATCATCGCCAGCAGCACGAGCACAAGACCCACGCGCACGATGCCGCCGAGCTCCGCGCCCGCCTTGACCTCATTGATGAGGTTTGCCGTTTCAAAGGGAATAATGACGTCGATGGCGACCTCGGCTAAAATGAGCACGAGCGTCCAGATCGTCGGGGCTTTGTATTCGCGGATACATTTTGTGAGCTGTCGGATCATTCGGCATCACATCCTCTCCCGCACGGGAAAGGCTCCCGCGCGTCGTTCATATTTTTTGCGTTTTCCAGCATCACATCGGTGATGCGTAAAAATTCCGCGATCTCGCCCTCGCTCAGTCCGCGGCAGAGCGCCGTGAACACGCGATCGTCGAAAACACCGATGGCATGATGCAGCTCGTGCGCCCTCTCGGTGGCGGAGACGACCTTGCAGCGGTGGTCCTTTTCGCTGGTGCGGCAGGTGACAAAGCCCTTTTTCTCCAGCTTTTTCAGAAGCTCGGTCATCGTCGGATGCGTGACGTGCGCCGCCGCCTCCAGCGCCTTCTGCGTTACCTCACCCGCGCTCTCGCGCTCCAGACGGCCAAGCTCGCCGAGCACGCCGACCTGCGTGCCGGTCAGGCCCGTTTCACGCACGTATTCATCCATCTGCCGGCGTATGGTTTTTTGCAGGATCGCAAAGCGCAGTCCCTTGGGGACGGATCGTTTGCACATGGTTCCTCACCTCGGAAATAAAATTACGTCGTATGCGACCTATTGACCTGCGTATTGTAGCCGAAACGATTTTTCTTGTCAAGCGGGAAAATGAAATGACACAGAAAGTTCACAAATGAAACGGCCCGCCCCTGCGGGACGGGCCGGATAGGCGGAGGGCTTTATTTGCCGGCGGGCACGGCGGTGCGTCGGCGCAGCACGCGGAGGAGCAGATACATCACGGCGAACACCACGGCGAGGAGCACGGGGTAGCCGAGCAGATGGCTGCCGAAGCGCTCGAAGAGCTTGAGCGGGTTGCCCTCGCCGGCGCGCATGAGGAACATGAAGTTTGTGCCGAACGCGCGGTCAAAGAACCAGATCGGCACAGCCATCGCCGCGAGCAGGGCAAAGCAGCGCGGAAACGCGCGCGGCTGCGGGTCCATGTCGCCGCGGAGGGTCAGCGCAAGGGGATAGAGCGCGAGCAGGAAATGCACGGTGAAGCTGTGGATCACCATGAAGTTGAGCGGCGGCAGCGGAGTCCATGTCGGAAAGAGCAGCGCCGCGCAGGCGGCGGGCAGGCAGACGAAATACAAAAAGGTGTCGAGCAGCTTCGGCCGCCGCCAGGCGTGCAGGGCGATGAGAAAGATATTGATGGAGCACAGGTGCAGCGGCAGGTAATCGAGGCTGAAATTGCCGCCGTAAAGAAGGCCGAAGTCCTTGAAGAGCTCGTCCGCGACGAGCAGCAGCGCGACCGTGCGCCGCCAGCGGCGCCGCTTGTCCGTGTCCATGCCGCAATAGCCGCGGCAGAGCACGGCGCCGAGCAGAAGAAAAACGGCGAGCACGGCGAGATGAAAGGGGCCGAAATGCGGCCAGCCGAGGCCCGGCGCGATGGTGTCAACGGTTTCCCAGAAATAGGTCATAGCACAGCGATCTGCCTTTCTTTGCGACTTCTGAACAGTACGCCCTGAGTGTAGCACGCGGCGGTGAAAAAAACAAGGGTGCTTGTGCAGTCTTAAAGAAAGTGGTATAATCTTAAGGCATCGCCGCGCAATTGCGTCTGCGCGCTTCGCCGGATCGGCTTGCCAAATTGCGCGGTGCTGCCTTAAAAATCGAAAAGTCTTTTGCGCCGGTCCGCTGTGGGCGGCGCGGAAACGAGGACTGCGTATGAGCGCGATGCTTCCGAGCCGTCAGCTGTGGGCGCAGGGACCGCATATCGTCGCCATCGGCGGCGGCACGGGCCTTTCCACCATGCTGCGCGGGCTGAAAAAATACACGAAAAATCTGACCGCCATCGTCACCGTGTCGGACGACGGCGGCGGCAGCGGTATGCTGCGGCGGGACATCGGGATGCTGCCGCCCGGCGACATCCGCCACTGCATGGAGTCGCTCGCGAACACCGAGCCGGTCATGCAGCAGCTCCTGACCTATCGCTTTGAGAGCGGCACGCTGCGCGGGCAGTGCTTCGGCAATCTCCTGCTCGCAGCGCTCAACGGCGTCACCGGCTCGTTTGACGAGGCGGTGCGCAGCATGGGGCAGGTGCTTGCCATCAGCGGCACGGTCATTCCCGTCACGACGACGGACGTGCGATTGACGGCGACCTTTGAAAACGGCGCCTACGTTGTCGGCGAGAGCAATATCTTCGGCTTCAAAAAGCAGCAGGACTGCCGCATCGACCACGTCGAGCTTCTGCCGGCGCACCCGAAGGCGCTCCCTGATGCGCTCGACGCCATCGCGGCGGCGGACCTCATCCTCCTCGGGCCGGGGAGCCTGTACACGAGCATCATCCCGAACCTGCTGGTGGACGGCGTGGCGGAGGCCATCGCCGCGTCCGACGCGCAGAAGATCTACGTCTGCAACATCATGACGCAGGACGGCGAGACCGAGGGCTACACCGCCGCCGACCATCTGGCGGCGCTGCTGCGCCACGGTACGGCGGATATGGTGGAGCTGTGCCTTGCCAATTCCTCTCCCATCCCGCCGGAGCTGGCGGAGCGCTACCGCGCCGAGGGCGCGGAGGCGCTGACGGTCGACCGCGAGTGCATTGCGCAGATGGGCATCGAGCTGGTCGAGCGGCCCTTGGCGTCGCCGTCCGGCGACTTTGCCCGCCACGATCCCGATGCGCTGGCGAGCGCCGTTCTGGACATCTACCGCGCCCGCGCGGTACACATCTACGGCGGAAGGGAAAGCTACCGCATCGAAAAATAACAGAGCTGCCCGGAGCGGGACTGCCGAAGCGGCGGTCCTGCTCCGCCTGCCGGCAGGAATAATTTTGCCATCCGCGAAAAAAAGACTTGCAAAGGCGTCGGGAGTATGCTATAGTATAGCTGTAAACCGCCGGTGTGGTTTTTCAAAAGAACATTGGTTAGAGCGCCTTAACCAACAAGATGTGAAAAAGGTCGGAATCGACGTCTTTCTTTTTACCATACGGTTAGAGTTGTTTAACTGATGGAATGAAAGCAGCCGTCGTGTGAAATACTACCGGAGGAGGCGAGAGCAAATGTCTGAAGAAATTCTGATCCGTCAGGGCGCGCCGACGCTCGCGGGCATCAAGACGGGGAGCCTGTTTCCCTGCCCCTGCGAGGACCGCGAGGACCTGCTGGCCGACATCCGGCGGCTGAACCGGCTGCTGGTGCCGAAGGGCCTGTGCCTGCTGCCGATCCGCTTTCTGGAGGGGCAGGCGCTCCTTTACCTCTACCGTCCCGCCGAGCTGCGGCGCGACCTGCAGGACGCGCTGGCGTCCGAGCTGCTGCGTCAGGCGGGCTACGCCAATGAGAGCTGTGCGCGCTGCGTGGCGCAGCTCATCCGCCGCTTCCGCGAGAGCGGAGAGTTCCCGCACGAGGTCGGACTGTTCCTCAGCTATCCGCCCGAGGACGTCAAGGGCTTCATCGACCACCGCGCGAGCGGCTTCAAATGCGCGGGGCTGTGGAAGGTCTACGGCGACGAGGCCAAGGCGCAGGCCCTGTTCGCAAAATTCAAAAAATGCACGGAGATCTACTGCGCACTCTGGCAGACCGGCTCGAAGCTCGAGCAGCTTGCCGTCGCAGTTTGATACTATATCATCATCGAAAGGAACATACGAATATGAAAACTGCTGTTGTTTACTGGAGCGGCACGGGCAATACGGAGGCCATGGCGAAGGCCGTGGCCGAGGGCATGACCGCCGCGGGCGCGGAGGCTGTTCTGCTCACGCCCGACAAGGTACAGCCCGGTGATCTGAACGCCTACGACGCCATCACCTTCGGCTGCCCTGCCATGGGCAGCGAGGTGCTGGAGGAAATGGAATTCCAGCCGATGTTCGACGCGTGCAAGCGCAGCCTCGGCGGCAAGCGCGCGGCGCTGTTCGGCTCCTACGGCTGGGGCGACGGCGAGTGGATGCGCAGCTGGGAGAAGGACTGCGGCGACGCGGGACTGAACCTCGTGTGCGAGAGCGTCACCTGCTGCGACGCGCCCGACGATGCGGCGCTCGAGGCCTGCCGCGAGCTCGGCAGGGCGCTGGCGAAGTAAGGAAGCGGCAATGGACAGCGCGCGCAAAAGGCTTCGGCGCAAGCTGCCGGTCCTTATGCTGACTGCGGCCGTTCTGCTGCGTCTTGCCATCGGCGGATCGGTCGGATAAAGCCCGCGGAGCACGCGGGCAGGGGAAAGAAAATACCGTCGGGGATCGCTCCCCGACGGTATTTTTTCGCTGTTTGATTCGGTTTCTTAATTCAGGAAGTCCTTGAGCTTCTTGCTGCGGCTGGGATGGCGCAGCTTGCGCAGCGCCTTGGCCTCGATCTGGCGGATGCGTTCGCGCGTGACGTTGAACTCCTTGCCGACCTCCTCGAGCGTGCGGGGACGGCCGTCCTCGATGCCGAAGCGGAGCTTGAGGACCTTCTCCTCGCGCGGGGTGAGGGTGGAGAGCACGTCCACGAGCTGCTCCTGCAGCAGCGTGAACGACGCGGCCTCGCTCGGCTCGCTCGCTCCCTCATCGGGGATGAAGTCGCCGAGATGGCTGTCCTCCTCCTCGCCGATGGGCGTTTCGAGGGAGACGGGTTCCTGTGCGATCTTCAAAATCTCGCGCACCTTGTCCACGGGCATCCCCATCTCGGCGGAGATCTCCTCCGGCGAGGGGTCGTGGCCGAGGGACTGGAGCAGCTGGCGGGAGACGCGGATGACCTTGTTGATGGTCTCGACCATGTGGACGGGGATGCGGATGGTGCGCGCCTGGTCGGCGATGGCGCGGGTGATGGCCTGACGGATCCACCACGTCGCGTAGGTGGAGAACTTGTAGCCCTTGGTGTAGTCGAACTTCTCGACCGCCTTGATGAGACCCAAATTGCCCTCCTGAATGAGGTCAAGGAAGAGCATTCCGCGCCCGACGTAGCGCTTGGCGATGGAGACGACCAGACGCAGGTTCGCCTCGGCGAGCTTCTGCTTGGCCTTTTCACCGTCCTTGATTGTCTTTTTGAGCGAGGCCATTTCCTCCTCGGGAATGGTCTCGCCGGACTCCTCGGCGGCCTTGATGCGCGCCTCGGCGTCGTTCTTTGCGTTCATCCTGGTCGCGAGCGCGATCTCCTCGTCGGCGGAGAGCAGGGGCACCTTGCCGATCTCCTTGAGGTACATACGCACCGGATCGTCGATGGAGAAGCTGTCCACCAGATCATTGGGGTCGACCAGCTCCTCCTCCTCGATCTCGGCGATGGCCTCCAGCGGCGGCTCGTCCAGATCGTCCGGCTCGATGACGCCGCTGATGTAGTCGACGCCGAGAGCGTCGAGCGAGTTGTAGACGCGCTCGCGTCCGTCGTCGTCGAGGTCGAGCTCGTCGAGGACCTCGGTGATCTCATCGGAGTCGAGCTTGCCCTTCTGCTTGCCCTTGGCAAAGAGGTCGCGGAGCTTTTCACTCTTTTGCAGCTGCTCGGCGGCGGGCAGTCCGGCGAGGACCTTTTCGTCCAGCGGCGGGGCCTTCTTCTCGGGGGCCTCGTCCTCGGCCTTCTTGCGCTTGCTCTTGCCCGTGTCCGCGGGCAGCAGCTCCTCCATCTCGTCGGCTGCGGCGAGCAGGGCGTCGGCCTGCGCTTCGAGATCCTGAATGGTGAGTTCCTTATCCATGTTGCTTTCCTCCGTGACCCAGTTGGGCTTTGTATTTTTCGGTGGCGGCGGCAAGGGGATCGAGCCCCGCGCCGCTGCGCTTTTGGTATTCTTCCTGAATGATGCGGATGTAGTCGCGCAGGGCCTGCGGCGCGTTTTTCAGCGACTCCGGCTTCTGCACGATGGTGGAGAGGTGGCTGACCTCGTCGGGCGTAAAGCTCTCGGCGAGGAGGGGGAGAGAAATGCGGCCCGACTCCTGCCGCTGCTGCCACAGCCGCGCGAAAAGGCGTCCGAGCAGGGGAGAGGAAAATTCCTCCTCCCGCAGCGGCGGCGCATCGCCGAACACGCTGTCGTCCGTGCAGAGGAGCCGCAGCACGCCCTCCTCCGCCATGGCGGAGCGGAGATTGTCGTAGCGGATGGCGCGCTCCTTCGGCTGGACCTGCGCGGCGACGTTGAGGTCGCGCTTTTCCTGCTCCCGCCGCTGGCGGTAGCCGCGGCGCTTGATGCTGCGCTGCACCTCCAGCTTGAGGGCGTCGGGCGAGATGCCTGCGGACGCCGCGGCGCGGGTGGTGTAAATTTCACGCTCCACCGCGTTCGGCAGCTCCGCAAGGAGATCTGCCGCTGCGGCGGCGTAGTCGATGCGGCCCTGGTCGCTCGTGAGGTCAAAGCCCGCCGCAAGCCGCGCCATGCGGAAGTCCATGCCCGTTTCGCTGCCGCTGAGCAGCCGCTCGAAGGCGTCGGGCCCCTGATTCTTGATAAAGTCGTCCGCGTCCTGCTTGACCGGCTGCCCGTCCACGATGCGGTTGGGAAGCTCGAGCACGCGCACGGAAAAATCGGTGTCGTTGAGCAGCTCCAGCGCCTTCTGCGTGGCGATGCGTCCGGCGTTGTCGTTGTCGTAGCAGAGGATGAGCTCCTTCGTGTAGCGCGAGAGCAGGCGGATCTGCTCGGTCGTGAGCGCCGTGCCCATCGAGGCGCAGGCGTTGTCGAAGCCCGCCTGATGGAGCATCACCACGTCGATGTTGCCCTCGACAAGGATGATGTTCTCCCGCTTGCTCTTCTTGGCGAGGTTCAGCCCGTAGAGCACGCGGCGCTTGCTGTAAATGATGGTCTCGGGCGAGTTCATATATTTTGCGCCCGGGTCGTTTTTATCCACGATGCGCCCGCCGAAGGCGACCACGTCGCCGCGTACGTCGATGACGGGGAAGATGAGGCGCTTGCGGAACTTATCGTACACGCTGCCGCCCTTGCCCTGCACGACCAGTCCCGCGGCGAGCAGCTCGGCTTTGGAGTAGCCCTTTCTGGCCATCGCCGTGAGCAGGCCGTCCCACTCATCGGCGCTTGCGCCGAGCCCGAAGTTGACCGCCGTCCTGCGCGTGATCCGCCGCTGGTTCAGGTATTCCGCACAGGCCTCGCCGCGCTTATCGTGCAGCAGCTCGTAGTAGAAGCGCGCCGCGTCGCGGTTGAGCTCCAAAAGCCGCGCGCGCAGGCGGCTGCCCTCGCCCTGCTCCTCCTCGGGAACGGGCAGATTCGCGCGCTTGGCAAGAAAACGCACCGCGTCGGGGAAGGACAGGTTCTCCTCCTCCATGATGAAGCTGATGACGCCGCCGCCCTTCTTGCAGCCGAAGCAGTGGTAGATCTGCTTGTCCGGCGAGACGGAGAACGAGCCCGTCTTTTCGTTGTGAAAGGGGCATAGCCCGAAGTAGTTCGCGCCCTTTTTCGTCAGCGCCACATAGCTGCCGACTACGTCCACGATGTCGCTGCGGGCGACCAGCTCGTCCAGAAAGCTCTGGGGAAACGCCATGGCTCGTCCTCCTTTCCGGCAAAATAGCACGATCTCGTACAATTCTATTTATACGCCGCCGATCGGTCCGTTCCTCTTTTTGCGGCAAAAATTTTGCGATGTGCAAAAAACCGCGCAAAAGGTGTCCTTCGCGGTTTGACAGGATGGAACCGCCGCGCTATACTGGATAAAAACGGGAGGGGGACGCGGCGATGCAGATACAGCTTATTTCCATTCGTCTGGAGCGCCCCTTTACCGATACGGAGGTCGAGCGGCTGCTGCGCCTTGTCCCGCCGGAGCGGCGGCAGCGCCTTGCACACCTGAAGGACCCCGTGGTCGGTCATGAGCCGATCTGCGCCTACGCGGCGCTTTGGCTCGGGCTCAACGCTCTTTACGGCTGGCGTGAGCTGCCGGCGCTGACCTATAATAAGTATGGCAAGCCCGAGTTTGCGGAGCATCCCGAGGTGCAGTTCAACCTCAGCCACACGCGCGGCGCGGTGCTCGTGGGCATCCACGACCGGCCCATCGGCGTGGATATCGAGCGTATCCGGCCCGTGAGCGAGCGGACGATGCAGCGTCTTGCGGGTGCTGTGACCGAGCGCGAATTCTTCGAGAGCTGGACGCGGCGCGAGAGCCGCGCGAAGTGGGGCGGCGCCGGCCTTGCCGCGATGAAGCGGGAGGCCTCGCCCACGATGCTCGGCGAGCGCTTTGAGTACATCGAGACCTTCCCCGGCTACGTCGCCTGCGTCTGCACACACACGGACGACGCGCTCGCTCCGGTGCGCCGCTTCACGCTGGGAGACATCACATAACAGAAAAAACGTCTGCCGTCGGCAGACGTTTTTTGCTTGCTTATTCCCTCGGCAGGTCCACGACGATGGGCTCGTGACCGACGTGGGGAAGAAATTTTGTGAGCAGGTCGCTCGTTTTGATCTTCAGCGAGCCGTGGTTGTCGCAGGGGTGACAGCAGAAATACTCTGCGTCGTACACGTCGCGGTCCATCACGAGCTGCACCCGATGCTCCGTGTCGAACAGCAGCCCCATCACCGAGGCGGAGCCGGGGTGCGTGTTGAGCAGCTCCTCCATCTTCTCCGGCGGGGCGAAGGACAGGCGGGACGAGCCGATCTGCGCGGAGAGATCCTTTGTGTGGAACGGCTTGTCGCCGGGCATGGTGAGCAGATAAAACGCCGTCTGCTGGCGGTTGCAGAGAAAGAGGTTCTTGCAGATGGTGCCCTCCAGCGCTTTGCCGACGGCGGCGCAGTCCTCCATCGTGGCGGTGGCGTCGTGCTCAAAGCGGATGTAGGGGATACCGAGGGAGTCGAGCGCGGCAAAGACCGCGCCGACGCGTTCGTCGGCAACGGCGGGAGCAGCCGTGTAGACGGGGGAGAGGTACATGAGGAAGCCTTCTTTCTGTCTCGTTAGTTCTCACGCAGCAGCTTTTCGCCGGCCTTGTAAATGTCGCCCGCGCCGACGGTAATGATCAGGTCGCCGGGCTGCGCGGCGGCGCGCAGCGCCTCCGTGACTTTATCAAGCGTGGGGCAGTAGATCGCGCCGGGGATGCGCCTGGCAAGGTCGTTGGACGAAATGCCGATGTCGTTCTGCTCGCGCGCGGCGTAAATTTCCGCGAGAATGAGCACGTCGGGGAGCTTGAGCTCCCGCACGAACTCCTCAAAGAGCGCCTTTGTGCGCGTGTAGGTGTGCGGCTGGAAGGCGCAGACGATGCGCCGGTAGGGCAGCGCCTTCGCCATCGTCAGCAGGGCGTGCAGCTCGCCGGGATGGTGGGCGTAGTCGTCGTAAACGTCCGCGCCGTGATAGCTGCCCTTTTTCTCGAAGCGGCGGCCCGCGCCGGTGAAGGTGGCAAGGCCGCGCTCCACGGCTTCGCCGCGGATGCCGAGGACGTAGGCGGCGCTCGCCGCGGCGAGCGCGTTCATCACATTGTGCTCGCCGCCGACCTCGAGGGCGACGTGGGCATATTTTTGCCCCATGCAGATGACGTCGAACGAGGGCAGGCCGTTGGTGTAGACAAGGTTTTCCGCGTGGCAGTGCGCGTCCGCGCCGCGCTCGCTGAACGTGAAGAGCGAGCCGGTGTAGCCCGCGAGCGTCTCGCGCACGCCGGCGTCGTCCCAGTTGGCGACCACATGGCCGTCGGCGGGAACGAGCTCCGCGAAGCGGCGGAAGGAGTGCTCAACGTCGTGCAGGTCCTTGAAAAAGTCCAGATGGTCGGCCTCGACGTTGAGAATGACCGCGACGGTGGGGAAGAAGCTCAGGAACGAGTTGCAGTATTCGCAGCTCTCGGCGATGATGGTGTCGCCGTGGCCGACGC
>ERZ827168.4488-NODE-4488-length-12741-cov-4.841873_pt1 | contig 12741 bp, 10 predicted proteins | sample MGYA00519868_ERZ827168 | MGnify/ENA primary metagenome ERZ827168 (study PRJEB31778, sample SAMEA3449271) | human gut metagenome | biome: human gut; feature: human-associated habitat; material: faeces | place: United Kingdom | collected 2010/2012 ...
TACGGCGTCTCCTTCACCGCCCACTTCAATCCACCAGAAATTGTTTTCAAGATCATGATCCTTAAACGGCAAATCATCGTCGCTTTCATACTTATATGCCCATTCGGGCGGAACGAACTCGCTTTTATGCTCTGTTTCGCGAAGCTCGATAAGGCAGCTCATTCCCATTGTCTTTTTGTCCGCTTTGTCGGGCGGAATCGTCTCTCCGAAATCCTTTTTCGCTTCTCTGCCGTACATATATTCCGCTCCGGAAAGCGGCGCCAAAACGGAATCCCCCGAACAGTCCGCAAAATATTTTGCATACACCTTATGGAATGTTTCCGCATTGGACTGCCATGCGGTAACGCTTTTGATTTTTCCGTTTTCGGTCTCCGCGTCAAAACAGCTTGAATTTAAAAGCAGCGTTATATTTTTCTCAGATTTGATTTTTCCGTAAAGCACACCGCTCCAGAGAGGATATTTAAGACCCTTGTTATAATAAAAGTTTTCAAGCATTATTTCTTCTATAATCCCGGTTTCTCTGTTATCTTTACCGTGTGCGCCGCATACCCACATACGGATTTCCTCTGAGGAATTGCCGCCGAGCACTACCCTGTCATGTATGAGCACACATTTAATTCCGTGTCTTGCCGCTGCGATTGCCGTGCACATTCCCGCAAGTCCGCCGCCCACCACACAAAGCTCGGTATTGTATTCAATTGTTTTCAAAAAAATCACTCCTAAAATTTTTATTCATGATGTAATTATACCATAAAATTAAAAAAATCGAAGAAAAAAGTGGAAAAAATCGAAAAATATTGTATAATAGATATGGAATATTTTATTTAACAAGAAAAATATAATTAAAGTGAAAGGAAGAATGGATATATGTTTAATTATGAAATTGAAAATAATGAATATGATAACCTTGAGGAATGTGTAAATGAAGTGTATGAACTTGCTTCAAAATATGCCATAGATGGGGTTAAAAATAACATTGGAGGTCCATTCGGAGCCGGAATAATTTACGAAAAAGAAAATGGCAAATATATTATTCTGCTAATAGAAAGAAATACAGTAATTGCATCAAAAGATCCGACTGCACATGCAGAAGTAAACGCAATTAGAAGTGCCTGCAAGGCTTTAAATACAAGGTCTTTAGAAAACTGCATTTTAGTTACAACAGCAAAGAGTTGCCCTATGTGCTTATCGGCTGCTTGCTGGGCAGATATTAAAACAATATATTATTCACAAAGCTACGATAGTGCTGTTAGTAGTGGTTTTAGAGATGAAGGAATTCAAGAATATATAAAAGGTGAAAACGACATAATAGATGAAGAACAGCTTAAAAATCCATGCTGTGAATACCCTTTTATAGAATGGAATAAGAAACAAGATAGACAGGATTACTAATATGCTTAATAAAATGGTAAATTTATACTAGGTACTGAATGAAATAAGTATATTTTTGAGAGTATAACAATAAATTCGTACAATAAAAGTCACACTTTAATAAAGGGAAAACGTGAACAAAAGGAGAATGTTAAATAAGAATGAATATAATTGAAAGTTTAGTTGATAAAGTTAAAAATTTAAATAAAGAAACATTATTAGACATAGCAATTTCTGTAATTGTAATAGCATTGTTTTTTATGATAAGCAATTTGATAAGCTATGTGATAATAAGATTGTTTTCTTTAAAGGAAAAAGATAAGAAGAAAATTAAGCAAAATGCTTTTTATAAGCCTTTAAGTAGAATAATTAAAGTTACTGGAATTTATATTGCTGTTATGTTATTAAATTTATCAACAGAGGCAAATATTACACTAGTTAAATTATATAAAATAGCACTGATAATATGCGTTTCAAATGGACTCGCAGACATATTTAATCCAAAATCTATAATATTTGAAAAATTAGAAGAAAAAACAAAATATAATGGAGATAAGCAATTAAATAATTTTGTTAGCAAAATTGCTAAAGCTGTAATTTATTTTGTGGCAATATATTTGGTATTACTAGAACTAGGATATAATTTAGGAGGTCTAGTAACAGGACTTGGAATATCTAGTGTTATAATTGCATTTGCTGCGCAAGATATTGCAAAGAATCTATTTGGTGGATTTGCAATAATTACAGACAAGCCTTTCTCTGTTGGAGATTGGATTGAAGTTGGAGATTACTCTGGAACCGTAATAGATATAACTTTTAGAAGTACAAAAATAAAAGCAACTGACAATACTGTAATAACCATAAACAACTCTACAGTGGTTGAAAGCTTTGTTAAAAATTGGGGAAACATAGATAAGAGACGTTACTCAACAACATTAAATTTACCATTAAATACATCAGAAACAACAGTAAAAAGATTATTGAAAAAAATAGAATTTGCATTAAAAACAAATCCACAGATAGTGCCAGACTCTATACAAGTACATTTTGAAAACATTAAACTTGAAGGAATACAGATATTTATATACTTAAATTCAACTCAGACAGGGTATGACGAATTTGAGGCATTTAAAGATGGTGTGAATTTGGAAATACTAAAAGTACTAGAATCAGAAAATGTAAAACTATCATATCCAGGACAAAATATTTATATTAAAGAAAAACCAATGAATGATACTCAAGACCAGAAATAATTTATTTATAAAATTGAAACATGTCGCTCTTAGTTGAAACTCTTCAACCAACTCAAAGGACGAATTTCCAGTTTGAATTTATAAAAATGAAATTATTTTGGATATTATGATGGACAAGCTCATATTTTTGCTAAATGTTCATATTTAAGACACAAAGATATTTTAAAATTATAGAGATAAAATATTTTTGGTAAGGAATAGGCTTGAAAAAGTATTACAATTTTGACTATGTCAAGTTTCATTCTTTTTCAAACCGAAACTGTAAGGAGGAACAAATAAAAATGGAAAATGATTGTATTTTAATAGTTGATGATGAGGAGAGAATGAGAAAGCTTATTAAAGATTTCTTAAAACAAAAAAATTATAATACAATGGAAGCTGCTGATGGTGAAGAAGCTTTAAAAGTGTTTTCTGAAAATCAAAATAGAATAAGATTAATATTATTGGATGTAATGATGCCTAAATTAGATGGCTGGTCTGTATTAAGACAGATTAGACAAACTTCTAAAGTGCCAATTATGATGCTTACAGCAAGAGGCGAAGAACAAGATGAATTGTTCGGCTTTGAATTAGGCGTGGACGAGTATATTTCTAAGCCATTCAGTCCTAAGATACTTGTTGCAAGAGTAGAGGCAATATTAAAAAGAACAGCAGGAGATAATAAAGAAATAAAAGACTATGGTGGAATTCAAATAGACAATCAAGGAAGGACTGTTTCGGTTGATGGAAAGCAAATTGAACTTAGTCTAAGAGAATATGAGTTATTAGTATATTTAGTAGAGAACCAAGGAATCGCATTGTCAAGAGATAAAATATTAAACAATGTATGGAACTATGACTATTATGGAGATTCTAGAACTATAGATAGTCATATAAAAAAGATAAGACACAAGCTAGGAAAAAAAGGCAAATATATAGAAACAATAAGAGGAATTGGATATAAGTTTGAAGTTAAAAAGTAGTAAATCCTTGAAAAATAATTACAATTTTGACTGCGTCAAATATCATTTCAAACGCGGTTACATACACCACGTATGCGCCCTTGCCTTTGAAATTCATTTTCCTTGTCAAAATTTAATTCTTTTCCAAGTAAGTTCGTGCAAAGGAGGAATATAATTAAGAGTGAAAAAAACAAGATTTAAGTCCGTTCGTGTAAAGCTTTTTATTACACTCAGTGTTATAGTAATATTCATTGTTGCATTGCTGGTTATAATGAACAGCATGGTATTAGAGACCTTTTACATGGTTTCTAAAATAAATTCTGTAAAAAAAGAGTACAATAAAATTAACGATATGTATAATAATAATGAAAGTTCAATTCTCTTAAAAATAAGAAATGATGCTCTGGCTAATAATTTTGATATAATGGTAGAAAATGAGGATTATATGCTAGTATTTTCTACTAACGAAAATTTTTCCAATATGATTAGTCAAAATTTAGAGAATAATAGACTGAAATTGTTTGGAAAAAGAGAAAGAGTTTTATATTCGAATAACAATATGGAAATAAAAAAAGTAACGACGTCTAGTCTAAATAGCATATTGTTATCTGGTGAATTAGATAATGGCTATAAAATTTATATTCAAATTCCAATTTCTGCAATAGAGGAGAGCGTTAGAATTTCTAATAATTTGTTGTTGATAATTGGAGTAATTGCTATTGTAATAGCAGGAATTGCAGTTTCGTACGTTTCTAGAAGGTTTACCAACCCAATACTAGAATTGAATGTTATTGCAAATAAGATGTCTAAATTAGATTTTAGCAAAAAATATGAACCAACAGGGTCTAATGATGAGATAGATGAACTTGGAAAAAGTATAAATTTGATGTCTCAAAAGCTGGAAGGAACAATAAAACAACTACGTAGTAGTAATATAGAACTAGAAAGAGACATAGAAGAAAAATCTAAAATAGATGAAATGAGAAAACAATTTATTTCTGATGTATCACACGAGTTAAAAACGCCAATTGCATTGATACAAGGCTATGCAGAGGGATTAGTTGAAAATGTAAATGCTGATGATGAATCTAGAAAATACTATGCAGAAGTTATTTTAGATGAGTCTAATAAAATGGATAAATTGGTAAGACAACTACTAGAACTTATGAGGCTAGAATATGGAAAAAGAGAGTTTAACAACGACACTTTTAATATATGCGAGCTAATACAGGAAGTAATAAGAAAATGTAATGTTATGCTAGAAGAAAAGGGTATAAAAGAAGTAAGATTTGAAGCAGACAAAAAGGTAAATGTGTATGCTGACGAATTCTACATAGAGCAGGCATTTACAAACTATTTTACAAATGCAATTAAGCATACAAAAGAAGTAAATGGTGAAAAATATATAGAAATAAAATTAAAAGAAGATAAAGAAAAACATAAAGTAAAAATATCGGTATTTAATACAGGAGACACATTGTCAGAAGAAAATCTAGAAAGGATTTGGGGAAGATTTTACAAAGTTGATGAATCTAGAAATAGAGCAGATGGTGGTACAGGAATAGGACTTGCACTTGTTAAAGCAATAATGAATAACTACAATTCTAAATATGGTGCAGTAAATAGAGAAAATGGCATTGAGTTTTACTTTGATATTCAGACAGATGCAGGGATTGAAAAATAATTACAATTTTCCAATCTAGAGAGTAAACAGAACCAATGTTAAACATATGTGAAAAATGAAAGGGAGAAGTTGTGATGAGTAGAAATCAAGTTAATAATCCAGATGATTTAAGAAAAACAGTAAAGAATGGAAAAAATAAAAGAAAAAAAGCTAACAAAAAAGCTTTAACTAGACTGTTACTTTTAATAGTTGTAATAGTAGTAATTGTTATGGTTGCTAAGAATATTAGTAAAAACAAAAAGATAAAATTAGAAGAAGTAACAGAATATAACTATTTTTCTACGCTTATTGGAGAAAAAGCAGGAGTAATAGACAAGACTGGAAAGACAGTAATAGAGCCACAATATGATTCTGTTCAGATTCCAAACCCTTCTAAGGCAATATTTATTTGTATGAACAAAGATGGAATAACAAAGGTATTAAATGCAAATAACAAAGAAGTTTTAACAAAATACAAAAATGTACAAGCCATTCCAAACAATAATACATCAATTTCTAATACGTATCAAACTCAAATTTTGAAGTATCAAAATGGTGAAAAGTACGGATTGGTTAGCATTGATGGTAAAGAAATAACATCGGCAGTTTATGACAGCATAGAAACATTAGAATATAAAGATGGAGTATTAAGAGTTCAAAAAGACGGAAAATATGGACTTATAGACATAAATGGAGAAGAAATTGTAAAACCAGAATACCATTCGATTACAACAGATGGGTACTATAATGAAGAAACAAAATATGAAAAAGCAGGCTATATTGTAAATGTAAGAACAGACAATGGCTATAGATATGGTTATATAAATTATAAGAATAGACAAACACTAGATACAATTTACACAAATGTAAAAAGAATAACTTCTTTGAAAGATGATGAAACAGTATATTTAATAACATATAAAAATGGAATGGCTGGAGTATTAAAAAATGGCCAAACACTTATAGATAATCAATATGAAGACATTGACTTTGATAGTGAAAACAAAATATTTGTATTGCAACAAAATGCAAAACAAGGAGTATACGATTTAGATGGAAGCATGATATTGCCAATTCAATATGAAAATATTACATTTGCGGGAAGCTATCTAAACGCAGAAAAAGACGGGAAACTATTGGTATTTGATGTTGCAGGAACTTTGCAGAGCGATGATAGCTATAAGAGTGTAGAAAAAGTTGCAAATGGAAAATATAGTATAACAATAGATAGAAACAATCAATATGGGGTAATAGATCAAAACAAAATATCAGTAATAGAAAATAAATATTCAAACATTTCATATGCATTTGGAGATTATTTTATAGTATCAAATGGTAGAAAATCTGGTGTGCTAGATGTTAGTGGCAATACAGTAATACCACTGGAAAAAGATACAATTCAAAACATAAAAGGAACAAACATAGTACAAATAATAGATTCAAACACAAAAACTTCTGAAATATATAACAAAAAAATGGAAAAAGTGCTAGAACTAACAGATATTCGCGTTTATATAAAAGACAATTATTTAAAAGTAACATCAGCAAATGGAATAGCTTATTTAGACTATGACGGAAACAAAAAAGATGCAAAAGACATATTTACAAACAACGAAATATTTGCAAAAGAACAAAATGGCAAATGGGGATATGTTGACAAAAATGGAAATACAGTTGTAGATTTTAAATATGATATGGCAATAGACCTTAATGAATATGGCTTTGGAGCTGTTAAGCAAAATGGAAGATGGGGCGTAGTGGATTCTAAAGGAAACGAAGTAAAAGCACCAACATATGAATTAAATGAATATGCACCAAACTTTATAGGCGAATATTATGAGGTAAGTAGTTTGTATGAGGTGGCATATTTTACAAATGAGATATAAATAATTATGGATTAGTAAAAATAAATGGAGGATGAAAATGGAAAATTATAATTTAGAAAGTGCCAGAGAACTTATAAATTCAGCTGAAAAAGAGTTATCAAAAGAGTTTGAAAAGGCTGAAGAAATATGTGAATTTAATAGTGAAAAAGTATTAAAAGCTTTTCAGGAAAATAGAGTAAATGAAGCGGATTTTGGAAGTACTACAGGTTATGGTTATGGAGATATTGGAAGAGAAAAAATAGAAAAGGTTTTTGCTGATGTTTTAAAGGCAGAGGACTGTATCGTAAGAGGCCAATTTATATCTGGAACACATGCTTTAACAGTTGCATTATTTGCTTTTTTAAGACCTGGAGATACAATGCTAAGCATAAATGGTAAGCCATATGATACACTAGATGAAGTAATTGGAATTGCAGAAAATCCAAGTTCATTAAAATCATTTGGGGTAAAGTATGAACAAATCGATTTAATAAATGACGACTTTGATTATGAAAAAATAACAGAAAGATTAAAACAGTCAAAAGTAAAATTAATAGAAATTCAACGCTCAAAAGGTTATGCTTTAAGAAAGAGTATTTCATTAGATAAGGTTGAAAGAGTAATTAAGGCAATAAGAGAAGTAGACAAAGATGTAATAATAATGATAGACAACTGCTATTGTGAATTTGTATCAAAAAGAGAGCCATTAGAAGTAGGAGCCGATGTAATAGTAGGTTCACTTATAAAAAACCTAGGTGGAGGAATTGCTCCAAATGGTGCATACATAGCAGGTAGAAAAGACTTAGTAGAGCTTGCAGCAGAAAGATTAACAGTTCCAGGAGAAGGAAAAGGTGTTGGTCCAACTTTAGGTATAAACAGAAGTCTTTTGCAAGGATTATTTTTAGCACCAAGTGTTGTAAAAGCAAGCATAAAAACAGCAATATTAACCAGCAAAGTAATGGAAATGTTGGGCTACAAAGTAGAACCAAGATTTGATGCAGAAAGAGTAGACATAGTTCAAACTATAGAATTTGGTGACAGAGAAAAATTAATAAAATACTGCCAAGGAATACAAGCTGGTTCACCAGTAGATTCAGACTCTTTGCCAGAACCATGTGATACACCAGGGTACCAAGACCAAATAATAATGGCATCTGGAAGTTTCACACAAGGTTCTTCAATAGAGCTATCTTGCGATGGACCGCTAAGAGCTCCATTTGTTGGATTCCAACAAGGTGCATTAACATACGAATATGGAAAATTAGGATTAATAAAAGCAATCGCCCAATAGGGACGCCCCTTTTTGGGCGAAAAGAAAGGATTTTTAATGAAGGTTGTAGTAATTGGTGGTGGTCCAGCTGGAATGATGGCTGCGATAACTGCTAGCAGAAATGGAAATGAAGTTTATTTGCTAGAAAAAAATGATAGATTAGGTAAGAAGTTACTTATTACAGGTAAAGGCAGATGTAACATTACAAGTAGTCTGGATATAAAAGATTTCATACAGAATGTTCCGGGAAATGGCAGATTTTTGTATAGTGCTTTTGATAATTATACGAATTTAGATATAATCAATTTCTTAAAAGAGCACGGTGTTAGTGTAAAAGAAGAAAGAGGGAATAGAATATTTCCAACTTCCGATAAATCACTAGATGTGTTAAAGGCTTTTGAAGCCGAGCTAAAAAATAAAAGAGTAAAAATAAAATTTAATACCAGAGTTGTGGGAATAGAGACAAAAGAAAATAAAGTAGTAAGTGTAATGTACGAAGATGAGAATGATGGACAAAAGAAAATTTTAGCAGACAAGGTAATTCTTGCAACTGGTGGAAAAACATATTCTGCAACAGGTTCTACTGGAGACGGATATGAAATTGCTCAAAAATTAGGACATACAATAGTGCCTGTAAAACCATCACTTGTTCCATTAACAGCAGAAGGCGAATCTTTAAATATTTGTAAACAAATGCAAGGCTTAAGCCTAAGAAATGTTCAAATAAAATTGATTGATACAAACAAAAACAAGACAATATATGAAGATTTTGGAGAAATGCTATTTACACATTTTGGAGTATCTGGACCAACAATATTGAGTTCATCAGCACATTTACTAAGATATAAAAATGTAGAAAACCTCTTAAAAGAAGGAAAAATACAGCTTGTAATAGATTTAAAACCAGCATTACAACAAGAAAAACTTGATAACAGAATACAAAGAGACTTTTTAGAAGGAAAGAACAAAGAATTCAAAAATTGTTTAAACAATTTATTGCCACAAAAAATGATTGATACGGTAGTTGAATTATCAAAAATAAATCCATATAAAAAAGTAAACGAGATTACAAGAGAAGAAAGAATGAACCTAGTAAAACTCCTAAAAAACTTTACTATTACAATATCTGGATTTAGACCCATAGAAGAAGGAATTGTAACTTCTGGTGGAATAAATGTAAAAGAAGTAAATCCAAAAACAATGGAATCAAAGATAGTTAATGGATTGTATTTTGCAGGAGAAATAATAGATGTAGACGCATATACTGGTGGATTTAACTTGCAAATTGCATATTCTACAGGATTTACGGCAGGCTCAGAATGCTAGAAAGGAAAATGAATTGAAGTTTTGTACTTTAAAAGAGGCTTCTACTGCAGAGATTGTGGAGAAAAAATCTCGATTTATTGCAAATAGCTACCATATAGAGAGCAAGGAAGAAGCGGAAGAAAAAATCAATTTAATAAAAAAGAAATACTATGACGCAAAGCACAACTGTTTTGCGTTTAGTATCGTTGATAAGGATGGAAATTTATTAGAAAAGAGCAGTGACGATGGAGAACCATCTGGAACTGCAGGTGCTCCAATTTTAAATGTTATAAGAAAAAATAACCTGAATAATATTCTTATTGTTGTAACAAGATATTTTGGTGGAATATTATTAGGAACAGGAGGACTTACAAGAGCGTATTCAAATACCGCATTGGCATCAATAGAAAATGGAAAAATAATAGAAGTTGAAAATGGATTACAAGCAAGCCTAGAGATAGAATATTCGGAAAATGAAAAATTTAAATATTATTGTGAAAAAAACAATATAAAAATTGTAGAAACAAAATATTCTGAAAATATAATTCAAAAAATAGAATTAAATGAAGAAGAATATAATAAATTGATATCAAAAAATATGGAAATTAATAGGCAGTTACCATTCAAAATAAAAGAAATCGGTATATTATGTCGAAAATTCATTGAAAAAGCACAATAATGTATGAAGAAAAATGGAAAAGTTTCCCAAAAACTATTGCAAAAACCAAAATATGCGTATATAATACACGTTGTAAAAGATTTACAACTATGTAAATAAGAATAGGGGGAACGAAAGAGTGAATGAAAAAATAACAGTTTTGATTTCTGACGACAATAATGAATTTGCAACAACTTTAGCAAACTATCTAGAAAAGGATGAGGACATGCAGGTTGTTGGCATGGCAAAAGACGGAGAGGAAGCACTAAGCATTATATCTACTTTAAAACCAGATGTTGTACTATTAGATGTTATTATGCCACATTTAGATGGGTTAGGAGTCTTAGAAAGATTAAGTTCAATGAGACTAGAAAAAAGGCCAATATGCATAATGCTTTCAGCAGTAGGTCAAGACAAAATAACACAAAAAGCAATAACTTTAGGGGCTCAATATTATGTTGTAAAACCATTCGACATAGAAGTATTAATAAAAAGAATAAAAGAATTGAGATATTATCAGCCTTCTACAAACAGAGGAAGCTTTATTGTGAAAGAAACGAAATCCCAGTACATAGATATACCACAACAAATTGACAAAAAGAGTGAAGATGGATTAGAAGCTTTAGTTACAAATATAATCCATGAAGTTGGTGTACCAGCACATATTAAAGGATATCAATATTTAAGAGAAGCCATAATGATGGTTGTAAATGATATTGATATAATAAACCAAATAACAAAACAACTGTATCCAGACATAGCCAAGAAATACCACACTACGCCAAGCCGTGTAGAGCGTGCGATTCGCCATGCTATAGAAGTTGCGTGGGGCAGAGGAGAACCAGCAGTTGTAGAAAACATATTTGGTTATACAGTATCTGCAAGCAAGGGAAAACCAACGAATTCGGAATTTATAGCAATGATAGCTGATAAGCTAAGGCTAGAAATAAAGACTGCATAGAAAAAAGTCATAAAACAAAAAAGAAGAAGTTACGAAAATGTAATTTCTTCTTTTTTGCTAATCATCTAGATTTTCAAGTCCATATTCTATTATTTGATTTATGACATTATTAAAGCTTAGTCCATTTTTTTCAGCTAATTCATTTATTTTATCGAATGTTGTTCCATTAATTCTAATAGTTCTAGTTATTGTATCATTAGATTTAGAGCTTTTAGAAATTTTAAATTTATTCATATTAATCACCTAAATATAGTGTACACAAAAATAATAATAAAATAAGTGTACAAAAATGTGTACAAAAATAAAAATGTGTGATATACTTTTGGAAGGAAAGGGGGAAAATAATTTTTGTATGGTGGAGGTTGGCAAATTAAATATAGAAAAGGAGAATTCAATATGAGAAAAATAAAGTATGTGATATTTTTGGCAATAATGAGCTGTATCCTGTTTTTATTTAATATAAGGGTATATGCTACAGATAATCAACTTGATGATATTATGAATAGTATACCAAATACAATTGAAATTAACGATTCAAAATCAGAAAATATAGAAGAAAAAATTATCATTATCAGTGATAAAATGGAAAAAACATACAATAACATCTATAAGGGGAAAATTTTAAGAAATAACAAAATACTTTATATCCAAGTAAGCAAAAAGATAAATATTAATTTAGAATATGGGGATATAGTTAATGTAAAGGCTACTTTTATTGAACCTAATGAACAGAGAAATTATGGTGGATTTAATTATAAATTTACAATACAAAATCCTCCCAGACATCTGCTGCAACAGGAATGTGAAAAAATTACCGCTTATATGGTTCGTTGGGCGCAGGCCATGCCGCGTTTAACCATTGATGATATTCGTCTGAACGACTTGGGCAATGATATGTACCAAATCGAAGCCGTCATTTCCAACGCCGGTTTCTTGCCCACTTACCTTTCACAAAAAGCGCAGCAGCTCAAAATCAGCAAACCCGTTCTCGTTTCACTCGATTCGGATAAGGGCCTAATCTGTGGCGAGCAGTGTCAAAATATCGGAGACCTTTCCTCTTATGGGCTCTGCAATACCTCTACTCATTTTTATGGCAATATTGTCACCGGCAATAGTGAAGCCGTCTCCAAAAAGGTCTCCTGGATCTTCCGGGGCAAGCGAGATCAGATCACCGTTACTGCCGCAACACCCAAAGGAGGCAAAGTTTCCAGGACCATCTTCCTCAGAGAATGTTAAAGAACCAAAAAAAGAGAGGCACCATGCCTCTCTTTTTTTGGGTATATCCATCTTGCTTATTTCTTAAGCACACCTCTGGAACCCCATTCGGGATATTCCTGGATATTTACATAAGTATCGTCCTTAGCAATGCCGGCTTCCTGCTCCAAAACATCGAAAATCTTCGCTGTCATCGCAGCTTTATCTTCAAAAGCAGCCTCATCTTTGAGGATTACCTG
>ERZ827168.4493-NODE-4493-length-12733-cov-3.061051_pt1 | contig 12733 bp, 8 predicted proteins | sample MGYA00519868_ERZ827168 | MGnify/ENA primary metagenome ERZ827168 (study PRJEB31778, sample SAMEA3449271) | human gut metagenome | biome: human gut; feature: human-associated habitat; material: faeces | place: United Kingdom | collected 2010/2012 ...
GGAGGAACGGGAGCACCCGGAGCCATTGGAGCACCTGCGCCTACACGCTCCACTTTCCATGCACGGATACTGTTGAACCAACGGTCGTTCCACTGGCGGGCGTCAACGTCGAATGATACGGTCAGTTCTTCGCCCATTTGAATGTTGAACTGCTCGATTTTGTCTGCGCCAAACACGTCGAAACACATTTTACGCGGATATTGGTCATGGTTTTCGATTACGTACTCTTGTGATTTCCACTCGTTGCCGCTAGTTTTTGAAACTCCGCCTCTCGGAGAGAGGATAGCGATGATTTTTCCTGTAAATTCCATTGCAATAATTTTAAATTCTGCGGCGAAGTTACAATTTTTTAGTAATATCCTTCACACAAAGCCTGTTTTTTTCTTTTGTTTTTATTGGGTAGCCCCAATCTTTTTTCGTAACTTTGTGCGATAGAACATTTAAAACTTAAATACACGAAAATATATGAAATTTATCGTTTCAAGTACTGCTCTTTCCAGCCATTTACAGGCTATCAGCCGTGTGATTAATTCAAAAAATGCGCTGCCTATTCTCGATTGTTTCCTCTTCGAACTGGAAGACGGAACATTGTCTGTGACTGTATCTGACAGTGAAACTACAATGGTTACTACCGTAGAAGTGAATGAAAGCGATACCAACGGGCGTTTTGCCGTAGTAGCGAAAACTTTGCTCGACGCACTGAAAGAAATTCCGGAACAACCTCTCACGTTCTTGATCAATCCGGACAACTACGAAATAACAGTGCAGTACCAGAATGGGAAATACAGCCTAATGGGACAGAATGCGGACGAATTTCCGCAATCGGCTACATTGGGTGACAACGCAGTTCGTGTGGAAATGGAAGCGGAAGTGTTGCTGGGGGGAATCAACCGCTCGGTCTTCGCTACTGCCGACGACGAACTCCGCCCGGTGATGAACGGTATTTATTTCGATATTACAACAGAAGACATTACAATGGTTGCTTCGGACGGTCATAAACTGGTGCGCTGCAAGACACTGGCCGCCAAGGGCAACGAACGTGCTGCCTTTATCCTGCCCAAGAAGCCGGCTTCCCTGATGAAGAACCTGCTACCGAAAGAGCAAGGCATGGTGACTATCGAGTTCGACGAACGCAACGCTGTGTTCACACTGGAAAGCTACCGCATGGTGTGCCGTCTTATCGAAGGCCGCTATCCCAACTACAACTCTGTAATTCCGCAGAACAACCCTTATAAAGTGACGGTAGACCGCCTGCAACTGCTCGGTGCTTTGCGCCGCGTGTCTATCTTCTCCTCGCAGGCAAGCAGCCTTATCAAGCTCCGTATGCAGGAGAATCTGATTGTCATCTCCGCACAGGACATCGACTTCTCTACATCGGCCGAAGAAACACTGGTTTGCCAATATGCGGGCAATCCGATGAGCATCGGTTTCAAGTCCACTTTCCTGATTGACATTCTGAATAACATTTCTGCCGATGAAATCGTTATCGAACTGGCAGATCCTTCACGTGCAGGTGTCATTATTCCGGTAGAGCAGGAAGAGAACGAAGACTTGCTGATGCTGCTGATGCCGATGATGCTGAATGACTGATGAATATTAGCAATCGGATTATGAGCTACGAGCTACAAGTGGCTGCGCAATTATGCCGCACGGTACTTGTAGCTCGTGGCTTGTAAGTTAAACTTATAATTTATAGCTCATAGCCAGAGCTTATAAAACGAAAAAACAATGAAATTGAATCTGAAAAATCCGATAGTCTTTTTTGATTTGGAGACTACGGGTACCAATATCAACTCAGACCGAATTGTCGAAATCTGTTACCTCAAGGTATATCCCAACGGGAATGAGGAGTCCAAAACCATGCGTATCAACCCCGAAATGCCCATTCCTGCCGAAGCATCTGCCGTTCATGGCATCTACGATGCCGATATAGCCGACTGCCCCACATTCAAGGAAGTGGCGCGCAACATTGCCAATGACATTGAAGGATGCGACTTGGCGGGCTTCAACTCCAACCGTTTTGATATCCCCGTCCTGGCGGAAGAGTTCCTTCGTGCCGGTGTGGACATTGACATGAGCCGCCGCAAGTTTGTGGACGTGCAGGTCATTTTCCACAAGATGGAGCAACGCACGCTGTCTGCTGCCTATAAATTCTATTGCGGCAAGAATCTGGAAGACGCCCATACGGCAGAGGCTGATACACGTGCCACTTACGAGGTGCTGATGTCGCAGTTGGACCGCTATCCGGAGTTGCAGAATGACGTGGCTTTCCTTGCCGACTATTCCAGCTTCAACAAGAATGTGGACTTTGCCGGCCGTATGGTCTACGACGATAAAGGTGTGGAAGTATTCAATTTTGGCAAGTACAAAGGCATGTCGGTATCCGATGTCTTGAAGCGCGACCCCGGCTATTACAGCTGGATTCTGAACAGTGATTTTACCCTGAATACCAAAGCCACGCTGACCAAGATACGTCTGCGTGAAATGACTCAGAAATAAATGGCAAATATACTGAAAGGGAAGAAAATAGTATTGGGCATTACGGGCAGCATTGCCGCCTATAAAGCATGCTATATTATTCGCGGACTGATTAAGCGTGGTGCAGAGGTGCAGGTGGTCATTACGCCTGCCGGAAAAGAATTTATTACCCCTATCACGCTCTCTGCCCTGACCAGCAAACCGGTTATCAGTGAGTTCTTTGCCCAACGCGATGGCACCTGGAACAGCCATGTGGACCTCGGTCTGTGGGCAGATGCCATGCTGATAGCCCCGGCTACGGCTTCCACCATCGGCAAGATGGCGAATGGCGTGGCAGACAATATGCTGATTACCACCTATCTTTCCGCCAAAGCTCCGGTGTTTGTGGCGCCTGCCATGGACCTGGACATGTATGCCCATCCTTCCACCCAAAAGAATCTGGATACACTCCGCTCTTATGGAAACCACATCATAGAACCTGCTACGGGAGAACTCGCCAGCCATCTGGTGGGGAAAGGCCGTATGGAGGAGCCGGAGAATATCATCCGCCACCTGGAAATGTACTTTGCTGCCAAAGATGGCGACCTGGTGGGCAAGACAGTGATGATAACCGCAGGACCTACTTATGAGAAGATAGACCCGGTGCGCTTCATCGGCAACTATTCTTCCGGCAAGATGGGACTTGCCCTGGCAGATGAATGTACCGCCAGAGGGGCCAAGGTGATACTGATTGCCGGTCCGGTGCAGCAAGGCACTTACTTCCCGATGCACCAGTACCATGCGGTAGAGTCGGCGCAGGAGATGTTCGAGGCTGCATCCGCCGCCTTTGTCCATGCCGATGCCGCCATCTTGACGGCTGCCGTGGCAGACTACACCCCCGAACAAGTGGCGGATGAGAAAATCAAGCGTGAAAAGACCGGGGAGATGAGTTTGAACTTGAAACCTACCCGCGACATAGCCGCTTTCTTAGGCAATCTGAAGAACGATACAGAGCACCAACGGCGCCTCCTCGTAGGCTTTGCCCTTGAGACTCATAACGAGCAGATGAATGCGGAAGACAAGCTCAACCGCAAGAATCTGGACTTCATCGTGCTGAACTCCCTGAACGACAAGGGAGCCGGTTTTCGTTGCGATACCAATAAAATCAGTATCATAGACCACCAGGGAAAGACGGACTACCCCTTGAAGTCCAAAGCCGAAGTGGCTGCCGACATCGTAGACCGTCTGGTGAAAGATTTAAATAGTAAATAGTAAATCGTCAAATCGTCAATATCCTTATGTTGCGTTCGCTTTACATACAGAATTATGCGCTTATTGAAAAGCTCGATATCAGCTTCAGCAGCGGTTTCTCGGTGATAACGGGTGAGACCGGTGCTGGAAAATCCATTATTCTGGGTGCCATCGGTCTGCTGCTGGGACAGCGTGCCGATGTGAAAGCCATTCGTGTAGGAGCTTCGAAGTGCATTATTGAGGCCCGTTTTGATATTTCCGCTTACGGTATGCAGCCTTTCTTTGAGGAGAATGAGTTGGAGTACGAGGAAGAATGCCTCCTGCGCCGCGAGGTGTCCGCTTCGGGCAAGAGCCGGGCATTCATCAATGACACGCCTGCTTCATTGGCTCAGATGAAGGAGCTGGGAGAACAGCTGATTGACGTGCATTCCCAGCATCAGAACCTATTGCTGAACAAGGAAGGGTTTCAGTTGAATGTACTGGACATCTTGTCGCATAACGAAGAGGCCTTGTCTGCTTACCAGCATATCTTCGGAGCATGGAAGCAGGCACAGCAGGATTTGGAGGCCCTTGTTGCCCGTGCCAATCAGGATAAGTCGGACGAAGACTATATCCGTTTCCAACTGGAACAGTTGGAAGAGGCACACTTGTCTGCCGGTGAGCAGGAGGAGCTGGAGCAAGAGGCAGATACGCTGAGCCATGCGGAAGAGATAAAGGCCGGACTCTATCGGGTAGGGCAGACGCTCTACTCGGACGAAGGAGGCTTGTTGTCCGGGCTGAAGGAATGCCTGAATACGATGCTCGGCCTGCAGAGGGTTTATCCGGTTGCCGGGGAACTTGCCGAACGCATGGAAAGCACTTATATCGAGTTGAAGGATATTTCGCAGGAAGTGTCGGGTAAGGAGGATGAAATAGAGTTCAACCCCGAACGTCTGGATGAAGTGAACGAACGTCTGAACTTGATTTATACGCTCCAACAGAAGCACCGCGTTTCCACTGTCGGTGAACTTCTGGCGTTGACGGATGAATACGCCGCCAAACTCTCAGCCATCACTTCGTCCGACGAGCACATCGAGGAACTGAAAGCGCGTTGCGACGCTTTATATAATAAGGTGAAAAAGCAGGCTGCCGTCCTCACCAAGGCGCGTACTGCCGCTGCCCGTGAAGTGGAGAAGCAGATGGCTGCGCGGCTGGTTCCGTTGGGCATGCCCAATGTCCGTTTCCAGGTAGAGATAGGTGCCCGCAAAGAGCCGGGCATACACGGGGCGGATACTGTGAACTTCTTGTTTTCCGCGAATAAGAACGGGGCATTGCAAAGCGTCTCCTCCGTAGCTTCGGGTGGTGAAATAGCCCGCGTCATGCTCTCCATCAAAGCAATGATAGCCGGTGCCGTCAAGCTTCCTACCATTGTATTCGACGAAATAGATACCGGAGTCTCCGGCGAGATAGCCGATCGTATGGCGGACATTATGCAGGAAATGGGGGATAGCGACCGTCAGGTTATCAGCATCACTCACTTGCCGCAGATTGCAGCTCGCGGACGTGCTCATTATAAGGTGTACAAGCAGGATAATGAGACGGAAACCAACAGTCATATTCGTCGTTTGGCTGACGAAGAACGGATAGAGGAAATTGCTCATATGCTGAGTGGTGCCACTTTGACTGATGCCGCGCTGAACAATGCAAAGGCACTGTTGGGCATCGCCTGAAGAATGTAGTACTCTGCGGTTGTAAAGTAGAAGTTTATGACCGTAGTATAGGACTTTAGCAGGCTAAAGTAGAACAAAAAACAATAAGATACAATGATAGATAAAAGTGAAATGATTTTCGGCGTTCGTGCCGTTATAGAAGCTATTCAAGCAGGTAAGGACATCGACAAAATATTGGTCAAAAAGGATATTCAAAGTGATTTGTCCAAAGAACTCTTTGCCGCTTTAAAAGGAACTTTGATTCCTGTGCAGCGTGTGCCGGTAGAGCGTATCAACCGTTTTACGCGTAAAAATCATCAAGGTGTGATAGCATTTGTTTCTGCCGTAACCTACCAGAAAACGGAAGATTTAGTGCCGTTTCTTTTTGAAGAAGGCAAGAATCCTTTGTTTGTTATGCTGGATGGCATAACGGATGTACGTAATTTTGGAGCGATAGCCCGTACTTGTGAGTGTGCGGCAGTCGATGCCGTTATTATTCCTGCCAAGAACAGTGTGACGGTAAATGCTGACGCAGTGAAAACCTCGGCTGGCGCATTGCACACCTTACCCGTATGCCGGGAACAGAATCTGAAAGATACCTTGCAGTACCTTAAGAATAGTGGATTCCACATTGTGGCGGCTACGGAGAAAGGTGATTATGACTATACGAAAGCCGATTATACAGGTCCTATGTGCATCATTATGGGAGCCGAAGACAAAGGAGTTTCCTATGATAATCTTGCGCTATGCGATGAATGGGTAAAGATTCCGATGTTGGGAACGATCGAGTCCCTGAATGTATCTGTTGCGGCCGGAATCTTGATTTATGAAGCTGTGAAACAAAGAACCAACTAAATATGAAAAAGAAGATTTTCCTGCTTTTCACTCTGTGCCTTTTAGCGCAGTGGAGTGTAGCACAAGCCCCCAAATGGGTGGAGAAAGCTAAACGTGCCGTATTCTCGGTGGTTACTTATGGAGAGAATGACAAGATTTTGAATACCGGTAACGGATTCTTCGTAACGGAAGATGGCATTGCCTTGTCCGATTATTCCTTGTTTAAGGGAGCACAGCGGGCGGTAGTGGTGAATTCGGCGGGCGTACAGATGCCGGTAGTCTCTATTCTGGGTGCAAATGATATGTACGATGTCATTAAGTTTCGCGTAGACATATCAGCCAAGAAAGTGCCTGCGCTAAATTTGGCAGCCGTATCTCCGGCAGTGGGTGCTAATGTATATATCTTGCCTTATTCAACCCAGAAAGACCGTTTCTATACAGCCGGTAAGGTGAAGGCTGCGGATAAGTTTTCTGAGAAATATCATTACTATACGCTCAACTTGAGTCTGAAAGATAAGATGGTGAGCTGTCCTGTTATGACCGAAGAAGGAGAAGTTTTTGCTCTTGCACAGAAATCATCCGGCGCTGATACCGCTACGATCTGTTATGCGGTTGATGCCAACTTTGCAATGGCTCAAAGCGTATCGGCATTCTCTTTCGGAGATATGACCTTAAAGAATATCGGCATCAAAAAAGCATTACCTGATACGGAAGAAGAAGCGTTGGTGTTCCTTTTCATGGTTTCCTCGCAAGTTAGTCAGGATGAGTATGCCCAGCTGTTGGATGATTTTATTGCCGAATATCCCAATAGCGCAGACGGCTATATGAGGCGTGCCACTAATCAGCTGTACCGGTCCAAAGACGATGCTTCGATGGAAAAAGTAGAGGCCGATATGGATAAGGCGCTGAGTGTGGCCCAGAAGAAAGACGATGTGTATTACAATCGTGCCAAATTGATATATAACTACATGCTGAGCAATCCGGAGAAGCCTTATAAGGACTGGTCTTACGACAGGGCAGCAGATGAAATCAGAAAAGCGATTGCTCTTCAAGAACTACCGGTATATGTGCAGGTAGAGGGTGACATTTTGTTTGCAAAGCAAGATTATCCGGCAGCGCTGGCCTGTTACGAAAAGGTCAACCAATCTGATTTGGCATCGGCAGCGACTTTCTTTAGCGCAGCCAAGACTAAAGAGCTGATGAAAGCACCTGCCGAGGAAGTTTTGGCACTCATGGATAGTTGTATGACACATTTCAATGAGCCGTATACGGAAGAAGCTGCTCCTTATCTGTTGGAACGTGCTCAGGCACGTATGAATGCAAATCAGGCGCGTGCCGCGATGCTCGACTATGATGCATATTATAAAACGGTGAACGGTAAGGTAAATGATGTGTTCTATTATTATCGTGAACAGGCTGCTTTGAAAGCCAAGCAATTCCAGCGTGCACTGAATGATTTGGAGAAAGCCATTGAGTTGAACCCGAAAGATTTGACTTATCGTGCTGAACTTGCTGTTGTCAATATTCGTGTTGGACGCAATGAAGAAGCCTTGAAAATATTGCAGGATGCTTTGGCAATCGATCCTAAATATGCCGAGGCCTATCGTCTTATGGGAATTGCACAGTTACAGATGAAGAAGAAACAGGAAGCGTGCCAGAGCTTTGCCAAGGCAAAGGATTTGGGTGATCCGAATGTGGATGAGCTGATTGAGAAACACTGTAAATAGCATATAGATAATAATATAAAGGCCCTGCTTTCGCAAGCAGAGCCTTTGTTTGGGAAACTTCCCCATACTAAAATAAAAGTTAAGTCTAGGTATTAACAGGTTATATGTGTAAATTTCTTTTGTGTATTCATCTAATAAATGCACCGTTCTTGGAAATACTGCATGACTTTGCTGATTTTTTTTGAGAATGTTATAAAAGAATGTGATATACTTGATAATGAATAGATAAAAAAAGAGTAGAAGATTATGAAGAAAGTGATTTGTAGCCAAAAGGCTCCGGGCGCAATAGGCCCTTACAGCCAAGCGATTGAAGCGAATGGAATGGTTTTTGTCTCAGGTCAGCTACCTATTGATGCAGCTACCGGAGTAATGGCGGAGGGAGGAGAGGCACAGGCCCGCCAATCGTTGGAGAATGTAAAGCACATCCTGGAAGAAGCAGGATTGAGCATGGCGAATATCGTGAAGACTACCGTCTTTTTAGCGGATATGTCCTTGTTTGCCGATATGAACAAGGTGTATGCCACTTATTTTGACGGAGCCTTTCCGGCACGTTCGGCAGTTGCCGTAAAGGCACTACCGAAGGATGCCTTAGTGGAGATTGAGTGTATTGCGGTTCGCTAATAAGTCCGCTACAATAAAGCTGCTGCCACCTACGAAGATGAAATCTTCCGGGTGGCTTTTTTCTTGTGCGGCAGTCACAGCGGCAGGAACATCCGGATAGCAACTTCCTTGCAGTCCGTTTTGTGCGGCGAGTTTGCATAGCTCTTCTGCTGGGAGGGCGCGTTTCACGCTGGCTTTGGTGAAATAATAGGTGGCATCTTTGGGAAGCAAGGAGAGCACACCGCTGATGTCCTTGTCGTTCACCATACCAATTATAATATGAAGTTGGCGATAAGTCTGTTGTTTCAGTTGCTCTACAATGTATGTGATGCCGCCTACGTTGTGCCCGGTGTCGCATATCAGGGTGGGGGCATCCTGCAGTTTCTGCCATCGTCCCATTAGTCCTGTCAGTTCGCAGACATGGGCAAAACCGCTGCGTATGCTTTGCTCGTCTATCCGGTAACCGGCTTCTTTCAACAGCGGCAAGGCGGCGAGGATAGTGCGCGTGTTCTTTATCTGGTAGAGTCCTTGCAACTCTGTTTTCATCTTAGGATAATCATTTTTCATCGTATCTTCTGCGAAAATGATCGGAGCTTTCTCTTCTGCCGCTTTTTGCAGGAAAACCGGTTTGGTTTCGGGCGTGGCTTCTCCGATGACAACAGGAATACCGGCTTTGATGATGCCGGCCTTTTCTCCTGCTATTTTCGCCAGTGTATCTCCCAAAAACTGGACGTGGTCGAAACTGATATTAGTAATGATGCACAAATCCGGATGAATGATGTTTGTACAGTCCAAACGGCCGCCCAATCCCACTTCTATGACGGCTACATTCACTTTTTCATCGGCAAAATAACGAAATGCCATGGCGGTAGTCAGTTCGAAGAACGAAGGATGCAGCGGTTCAAAGAAATCCCGTTCTTTTTCTACAAAATCCACTACATATTTTTCCGGTATAGGCTGTCCGTTTATGCGGATGCGCTCGCGGAAATCTACCAAATGAGGAGAAGTATAAAGCCCCACACGATATCCGGCTTCTTGCAGTATGGCGGCCAGCGTATGCGAACAAGAGCCTTTGCCGTTAGTGCCCGCCACATGAATTGTGCGGAATGAACGGTGGGGATGTCCGAAGTGCTTGTCCAGTACCTGCGTGTTTTCTAATCCCTCTTTGTATGCCGCGCCGCCTACGTGTTGGAACATGGGCACACTGTTATATAAGTAAGTTAAAGTGTTCTGATAGTTCATCTTTCATAAAAATTAACGGGAAAGTAATCCTTTCTCTTCATTAAAGTGTTATCTTTAGAAACGGCAAAGATAAGGCAATTTTGCTTAAGTGTGCATGCTTGTTTTATTTTAATATTGCCGGTGAAGTTATAAACCATTTAAATCTGAAGAGTATGGGAGCTAAAAAAAATTTTGTGATTGATACCAATGTTATCCTTCACGACTATAATTGTTTGAAGAACTTTCAAGAGAATGACATTTATCTTCCCATTGTAGTACTTGAGGAACTTGATAAATTCAAGAAAGGTAACGAACAGATAAATTTCAATGCTCGTGAGTTTGTTCGGGAACTTGACATGATCACCGACGACAACCTCTTTACTAAAGGTGCTCCGTTGGGTGAAGGTTTAGGACGTTTGTTTGTGGTTGCCGGTTCGATAGATTCATCGCGTGTGCACAACTCTTTCCCGGAACGGATTCCCGATCATCAGATACTGTCCGTCGTTGACTGGCTGACGGAGAAGAAACCGAAAATGAAATCCATTCTTGTCACCAAAGACGTCAATCTTCGCATGAAAGCACGTTCTATCGGGTTGCTGTGTGAGGATTATATCAATGATAAGGTAATAAATGTAGATATATTTGAAAAATCGAACGAGGTGTTCGAAGGTGTCGACCCCACTTTGATCGATCGTATCTATTCCTCTAAAGAAGGATTGGATATTAGCGAATTCGATTTTAAAGATATTATTCATCCTAATGAATGTTTTGTATTGAAGAGCGATCGTAGCAGCGTACTTGCCCGTTACAATCCTTTTACCCATTCCGTTTGTCGCGTAAACAAGACGAAGAATTATGGTATTGAACCGCGCAATGCCGAACAGAGTTTTGCTTTTGAAGTGCTGAATGATCCGAATATCAAGTTGGTAGCTCTTACCGGCAAGGCGGGGACAGGTAAGACCCTGTTGGCATTGGCTGCAGCCTTAGGCAAACTGACGGATTATAAACAAATTTTGTTGGCACGTCCTATCGTTGCATTGTCCAATAAGGATCTCGGTTTTCTGCCGGGTGATGCCAATGAAAAGGTGGCTCCTTACATGCAACCTTTGTTTGATAATTTGAACGTAATCAAGCATCAGTTCGCTTCCAATTCGAGCGAGGTGAAACGTCTGGAAGATATGCAGAAAAGTGACCAGCTTGTTATTGAGGCTTTGGCATTTATTCGCGGACGTAGCCTGAGCGAGACTTATTGTATCATTGACGAGGCGCAAAACCTTACTCCTCACGAAATAAAAACCATTATAACGCGTGCCGGAGAGGGAACCAAGATGGTGTTTACGGGTGATATTCAGCAAATAGACCAACCTTATCTGGATAGCCAGTCCAACGGGCTTGTCTACATGATAGATCGCATGAGGGATCAGAATTTGTTTGCTCATGTCAATTTGGTGAAAGGGGAGCGTAGCCAGTTGAGTGAGTTAGCAAGTAACCTGATGTAATATTTTATCAAATTCTTCTTCGCTTTGATAAAAAATAGTGTATCTTTGCGGTGCCTAAAACAAAAACTGTCAAACGTGATGAAGCGAAACTTTTTTCATCGGTACCTTTCAGCAAAGGTATTACCGATATGGACTGTTCTATTGATAGATGTCCTTATTATTGTTGTATCCAGTTTGCTGGCTTATGCACTGCGATATGATTTTCGGAGTCTTTTTTCGGAGTCGTCGTCCATAGACGTAACGATTGTATGTACAGTAGCCGTAAACCTGATATTTTTCAGGGCATTCCGTACATACTCTAATGTCCTTCGCTTTTCATCGTTTGTAGATATCATGCGCATCTTCGTGGCACTGACTGTGTCGTATGCATTGCTGCTGATAGCGAGTATAGTGGTGAAAAGCTTCACAAACATAAATGTGGCTCCCATAACGGTGCTGTTCATGTCCTATATCATCAGTTTTGCCATGATGGCATGTTCCCGCATTGTTGTGAAGATCTTCTTCGAAGCGTTGAATTTTGATGGTTCTCGCAGTGCCAATGTGTTTATTTATGGAGCCAAAGAGGCCGGAGTAAATATTGCAAAGGCATTGCGCGTCAGTCTTCGTAATCATTACCGCCTGCGCGGTTTCATAGCCGATGAACCGGAACTGATCAACAAGGTGATGATGGGGGTTAAGGTTTTCCCTAATGATGACACGTTGATTGAGAATCTGGATGACCGGGATGTGCATACCATTATCATTTCTCCTGCAAAAATGGAAGCGCTCAAACATTCTGATATGGCAGACCGCCTGTTGGCACATAACATAAAGCTGATGACGGCTCCTCCATTGAGCGAGTGGAACAATCAATTTCTGGATCGTACCCAGCTGAAAGAAATTCAAATAGAGGATTTGCTGCAACGTAATCCTATCGAAATTGATATTCACAAAGTTGCTTCTCATTTGGAAGGCAAGCGAGTGATGATTACAGGTGCTGCCGGGTCTATCGGTAGTGAGATTATGCGTCAGGTGGCTTCTTTCAATCCTTATAAACTGATTCTTGTGGACCAGGCTGAAACTCCTTTGCATGATATCCGTCTGGAGTTGCAAGACCGTTGGAGGGATATTGATGCCGAGACTATCATTGCCGATATTTCCAATGTGACGCGTATGGAGGAAATCTTCAGACGTTACAAGCCTCAGTACATTTTCCATGCGGCAGCCTACAAGCATGTGCCGATGATGGAGGACAATGTGTCCGAGTCTATTCAGGTAAATGTTTACGGTACGAGAACGGTTGCCGACTTGGCTGTGAAGTATGGTGCGGAGAAGTTTGTGATGATTTCTACGGATAAGGCTGTGAATCCTACTAATGTGATGGGATGCTCCAAGCGTATTTGTGAGATATATGTGCAGTCACTGGCAAAGAAATTGCTGGCAGAGGGCGGACATGTCACTCAGTTCATCACTACGC
>ERZ827168.4494-NODE-4494-length-12726-cov-7.527504_pt1 | contig 12726 bp, 10 predicted proteins | sample MGYA00519868_ERZ827168 | MGnify/ENA primary metagenome ERZ827168 (study PRJEB31778, sample SAMEA3449271) | human gut metagenome | biome: human gut; feature: human-associated habitat; material: faeces | place: United Kingdom | collected 2010/2012 ...
CTTTTGGAAGAGCCCTCTTTGGAGGAAATCTTCATGCACTACTATGCGTAAGGAGGTGTCAGGCATGGTCATTTTGAAATATGAACTGAAAAGGCACCGCAAATATATTTTGGGTTGGGCCATCGCCTTGGCTCTGTGTGTTTTTGTGATGACGCCTACCTATTACAGCTTTATGGATGTTTCCACCGGAGACCTCTATGAAACGCTGGGTACGAGTGATTTTTACAAAGGCGTTGGTGTGTCCATGGAATATCTGACCTCACCGTTGGGCATTTATGCGTTTCTTACCAGCTTTTTTATGATTGCGTCCGGTATTTTCGGGATGCACTTCGGTATCGCCATTCACACCAAGGAGTGCTCGGAGCGAACCTCTGAATATCTGTTTACAAAACCCCATACCCGAAAAACGATTTACTGGGCAAAGGCGTTCACGGTTTTTTTCGGCGTAGTGGTCGTGAGCATGGTATATCTTCTCGCCTCTTTTTTGGCGCTGGCCCTGTTCCGCTCCGGCATTGACTGGGGAGAGTTCTTTCTGATTGCTCTTTCCCTCATGCTGGTCACGCTGTTCCTTGCAGCTATGGGGCTTTTGGTTGGAATTCTATTTTCACGCAATCGAAGCCCACTTTTGACTGCCGGGTTAATTGTCTTTGTCGAGTACTGCGTCACCAGCTTCTCCAACATTGTCAGCAACCGTGCCATTAGTTTTCTGTCCCCGTACTCGTTCTTTAGTGCGGCTGAGATTTCCAAATCTGGCTTTTATGAGTTGGATTACTTGGGATGGTGTGTACTGCTGTTTGCCCTGTTTTTGGTGCTGTCTTATCGTGTCTTTTTGAAAAAAGACATCCAGTTCCGCTCATGAGGGGGTGCAAAGATGAAAACATTGGTGAAAAACGAATTCCGCCAAACCAGAAAGACCCTGCTGATCTGGCTGGGGATCATGTTACTGCTGTGCGGATTCTGCTATTTTGAACTTTTATCCTTGAAGGACAGTCTGGATGAGATGGCCCGGACAGTCGGCCAATTTCCTCGCTTGATCATGATCATGTTCGGTGTGAAAGGGCGTGTATCTATTTTTGGGAGGGGCTGTTGGCTTTTGCCTATGCAATCTCTCTGGGCCTGTCCTGTGTGGCGAGGGAAAAGAAATTTGGAACATCCGAATACCTGTTCACAAAGCCAGTGAAGCGGAAAACCATTGTTCTGGCGAAGGTGATCGTTTCAGCAGTGAACCTGCTGGTGTTCGCCCTGTTCAGCGGCGTGTGCAATTATTTCACGATCGTTCTTCCTTTGGGCGGTCTGGATCAGCCGGGAGCGGTGCTTTACACAACGATGGGAATGTTCTTTACCCAGCTTCTCTTTTTTGCCTTGGGTCTGCTGTTTGCCAGCCTTTTCAAATCTTATAAGGCTGCGGTGCGTGTTGGTACGGTTTTCGTATTGGCCGCCTATGTGTTGGCCTTTACTGCCGAGTACACAGGGAATCGTTTCTTGGATTATCTGACCCCTCTGCGGTACTATGATGTGTATGAAGTAGCACTAAATGGCGTCTATCTTTCCTACATCGTCTTAACAGTACTCATTGTGGGCGCGTGTGTAATGGTTTCTACAAGGCGGTGGAAACTGCGTGAGTTGTAAATGTAATTGTCCATAGATATTCTATTATCTGATGAAAAACAAAGAATGAAAAAAACCGAATGGCTATTATGCCCCAACTGCAACAACAAAACGAGAATTAAAATCTGTGATAATACAGTACTTGAAAATTTTCCGCTATACTGTCCGAAGTGCAAACGGGAAATAATAATCAGCGTAAAACAATTCAATACCACAGTTATCACAGAGCCAGACGCATAGACGCAGAGCCGATAACCCGTTAGCCTTGTGCTGCGGATTATCGGCTCTTTTTGCTTTTAAGATAGAAAAGGAGACAAAACCATGAGTAATTCTATTAAAGACAGCGTACAGGCTTTCGCCGTCAATCAAGTGCTGAAATATGTTGACAGCAATCCGCAGGAAGCATTCCCCAAGTTGTTAGATTGGGCGGATAAGTTCGATAAGGATAACCTCTATCTCACACAGCGCCAGCAAATCCGTAAGGTGATGGAGCAGCCTGACAGCAACTGGATGCGCCTGATCAACAGCCTTTGGACGGACATTGATTCTGAAGTCCGCAAAGTGTTCTTCCGCAATTTTATTGTCAATGCATCTCTCTTAGGCAGCCGCAAGCAGGTGGCTAATCGTGAAAAGTACGGCTGCAATATCCCCTGGGCAATCCTGATGGACCCCACTTCCGCCTGCAACCTTCATTGCACCGGCTGTTGGGCGGCAGAATACGGTAATAAGCTGAATCTGAGCTATGAGGAACTGGATGACATCATCAATCAGGCCAATGAACTGGGAACCTATATGTTCCTCTACACCGGCGGTGAACCTATGGTACGCAAGAACGATCTGCTCCGCCTGTGTGAAGCGCATCCTGACTGCGTATTCTCTGCCTTTACCAACGGTACCCTTATCGATGAGAAGTTTGCCGATGAGATGCTGCGGGTGAAGAACTTCTACCCGGCCATCAGCATTGAAGGCTTCGAGGAAGCTACTGATTTCCGCCGTGGCAAGGGTACTTATCAGGCTACTATGCGGGCGATGAAGATTCTGAAAGAAAAGAAGCTGCCTTTCGGCGTATCTGGGTGCTATACCAGCAAGAACATCGACTCCATCAGCTCGGATGAGTTCTTCGATCATCTGGTGGAGTGCGGTGCGAAGTTCGCATGGTTCTTCCACTATATGCCTGTGGGCAACGATTCCGCTGTGGAGCTGCTCCCGTCTCCTGACCAGCGTGAAAAGATGTATAACCGCATCTGCGAATACCGTAGCACAAAGCCTATTTTCACAATTGACTTTCAGAATGATGCGAAATTTGTAAACGGCTGTATTGCTGGTGGCCGCAACTATCTGCATATCAATGCCAATGGTGACATTGAGCCTTGCGCTTTTATCCATTACTCTGACTCCAACATCCGTGAAAAGACCCTGCTGGAAGCATATCAGTCTCCGCTGTTTATGGCCTATCACGACGGTCAGCCCTTTAATGATAATATGTTCCAGCCGTGTCCTATGCTGGAAAATCCTGAATGTCTGCGTAGCATGGTAAAGAAATCCGGTGCCCATTCTACCGAGTATCAGTCCCCGGAAAGTGTTGACCATCTGTGTGATAAGACTACACTTTATGCAGAAACCTGGAAGCCGAAGGCCGATGAGCTGTGGGCTGCTTGTCAGGGCTGTAGTGGGTGTAAGAAGTGATGGACGGCTATCAAATTTTCACAGATGCCACCTCAGATCTCGCACCGGAGTTAACCGCAGGTCTGCCATCTGTTGAAATGATTCCTATGAATGTTGAGATCGGCGGAACAGAATACTCATATGGTTCCCCGGAAGGAATCACAGCCAAGGAGTTCTACCGCTTGCAAAGAGCTGGGAATTTTGCAACGACCTCACAAATCAACCCAACGATTTATTTTAAGCATTTTGAACCCTGTCTGCGACAGGGAACCGATATTCTGTATCTCTGTTTTTCCTCTGGTCTGTCAGGTACATATCAGTCTGCGTTTTTAGCGGTTGAAGAACTACAGCAGGAATATCCGGAAAGAAGAATCATCTGCATTGATACGCTTGCTGCCGCAGTGGGTGAAGGGTTTTTAGTCAGAGAAGCTGCGAAAAAGCAGAGGGAAGGACTGTCTATTGATGAATTGGCTTCTTGGGTCATGGAACACCGATTAGAGGTATGTCATTGGTTTACGGTTGATACCTTTACCCATTTGAAACATGGCGGGCGGGTTTCAGGTGCCGCAGCCGCAATGGGAACGGCTTTGCAGATCAAACCGTTGCTTCATGTGGACAGCGAAGGAAAGCTGCAAGCAGTGGAAAAACCTCGTGGAAGAAAAAAGGCTGTTACCACTCAGATTGCCCGAATGGAACAGGGCTGGAAACCTGAACTTGGTAAATCGATTCTGATAGGTCATGCCGATGACCCTGAAGCAGCAGATATGCTGAAAGAAAGGTTGTTGGAACAATTCCCGGATTCTGAGATTTGTATTGCTTATATTGGCCCTATCATCGGAGCACACACCGGTCCCGGCGCACTGGCATTGATTTACTGGGGAAATAATCGATGACGGAGGATTTGTAGATACGCAAAAAAGCATTCTCCATCATAGAAAAATATAGTTTTGTTTAGAGCTGCCGGGTAACTTATGCTCGGCAGCTTTGAACTGTCTGCTAGAAGTAGTAGGAGGTGAACATATGGTTCCGCATGTATTGGGCGTAGGATACGCCTATAATGAATATGAGGTTACTGCTGGCCGATGGAAAGAATTTGAAATTGAATTTGACTATGCTGATAATATTAAACAAGCGGCCGCAATGCTGTCTTTTAAAGAATATATATGCGTAGCTATTTGCTCTGATGTGATTCCACAAGACGATTTGGATATCTTGAGACAAAAACGTGCGGTACCAATTATTGTTGTGCCACCTTCATATTCGGAGGAACAGCGGTATGCATGTGTCCATTTTGGTGCTGCTCAATATTTACATACCTATAATCATCCTATGGTAGAAATGTTTTCAGAGAAAAATAGTATGAGAAATTGTTTGAAAATACCAAAAGATAAAAGAAGACCGCTAACAATCATCACTGTGAAAGACTTGTCTTTCTGCTTAGAGTACAGGTCTGTAGAGATAGCTGGGGTATGCATTGATTTGACCGAAAAAGAGTTTGATATTCTTGCGCTGCTAATTATGAATCAACGGCAAGTCTATACTTATGAAATGATAATGGATTCTGTTTGGCATGATGATTTTTCGTTTTATTCACGCAATGCGATTTCAAGCCATATAAGTAATTTACGGAAAAAGTTAAAAAGTTCGGAAACTGCATCAGAACATATTAAAAGCATTCGAGGAATAGGCTACAAATTCGAAGTATAGGTATTTCTTGTGCAAATCTTGTATAAATCTAAAGTAAATCTTGCTTTCTGTTCTATACCATAGCTCTCAATAATGGCGAGCAGCTGTTAATTGAGTAATGGTTCAATGAAAACGCGGCTTGCTGAATAGCTGCCGCTTTATACTGCGTAGACAGAAAGGTTATTTACAGCGGCATATAGGAGGATGCCGCTTTGTTTGTTTTAACCTTTTACAGTTCTCATAATCTTCACTTGCTAAAAAAAGTGTAGCTTCCCCTCCGGGGCAGTTCGGCAACCTGTCAGTATTATCGTTCTGCGCAAACCGGAATAATAATGATCTTTTTTGTTGCGCCAGTTTCCTGGAATGGGAGACTGGCGCTTTTGCTTGTCGTTTTTTGCCGAATGTCCCCAAACGGCCTCGATGCCGTTCCCCGCCTCCATTCGATTCACCCGCTAATCACCCGTGAATCGAAATGGAGGTACATAATGCAGAAAATCAATCTTCGGGATCTGTATCCCGATGTTTATAAAACCGATGCCTTTTTGGAAGTAACCGATGAAGTACAAGCGGTGTTTCAGTCTGACGAGCGAGCTGAAGCAGCCTATGAGCGAAAAATGTATCGCTATAAGGCGCAGTACTCCCTGGACTGTGAGAATGGAATTGAAAATGCGGTCCTGCGAAAGCCGGAGACGCCGGAGATGCTTCTGGAGGAAAAGCAGCTGCGCGAGCAGATTTACTCCGCCGTGATGGCTTTGCCGAAGAAACAGGCAAGGAGAATTTACGCCCGGTACTATCTGGGGATGAGCGTAAATGAGATTGCCAGAGCCGAAGGCGTAGATCCGAGCCGTGTTCGTGACAGCATCCGGCGTGGGTTGAAACAGTTAGCAAAATATTTTTGATAAAGTTTCATTTGAAGCGCCTGTTTTTCACTCTTTTTGTCAGTGTTAATAAGAAGGACAAGTTTCTCCCCTTCGATGTACTTTGACAATCGAATAGACGGCATTTCTGGTACATAACCCATGTACGAGCGAATCAGGCGCGCCGCCAAGATGGACAGCTAAGGAGGTGATGAATAGGGCTGTCTTGAGCGATTAGCGTAAACCTGGAACCCAGGGAGTGGCACTTTGGGACGCGATGACTGCATGGGGGCTTAAAGATACTTCCTCACGGCCCGCCATAGACTTGGGGGGGGGAACCCTGCGGCGCACGATACGAACGGTGCTGCGGAGTTATGACAGCCGCGCCAGCGGAGACCTGTTATTATACCGGTCAATAGGCTTGATTATGCCGATTTTTGTAAGGGGTTGAAAGGGATGAAAAGTCAGCAGACTTTAATCAACTAGATTATCACAGGCAGGCTGGGGATCGTGCCCTCGTTTTCAATGTTGGCAAGATACCTGGTATCAATGTTCACCTTTTCGGCTAAATCTTTTCGTGCAAGGTTCTTCGCCTTCCGTGCTTCTTTTACATCCGCACCGAAGGTTTCAAAGCCAGGGCAGTCTTTCACTTTTGCCATTCAACATCACCCACATACATTTTATATTTCATATCTCGGCATTGCTATCATTCGTCTGACCGTATATAATAATGACAAAGGAATTTTTGCGGGAGGGTAGCAAAATGCTTGAATATATCTCCGCCCCAGAAGCGGCGAAAAAGTGGGGCATTTCTGAGCGACGGGTTCAAAAGTTGTGCGAAGAAAAACGCATACCGGGCGTTGCAAAATTCAGCCGTATGTGGTTGATACCAAAGGACGCCGAAAAGCCTGTTGATGGAAGAACGAAAAAGTTGAGAAATTTTTGAGATTTTCATGCGATACTATATGCTTGCGAAAGGAGGCGTTGATTTGTGAACGAAAAGCTACTCATCGTGGATGATGAAAAAGGCGTCGTTGATATGCTGAAAAGCTATTTTGAAATGCAGAGCTTTGTGGTCTATACGGCGTATGATGGCGAAACAGCATTGAAACAGGCGGCTTGCCATCCTGATCTTGTGCTGCTGGACATCAATATGCCCGGCATGGACGGACTTACCGTATGCGAGAAAATCCGCAGCCACATTTCTTGTCCCATCTTATTTTTGACGGCCAGAATAGAAACCGCCGATAAGATCAAAGGGTTTCAGGTTGGAGCGGATGACTATATCATAAAGCCGTTTGACATTGATGAATTAGGCGCAAGGGTCGCTGCACACTTGCGGCGGGAAAACAGAAAGCAGGGGCAATCCGAACTTCGCTTTTTCTCTGAAATGGTGATCGACTACTCTAAACGGGAGGTATCTATCAACGGAACGCCTGTCAACTTATCAAAAAAGGAATTTGACATTGTGGAGCTGCTTTCACTGAACGCTGGGCAGGTATTTGACCGGGAACGGATTTATGAAGCTGTGTGGGGACTTGATGGCGAAGGCAACAGTGATACCATTATGGAGCATATCCGAAAAATTCGAAGCAAGTTTACTGCCTTGTCGCATCACAGTTATATCGAAACAGTTTGGGGGGTGGGTTACAAATGGAATGGATAAAAAATATGAGCCTGAAAAAGTCCTTGTTCACGCTGACGCTCATCAACCTATTGCTGGCATTAAGCCTTTCGGCTGTTGTTTTTGTGGGCTGCACAAAATTGAGTGCAGTATTCGCCCCATCTGGCGTGCAAATTATCGTTGGAGCAGATTCCACAATAAAGACAGAGTTTCCGGAACCGGTAGCAGGAGCAACCGCAGTTAGAAATGCGTTGGCCATTTTTCAGTTCGTTTTGCCGATGCTATTCTTCATTGTCGCTTTGATATTAACTGCATCGCTGTTCTATCGCTGGAAACTGAAAGAGCCGCTTGCTATTCTCATGGATGGAGCAAACCGCATGATGGAGAATGATTTGGACTTTACCATTCCATCCGTATCTGGGGACGAGCTGGGACAGCTCTGTGTTGCATTTGAAACCATGCGGCAATCGCTATTGAACAGCAACCGTGAGTTGTGGCGACAAACGGAAGAACGGAAACGGTTAAATGCGGCGCTCGCCCACGATCTCCGAAATCCGATAACAGTCCTGAAAGGCTCAGTGAAAATGGCAAAACATTGTGCAGGCACCGGCAACACACCGCAGCTTATGGACGATCTTGAGCGTATAGATGCCTATACAGGACGCATCGAACGCTATGTAGAAACTATGAGCAAGGTTCAACGGTTGGAGCAAGTTCAGCCGAAAAAAGCTCTTTTTGACACTGCTGCCCTGAGTGCAGATTTGGAAAAAGCTCTTGGCTTTTCTATAACCGAATATGGTAAGCAGCTTCGCTTTCATGGCCTGTCTGTATGTGGCACTGTCTCTTTGGATAAAGGAATGTTGTTTCAAATTGCTGAAAATCTTACAACAAATGCTCTGCGGTTTGCAAAAGAGAATGTTGCGGTAAAACTTACCATAGAAGGTGAAAATCTGATATTAGAAGTTACGGATGATGGTGATGGATTTCCGGCGGATCTTTTGAAAAATGGCATTCAACCGTTCCGTAAGGGTACAGAAGAAGCAGAGCATTTGGGCATGGGACTTTATATCTGTGATCTTCTTTGCCACAAACACGGAGGTGCTTTGAAAATTGCAAATACCAATACCGGAGCTGTTGCATCCGCAATTTTGAAAATCTCGTAACTCTTGAGTGTTTTTTGAGATTTCCCTTTTATACTCTCCTTATCAAAACGATAAGGAGAGTTTTTTTATGGATATTCAGGTAAACGATGTTTCCAAAATCTACGGTACGGGCGAGAACGAAGTTGTTGCGTTGTGCCATGCAAATATGATAGTCCATTCTGGTGACTTTATCTCGATCATGGGGCCGTCTGGCAGCGGTAAAAGCACGCTGCTTCACATCATAAGCGGATTGGACACGCCAACCTCCGGCAAAGTGTTGTACGGTGATACCGACATCCACCACGGAAGTGACAAGGAGCTATCGGCGTTCCGTCGCCAAAAGATTGGCTTCATCTTCCAGCAATTCAATCTGCTTCCTGTGCTGACGGCACAGGAAAATATTATCATGCCGCTGCTTCTCGATAGGCAGCAGCCGGACAATGCTTATTTACAGGAGATTGTAGCTTTTTTAGGGATTGATAGTCGTTTGACCCATCTGCCCCATGAATTGTCTGGCGGGCAGCAACAGCGTGTGGCTATCGCCCGCGCTCTGATTACAAAACCAGACATCATCTTTGCTGATGAACCTACGGGAAACCTTGACAGCAAAAGCGGCGGCGAGGTCATGAAAATGCTCTGCGATCTTCGGGCGAAAATGAAAAAGACACTTATTGTCATTACTCACGACCCTCATATTGCAGAAATGGCAGAGCGTCGTTTTACCATCATTGACGGAGTGCTTTCGGAGGTGACAGTAAGATGAAATCCTATTTAGCTCTTACATGGAAAGAACTAAAAACGCAAAAAATTACAGCGACTTTAATCCTGATTGCAGTTATCATGTCAACGATCATAACAACCGTTGTTGGTCAGTCCATTGGAATTTTGCAGTCTATGAGAATAGAGCAGGCTGCGAGTCTAAACGGAAACCGCTATGTAACATTTCATCAACTCAGCAGGGAACAAGCACAGAAACTCCATGAGGATGATCGAGTATATGATGTAGGAGATACCGTCTTTGTAGGCAGCACAACCCTTGGTAATAGCAGCCTGAACTTGTATCTCAGAGAGTATCATGATAACGCTTTGGCGATGTACCCAGCAATCAGCAAGATAAAAGAGGGGCATTTGCCGGAGAAAGCAAGTGAAATTGCATTATCAGAGGACAGCTTGAGGTATCTTGGATTAGATGCTGCGGTTGGAGATACCGTTTCTTTGGATATGCGCGTATCGGTTATGGATGGTTCACTTCCTGAATTTGAATATTGCGGAAAATTCATATTAACGGGTATTCTTGAAAGCAGCTATATCGGCTATTCAACAGGTACAGTTGAAGGAATTGTAGGAAACGGAACCGCAGAAAAACTATTACCAGAAGAATATCTGCTTTATTCTACTGACTTTAAGACTCATGACAAGAAAAACTTTCAGAGCATCGTTTATGATCTTGCGAAGAACTTGGATGTAGAGGATCGGTATATCCAATATAACTGGATTCTTCTTGATGCTGTCGGTATTTCTTATGATGAGACATCCAACAGTGATGCTGGTGCAGGTTTTTCCTTTATGACGGTGGCGTGTGTTTTGGTAGGCTTGTTGGTTTTGTTTGCAGCTGGACTGGTAATTTATAATATTCTAAAAATTTCCATTACAAAACGAATTAAAGAATATGGAACACTTCGTGCAATCGGCGGAGAGCGTGGACAAATCTATCGTCTTGTTTCCTTGCAGCTCCTGATCCTTTGCGGAATCGGTATTCCGATTGGGCTGGTACTTGGCACATTAGCAGCAAAGGCTACGCTAATTGCTGCTACGGGTGCTCTCAATCCTGATATATTCATGGCAAATAGTGTTTCCGAATTAAACGAAGCAATCAGCGCTGCCAGTACGGTAAAATTCCCCATGCTCCTTGCAAGTATTGCGGTCACACTTTTATTTGCGCTAATGGCTGCATTTCCAGCTGCTCGGTACGCATCGCGTGTATCCCCGACAGTTGCTATGTCTGGCCAGTCTGTTAAGATCAAACGCCGCAGAAAAAGAAATCACAAAATCTACAATTTTGAAGCCTACTATGCAAGACTCAATTTGAAACGCGGGCGTGGCAGGACGCTTCTTACAATACTGTCTCTTGTTATGAGCATTACCGTCTTTGTTGCTCTGCAGAGCTTTACTGGGCTGCTTGATGCCAGCAGTTCGATTCAGGATATGTATTTCAGCGATTATGCTGTTACAAATGAAACATCAGGTATTCCGGCAGAAGCTATAAGCACATTGGAGGCAAACGACACTGTAAAAGACATTTCCACTGTCAGGCTTTCTGTATTTACGCCGGGTGCTGGTGACGAACTTCCCTTTGAAACAGATTTGTCCGTGCAGAGCCACGAAACTTTTCAGCTTGTCAATATTGACGATGGGCTATTAGAAATCTACGCTCCCAATCTTTCTGATCAGGATAAGCAGGCGCTAAATAATGGAACAGGCTGCCTTGTCAAAAATCCTATTCCCTTTTCTTACGGGGATACGCCTGTGGAGCATACGGAGCTTTCTATTGGTGATACGATCCAGTTGGGCAGCAGGGCGCTTCGTGTGATAGGGATAATTGATACTCCTATTACAATCAACAATGAAGGTTTCACCAACGGTGTGCAACTTATCGTGAACGAAGAAATATATTGCTCGCTGATGCAGGATGATACCTATTCTGAAATCTATTTGACATTGCAGGATGGCGTAGATACGAATTCTTTTGAAAGTATATTGGATGATTGGTGCAGCAAATATCCGGGTGCTCACTGGCTTTCTTACCTTGAAAGCAGCAATGAAATGGCAGAGAGTTTTGAACAAATCAAAATGCTTTGCTGGGTACTGATTATCTTTATTGGCATCATTGGCATATTGAATATCATAAACACCGTTTACAGCAACATCCATACACGTGTCAATGAAATTGGTATGCAGCGGGCTATTGGCATGAGTGCCGCAAGCCTTTATAAAACATTCTTGTGGGAAGGTGCCTATTACGCTATCTTTGCCTCTGTGATTGGCGCAGTGCTGGGCTATGTCTGCTGTATCTTTGTCGGGGCTGCAAAGACGGATGCCTTACAACTGGTTGCCGTTCCCGTTATTGCGATTATAGAGGCTGCTGTGGTTTCTGTTGCTGCCTGTCTGCTGGCAACGGCGATCCCGCTGCACTCTATTGCAAAAATGAACATTGTTGAAACAATTGAGAATATCGAATAACACCTGAGCAAAAGCCGTCCGGCTTTGCAAAGATGACGGCGGCTTGAAAATATTGCATTTCAGGCCGCCGTTTTCCTTTTGAAAAATGAGAATACGGAGGGCGTATTAAAGTCGCCCTTTTTTAAGGATACGGCGGTGTCCAGGAGGTATTGCCGTGTCCATTTTTGCTTTTTTTCACAGTACCCATGACCTGCACCAGCTAAAAAAAGCGTAGCTCCCCCTCCGGGCAAGTATAACATTGCATCGGCATTATCGTTCCATGTAATTCAGTATAATAATGGCTGTTCTTGGCGCGCCAGTTTTCCCTCACGGAAATCTGGCGTTTTTTGTTGCCATTTTTTCGGAGATGACCCGGTTGTCTGCCGGTGTCGGTCTCCGCCTCCATTCGATTCACCCGTCAATCACCCGTGAATCGAAATGGAGGTACATAATGAAGAAAATTAACCTTCGGGAACTTTATCCTGATGTTTATACAACAGACTTTTTTGTAGATGTGACAGAGGAAGTAATGGAGACTATTCGAGCAGCTGAACGTGCGGAGGCTGCGTATGAGCGAAAGATGTATCGTTATAAAGCACAGTATTCTCTGGATTGCGAGAATGGCATTGAAAATGCGGTGCTGTTGAAGCCGCAAACACCGGAGATGGTTCTGGAGGAAAAACAGTTTCAGGAGCAGGTCTATGCCGCTGTGATGAAGCTGCCGGAGAAACAGGCAAAGCGAATTTATGCCCGATACTATCTGGGAATGACGGTAAATGAAATTGCCGAAGTAGAAGGTGTAGACCCAAGCCGTGTCCGAGACAGTATCCGCCGTGGATTAAAGCAGCTTGTAAAATATTTTTGATAAAATTTCATTTGATGCGCCTGTTTTTTGCCTTTTTTGTCAGTGTTAATAAGAAGGACA
>ERZ827168.4501-NODE-4501-length-12703-cov-2.490038_pt1 | contig 12703 bp, 7 predicted proteins | sample MGYA00519868_ERZ827168 | MGnify/ENA primary metagenome ERZ827168 (study PRJEB31778, sample SAMEA3449271) | human gut metagenome | biome: human gut; feature: human-associated habitat; material: faeces | place: United Kingdom | collected 2010/2012 ...
TGCGCCGAATTTTCGAAGATCTGATCGCCCAGGTGATCGAGGAGGAACAGCAGAAAAAAGATGCGCTCCTAACCGTTAGGAGCGTCAAAAAACATGGTTGAGAATACAGCAGCTGCATCGCAAATGTGCGGCTGTTTCCATGTAGAAGCATATCGCTTGGCTTTTGGCCCTGCGTGCAGCACGACGGAAACTTTTCGGGCACTCTTTTTACAAAAATTCAGCATACTAAAGGCGTACCCCTAAAAAAGAAAAATATCACAAAATGTTTCACGTGAAACATGCTCGGCTTCTAAAGACCAAGCATGCCCGCAACAAGAAAACAGAAAAAAGGCGGGAAAAAAGAACACAAAAATCCGGCATACTAAAAAGGTAACATACATAGCGGCTAACGCCTGGGTATCGGGCAACGACTCGCAGCGGCCAGACTGCCCTGCGCGAAAAAATGGAGGAGAAAAAAATGACAACAGAATTACTGAAAAAATATTATGAAATGCAGGGCAAGGTAGTCATGCCACAGGCAGCAGGGGAAAACCATACCGACTTGGCAGTATCCATTGCTGCAAACCTGGTTTCCATCGGGTTCCCACTGCCGACCACATTGATGAAACATCTGGCCGAAGCAAAGAAGGAAGACATTCTGCGGTTTTACCAGGATTATTATGCAGTCTTTTCAGAAGTAATCGGAGCGGGTAGACATCCGGAGCCGTTCTATCCGGATTTTCCGGAAGGCTGTATGGAACGAAGCGAAGCAGAGTATTTTATTGACCAGGTAATTTACGGACTGTTTGGCCTGATGCTGGAGCCGCGCCGGTTTATGGAAGAGAAGAAGCGGTTCCCATTTATTGGGCAGCCGATGCACCGGGTTGTGCAGGAAGGCAGCATGAAAGACTTGAAGCAGACATTTGAGCTGACGGTATCTTCTGCGATTGCATATTCCAAAGCACAGCGCGATTTTATGCTGCTGTATGCAAAAGAATTCCCGCAGGAAGCAAAAACAACATTTCGGATGGCACAGTCCAAAAACCGGGAAAACAATATGGTCTGCGCCTGCATGCTGGAAGAGCTGACTGGCAATTCCATGCAGACAAAGTATTTTATCAAGCAGCCGGTAGATGTGCTCCGGTATGCCGCATACCGTTCTGTAAAGCGGCAGAATGCAGGTGGCGACGCCTATGCTGCAATTTCCCTGCGCTATGCAACCAAGGACGATATGCCGTCTTTTGGTCTGTCGAGACCGGAACGCGTGTTTGTTATGGACATGCTTGCATCCATGTGTAATGGGGATGCAGAAGAGCTGGCAAAGGGGATGACCGGGCATGATGCGGAATGGCGCCGCCTACTGACGAAACTGCATATCAAAGACCAGGCATGGGAAAAGCCGAATTATGCGTTTGTAAAAGAGGCAATTTCCATGACATTAAGCGGCGTGAAAGTAGACCGCCCAACCAGACGCATCGAAGAAGCCATCAAAGCCGGAGATACCGCGATTGCGGTAAAAGAAGCTGCTAAAATGCCAGGGGATTTCATGCGCCGGTTTGATAAGCTGTACCGTATGGCAATCCAGGATGGAACACCGGAGGTTGTATTATCGGAACTTGAGCGTGCAGCCGAACGGGCCGGTATTGCTACTGTAACGGGCATGATTGGAAACGTGGAGATGCGTGACCATAATGAGGAACTGCGGTATTTCAAAGGTAAGAACGGTAAAGTCGTATCGGTAGATACAAAGAACCGGAAAGCATTTACCGGCGAAGAAATCAACAACGCAGTATCTGCAGCCATGAACGGGCTGAAGAAAAAGTTTGCAGGGAAGGAACCTATCGGGAAAGTTTATATGACCGATGCCGTACAACAGGTAAAAATCCCGGCAGACATCCGGGACAATTCCGGTGCAATCGGCCAGCTGACATCTGGCAGTAAGATGACAATCCCCAAGGAGTGGAACATGCTTCGGTTTTTCATCAGCTGGACGAATATGTCAAAAAACAAAGCGGAAGAAAGTTCCAGAAGAGAGCGCATCGACATTGACTTAACCGTTGCGTTCTGTGACAAGGATATGAATATCGTAGGGTTCTGCGGCTGGAATGGTTCCCGTAATGGCGTGGGTTGTGTATATTCCGGGGATGTCCAGGACGGCGGGCCGGCAAACGGAGCCGGAAGGGCAGAATACATTGATGTTGACTTTGCGCGTTTGAAAGAAATAGGTGTCCGGTATATGATACCGCAGGTAAACAGCTTTACTGAGCAGCCATTTTCTGCGCAGCCAAACACCTTCTTTGGGGTTATGGCAAGAAAACCGGAGGATTTTGGCGAGCTCTATGAGCCGAAGTCAGTCGTAAACCGTTTTATCCTTGACATGAATGCCTGTCAGGTGTCTCCGTATGTGATTGACCTGGAAGCAATGGAAATTCTGTGGCTGAACGAGACAGCCCAGGGGAATGTCGCATCCAGAGGTCTGCAGGGAACGCTGACACAGATGGGGCGTGCGGCCGGTTCCAAGACGATGTCCTTATCCCGCTTAATAGAAGCGAATGCAGCGGCAACCGGGGAGATGGTAAAAAACCCGGCAAAAGCAGACGTGATTTTTGTAAGCGATGTGGATGACATGGCTGCTGTGAAGGAGGAATTTGACTTGCCGGATACAGCCGATGAGAAGTTCATCCTGTCAAATAACATGGCTTACATCACCGGGTATCTGATGCAGGAACATCCGGACAGGCAGTAAGAAGCGGCATAGCTGTACAAGAGTAGTTTCTGGTGCCTGAGCTTTGCACCAGAAACTGCATGGCGACATGCCGTTAAAGGATATTCCTGCAACCCAAAAGTGTGAATCCCTGGCCGACAATGTCGCCCGCGCTCCGATTCTTGTCTTGCACAAGGAAACCGGTGCTAAGCCCTGCGACAGCCAAAACACAAAAAAATTTTTTTTTAAAAATTATTTGTCATATTAAAAACAGAGGACAAAAACCACCGAGCAAAGTTCAGAAAAACACAAAAGGAACCACTTGCTGTCCAGCGGTGGCAGTCGTCTGAAATCTGAAACATCAGTACACCAAAGAGGTGACACAAAAAAACAGCACAAAAATGTGCGGAATCAAAAAGGAGAAAAAACAAAATGAATAGAAACAGAAGTATCAAAAACGTAATCGCAAAAGTAGGTATGGGTGGAGTAACAGCAGCAATGGCTCTGGCAAGCATGGGAGTACCGGCTTTCGCCGCAGCAGGCACAAACTATGGTGCCGTTATCGAAGGAACAAAGACCACGACATTTGACAAGTATCTGGTAATGGACCTGGATGCACATGTTCCGAACGTATCCTTCACATATGCAGTAACAGCAGGACAGGCTAAGGCATACGATGTAGATGGAAAGAAGTTCCAGGTTCTGGCTGGTGTCGATGCAGATAAGGTAACAATGGCAGGTGTTGGTTCTTCTACCGCAAACACCATCACTTACACACCGGCAGATGCGACCCTGAATGATGAGAATGCGCTTGTTAAAAATTATGACAAAGCGACAAAGAAGTATGCCAAGAAGACGGCTACCCTGGATTTCTCAAAGGTAACCTTTACTGAGCCGGGTGTTTACCGTTATATCCTGACTGAGTCCGGAACAAACCAGGCAATCACAAACGATGGCGACCTGACCAGAGTTGTCGATGTATATGTAAACGATGCAACTGCAGCAGATGATGCTGGTGCTGTAACCAAGAAGCTCACTATCGCCGGATATGTGCTGCATTCCAATGCAGACGATGCTCCGGATGTAGCAGCAGGCGACAACGCAGGTTCTACCGGAAACTACACCCCGACCAAGAGCCAGGGCTTCACAAACGATTACGATACATCTGACCTGACCTTCAAGAAGGAGGTTAGCGGTAACCAGGCATCCCGCGATAAGTACTTCGAGTTCACAGTTGCAATTACAGGTGCTACACCAGGTACGATTTATGATGTAGATATCACTGGCGCGGATGCAACATCTAAGACAAATGCAGCAACTATCACAGCAAATGCAGGAAAAGCAAACGTAACGCAGCTGACCGCTGGTGCAGACGGAACGGTAACGCAGAAGTTCTACCTGCAGCATGGACAGGAAATCCGCGTAGAAGGTATTGCAAAGGATACCAAGTACGATGTAACAGAGAACAAGGAGGACTACAAGTCTGAGGCAGCAGTTGTAGATGGATATGTAGATGCAGCGAAGGGAGCTATCGCAAGCAAGGACCTGAAGACTTCTTATAAGAACACCCGTGATGGTGTTATCCCGACCGGTGTTATCATGGCAGTTGCTCCGTTCGCAGTTGTTACCCTGCTTGGCGGTGTTGGCGTTGTCACCATGGTAATGAAGAAGAATAAGAAAGAGAATTAATCTTGTATCGAGGCAGCTTGTAAGTAATACCAAGAATCTGTAACAGGGCTGCGGGAAATCCCCCAGCCCGATTGCCACTTTGTTACCTGGTGAATGTAAACCATCGGGTGCTTGGAATAAGAGGTAGCTAAGTGCTACCAGATATAACATGGCAATTCTGAATATCCCCAAAAGACGGCGCAAGGCACCGACCAAGCCTGAACAGGCAGAGAGAATACCTGAAACCGGTTTGCCGGTTTGTGACTTGGCGCCAGGGATAGAACCACCGGTTCCTGATGCTCCCCCTGGCGCAGAAAAAGACCCCGCCGGGGAAAAACACAATTCCAGTCCGGATATACATCCCCATATCCGGAAAAAACGAAAACGAAGAAAAAAACGAAAAAGAACCGCAAAAAAACAATCCGCAAAAAAAGGAAACAAGAGAAAGCAGGACCAGCTTCCGCCATTGCTGCAGCTGTTGTTGAAAATGACCGTAATGGCTGGAATCCTGACAGGGGTTTTGACATGGATAATTGGTCTGCACCGCATGACGGGCAACAACATGTTCCCGTTTATCAAAGACGGAGACCTTTGCATTTTGTATAAATTGGAAGAATATACAACCGGGGATGTCGTTGCATACCGCAACGAAAAAGGGGTTGTAAAAATGGCGCGGATTATAGCAGTTGCAGGACAGGACGTTGACTTTCCAGAAGAGGGCGGTTATACCGTGGATGGTTATCAACCGACCGAAGAAATCACCTATCAGACTTTTGGCGCGGAAGGTGCCCAGTATCCGGTGCATGTAGGCGAAGGACAGTTTTTTGTGATGAATGATTTCCGGTCAGACACGGACGACAGCCGAAAAACGGGGGCGATTAACGCCGGACAGATATGCGGAAAGTTGATGTTTCTGATAAGGAGGCGTGGATTTTGACAAAAGCCCAAAGCAGGACATTTCGCCCTTCGATAAAGACAAAGCCTAAATCCGCGCATAGACATAACGCAGCGGGAAAATGCCAGGACACACTGAAACCGAAACCAGGTATTGGTAGAAAGCTGATACGCTTTATAGACCAGTTGATTGACAAAGGTGTTTTCCTTGTCTGCTTGCTTTTCTTTTTACTTGGGTTCTATGGGCTGTATGACAGCTACATGGTATACCAAAGCACAATGGATAATAGCCTGTTAAAATACAAACCGGGATACGAATCGGATGATGATACCCCGGCAAAAGAAATAAAAGGAAACATGGTGGCATGGCTGACACTGGATAATACAAAAGTAGATTATCCGGTCATGCAGGGAGAAGATAATACAGAGTATCTGAATAAAGACCCATATGGAGAGTATGCACTGGCAGGAAGTATTTTCCTGGATAGCCGAAATGACTCGAAGTTCCAGGATGATTACTCTTTGATTTATGGCCACCACATGGAACAGGAAATGCAGTTTGGGGCATTGGACCGGTATTTGGATGAAACCTATTTTAAAGAACACCAGTCTGGTACTTTGACGGTAGGGGAAGACGCCTATCAGCTTCATATATTTGCTGTTTTGGAATGTGAAGCGACTGAAGACACGATTTTCGCCCCAACGGAGACATCCATACAAGCAACCATGGCGTATATCAAAGAACATGCATTATTTCTGGACGATAGCGCACTACAGAATACGACCGGAAAATTGCTCGGGATGTCAACCTGTAAATACCCGGATACAGTAGAGCGGACACTCGTTTTTGGCATCATGTCAAAAGAATCTTAGGCATACAACAGTATAGCCACATCCTCCAAACCAAACGAGGTGTCAGCAGCTCAAAAAAACAGCGCACTTTTTTAAAAAAATCCTGCATATTATCTTAAAGGGAATAGCTCCTAAGAGATAACAAAGAGAAAGGCTTCATGGACAGGCAAAAGCCTGTAAATGACCAGACTCAGGCAGAAAACGGTAACGCACGATTTTCTGAAAGCAAGGTTTTTTTAAATTTTATGCCTTGCCCAAAAAAATCGGGCAAGGCGTTTTTTTTGCCAAAGCAACGACAACAACGTTTGCGAAAAGTAAATTTTAATCTGGCGGCAAGCAGCTCACTGCTAGTTGCCAAGAAAAGAAGGAGGAACAGCAGGATTATACTTCTGCAATAGAAAAAAATGAAAAGAAAAATTTTACCTCTGATTTATGCATCTACATTATTGATAAGTGGAAATTTGGGCATGATACGCGCTCCGCTGGTGTATGCAGCAGGAAACCCGGCAGAAGAGGTGGAAGCCCATATCCCGGTGTCTTGCACCGCAAAAGGAACAACGGATGAATTCCAGTTTGAAATCGAAGGGGAAAACGGATATAAGCCAGCGAAAAATGTACTTAAAAGACGGGGAAACAAACAGCTTCGATTTTTTATTCCAGGTTCCGGGGACCTACAATTATGAAGTTTTCCAGACAAAAAAGGATAACGACAATATTTTGTATGATGGGACAGTGTATGCTGCAAATGTATATGTAACCGAAGATGAAGCTGGCATTTTGACTGCTGAAACTGTGGTGTACATGAAGGGCAGCGACAACAAATCTTCCAGCTGCAGCTTTATCAATAAGTTCCCGAAGAACGCAGATGAAGAACCGGAGACAGAACAGGACACAGAAAAACAGCCAGAAACAAATGGAGAAAGTAATGGCGAGAACCAGAGCAATGAAAACACCAGCGGAGGAAACGGTGCAAATAATGCCGGGAGCTCCGGAGGCAGCGGCTCCGGCGGCAATGGTTCTGGCGGTGGGGGCGGCACTTCTGGTGCAGATGCCACAGCAAAAGGCGATTTGGAAAAATCAGCGAGAGTTGGAACCGGTGATACGTCGCATGCAGAGTTCTACGCTGGCCTTGGTTTGGCAGGCATGATAATTGCCTTATTCGCAATTAAGAAAAAGGGGGAAAGGCGTGAATGAAAAAACAAAGAATAATGGCGATGCTGCTCGCAGGCGTTATGGCATTTTCCCAACCGTTATCCCTGTTGGCAGCAGAAACAGAAACCGTAACCCAGGTACCGGCAGAGCAAGCCTCAGACATAATCGCTAATACGGAAACGGAAACCGAAAGTAAGGTGACGGAAACAAATGCAGGTACCCAGGATTTGAGTGTAACGCATGATGTATCTGAAGATACCTCACAAACAACCTTAAATGCAGACATGATATTGCCGGATGGACATTTTGGCACGGTAAAAGTAACCAGCGCATCTGGCTATGCAAAAGACAGTTATCTGGATTTGCAATATATCGACGCACAGCTGCTTAGCGGATGTACTGCTGGCATCAAAACCCTGGCAGGTGCTGATAAAAAAGTAACGGCTATTCTGCCGATTACGATGAGTATCCAGGGAGCCAATTTCGCAAGCGACTACACTATCCGACTTGGAACACAAAGCGACGCGCTGTTAGATGGTACCAGCTTATACCATCAGCTGGAAGATGGCTCCTGGGAAGAACTGACTTATGATAACGGTAAGCTTGACGATTCCAGTTCTTATACATGGACCGTCCATTCAGAAAACGGATGGCTGGGAAATTTTGTATTTGCACATGTATCCCAGGAGACAGAAACAGAAACGCAGACGACTGAAACCGGAAGCGATTCTACAACCCAGTCCCCGGATATCCGCATTGATACGGAAACGGAAAAAGAAACAGAAAAAAAGAATAACGGGGATTTGACAGTAAACGACACCCTGCCTGGAACCCCGGATATATCTGATGAAACAAACCAGACAGAGCCGGGAACCGAGTTCATGACAGAAACAAAAGAAAGTGAACAGCAAACAGAAACAAGCTCGGGAACAGAAGCCGCCACAGAACAGCCGCCGGAGCTGACAGAAACGGAACCGCAAAGTAATTCGGATGGGAATACGGAGTCAGAACCTGCGACGGAAACGGAAGCAGCAACAGAACCCATGACAGAGCCACAAACGGAGACAAAAGCGGAAATCGAAACGGAGACAGAAACAAAAACAGAAGCCGAAACAGAGTCAGAGCCGGAGACCGAAGAAGGTGTGAAGCCAGAGGGGGAAACGGAGACCGAAGCGGAAACAGAAACGGAGTCAGAGGCTGCAGATTTGCAGTTTACATACGAGGATGACGAAGTAACGGTTACAGCAAATGTGAAAGCGGAAGCCGGCATCCCGGAGACAGCGGTTTTGCATGCAGAGAAGCTGGAAGAAGGAAGCGCCGCGTATGAAACAGCAATGGCAAGCGTAAAAGCTTCTATTCACCTGAACGACGGACAGGAACTGCTGTTTGTACCATATGATGTGTATTTTCTGAATCAGGGAGAGAAAATCGAACCGCTGGATGGACAGGTAGATGTCAAAATGGCATTCAAAAACCCGATTTTTGAAGGCTCGCCTGACAAGGATGAAACATTTGCTGCACATATTAAAAATGATGGCGCAGTAGAACGGATTTCCAATACAGCAGACGAAAAAGATACCGTGGCGTTTGAAGTATCTTCTTTTAGCGTCATGGGACCTGCCATGATAGCAGAAACAGAAAATGACTCAGGCGCTGCAAACGTAGCTCCGGTTATTATTGATAACTATGCAGTGATTTTTGCCGGCGGGGCATCGAAGCGGGATGGAAAAAACGTATGGAGTCCGTCAGACCCGGTTTCTGCACATTCCTTCATTTATCGTATTGACTATACTTTATCCGGAACCTTCTCTACCGACAAGGGCGCTTTTAAAATAGAAGTACCGCTTCATATTTTAAAAGACCGTGACGGCAATTGGGCGGATACATTTCAGTGTCCATATCAAATGGAATCGGAACTGACAGAAACAGATAACCCGGATTTTGTTTATGAAATAGACGAAGAAAACAACAAGGCATATATCTACAATTATGCGCCATACCCGGCAGGTGAAGCCGGATATGTGGAAATAGCATACGAGACGACCAAAACCACGATGTCCTATACCGATATGGCACCATCTACCACCGTCCCGACAAAGATATATGCGACAAACAGCAACTCGACGGTTACCGCGGAAGCAACTGCTGACCCGGTATATATTGACAGCCAGGCAACCATTTCCTGGACACAGAAAAAAATCCCGACGTATTATGCGAAATGGCAGAATGCATGGGGCACCAAGCCGGCTGATGCAGATGATTATGTGTACCTGGTTTGGCCGATACGGTCTTACATCAATAAGAATACATCCCCATATAACTTCTTCCTCAACGACACCTTTACTTCCTTTAGTGGAAGCGTCGTCGGATATCGGTTTGCGGGACAGACCGCTTACTCGGAAACCAATCACATAGATAACCAAACCTCTTATGGTGACCGTTATGATTATGTGCTGACCAGACACAACAAAGCAGAAGCAGAAAACGCAATGGTGGATTACCGTTATGAAGTTCACAATGACATTGAAGCAGTAGTAGACCCGATTGACCAGGTTGACCAGGATTCCACAGCAACGGCTTCTTTGGACTGGTGGTATGAAGTACCGCATTACGTTGCCACCACCGGACATTTCTGGGCGGAAAAATGGGGCGTATATGGAGGAAACCACATTGTGGAAGACTCTGAGGATATTACAGACTACACACTGACAGAATTTTATGCCGGTGATGAGAATGAAATTAACCATGTGAAGTATTATACATATGGGGAAGGTTATCCATACCCATGGACACTTGGAGATGGGGCTGACGGAACCGTCAACGATGCGCTGAACGGGCTCTACGGACAAAAGAAAGTTAATTATGACTTTAAAGACGATACCTTCTATGTGGAGAACCAAAAGCTTCAAGACACAGATTACGATATGACATCTGTGGAATGGTATCCGAGCATCCAGGGCGCAACGTTTAACGAAACAAGCTACACGTTTATACCGAATTACAACCAGACCTTCACAAAAGAAGATAATATCACTATCTGGGGAAGGAAGCAAAATGACTGGAAACAGATTGCGGTATATGACTTGCAGACGAAGATGTATAAAGACGTGGACAGCACTTATATTACATCTGCAGTGGGCAAGATAGTTTCCTTTGCCGAGGGTGTAAAGGGCGTCCGGTTTACATGCTCAAATGCATATTACCACACCAGAATCACGATGTAGCCGGAGATTTCTTTAAAAATAACCCAAAACGTGATTGCCCTGGCAAACAAAGCTTCAAAGATTCGGGTAGGCAATGACTCTACCCTGATAGTAACACAAGGCGATAATACCATATTTACCAGAACCCCGCACGGAACCGATTATATCCAGCAGGTTATCCGGGAATCGGAAATCAAAAAGGATATCATCCAGACAAAGAATATGAAGCGGCAGCAGAGGTTTGATGTCACCTGGAGGGTTACAGTAAATGAAACGTATGTGGATAATGCAGGATTACATTACATCTTTCAGGAGAACGGTAAGTTTTATGACCTGTTGCCGGCAGGCGGTATCCTGAATACATCCAGCATCAAAGTAGCCACAAGGAATGGAGACCTGACACCAGGAGAATATACCTATGAAGTAATCGATAATTTCAAGGATACCGGAAGAAGCATGCTAGTTGTTTCCATTGCGGAATCCACAAAAGACCGCTATTACCTGACTTACCAGACTTCACACGCCTATACATCCATCAATGATTACGGCAAGAACCTGTTGAACTCTGTCGCTTATGAATCCGGAAACGAGAAAATCGGAGAAGGCCGGGCAGACGATGGAGGACTGATTACGGATAAGGAAGCATTTACGGACTTGGACCCGGATACCAATGCAGCCAAATTCCTATATGCAGAAGCCAGATATTCCATCAATATCCTGATGGCTGCAGCAACTGGATTAAAGAAGCAGGTAAAAAACGCAACTGAAAATACATATACGTATGAGACAACCGTACACCTGAATGAAGATTACAGCTACCAAGTACGTCTGGCAAATGATGCAACAACAAAGTGCAAAGATATTGTTTTCTTTGATTCACTGGAGAACTTTTACCAGAAGAAATCAGAAACAACACCGACCATCCCATCTGACTGGAAGGGAACATTAACAGGTGTCAATATCAACAACCTTGTTTTCAAAGGCATTAGCCCGGTCGTGTACCTGTCAAAGCTAGACAGTGTAAATATCCAGAATCATCATGACCTGGAAGAAACCGTAAACGGGGAGCCTGTTTGGATGGAATACAGCGATTTTGTTGCCAAATACGGGCTTAATAAGGCAACTGCAATTGCGGTAGATGCAAGCAGAAAACTGGATGGCAGCGATTTCATCATGCAGGAAAAGGAATCCGTTTCTTTTGATATTTACATGCAGGCACCAGAAGAGGACAAGACCCAGAAACAGGATGCAATTGCATACAATAATATTTATGTAGCGCGTACCGCGATTGTTTCAGATGGGGAAACCGAGACGGAAATCCCGCAGTTCTCTTCATCAGGATTATACGAAGGCACACTTCCGTGTAGCCGGAGATGTCAATCTAAAGAAGGTAGATGCAACAGACGGGACAACCCCGATTAAGGGCATCACTTACCAGCTTTCCGGTACATCGGATTACGGTACAGTATATCAGGAAGAACGGATGTCCAATAAGAATGGTGACATGCTGTTTGAAACCGTCGAAAAAGGAACCTACGAGCTCCGCGAAATTGCCTGCTCTGATGACTGGCAGCTGAATACGGAAGTCTATATGGTAACGATTAATGCCAAAGGCCAAACGGAGATTGTAGCATTGTCAAAACAGGAAGATTCTTTCCTGGTTATGGACGAGCCGAGAATCCATGCTGACCTGGTATTCCTGAAATATAACAATGTAACAAATGCAGCTGTAGAAGAAGCGGATTTCCGGTTATCTGGTACATCCGATTATGGCAATGATTATCTGTTATATGCTTCTTCAAACGAGATTGGCTATGTAAGCTTTGAGAATCTGGAGCTTGGGACTTACGAGCTCGTAGAGACTTCGGCCCCAAATGGATACATCACAAAGAAAACTCCATGGAAAGTAAAGGTAGATGACCGCGGGGTAGCAACTTTGTATGATGGAGATACGGAAGAGACAAAAAACACCGCAGGCGTTTACCGGGTTGCAAATGAACCGTACCACAGCATTCGTTTTGTAAAGAGCAGCACCTATGGAGATAATATTTACCTAGAAGGCGCAGAATTCAACCTAAAGGGCGTATCAGATTACGGCACTACCGTAGATATGACGGAAACATCTGGAAAGGCAGAGGACTTTGGCTTGGTAGAATTCACCTGGCTGGAGCCAGGCACATATCTCTTAAAAGAGACCAAAGCTCCGGCAGAGCATGATATTGACGATAAAACATACACCGTAATTGTTCGA
>ERZ827168.4514-NODE-4514-length-12672-cov-7.500357_pt1 | contig 12672 bp, 9 predicted proteins | sample MGYA00519868_ERZ827168 | MGnify/ENA primary metagenome ERZ827168 (study PRJEB31778, sample SAMEA3449271) | human gut metagenome | biome: human gut; feature: human-associated habitat; material: faeces | place: United Kingdom | collected 2010/2012 ...
GGAATTCCATCTGCCAGCCGTCGACGATCTTCTGGCGGAAGATGCCGAACTCATATCGGATGGAGAAGCCGGTCACGGGATAATTCAGACCGGTCGCTGCATCCATATAGCACGAGGCCAGACGGCCCAGGCCGCCGTTGCCAAGTCCGGCATCCGGCTCAAGCGCGCAGAGGCTTTCCAGGCTGAAGCCGAGATCATGCAGGATCTCCCCTGCCGGTTCCAGCAGGCCCATGTTGTACAGATTGTTGCGCAGGCTCGTGCCGACCAGAAATTCCATCGACATATAATAGACCTGCTTGCGCTGCTCTGCACGCGTCTGCTCAACAAACGCACGGCGGTCGTCCTCCAGAAGCTCGCGCACGGCGACGCATACAGCGCGATATACCTGTTTTTCCGTTGCCATTTCGAGCGAGCAGCCGAACAGCCGGTCGCAGCATTCCTGTAAGTGCTGAAGAAGGTTCTCTTTTGTCATGCTTCTATATGTCCTTTTTCTCTAATATCTTTTTCAAGGGCGCTTACTGTCCGCAGACGTTCTGGAACAACGCCATGTATTTCTGCGCCGGAACGTCCCAGCTGGAATCGACCGCCATATCATTTTCGGCGAGGCGCAGCCATTTTTCCGGCTCATTATAGTACAGCGCAAGCGCGCGGTCAATGGCGGCGAGGAAATCGTCTGCATTGTAGCTCTGGAAGGTAAAGCCGCGCCCCGTCTCATCCGCTTCGTTATACGGCCAGACCGTATCCTTGAGTCCGCCTGTTGCGTTGACGACCGGGACGGAGCCCATGCGCATGGCAATGAGCTGCGACAGGCCGCATGGCTCGGATTTCGATGGCATGAGATACAGGTCGGACGCAGCGTAGACAAGGTTCGCAAGCCCGCCGTCAAAGAGCAGATTGACGGAGACCTTATCGCCAAACCGTTCACGCAGGGTGTTTAAGTACCATTCGTATTTTTCTTCGCCTGTGCCGATGATGACAAGCTGGATGCGGCGCTGGATCAGGCGCTCGGCGATGTAGCACAGCAGATCAATGCCCTTGTGCCCGACGAGACGCGTGACCATGGCCAGAACAGCTACGTCACGGTCCTCCGGCAGGCCGACGCGCTGCTGGAGGGCAAGCTTGTTTGCGATTTTCCCCTCGCGAAGCGTCTTTGCAGTGAAGTTCTGCGCGATGTTCTCAATCTTCGCGGGATCAAAAACCTGCATATCGATGCCGTTGGTGATTCCGGAAAAGTCTGAGCCTCTGCTTTGCAGAACGCCGTCAAGCCCGTGGGAATAGTACGGATAGCGCAGCTCCTGCGCGTATGTCTCGGAAACGGTCGTCACGCGGTCGGCTGTGACGATAGCGGACTTCATGAAGTTCGTGCAGTCGTCAAAGCGAAGGATCTCGTCGCAGCCTGCGCCAAGGCCCAGCACGTCATAGTTGAATTGCAGATTGCACTTGCCCTGATATTCGATATTGTGGATCGTAAACACGCTCTTCGCATCCGGGAAGCAGCCGCGGTATTCCGTTTTCAGCAGCAGCGGGATGAGCGCTGCCTGCCAGTCGTGGCAACTGACGACGTCCGGCTGAAGCTCCAGATAGTTCATTGCTGCGAGGACGGCCTTGCTGAAATAGGCATAGCGTTCACCGTCGTCGGCAAAGCCGTAAACGCCGCCGCGGTTGAAATAGTGCTCGTTGTCGATGAAATAGATCTGGAGCTTCTTGCGGCGGGTCTTGAGGCGGAAAATGCCGACATATTCCCGCCGCCAGGCCAGCGGCACGTCAAACGCGCCTAAAAATTCTGTCTGCCACTTGCCGGAATACTTGATCTGACTGTAATATGGGATAAAGAGGCTGACATAGGTGTTCTTCTGCTGAGAAAGCGCAAGCGGAAGGGCCTGCATCACGTCACCGAGGCCGCCGGTCTTGACGAACGGCGCGGCCTCAGAGGCAACTACTGCGATTTTCATACGGTATCTCCTTTGTCGACCACAAGCGGGTGGTCAATTGAGCCGAGCAGCTTCGTGCCCGGGCGAATGGTGACATTTTTATCAAGGATGCAGTACCGGATCGATGCGCCCGCGCCGATCTTGCTTCCCTGCATGATGATCGAATCGCGAACCTCCGCGCCGTCTTCAATGTCGACCTCACGGAAGATCACGGAGTTTTCCGCCTTGCCGAACAGATGGCAGCCGTCGGCGATCAGGCAGTTCGCTGCCTGTCCATGGTAGCCGAAGAGCGTCGGGACGGCGTCGCGGACCTTGGTATAGATGGGGATCTCGCTGCGGAAGAGACTGCGGCGCACATCGGGTTCGAGCAGCTTCATGTTGTTGACAAAATACTCGTCCACGCTCTGGTTGAACAGCGCGACGTTATGGAACGGATAGACATTGACCTTCAGGTTGCCAGCATTGTACTCGGGCAGAATGAAATCCCGTTCCAGATGGTACTTCCCATGCGGGACCATCTCGCGGATGACCTGAATGAGCTTGTCGCGGCGCATGATGAACATACTCATGCCGACCAGATAATCCTCCGGCGCGCAGTAGTCAACAGCCAGATCGACGATCTTACCGTCGTCTCCGAGCTTGACGGCCAGCGGCTGACGGGTCTTGCCGTTGGCGCGGCCCGCCTTGGCGATGACTGTGATATCGCAGCCGGAGGCGATGTGCTCATCCAGAACTGCCGCAAAATTGATCGCGCACAGAACGGTCGTATCGGACAGCACGACATACTCCGCATCGCAGCGGCCGAGAACCGGCATGGCGGTCTGGAGCGCTTCGAGCTTGCCGCGGTAGGCTCCGGTATGGCCGGTGGCATACGGAGGCAGGAAGCGGACGCCCTCGCCCAGCTTGAGGTCCCATTCCTCGCAGTTGCCGAGGTGGTCCATCAGTGACTGGTAGTTATATTTTGTGACAATGCCGATGTTGCTGATCTTGGAGTTTGCCATGTTGGACAGGGCAAAGTCGATCTGGCGGTAGCGGCTGCCGAACGGGATGGAGGCCGAGGTTCGCTCACGGGTCAGCTCACCCATGTTGTTGTCGTAGATATTGGAGAAAATAATGCCCATTGCTTCCATGTTCGTATCCCCCTCTCTCTTATACGATCGCGCCGGCATCGATCACGGTGCCCTCGGCGATGGTCTTGTCCTTGCCGATCACGCTGATCTTCCGTTCCTCGCCCTCAACATAATCGCCCACGCGGGCGCCGGCCTTGATATGGCAGCCCTCGGCGATGATGGCACTGCGGATGACCGCGCCGTTTTCAATGGTCACATCCGGCATGATAACGCTGTCGGAGATCTCCACGCCCTTGCCGACCGTGCAGCCTGTGGAGATGATGGAGTGCGTGATGCAGCCTTCAATGTTGCAGCCCTCGGCGACGAAGCTCTCGCGGATCTCGGCAGACCGCGCGATATAGCTCGACGGCATGGCCTGATTTCTGGCGTAAATCTTATGACCAGCGGTGCCGTAAATATCAAACGCCGGATGCTTGCCGAGCAGATCCATGTTGGCCTCCCAGAGGCTGGAGATCGTGCCGACATCCTTCCAATAGCCCTCAAAGCGGTAGGCATACAATCTGTGACCCGCATTCAGAATGGCGGGGATAATATTTTTGCCGAAGTCATTTTCGCTGGTGCGGTCAGCCTCGTCCGCCTCCAGGAACGCCTTCAGCACGCTCCATTTGAAGACGTAGATGCCCATGGACGCATTCGTGCTCTTGGGCTTTTTTGGCTTCTCTTCAAATTCATAGATGGAACCGTCCTCGCGGGTATTCATAATGCCAAAGCGGGAGGCTTCCTTGAGCGGAACCTCGCGCACGGCGATGGTGCAGTCGGAATCACGCTGCTCATGGAAGCGGAGCATGGCGGCATAGTCCATCTTGTAAATATGGTCGCCGGACAGGATCAGCACGTTATCGGGGTTATAGCGCTCGATAAAGGGGATGTTCTGATAGATCGCGTTGGCTGTGCCCTTGTACCATTCGGAATTCTTGCTCTTGGCATAGGGCGGCAGGACCTGCACGCCGCCGTGCGAGGAGTTCAGACCCCACGGCTGGCCGTTGCCGATGTACTCATTGAGCTCCAGCGGCTGATACTGCGTCAGGATGCCGACCGTATCGATCTTGGAGTTTACGCAGTTGGAAAGCGGGAAATCGATAATGCGGTACTTGCCGCCGAACGGGACGGCAGGCTTGGCCGTGTTTTCCGTCAGAACCATCAAACGGCTGCCCTGACCACCTGCCAGGAGCATGGCGACACAACGTTTTTTCTGAAATTGCATAGCTGGATCTCCTCCTGTTTTTTTCCTTTGTTCCTGTTTTATTTCTCCGGTTTATTTCTGATATGCTTATAAAAGCAAACGCTCATCGGCGGGACACGGAACACGCCGCTGTAGGCGTATTCGCCCTGCGGCTGCTTGTCCTTTTCTGCGTGAACGGGCGCGGGCTGGAAATCGTATCCGCCGAACTGTGCGTCGTCGGTGTTGAGGACAGGTTGATACCATCCGGCCTTCGGCAGCGGCAGGCGGTAGCTCTCCCGCAGCACCGGGCAGAAATTGCACACGGCGATCAGCTCCTGCCCCTTGCGGCTGATGCGGCGGAAGGCGATGATGGAATTGTCGCGGTCGTCGCAGGAGAGCCAGCGGAAACCGTCCCAGTCGGAATCGTTTTCCCAGAAGCAGCGGTTCTCAAGATAGAAATGGTTGAGCGTGCGGACGAAATGCTGCATTTTCTGGTGCTTTTCATAGCCGAGCAGCAGCCAGTCGAGGCCCTGCGTATAGTTCCACTCGATGAACTGTGCAAATTCATTGCCCATGAAATTGAGCTTCTTGCCGGGGTGCGCGATCTGATAGGCGAAAAACGTGCGCAGATTGTTGAATTTATCGTCGTAATTGCCCGGCATTTTATTGACGAGCGAGCATTTGCCGTGCACGACCTCATCGTGGCTGAGCGGCAGAATAAAATTCTCGGAATAGGCATACGTCATGGAGAACGTCAGCGCGTTATGGTCGCCCTTTCTCCACAGCGGATCGAGCGACATATATTGGAGCATATCGTTCATCCAGCCCATGTTCCATTTGAACAGGAAGCCGAGGCCGCCATCATAATCCGGCTTGGTGATCAGCGGAAAGGCTGTGGATTCCTCAGCGATCATCATGACCGCAGGATTGGCCTGGAACGCAGCCTCGTTGAGCCTGCGCAAAAACTCGATCGCTTCGAGATTTTCCCGGCCCCCAAATTTGTTGGGCTTGAACTGTCTGCGATTATAGTCCAGATACAGCATGGACGCAACTGCATCGACTCGAATTCCGTCGACGTGAAAATAACGGAGCCAGTAGCAGACGTTGGAGATGAGGAAGGACTGCACCTCAGGCTTGCCGTAATCGTAGATACGGGTCATCCAGTCTGGGTGCTCGTTCATCATCGGGTCGGAAAGCTCGTAGCAGCAGGTCCCGTCAAACTCAAACAGGCCGTTTTCGTCCTTCGGGAAGTGCGCAGGCACCCAGTCGAGGATGACGCCGATCCCGGCCTTATGGCAGGTGTCGACAAATTGCATGAGCTGCTTCGGCGTCCCGTAGCGGTGGGTCGGGGCGAAATAGCAGGTGATCTGATAGCCCCACGAGGGGTCGTAGGGATATTCCATGATGGGCAGCAGCTCGATATGCGTATAGCCCATATCCTTGACATAGGGAACCAGCTCCGCCGCAAGCTCCTCATAATTGAGATAGCTGCCGTCTTCATGCCGTTTCCACGAGCCTGCGTGGACCTCGTAGATATTGACCGGGCGTTTGATCGCGGACTGCTTTGCGGTGCGGGCACGATAGAGCGCGTCATGCCACTCGAAGCCGTCCGGCGGATCGATCATGCTGGAGGTGTCCGGCAGCGCGCAGCAGCGGTTCCCGTACGGGTCGGTCTTGTAGACTGTGCGGCCGTCCGGGCCGGTCACGCAGTATTTATATGCCTGCCCGGCCTTTGCGTAGACAGAGACGGCCTCCCATACGCCCTCCGAGATCTTCCGCATGGGAAGATCCTCTGTGTTCCAGAAATTGAAGTCGCCGACGACGCACACAGACTGCGCGTGCGGCGCCCAGACGCGGAACACATAGCCCTCGCCGTCTTCATGCGTGTGGCAGCCGAGATATTCATAGGCGTCTGCCGCAGGGCCGGAATGGAACCGTTTTAAAAAAGCTGCCAGCTTCTGCATACTGGACTCCTCTCTTTCTTCTGTGCTTAAGCCCGCCCGGAGGCGGCATATAAAAACTGTTTACTGTATTTCAATCCTATTATACCTTTTTGTCCGCAGCAATGCAAGTGAAATCCGGCCTTTCCGCGCCGGTTCGTCTACATTTGGAAAAATCCTCAAAAATCACGCTGGACTCTTGACTTCATCGACAAACTGTGTTAAAGTTTGATATATTGAATGCCATGACGAAACCAAGTACGCCCCGATCCATCCTGTCCAGAGAGCTGCCGTTTGGTGCAAGGCAGCACAGGCATCCGGGCGGAATACCTTTCCGAGCAGCTTCCTGAACGCGGTCTGCCCGCAAGTAGGCGAAGACGGGTGCGCCCGATACCGCGCAGTGGGCATGATCGTGCCCGTTGAGGCCGCGCAGGCGGTAAATAGAGGTGGTACCACGGGAGCTTCTCGTCCTCTGCACTTTTTCAGAATGTGCAGCGGGCGTTTTCTTTTATCTGCGATCCGCTGCAAGGGAGGATTTTGTATGGTCATTACTGATTTTCTGGAACGGAACGCAAGACTTTACGGGTCTGACATTGCGCTGGTCGAGGTCAATCCGTCGGAAGAGCGCGACAGCGCCGTTACCTGGCGCGAGGCGAGTCTGATCGCCGAGGCGCAGCCCGACGCGCCGTACCGGCGGGAGCTTTCATGGCGGGATTTTGACCGCCGGGCCAACCGGTTTGCAAACTTCCTTCTGAGCCGGAACGTCCGGCGCGGCACGAAGGTCGGCATTCTGCTGATGAACTGTCTGGAATGGCTGCCGATTTATTTCGGCATTCTCAAGGCCGGGTGCATCGCCGTTCCGCTCAACTTCCGGTATGCGTCCGATGAAATTTCCTACTGTCTCGATCTGGCAGATGTGGAGGTGCTGGTCTTCGGGCCGGAATTTGTTTCACGGCTCGACCCGATTCAGGCAGGCCTGACGCGGGTAAGACTCCGGCTGTTTGTGGGCCGGAACGTGCCGGACTACGCCGAGGACTGCCGCAGACTGATGGGCTTCTGTTCGTCTAGCGTCCCGCCCATCGCGCTGGACGAAGACGACGACGCGGCGATCTACTTCTCATCCGGCACGACCGGCTTCCCGAAGGCGATCCTGCACCGGCACAGAGCGCTTGTCTGCTCCTGCGTGACCGAACAGCACCACCATGGGCAGACAAAGGACGACGTGTTCCTATGCATTCCGCCGCTCTATCACACGGGCGCGAAAATGCACTGGTTCGGGAGCCTCATTTCCGGGAGCAAGGCCGTGTTGCTGCGCGGCGTAAAGCCGGAGTGGATTCTTCGTACAGTCACAGAAGAAAAATGCACCATCGTCTGGCTGCTGGTCCCCTGGGCGCAGGATATTCTGGACGCCATTGAATCCGGGCGCGTCAATCTTGAGCACTATCTGCTCGACCAGTGGCGGCTCATGCACATCGGCGCGCAGCCGGTCCCGCCCAGCCTCATCAAGCGCTGGCTCAAATACTTCCCGCATCACAAATACGACACAAACTACGGCCTCAGCGAGTCCATCGGCCCCGGCTGTGTGCATCTTGGCGTGGACAACATCGAAAAAATCGGCGCGATCGGCAAGGCCGGCTATCTCTGGCAGACGCGCATCCTTGACGAGCGAGGGAACGATGTTGCGCCCGGCGAGATCGGCGAGCTTGCCGTCAAGGGACCCGGCGTCATGAAATGCTATTATAAAAACCCGGAGGCGACTGCCGAGATCCTGCACGGAGACTGGCTCTGGACGGGCGACATGGCCCGTGAGGACAAGGACGGGTTCATTTATCTGGTTGACCGCAAGAAGGACGTCATCATTTCCGGCGGCGAAAATCTCTATCCCGTACAAATCGAAGATTTCCTGCGCAGAAATGAGAAAATCAAGGACGTGGCAGTGATTGGCCTGCCGGATCAGCGGTTGGGCGAGATTGCAGCGGCAATTATTGAGCTGAAGGACGGCGCAGACTGCACGGAGACGGAAATTCAGGACTTCTGCCGGGAGCTGCCGCGCTATAAGCGCCCGCGCCGCGTGATCTTCGCAAAAGTCCCGCGCAACCCGACGGGGAAAATCGAAAAGCCCGTTCTGCGGCAGATCTACTGCGGCGGAAGACTTGTCGAGGAGCAGACAAAGGCATAACCTTCCCAAGCTTGACGAATGCAGTCGAAATGATTAAAATATAATGATAATTTTCATGCGGCTGAGCCGCGAACAGGAGGAATCTCGATGAAAACCCTGATGCTCGGCAACGAGGCTGCCGCGCGCGGCCTGTACGAGGCCGGATGCAGCTTTGTCTCCAGCTATCCCGGCACACCCAGCACGGAGATCACGGAATGCGCAGCCAAATATCCGGAAATTTACGCAGAATGGGCGCCTAACGAAAAGGTAGCGATGGAGGCTGCGTTCGGCGCAAGTCTGGCAGGCTACCGCAGCTTCTGCGGCATGAAGCACGTCGGCTTGAACGTTGCGGCAGACCCGCTGTTTACGCTGTCCTATACCGGTGTGCGCGGCGGACTTGTCATCGGCGTGGCGGACGACGCAGGTATGCACTCGTCGCAGAACGAGCAGGATTCGCGCCATTACGCCATTGCGGCAAAACTGCCGATGCTTGAGCCGTCGGACGCGGCGGAATCGCTGGCGTTCGCAAAGCTGGCGTATGAGATATCCGAAAAATTTGACACGCCGGTGCTTCTCAAAATGTGCACCCGCGTTGCGCACGCGCAGAGCGTGGTGGAGCCGTCTGAGCGGCAGGCATTCACGCCTGTTCCCTATGAAAAGAATATTGCCAAATTTGTGATGATGCCTGCCTGCGCCAAGGCGCGGCACCCCATTGTGGAGCAGCGGACGCTTGCCTTGCAGGCATGGGCCGAGACAGCGGAGATCAACCGCATGGAGGACGGGGCCGACCATTCGATTGGCCTGATCGCGTCCTCGACCAGCTATCAGTACGTCAAAGAGGTCTGCGGCGACCGGTACCCCGTTCTGAAGCTTGGCATGGTCAATCCCCTGCCGGTGAAAAAAATTCAGGCGTTCGCCAAAAACGTTGAGAAAGTTATTGTTGTCGAAGAGCTGGACGGGATCATTGAGGCGCATTGCCGTGCCATCGGCGTACAGAACGTCACCGGCAAGGAGCTGTTCGGCTGCATCGGCGAATTCAGCCAGAATTACATAGCAGAAAAGCTCGGTATGCCTGTCCATTCTGGAAAGAAACTGGACGAAGCCGTTCCAGCCCGTCCGCCGGTCATGTGCGCGGGCTGTCCGCACAGGGGTCTGTTCTATACGCTGAAAAAGAACAAGCTGACAGTGCTGGGCGATATCGGCTGCTATACGCTGGGCGCTGCCGCGCCGCTTGCCGCCATCGACACGACCATCTGTATGGGCGCGTCCGTTTCAGGTCTGCACGGGTTCAACAAAGCCTCCGGCGAAAAGAACGCAGCGAACACCGTCGCCGTCATCGGCGATTCGACGTTCATGCACTCTGGCGTGACAGGACTGATCAACATTGCGTATAACGAATCGACCTCGACCGTTATCATTCTCGACAACTCCATCACCGGCATGACCGGCCACCAGCAGAACCCGACGACGGGCTTCAACCTCAAGGGCGACCCCTGCACAAAGATCGATCTGGAGGCGCTGTGCCATGCCGTCGGCATCCGGCGCGTGCAGGTCGTCGACCCGTATGATCTGGCTGCCTGCGACAAGGCGGTCAAGGAGGAGCTGGCAGCAGACGAGCCGTCGGTCATTATCTCCCGCCGTCCGTGCGCGCTGCTCAAATACGTCAGACACCCCGGCCCCATCGAGGCAAAGCCCGAAAAATGCGTAGGCTGCAAATCCTGCATGAAGCTCGGCTGTCCGGCCATCAGCGTGATGGGCGGAAAAGTGCAGATCGACAACACCCTCTGCACAGGCTGCGGCCTGTGCCGCCAGCTGTGCCATAAGGGCGCGCTGGGCGAATGAGACAAGGAGGCACTGTCATGGATACGAAAAATATTATGATTGTCGGCGTCGGCGGACAGGGCACGCTTCTGGCCAGCAAGCTTCTGGGCAGAATTCTGCTGGAAAACGGCTATGACGTGAAGGTCAGCGAGGTTCACGGCATGAGCCAGCGCGGCGGCAGCGTCGTGACCTACGTGCGCTATGGCGAGAAGGTCTACTCTCCCATTATCGACAAGGGTGAGGCCGATTTTGTCCTCTCGTTTGAGCTGTTGGAAGCGGCCCGGTGGACTGAATATCTGAAGGAGGGCGGCGTTCTGCTGACCAATACGCAGAAGGTCAACCCCATGCCGGTCATTACCGGCGCGGCGGAGTACCCGAAGGCGCTGGAGAAAAAGCTTGCGGCGCTTCCCATCCGCCTCGACGCGATGGACGCGCTGGGGCTTGCGCTCAGAGCGGGCTCGGCCAGGGCCGTTAATCTTGTGCTGCTGGGCAGACTCAGCCGGTATTTCCACTTTACGGACGAGCAGTGGCAGGACGCGATTGAGAAGAGCGTCCCGGCAAAATTCCTCGAACTCAACAAGAAAGCCTTTGCGCTCGGCGCGGAGGCATAAGCATAAGGAGAACCCATGGAACGGTATTATCAGAAGGAAATCGAATGCGCCAGCCGGGAGCAGATCCGGACATGGCAGGACGAGCGGCTCGTCCGTCAGGTGCGTCATGTGTGGGACAATGTGCCCTATTACCGCGCAAAGATGGAGGCGGCGCACGTTGCGCCGGACGATATCAAGGGCCGGGACGATCTTTACAAGCTGCCGTTTTTGAGCAAAGCCGATCTGCGGGAGGCATACCCGTTTGGTCTTCTGGCAGAGCCGCTGGAAAAGTGCATCCGCATCCACTCTACCTCCGGCACGACCGGCAAGCGCGTCGTCGCGTTTTACACGAAGGAGGATATTGACCTCTGGAACGACTGCTGTGCGCGTGCGCTGGCAGCCGCGGGTGCAGGCCCGGAGGATGTATGTCAGGTCGCGTATGGCTACGGTCTGTTCACCGGCGGCTTCGGACTCAACGGCGGCAGTCAGAAGCTCGGCTGCCTGACGCTGCCGATGTCCTCCGGCAACACCGACCGGCAGCTGCAATTTATGGAGGATCTCGGTTCGACCGTTTTGTGCTGCACACCGTCTTACGCGGCGTATCTGGCTGAATCTATTCACGAGCGCGGCTTGCGGGACAAGATCCATCTGAAGGCCGGTATTTTCGGCGCAGAGCCCTGGACCGAGGAAATGCGCCACGACATGGAGCAGAAAATGGGCATTCAGGCCCTGGACGTGTATGGACTGTCCGAAATCATGGGGCCGGGCGTGGCTATGGAGTGCGCCGAGGGCCGCAACGGCCTGCATATTCAGGAAGACCATTTCCTGGCTGAAATCATCGACCCGGTGACGGGCGAACAATTGCCCCTGGGCGAACGCGGCGAACTGGTCATCACCACCCTCACCAAAGAGGGCATTCCGCTCATCCGCTACCGCACCCGCGATATTACCAGCCTGAGCCACACGCCCTGCTCCTGCGGCCGCACTTTCGCCAAGTTGCATCGCTTCACGGGGCGCACCGACGATATGCTCATCATCCGGGGCGTCAACGTGTTCCCCTCCCAGGTGGAGCATGTGCTGCTGGAACTGGGGATGGATCCGAACTATCTGATCTTGGTCGACCGCAAGAACAACCTCGACACCATGGAGGTACAGGTGGAAATGAACGCCGCCCTCTTCTCGGACACGGTGCGGGATCTGGAATCGGTGGAGCACCGCATCGAAGGCGCGCTGCAAAGCACGCTGAACGTACACGCCAAGGTTCGTCTGGTGGAGCCGGGCGCACTGCCCCGTTCCGAAGGCAAGGCCAAGCGGGTGATCGACAACCGGGCGCTGTAAGCGGCTTGCAAATTCCGGCGTTTGAGGATATACTATACCCATAGGGGATTCCCGAAACCAGGCGATAAACAGCGTGAGAAAGGTTGTGGCTTATGTTTATCAAACAGCTTTCGGTTTTTGTTGAGAATAAGTCGGGACGGCTGGCGGAAATCACGGCGGTTCTTGCCGGCGCAGGCATCGATATCCGCGCCCTGTCCATCGCGGATACCACCAACTTCGGCATCCTGCGCCTGATCGTCGACAAGCCGGACGAGGCGGAGGCGGCGCTCAAGGCCGCGGGACTCACCGTTTCGCTGACCAACGTGATCGCCATCGGCATTCCCGACCAGCCCGGCGGCTTTGCCGCCGCGATGAAGGCGCTCTCCGACGCGGGCGTCGGCATCGAATACATGTACGCCTTCATCTCCCGGGACGAGGGCCGCGCGTGCGTCATCCTCCGGGTGGAGAACAACGACGCCGCCATCCGGGCCCTGAGGGACGGCGGCATCGAGCTGCTGACCAGCGAGCGCATTTATACGATGTAATCCGGAGGAGAACGCGGCGATCCTTTCCCTTTAAAAAGCCGTCCCGGCGGTTTTCTCCGTCTCCTTCTGCGATCCGAA